>Ga0126371_10003194_pt1 | contig 14289 bp, 24 predicted proteins | sample PanSoiMetaPlot_4_FD_110145 | JGI IMG/M metagenome (GOLD analysis project Ga0126371, IMG submission 110145) | Tropical forest soil microbial communities from Panama - MetaG Plot_4 | ecosystem: Environmental > Terrestrial > Soil > Tropical forest > Bulk soil | place: Panama | collected 2016-02-17 | reverse complement strand
TCCGCGCTCGTGATCATGCTTTACCCTTGCGGGCACGGCAAGATCTATTATGCAGGAGGGCTGTAGGTTAGGGTGGTGCTACGGGGCGGCCGTACGTTGGCGTATGGGTGCAACGGGGGTTACGATGGAGGCACTTAAGCAATGTGCGGCCCGTTGCCCGAGGGTGTACGCACGACCCGTCCCTGATCCCGGCGGGTGGGTGACATTCGGGAAGTGGCCCCCGGGGCGAGTGCGCGCTAGCGCCCGGGGGCTGCGATTAGAGCAGCGCGTCTAGTGCCGGGTGCTGAGCCCCGGCCAGGAAACCGCGCTCGCCATGCCCGGGGGTGCGCGCCCAGGACAGCAACCGCGAGATACCGTCGCGGTCCACGTAGGTCCGCGGGGCCATAACCGTCCCGTCGTCCAGCACCCAGCCGGCCGGGTACGGCCCGTCAATCCTGCGCACCGCCATAGGCCGGTGATACCCGCGATGATCACCGCGGGACATCTGCCACGTCAGGTTCGGCCAGGCCCGAAACTGAAAAGCCCCCGGCGCCGTTTCGTCCGCGTTCGCGGGTATACCGGACAGTTTACGCTGCGCACCGAACCGCACATGCTGTGGCCCCAGCACAGCCACGTTCGACGCCGTGCGCTTCACCGCGAGCCTCAGCGGCTCGGTGCGGGCCGAAACCTGCTCCAGCACCCATCTAGTGCGGGCCGCCCCCGTCAACCCGGCAGGGGCTTGCACAGCCCCGCCGGAGGCCGGTCCGCCCAGCATCGACTCAGCGACGATCAGGCCGTCCGTGTGCGCGGTCAGGATCGCGCCCGGCCCAATCGCCTCGATCACCTCGGCGAGCGCATCCCGTACCGCGGACTCCACCCATGCGGTGACGGCCGGGTACGCGTTGTCGGCACCCTCGTCCTGCGTGACCAGCCACCGTCGCCCACCCAAGTCCACCGTCCCTGCCGGCAGCCCCGTCTGTGCGTTGACTCCGGGCTCGTAATGCCACCCCAGCCCTGGCGCCGGCCCGAGCTCGGTGCGCGTCCAGCTGTGCGACGCGAATCGGCCGATGACCGTACGGCCCCACGTTTTCGCCGCTAGGCGGACTGACGCTGGGGTGCTGTTGCCGGTGTCGAACCGTAGCCCGGTGATCCACTGCGACCAGTCGGCGAGCACAGGGGTCACCCGGTGTAACTCCCCTGGCCCGACCTCCACCAATTCGCCACGCGCCCGGGCGCGAGCCAGCTCAGGCCCAGCGAGCACCGTCCAGAACTCGCCCGTGGGATACCAGGTTGCCCCGTCGATGCGGACCGGGTAGCGCGGGGTGTCGGTGCGAATGTGCGCCTGCGCCAGCAACCCATAACGGCCGTCCCTCCATATCGGGTGATCAAGTGGCACCGTGTCGAACGTCTCGACCCGGCGCACCGGCACCGGCAGTGCCCCGGCGATCGTCGGATACGCGGCCACGATATCGATTTCTAGATACCGGCGGCCGCGGAACGTCCCCACCCGCCACACGGACCGGCGGCCCCCGTACAGGGCCAGCCGATCCCGTTTCTGCGCCTCCACATCCGGGTCCACCAGAAACGTTTTGTCGGGGATGCGTTGCCGCATATGCCCCCACGCGGTAGCGGTACCGGTAACCGACCAGAACCCGCGGCCCTCCCGCTCGTGCCAGTCCATGACCTCTAACAGGGCGTGCGCCAAGATCGCCACATCGGCCCGGCACCGACGCCGCCACACCGCCTCGGACGCGTCCTGCGCGGGCAGTTTCGGTTTGCGCCGGCCTTGCAGCTTGCCGAGTTCCGCGATCGATGCGGGCAGCCACGACACAGAGTCAACGAGGGTGAGTGACCGGCGCCCGTTGTGGAGACGCATCCACGGCGTGTCAGAAGACAGAGCGAAGTCGCCCACTTCCCAGCCGAGCTCGATAAGCCGCAGCGGGGCCTGAGTGGTCGCCAGGTCGAACGCCAGATTATGCGCGAACAGCCACAGCGTCTCGTGTTTGCGGGACGCGTTGTCTATCGACGCCGCCAACCCCTTGGCCGTCCGGCCCGCCGTCCACTGCCAATCATGCGTGCGTGTGCCTACCGCGGTACGGGCGATCACGGCAGCGCACCACAACCTGAGTGCCTCTACCTCGGTTGTGCCGTCCACGACGGTGCGCGTTTCCGTGTCGAGCACGTACAGGGCCGGGGGTGCCCAGGTTTTGCGCCCGGACTTGAGCCAATGCACCTGCGCCGTGGTCACGGGTCAGCGTCTCTTGGGTCGGTAGGGCGGTATTCGGCGTTGCCTTGTCGAGTCTCGCCACGCTTTCGCGTCACGAAATCGTTGCAACCACTTATCAGCCATTTCCTGATTTCCGTGTGTAACGGCGTTCGCGTACCCAATACGTGCCCAGGCCATATCCCAGGTGTCGCGTAAGTCTTTCGCCTCTCGAATATCCACATCACACCGCCAGGATTGATACGTCGCCGACACCGTTGAACTCGCCGTCACCTAGTGACCCGCTAGCGGGGGCGAAACTACTCAGCGCGTCGATAAGCTCTCCGGTTGTTGCGGGGAGCGTCCCGTTTGGGAATAGCGCGGTGAGGGTCTGCGTGAACTGCACCCCCAGCGGGCTAGTCATTTGCGCCTCGAATCGCACCTGATAATCCGCCAACGTCTGGAGGCTTTGTTGCTCACGTGACCAGGGTGCTGTGGACATCATGTCCGCGGTGATGCCCTGCGCCACGCCGTACCGTTCCGAGAAATCCCGGGCCGCACCGAACGACTCCGATGCGTTGCGGATTCGGGCGGCCGCAGCCCGCACCTCGTTAACCCCTTGAATCGTGGGCAGCGGCGCCCCGCCGGGCTCGCTGGCGGCCGCCCCGCGAATTGCGGCCCACAAGTCAGCCGTCGAGGCACGCTGTGTCACGCCGGCTTGGATCGTCCCCCAGTACGCCAACGCAGCCCGCCCGGCGTCCGACAGAGCCACCCGCCACACCTCCACCTGCCGCGCTGTGCCGTCCAGCGCGGCCCCTGAGAACTCGTCCGGTCCCTAGGTGTTTAGTTACACCAGCCGGCCGGTCTAGAGCGCTCAGGGGCACGCTGGGCGGCACCGTCTAGTCGGTCGCGGCGCTACCCAGGTCATCCCAGCCGACAACCGCCTCCGACGTTGCCGCCGAGTCCGGGCGTGCCGCCAACCTCCGGCGAGTACGCGCCCGGTGCGTGGTCTCCGGTTGCGGCTCCGGTCTGGCTACGATCACTGCCTCACCGACTAGCGGGTCGGGTCGCAGCGTGTACGCCGTCGCGAATTCGTCACGCATTTCCCGGGCCAGTTCCCCGGGCTCAACCGTTGCCCCTGCGTCGTCTTCCGGTAGTGGCGCGTCCACGATCGGTGCCGGCGGGTCACCCTGGGCGAGCACCGCGGCGTTGACCAGTTCCGGGGGTGCGACGACCAGCCCCCAGCCGCGGCAGATGCCGGCGGCGAAGTCCACCATGCACCCCGGGCACAACGCGATCACATCCCCGGACGCCATGTCAGTGATCATGTAGGCGGCGTCGATCGGCTCGGCGTGCCCGTTGTCGCAGTTGATCGGCCTAGCCACCGCTCGCCTCGCCTTCTACGCGGCCGCCGTACAGGGCGGCGTGCGCATGCGCCATGGTCTCGGCCACGCCGCGGTTCACGTACCTGGCGGACTTGGCGTCGCACGAACAACGGGCATAGAACCGGTCACCGCCCCGCCAATGCCGCGTCTTGACGACCCGCACCGTGTGCGTCTCTGCTTCCTGCTCGAAAGCCCCGTCAGCTAGTTGTGACATGTCAACCGACAGCGTGCACACGCAGGTTGAGCGGCCGCGACAGGCCCGGCCGGTCCTTACCACCCTCGTACACTTCCACGATCGCGGGCAGCTTCCCCCACTGGTACAGCTTCCCCAGGGCGAGCACCAGCGCCGGAGCGGAAGTCTGCCAACGCAGCACCTCACCGCCGTTGACGTTCACCGCGTCGATGATCAGGTAATGGGTCAGCCGGAACTTCGTTGACCCTAGTTCGACCTCGACCTCGGAGGGCCGTTTCGCGATCGACATCACCCGCTGCTCGACCCCCACCATGTCCTTACCGTTCGGCAGTTTCGACCCGAGATTCAAGTCCTCCCAATCGGTCGCGGTGAGGATGCCGGACAGGATGCCGGTGCCGTCATCCTCGGCAACGTCGGGCACTGTCGCCAGCAACGCCGCGGCCGCCTCCTCGACCTGCGCCCGGGCCAGTCCCCGCGGTTCCCCGGCACGGGCCGGCACCACTTCCGCCCCCGACTCGTCAACCGTCTTGCCTTTAAACGCCATTGCGCACCTCCTGTGCGTTGCCCACGCCGTGTGGGCAGTGCCCCTGGCCCGACTCGGACGGGCCGCATTCTCTGGCAGGGGCGACGGCCAGGTTAGCCGCGTTGTGCGCTCGCCGCCCGGTAAGCGCGCCACGTCAACGCCGCCACGCGCACAGCGATCGCGGCCACGGTGACCACCTTCGCAGCCTCGTACTGGCAGGAACGCCCGGGGTGGTAGTCACGTCCCCGGGGTGACGCCCCGGTGCCCTTATCGGGCCGGCCACCGTTACCACCCATCTCCGCGTTGTCACCTCTCGGAACCCAATTCTTGCCCATGATCGTTACCCCCTTGATCCTGTCGCGCCTGCCCTGGCCATATCAGCCGGCCGTATCCGGCCGGCGGCGAGTAGCGCGGTCTCGATCTGGTCGCTTAGTTCGGTGATCGATGCGGCCGCGTACCGCGCCGTCAGCAGGTCACCGGACCATAGGGCGCAGCGCAGCACGTCAACGGTGTGCTCCAGACGTTCCGTCATGCCCTGCGCGTCAACCACAAACAACTGCGCCGCGCTCATTCGGCAACACTCCCCTCGTGAACCTGCTTCGCGGTCGCACTCGCCTCGTAGTAGGCCTTGCGCGCGGCCGCGATCGCCTCGTTGTAGGCCTTGCGCGCGGGCGCGGTCGCCTCGTCGTAAGCCGTGCGCGCGGTCGCGCTCGCCTCGTTGTAGGCCTTGCGCGCGGCTGTGAGCGCCTCGTCGTAGGCCTTGCCCGCGGGCGCGGTTGCCTCGTTGTAGGCCTTGTGCGCGGCCGCGGCCGCCTCGTTGTAGGCCTGGTCAATGCTGGCCCGGTCCATGTCGCACCTCCATGCGAGAGACTGTAACCCCCGTAACACTACACGGGGTGTGGCCGGGATACCACCGCCCCGGCACACTGCGGGGGGACGGGTGCCGGGGCGGTGCTCGCCGTGGAGGTGAGACGGCACCTCCAGGCTAGCTCAGTGATGCACAGCGGTGATGTAGGCGCCGACCACCCCCGCGGACAGAATCAACGTCAGCACCGCCGTGATACCCGCCCAGAACGAACGCCACTGCATCAACCGGTCGATATCCGCCCGGTTGCGTTCGTATCCGCCGTGTAACCGTTCGATCTGCGCCGGTATCGAATCCACTTTCGTCACGATCACCGCCTGCTGCGCCGACAGATGGTCGAGACGTTGCAGCAGGTCGGAACCGGTGACCATCGCCACCGGCACCGGGCTACTCGCCGCGGTCATGGGGTCAGTGTGCGCGGTCATTTCCTCGACGCAACCCCCACCGCCACCGCCCCGTACCCGGCCGCGGGCACGATCACCGCCAACGCCGTCGTCGAATCGATCACGTGCAACGCCGCCAGCACCGTCACACACACGATCACCGCGAGCGGCGTCAACGCATGCACCACCTTATCCAGCATGACAGTCAGGGCTTGGCGAGCAACTGAGTCAGCAGGTCATTCGTGGTCTGCTGCGCCGTCTGCACCGCGGCCAGCGTGTCGGCGATTTCCCAGAGTTTCTGCATGCCGTTCGCGAACCGCTGCACCGCCGGGGACGTGACCGGCACGTCAACAGAATTCTTCGTCGCATACTGCCAAATCGCGGCCGCAATATCGTCAGCAGTGAGCATCGTCCCATCCTCCAATAGAGAAACGTCAAACACAGAAATGTCATACCGGTCATTAGCTAGCGCGTGATCGTATTGCACACCGATCACCCCCGGCGGAAGGCTTACGGGTTTCCCGGCCCCCCAGCAGGCCTGCCACGTCGCCTCGGAATGGCATTTGCTGTACCAGACCGCGTTGGGGTACCCAGAACTACGCATGATCGCGCACCACAACCGCGCATTGTCGCGGGCCATGACCGGATTAGCGTCATAAGTGGACTCCTCCACGTCCAACGCCACCGGCAGCAACGCCGCCCGGTTGCGGGCCTGTAGCGCGGCGACCATGCCATGCGCGTCTGTAGTCGCTTGCGCCGGCGTGTACGCCACCCCTTCCGGCGCGGTCCAGACTGACCAGAACGGCCGGCCGGTTGCCTCTAGGTGCGCTATTTCGGCAGTGGTCCATATGTGCGGGGTGTGCCCGCCGAGATAACCCCACCATGCCGTGACGGTGGCCGGCAGAAACGAATAGTCGGTCTGCGGGTAGGCGCCGTCCGCAACCTCGACCAGATCAGACACGGGGTGTTCCCGGGGCTGTAGTGCCCGTGGGCGGGGTTTCCGGGCGCCGGTCGGCTTGCACCTGGGCGGCGGCGTCCCGGGCGGCCTGGCGCACCTTAGCGGCCGCGGCCGCGGCATCCTGAATGGATGTCTTCACCTGATCGAGCAGGGGTTGCGTCATCATGCCTCCACTGTCTAGGGGATGGTACCGACAGGATTCGGGCCGGCCGCCGGTTTCGGCCCGGCGGCCTTACCCAACGCGTCGGACAGCAAAATCCACGCGTCACGCGGCGTGTACCCCAACGCGTGCAACTCGTCCAAGGCCTCCTCGTGGTCGAGAAAACCCTTCTTGGCGGCCGCGGTGATCTGCGCCGGGGTCAACAGCTTGACGTTGACGGCCGCCTCCAGATCCCAGGTCGCGATGATCTGCGACACCTGATCACCCGGCACTTTCAACGCGTGCAGCGTGGTCACCGCCGTATCCCGGGTGATCTTGTGCCCGATATACAAGGTCTGCACCCGGGAGACTGCCGCGGTGACGGCCGTCATGATGCGGCGTAGTGTCGCGAATTCTAGTATAAGTGTCGCGTTCTCGTCCGAATAGTTAAGGGCGGTGAGTAGCCCGTGCGCTTCGTCCTGGGTGATCAGCCGTGCCGCGTAAAACTCCACCACTTGTGTCTGCGTCAAGTCTTTATCAGGCTGCGCAGCCCGGGTGTGTCCCTCCGCGATGTACGCGGCCTGCAATTCCTCGTTGAGCCCGGACTTGGCTAACTCGGCTGCACCCTGCTTATCGGTGAGCACACCGGAGCGAATCATGGCAACCACGGATCGGGGCGGCGTCACATAATCCGTCAACGCAGTAAACGGTTTAAACCATTTATTGCGTTGCGGCCCTTCAAGGAAGGCCTGGTGCACGGATACGGATTCCGGGCCGGTGCCCTCCAATGGGATGATGCCCCGCCGGTACAAGTCCAGCGCTTCAACCGGGGTCGGCGCGGTACCCCGCGAATTGAACAGCCACTGATAGAACTGTAAGTCTCCGCCTAGTTTCTGATACAGGCCGACAGCCTCGTCATGAGTCAACTGGCCCTCTAGTTCGGCCTGTAACGCGTCCACGGGGGACGGCCATTGCGTGCCGAGTTCCTTCAACATCGGTATCCATTTATTGGCTAGGCGGCCTTGCCGGATGCCGCCCGCGAACGACGGCACGGCAGGGTCCGGGTTGTCCTCGGGGATGATCTGCCGGCGTAGCGCGGTCACCAGGTCAGTGGGGGATGGGGCGTCCGCGGATATTTCCGTGAGCAGGTCGAGACGGTGCGCGTCCCACCCGGTGAAACCGGCCTCGGTCACCGCGGCGTCACGGTCCATAAACCCGCGCACCACAAGCTGCCCAAGGTCAGCTACTGATAGTTTCGGGCGGGCAATCTCTAACAGGTGCGTGAACCGTTCCCCGTCTATGCCGAGTTTCTTAGCGTCCGCTTCCGCATCGGCCTGCGTGATGTGCCCGCGCACCACCCCCTGTACAAGGTCATTGACGGGCAGCACGATATCCGGGTGCGTCTCATTGACCAGGTAGGTCAGCTCGGTAAAATAGGGAGTGAGGGCCGCGGATACTATCTGCCCGGCGATCTGCCACACGAACAACTGCCAGGCAGCCTCGCCGGTCTTCCCGAGGAACTCGCCGAACCCAGGCACTAGACCCCCAAAAGGTGCTCTACTTCGTGCACGATACCGTCAATTAGTGCCCCCGCGGTGTGCTGTGTTTCGCGGGCTGCCTCGTCGGGGTGCTCGACCGCGTAGACCAGGAACGCGAGCAGGCCGGCCGCCCCAAGCAGGGTGCCCAGCCCGGCCAGGTCACGCCCGTACTTGCCCAGGTTCCGGCAGTTGGGAACGGTGCAATCCGTTAACGCTTTGGTCAGTACCCGGGTGACGGCGAGCGGGTCCGCGGCCGCCCCGGCGAGCGTGCTCGGCGCCGTCGTGGGCACTGCACTGATCAGGTTACGCAGCCCGGCCAGGTCAGGGCCGGCTGCGACACCAGCCGCGGTTAGTTCGGCAACGATTTGCGGCCACGCCGCCCGCGTCGGCTGTATCACGTCAGCGTTAATGGCGGCGCGTTGCCGCACTAGCGCGTCATGACGGGCAATCGCCTCGTTGCCCACTAGCTGCCGGGTGTAGGCCTGATCAGTGGCCTGTGTGATCACATCGGCGCGGAACCTGCTCGCCGCTTCCTGGTCAACCCAGCCGGCGGCCTGGGCACGTAACGCCGCAGTTGCCGCCCGCGCTTCCGCCACGGCACCCGCCACCTGCTGGAACCGCGCCAGCCGTTCCTGATACAACCCTACGGCGACGTTGCGAGCCAACTGCGCCACCTGCACCAGCCGTGCGAGCCGTTCCTGGTAGATCGCTGCGCGCGTGTTGTACGCCAACTGCGCCACCTGCACCAGCCGGGCGAGCCGTTCCTGATAAACCCAGGTGCGGGTAACGGTGTGCGCCCGGGCCAATGCCCGGCCCAGATGGTCAAGCACCGTATTGACGTAAAACAACATGATGTAGATGGCGCGCTGCGGGTAGGCGAGCAGGTCAACCACGGGACGCATCGCGTTACCGGTCGCCGGTTCCGGATTATGGGTGCCGAACAGCCGCGACAGGAGTGATCCGGCGCCGGACAGCACCCCGAAACGGCCCAGCCACGCCAGCAGCCCGGATGCGGCCGCTTCCGCTTCCGGCACCTCGACAATAACCTCTGGCAGAAACGCCATGGTGGCCTACTTGCCGCCGAGTCCCATGATCTGCGACAGGTTAAGGATCGCACCCTCGATCTTGGCCTGCACTGTTGCCACGTCGGACAGTTCCGTGTTCGCGACTAGCACCGATGACGACACGCCGTTGTCAGCTGTGAAGTAGATGCGGTGTGCCGGGACGATTCGCGCCGGATTCGATATGTCATCCTCGGGGATAATCGACGTAACCCGGTACGCGGGCACCGGCATTGCTCGGTTAGTTGTCATCGCCATGTCCTGTCTGCTTGAAGGATGTATTTAGCTGTGTTCGCTATCTGCGCCGGAAATACCGACTGGAAATAGTACCTGATCAGGTTTATCTGATTATTGATCGCTGCTTCGTCCTGTTGTGTCGGGGTGAGGGCTGGGCCGGATGGACCGACCGGGGGGTGCAGGAAATAGTCTGTGACGGCCTGCCTCGCCACGATCACCTGATCATCAGCCGGGGTTCCCGGCTGCGGGGTGGGTAGATATCCGTGTCCGCAGTCCACGGATGGGTTTTGCCACGCGGTGCACCACGCCGCCCAATTCTGCAACCCACCCGAAAGTTTCCACATCTCCCGGGCATTCACCAGTGGCACCGACCAGTTGTTAGCGTTGATGATGCCGTCCCCGAAATGGATACTGTTGATCTGCCACAACCCGTAGTCATGCGACGGACTGATAGCAGTGGTGCTACCCCCGGACTCGGCTAGACAGATAGCAACCGCATACACAGTGTTATAGGTATTCTTTGCCCCGAGGTTCTGTGCCAGTAGTTGCACTATTTGGTAGGGGGTGAGGTCGGTCATGCCGCCCCCTGATCCACCGGGGCCACGGTGGACAGGTCAACCACGTTAGGGACGGCGAGGGTCGGTGTGGCGACGGTGGGGGGTGTCAACGCGAAACGCACCGACAGGGTGTGATCAAATACCCCCGTGTTGTATCCGATGAGCTGCCAGCTACCGGAGTCGGGGAAATTGGTTGTGGGATAGGTGAGGGTCACGTCATTATCGACCTCGAATGCGCCGGCATTCCACGGGATGACCTGCTGCCCGGATGACGCTATCTGGTAACCCACCTGACCGAGCGGCCCTGGCGGTACCCGGACAGTAATGTTGTCTACCGCGAACGGGGGAAACGACATGTCTACCGTGACCGGGGATGCTTTCGGGGTGCCCGCCGGTATCGTCACGGCGAAAGTGCGGTATTGGACGGACATCACTCACCCCGAGTATGTGGTCGCACCGGAAATAACCCCGGTGCCAGTGGTCTGCACGGTGAACGTCATCTGCCACAAGGATCGCGGCGCTATCCATTCTTTCTCTATGATCTGGCTGCCGCCGGGGGTGGCGTGCATCTCCCCAGTGTCGGTGAGCGATATGCTGCCTTCCCGGGTGACACAGTTAAACGTCCCCTTGATCACGTTGCCTTGCACGAAGAACGCCGAGAACGCGTGGCCCCAGCCGTTACCGTACCCGATGATCACCGTGCCGGCCTGCGCCTGATTGGGGGTCGCCAACGGGTCAACCGCCATGTAATCCCATGACGGCGCCGGTTTATCGAAATGCCGTGACGTTGCTATCACGTTAAGGGAAATGGTGCTGGCGGACTGGTTACTAAACTGCACCTGCTTTCCCTGCACGGGGACGAGTGTTTGCCGCATTATGTTGCCGCCGGCATCGGGTGGAGTGGTCAGCACCGCGAGATTGCCGCCCGTGTTGAAGTCTTGCACGAGCAGGTTATGCCCGCCGGTTATCGACGTCGCCGACCATATGATCAGGGTGGAATAGGCGCTGAGGTCGAACGGGCCCACGGATGACGAGGAGGCCATGACCTGTGCGGTGAGGATCGGCGCGTTGCCCGCCATTCCCGCTTGCGGGTTTTGCCAGTCCTTCTGGTCGATGGGTGCGCTCATGCGACCAGCCTACGTTACGGGGGTTACGCCTGATAGCCGTAGGCGGAACCCCGGGCCGAAGTGTTCCCCACCCCGAATGACGGCACATTGACCACAACCGCGGTATTGGGCGCCGCACCGGGTATCGGCGGGTCCACGTCGAGATACAGCGGTACCGCGGTGAGGGTCGCCCCGGCCGGCACCGCGAACGGGAAATGAAGCGTGGCCGCCGGGCCGGTCACGGTCACGTCCACAACCGCGGCCGCGGTAGCCCCGAGCCCGGTGACACACAGCCCAGACAGGTACGTCGTCTTGCCCACGGCTGCGGCGAGTGTCGCGGTGCCGGCGGAGGCTGCGAGGGCTCCTGTGTCTCCGGCGACGACCGCGGCCGCAGCGGTGATCGGAGCGCCGTCAACGGTGAGCCCACCGGACTGGCTCATATGATCACTACCCAGGCCGCGCCCAACACGGTACCGGCGACCACGTTGACGAACAGCCCCACTTCGCAGTGGACACCGGGCCATGGCAGCAGGTCACGCTGTGACTGCCCGGGGGTGAGCGCTATCCGGGCAATGAACTGCCCCCCGGTGCCGCCACCGTCGAACAGATCGACGGTGGCGGCCGCGGCCCCGGTAGTTTCCGCGAACGTGAACCCGGACAGCAGGCACTCACCCGCAACCACTTGCCCCGTGATCGAGGCGGACTGCGGTTCGATCGCAGGCCAGTTCAGGTCTGCCAGTTCTTCGCCTAGCAGCACCTGATTGCCGGGGCCGGCCAGGGGCAGGGTCACGACGGCAGTTCCGCGCAGATCAGGGTGAGCCGTTCCGTGCCGGCGATCGCGGCCCGGGAGATGCACGACACGAGCGTTGACGCCCGGTCGTTGGCTTGAAACACGGGGATGTGCGGGGTGCCGTGTTTGTCGGATTGCCGCACGAACCATTCCGACGTGTCGAATTCCACGGGTGTGCCGGGGCCGGCCGCCCGCAGGTTGCCGGTGGAGACGCCCTTGACGCCGACCGCGAGCATGCCGACGTTCGCGTCATACCCGAGCACCGCATAAGCGTGGTTAGCGTGCAGCTGGTTGTCAGTTGTAGTGATCACCGTGTCGGACCATGCCCCGGCCGCGGCCGCGCCGACCACGACTTCGAATGCCTTGATCGAGAGGTATGCGCCGGAGATGTCACCCCAGGAGCGAAGGTCTGCGTTGGAGGACGGCAACTGGTCGTAGTAGAGGTGCAGGGCGAGTCCCTGCACCTCGCCCGCGGCGCCGCCGGTGATTTCCGCGATCAAAGTGTCGGCGGCGTAGAGGCGCTGCTTGGTCTGCGCCGGCAACGCATAGGCGGAGATGAGCTCCCCGGGGTCGAACGTGATCCCGGTGACGTTGTCGTGCATGCGCGGCGAGCGCACCCGGGCGGAACGGATATTCGCCTGAACGGCGCCCATGAAGGTGAGTGATTCGAGCCACGCGGAGGACGCGTCGGGGAAGTTGCGCACCCCGAGTGTGTCTCCGGCGGCCATGGTGATCGCGGCTGTGGTGCCCGCGCCCGGGTTGACTGTCCCGGCGATGGTTTCGTATGCAGCCATGTTCTAAACCCCTATTCCCTAGTTTCTCTACTCGGTTTGTAGGGTTTAGACCTGGCCGCGGAGCTTCGCGGTTTCGCGGACCTGCTGTGTCATGCGGGCGATGTTCTGCTCCAGGGTGCCGCGCGGGGGCAGACTGTTCGCGATCGACTGCACCTTCGGCATAAAGTTCTGCATAAATTGTGCCTGCTTCTGGGCGCCGGCTGCGATGCCTCCGGCGTACCGGTCGCCGCCCTTGCCGGCCGCGGCGGCCTGCCATTCGGCGAGCGGCACTTGCACGTTCTTGGCCCAGATGTCGGCGTTGGCCTGCACGCCCTGCACGTAAGCCTGCTTCTGCCGGGCGGCCGCGGTGCCGGGGGCGACGTTGACGGCCTGCACGCCCGTCTTGTAGGCGCCTACGGCGTTCTGGGAGTTAGTGAGCCATTTCTGGCTCGCGGTGGTGGCGTCCTTGGCCATGTCTGGCTCTCCTACCTTCCCGGGGTTTCCTACCGGTCAAGTGGAAGATACCTCATCGTCGCCGTCCTGGGTACGCACCCACGGCCGGTCAGCTAGCGGCCTACCCCACTGTTTACGGTCTACACCACATTCCACGCATATATAAGGATCGGTAGACTTGCGGTTTCTTATTGTCCACTTCCCACAATCCTCACAGGCATATGCCCGAATTTTCCACGGCATTATTGTCGTCCCCCCTGGGGGTACGGTGGTCGCGCGAGTAGGTCATGCACTCGGCGCTCGTACTCGATCGCAGCCTCGCGGTAGCGCTTGGCCGTACGCCACTGCACATTGCCCCACCACCAGAGCGCCAGTATGGTGCCTAAATTCCACCAGAACAGCCAAATGGGAATATTCACGGCGTAGGCCTTTCTAGAATGGTGCGTCGATGGGTAGTGGCGAGTCGTTGATGCGTTGCGCGCGGGCCGCGGCCGCGATCTGGGCGTCTATCCGGTCACGTCGGCGCCGCAGTGCCTTGTCCAGTGCGTCAGGGGTGGACGGGCCGCCGTCTGTGCGGCGGGCGAGGTGCGCCCAGAACAGGGCCGCGGCGGCGCTTTCGCTGTCGTGGGCGGGGAAACGCCCGAGGGTGACGCAGGTAGTGGGGTGATCAAAGTCGATCATGTCACAGAGCGTGCAGGCCCCCTCGGAGCCGTATGCGACGCAGGCGATGCCGGTCGGGGCCAGCCGGCACAGCCCACGAGGCCTGCGGCGTAGCCGGTAGATCACTGGCGCTGCACCTCGCGGACCGCACGGTAGACCGCGGGCCGGGACAGCCCAGAGGCCTCCGCAAGCTCGGTGACAGTGCACCCATGCTCGTACGAGGTGCGCAGCGCGCCGACCAATGTTTCGCGTGCCCGCTCGGAATCCCGGAAACGTCTTGCGTAAACCTGGCCCGCGGCGCGCACCACCCATACCGCATAGTCGTGCGCGGGCATCGTGCCCTGAGTGTCCATGCCCCCGACTGTAACCCCCGTTGCACCCATACGCCAACGTACGGCCGCCCCGTAGCACCACCCTAACCTACAGCCCTCCTGCATAATAGATCTTGCCGTGCCCGCAAGGGTAAAGCATGATCACGAGCGCGGA
>Ga0126371_10003193_pt1 | contig 14289 bp, 18 predicted proteins | sample PanSoiMetaPlot_4_FD_110145 | JGI IMG/M metagenome (GOLD analysis project Ga0126371, IMG submission 110145) | Tropical forest soil microbial communities from Panama - MetaG Plot_4 | ecosystem: Environmental > Terrestrial > Soil > Tropical forest > Bulk soil | place: Panama | collected 2016-02-17 | reverse complement strand
GTGGTCTTGGAGATCGCGCGCGAGGGCGGCCGGATCGTCGCCGAGCAGGATGGCGCAGACGCCCTTGTTGCTACAGGCAACCAATATCGACCCGAGCGAGCATTCGCCGACGGCGAATCTAATGTCCGCGTCCGGCCCCCCATTGCGAAAAGCGCTTGGCGTCATCCCCAGGATCTTGTTCGATGTCTCATAGAACCGGCTGTTGGAGTTGAAGCCAGCACCGTAAATGACTTCTGTCACAGTGTTCTTCCCTTCGCTGAGTTGTTCACGAACGCGCCTAGCACGATGTGCTCCGCCGTACGCCTTCGGAGACAAGCCCGTGACGGACTTGAAAAGTCGATGGAAATAGTAGGGGCTCATCCCGAGCGCCGCGGCAAGGGCTGCGAGCGTGGGTAGTGTCTCCGACCCTTCGATTCTGCGACATGCCTCCGCGATAACAACCGCGTGCTGATCAACGTGCGACAAGTCATTCGGCCGGCAGCGCTGGCAGGCCCGGAAGCCGGCGTTCTGCGCATCCTCATTGGTCGGATAAAAGTCGACGTTTTTCGCCTTGGCGAGACGCGACGGGCATGAGGGCCGGCAATAGACACCCGTGGTCTTCACTGCGTACACAAACTTGCCGTCGAATGCCGGGTCGCGAGCGACGACGGCAGCCCAGCGTGGATCTTGTTCGGTCGGCGTTACGCCTACCTTTCCGGCGACCCACTTCTCATTGGTCATGCTCTTTTTCCCATTATTCCTGTTTGATATTTTATCGGAGATAGTGACATTGTGGTCACCTCGCACTCCGGTTCTTGCTTTCAAATTCTTTCCTCGGCTAAAGCGCGCTCGCATTAACGAATGCGGGTCACGTGCGCGAGAAGCGAACGGCGCCGTCCCGATCCATCTCGGCCTTAGGGCCCGACCCGTCATGGGAACCCGCGTCATATCGCGCACCAACCAGGTGCCGGTACGCGCACTTCGAAGCCCCTTTTATGCGCCGTCCCCGATGACCCGCACGAGCCGACCGTAAGCGGGGTGGGTCGGTTTTGGGCGCCATAACGCCCTGCCGCTTCGCAGCGGTGGAACCGCGCGCGAGATGGGACGTCCGAACACCGTCTTGCGAAATCGCGCAACCACCTCATACTCTTCGGGGCCAAGCGGGCGTCGGCCGCGATCCGCGGCAGGTGGGTTGGCGCCGCCGCCTCGGAGGTTCGTTGATGCGCGCTGTCAGATGGCTCGCCGTTCTGCCATTTCTCGCAATGCTTGTCGGCCCGTTCTTTCTCAACCGTGTTTCGCCCCCTGTTCTCGGCATGCCTTTCCTGCTGGCTTGGCTTGTGGCGTGGATCCTGTCGCGCTCAGGGATGGACAGACAATCGTGGCGCTGCTGCTGTTGGGGTACAGCTTTGTAACGCAGATGTTTCCGGCGCTGGTGTTCAGCCTCACCAGGCGCAGATGGGTTACCCACGAGAGCGCCTCGTGCGGTATCATGGCAGGCGTCGCCACAGTAGCAGTAACCAGCCTGAGGCATGTATCGATCGGCACACTGTTTCCTTTACTGCCAGTGGCCATCAAGGAGCTAAACGTCGACATCATCGCGCTGAACTTCCTGGTGCTGATTTTAGTCAGCCGCGCGGTGAGGCTGGGCAAGGCAAGGGAGCATAGATTAACAGCAGATACCTCGCCTTCGTGAGGGCCGCCGCTCGTCAACAGCGCAAACCGGGCGCGTTATGCTACAAATGATTAAAACGACGCATCCTCACGTATTCTTGATGCCCGACTCGATGATCTTGCCGTTGGCCTGCCGACGCCGAAAGCACAGGCGAATCGCTGCACTCCACCGGCTCCGAGAACCGCTCTTGCGGAGCTTGTATCGGCGAACCAACCGTTCCTCTGAGGGTAGGCAAGAAGTATACGCTCTCGTTCCGGTTTGCCCAGGGAGGTTTCAGCGCGACCCTAACCAGATCAATCGTGACCTTTGGTCTGGTAGCCGCCTCTACCCTCATCGACCAAATTCTCCGACCAAAGAGAGCATCGGTCGTGGAGAGCGAAGAGGCCAGACACTGATGCACTATGCGCTTGCACTATGCGCTGCGATCTGGCCCGGTTACATGCTTACCAGGCGCCCGCCGTGCCAGAGGTAAAGTGGCCCCCACACGTGCAGTTACCCGAGCCCCAGGTGGACGCATAGCCCGGATAACCCCAGCTGTAGCCCGAATCGGAGGCATAGCCCGGGTAGCCCCGGTCATAGCCAGAACTGTAGGCATAGCCCGGATAGCCCCGGCCCCAACCAGCACGTCCCAAGCCAATACCGGCCCCAAGGGCTCCATAGCGCCCATTTTTGCCCGCAGAGCGTCCTGCGTAGCCCTGATCGGCGACGGTTCGCTCAGTGGTGAATTTATACCTTCTGGCGTAACCACCTGCGTAGCGGCCGACGTTGCCCTGGCCAGCGACGATTCGCCCAGTGGTGACGCCGTAACCTCGACCGTACCCACCGACGTGGCGGCTGGCGTCGCCCTGGCCGGCAAGGGTCGTGCCCGTGGCGACGCTGGATGCACCCTGATGACCTGGCGAGGCAACGTGAACGCCGCTAAACCCACTTCCCATTCGGGCACCTTCGCCTCTCACGTGACCGCCTCCGCCACCCTTGGGACCGTCGAATGCCGAGGCGGCAGATACGCCCACGAGCGCGGCGACTGCTATGGCGGCCGATCCGATCATCAAACGCTTTCCAGTCATAGAAACACTCCATCTGATTTTTCTGGCCACAACACAATGCGACCACGGCAGAGCAACCGGAGATCAGTTCGGGCGTTCGACGACGGCCGCTGCCATATTGACGCACGGCAGACTTCGCAGCCGCGGAGAACCTTCGGGCGCCTGCGACCTCGATCGGCTCACCCCCAGCGTTCGTTTGTTGCCAAGCGGGCGGCAGCCGGCGCGATGGAAACGGGCCGCCGCCAGCGGTCCCCCGTACCTTTGGGACTTTTAGGCGGGAGCGACGGATGTTGAGTCGCAATCGTAAGTGTGACAAACCACAAGCCAGTATCGGACCAACGGCAGTGAGAGCGTAGAAACGTGCCAAATTCCTATGGTTATCGCGGCTAGCCAGCAGATGGGCCGAAACTCCAATGATCGTCCCGGCCGGGTGAGGATGCCGGACGGAATTCAGACGGTGACCCCTCAAACCCGCCGTGCCGCGATCGAACTGTTGGTTCGCTTCTTCCGCGAGGAAGGATTCGCCACGCCACCGTCGAGGATTGAGGAGAATCTCGAGCGAATGCTCTCCGATCCCTCGTGCTGGTGTGCGCTTGCGGTTAAGGACGGCGGCGCGCAAGCAATCATCACCGTGTCTACCGTTCTCTATGTCGAATGGGGCCGCCTCGGCGAAATCGGCGATCTCTATGTCCTCCCGGAGCACCGTCGCTGCGGACTGGCACGACGCCTCATCGAGCGTGCCAAGGAGTGGTGCCGCGCGCAAGGCTGCACAGCGGTGTCCGTCACCATTACCCCGTTGGGAGAACAGCGCCATCGGCTCGGCCGGTTCTACGCCGCGCTCGGCTTTGAGCAAACTGGTCGGATGAGTGCGTCGATAACACTGGGGCCCTGACTGGCTGACGCTGTCCAAATGCACGAACACGTTAACGCCGCGATTATTTGCTCCGAGACGATCTCGACGCGATCTACGCGGTTGTCTGCGCGCCTTGTGTCGTCATCGAATTGGTCTTCACCGTTATTCGCGCGCCAGCTTGACAAACTGAGTGCAGCGCGTGGTCATGGACGAGCCCGCGCTCGTACGCCGCAGGGGTGCGTTTCGTTGAAGGAGGAAGAAGATGCACCACACTATTGTAGATATCGGTGTCGCCCGTCAAATCGCAAACTACAGTGATGCCGTCGAAGTACGCCCCAATCTTCGATGGCTCTATACCTCCGGGACCCCCGGGCTTTCCGCGGACGGCGACTTGCCCCGAGATATCACGGGTCAAGCGGAACGGGCCTGGGAGCATGTTATTCGCATGCTGGAGAAGGCCGACATGACGGTCAGAGACATCGTGAAAGCCACGCACTACCTCACGCGCTCCGAAGACATCCCAGCTTACGGGAAAGTGCGAACTCGCTTCCTTGGCGACGCCCGACCTGCCTCGATGCTTCTAATCGTGCCGCAGCTCGTGCGGGCGGAGTTCCTGCTTGAGATCGAAATTATTGCTGCCAAGGCCTAGGCTGGGAGTGAGCAAGAGCATCAATGTGCTGAATCTCAGCATAGCGCCCCCCAAAGGCAAGCAGAAACCACTGCCTCGACGGGTTCCACTTGGTCAACACCATGTCGTAGCTGGCAAAACCGTTTGACGTAGCGCGAAAAGTCGGTGTCCGCCGAACCGGCAGCGGATTAAATCCCGGAACTGTCGGCCTCGGCGCCGCCCCCGAAGCGAAGCGCGTTACCGTGCGATCTAATGATCGTTCAGGGTTGAGCAATTGCATTCCTGATGATTCGTTTTACGAACTTGTCGTCGAGAGGTTCACGCGAAAACCAGCGGCGATAAAAGAGAGGCCCTAGGAGGGTTGCAATCATAGCTTTTGGATCAGCGGTCTTGGGTATTTCACCTCTGCGCACCGCGCGCGCGATAACTTCGTGGAAAGGGGTCGCGTGTCCCATTTGAATTCTGCTATGTATCTTGGCGAGATCAGAGTCACGTTCGGCGGCGTCAACTATCGATGGCAGCACTGAAGACCATCTTGCTGTGGTCAAGAGCTTGGCAATGCTTGTAAGCAAGGCCGTTATATCACCCTCAAAGCTGCCGGTATCAGGCACTTCATGCGTTGTGCTCATCTGCGAGCACGCTTCCAATACAAGGTCTGATCGTGTTGGCCAATGACGATAGATGGTGGTCTTGGCAACCCCGGATCGGCGCGACACTTCATCGACACTGAGGCCCCCAAGACCGCTTTCTGTCAAGAGCTCGGACGTCACCCTGAGCACAGCCGCCTTGGAGCGGCGCACCCGATCATCGCCGGTAGAACCCGTGGTGCGGGCGGGCTGTTGCTGTCTGGGCCCTTTGCTGACGACGTTCTTGGACACGCCTTGACACTCCTTTCGAGATTCGCTACGCTACCGTAGCGTACTCATTATATCTTCAACCGCAACCCACAGGAAAGCCCGTTATGAACTTTGTCTCGCTGCGAGTAATTACCAACGACATCAAACGTTTGGTTCGGTTCTATGAACGGGTTACTGGCCTGTCCGCTACATGGTATACAGAGGAGTTTGCCGAATTGCCGACGTCCTCTTGTACCTTGGCGATAGGCAGTAAGCGGACAATGGAACTTTTTGGGTCCGGTGCCGCTCGGCCCGCTGACAATCATACCGCGATCATCGAGTTCCGCGTTGATGATGTGGACCGAGAATTTAATAAGCTGAAAGGGGTACTCGACGAGTTTGTTCAGGAGCCCACGACGCAACCCTGGGGAAATCGCTCCCTGCTATTTCGTGACCCCGACGAAAATCTGATCAACTTCTTCACGCCGGTGAGCAGAGAAGCGAAGAATAAATACAACACGTAATAATACTCGCGTTGCCGCGCTGGGTCGGCAAGCAATGCTCGATCTGGGCGTACGGTTCGGGCGTGATTCCAATGCCCAAGAGTCCGCCAACGGGCAGATCTAAGGGACCAGCAACGCCTTAAGGACAAATTCGCCCTACTCGCGACGACGGTCGCCCGCAGCAGTGCAATCGACCCGGCCCTGCGAGGAAGCCGCATTCAAAGTTCGGTTTGGGACTACCGGCCACGTCGTTGGTGATGAGCACAAGCACATGCAAGCCTTCGACGTCGGTCGGGCCGCCGGAGCGGCTGCGTCACGCGGCGCCGATGGCGATTTGATCATCACTGGTTAATCATATCGGTCACACTGGCGAGATCGCGACCAATAAGCGCCGCACCCGCAGCGAGTTCCCTAATTTCGCGGAACCTCATACGCGGGCGCCGAACAAGCCAGCGTTGTTTCAGTCCGACCCCAAGGTCAAGAAGGAGAGTAGATCATAGATTCAAAATTGCGCGTTGTTCAAGACGACGCGCCACGCCACGTTCCTATGACAACACTACTCGGCTCTCAGAAGTTCCAGAGCACAGTGAAGGTTTGTTTTCTCGATGTTCTGTTCCGTGATCCTCTTCAGCTTCACTATCCAGATAGCCGCTCCGACTTCACCGCTCGTCACCTTTCTTCGACATCGCAAGGACACGTTCGATGCGCCGATCAGGCACCAGCCATATCAGTGCCACCAAGACGTATAGTCCCCCTGAAATCCATTCGTGGAAAAACGCCATCGGGATTGCGATCACGTAGCATAGCTGCGACAGCTTGCCCTTGACGTCAGTACCCACCGCTGTCGCCAACACCGAGTTGTCGCCGTGCTCGGCGATGATCGTCCGCTGCAAAATCCAATATGAAATCGCTGCCATCAACAGCACCACGCCGTAGACGGCGGTGGGCGTTGGCGCAAAATAGTTTTCCCCCATCCAGCCCGTCACGAAGGGGACAAGCGACAGCCAGAAGAGCAGATGCAAGTTCGCCCACAAGATTGCGCCATTCACCCGCCGGGTTGCGTGCAACATGTGATGATGATTGTTCCAGTAAATGCCAATGTAGACGAAACTCAACACGTAAGTTAGAAAAACCGGAAGAAGGGGCCACAATACAGTCGCGTCAACCCCATGTGGTACCTTCATCTCGAGCACCATGATGGTAATGATAACGGCCATCACCCCATCACTGAACGCTTCCAATCTGCCTTTTTCCATGTTCTGTCCGTGACGGCCGCGTATTTCCTTGGCTCGTGCCTACGACGCCACGTGCGCTGCCTATTGGTGGATCGCTATGACGTCACCCTTCACGCAACCCTATTGGGTTAGCGGTCGCATTGTTGCGGTTGGCTTGGATTTGCTCGATGCGTAGACAGGCGCTGCCTGAAGTCGGACACTGGTCGCCCGCCCCTCTAGTGAGGTCACGCTTGCCATGCAGCGGTCAGAACATCCCTTTGTTGGTGTTCGAGGCATCCTGGTGTCTAGCCGCAAGTCAGCTGCCCCGGCTGCATAGCTCGTATAGGCATCAAATGCCATCATGTCTCGCGTCACGCATGGTCTGGCGGCACGGAGCTGGCGAGCCCCCGAACGGATGCTCGGCAGCCTCGATGCACATACCTTAAGTCGTAAGGACGGCTTTTAGCAATTTTCCCGCGGCCTGTTCAATCGGGAACTCGTCGGCACCGTTTTTGTGGAGAGCGGTTCCGGGCGTCGTCGATTTCGCGTCGCGCTGTGACTTTTGCGCCCCCATCCAACTTAGTACCGTCGACCTGTTGGGTTTCCTCGGCGTTACCCGACTGCTCTCAGTCGTCATCACTCCCTCTGTCACCGCAACGGACGTCCTACTCGATGCGCTGATGCGTGGAGCTAAGTCCCAGCTTGTCCCCGTGCACCAGCATGCCTTCCGATCGGATGGCACCAAATCGCGACGCGATGAACTGGGCCGCTATCTAGGGTATCGCAAATCCATATGGCTCTCGTAAGCGACTTTCAAATCTTTGGTAAAATGTTTCGAGATGGCGAACGAGGCGGGTTTGCCATGGCCGCGGCAGTTGCGGACGTGCGCCATTTTGCGCAAAAACCTTCACTGGCAAACTGGATATTTTCGCGCCATTTGCCATATCGTCGTGGGGCCGATCACGATACTATTCGCTTTCTATCAAGACCGTAGCGATCGCGATTGTCAGCGCCTAAGATCTTCCAGCCGCGGCTCGGCTAGGTCCCGAAGCCAGCGTTTTGCGCGGAGTTTAGCGGCGGTTCTGGCATCAACACGCGCAGGCCCACTCAGGGTTTTTGGCTCCCCGGCCGAGCCCTTGGGCTTAAGTGCTGAGCAGGAGCAACCGATGGGACTGGCAAGTATCATGGTGCATGTCGGCGCAGACGCGAGCACGAAGGGGCGTGTCGATATTGCCCGCAATCTTGCGACGCGCTTCAACGCCGGCCTGATTGGAATTGCCGGACAGGCACCCCCGCTCATGGTTTCGGGCGATATCGTGGGCGAGATTGACCATCAGACTGGCGGCGACATCGTCGAGGGCGATGAAATCGAGCAACCCGACACGAGGGCCATCGTGTCGTGGCTGGCCGCACTTGCAAATGCCTTTACGGGGAACGCCGAGCCCAATGCCAATGTTACGTTCCGCAGCGCCGTTGAGCAGCCGACGGGATTCATCGTTCGAGAAGCGCGGGCAGCCGATCTCGTGATCCTTGGTCGGGCAGCCGCTTCTGACATCGCTGATCGGGCCGTCGACCCCGCAAGCGTTTTGCTGCGCTGCGGCCGTCCGCTGCTCGTCGTGCCCGATGCCATTGGCACGCTTTCGGCCGAGCGCATCGTGGTGGGATGGAAAGAGACTCGAGAGGCGCGCCGTGCTGTCCGCGATGCGCTTGCACTGCTCAAAGCCGCAAAAGAGGTGACGATCGTGTCGATTGAGGAGAGCGACCGGAGCGCTGCCGAGTCTCGGCCGCTTGACGACGTGGCCGCCTATCTTGCCCGACACGGCGTTTCGATCGGCGCAGCCATCACGCGGGTAGGCACCGCCGGCGTTGGCGCCGCGCTTGCGACAATTGCGAGCGAGAAGGGTGCCGACCTGATCGTTGCAGGAGGATATGGCCACAGCCGCGTGTCTGAATGGATCTGGGGCGGCGTGACCCGTGAACTGCTCGGCTCGAGCCCGATATGCTGCCTGCTCTCTCATTAAACGACTGCCCCGGAAACGAAACTTCGCTCGGGATCGAAATCGCGGCTGGAGCCGGGGCGCACGATTTGCGCACCGCAGCGGGCGGCCCCTACGCGCCGTGGCTCCTAATCCCGCTCAACCTGATCCTTGAGGCACTTGTTGGCGTAGCGGGTCGAAGCGGCGCTTGATGACTTCATGGAGTGCTACCACGCATGGATGCGGGGTGTCCCGGCAGCCTGAGCACCTCGCCCGTCTCGCGCACCTCGCTGTTTTCGACCCTGTAAACCCGTAGATCACTGTCTATGAAATCCGCCACGTACAAATACCCGCCATCTGGGCTGAAGGCGACGCCTTCGGCAAGTCGTCCCGCCCTCACGGCACCGACCTTGCGAACGGCTCCGCCTGCCGTTGACAGCACATCGAGAATTGAATTCGACGTCGCGAACCAAGCTCCCTTGGGCGCCGCGCCACTGCCATTGAGCGCCAGCGCGATCGCGAGCGGGCCTATCGGGCTCACTGTCAAGCCCTCAGGGGTCGGCCCGACGCCGACATAATCCACCAAACGCGGTGGATTGGCCTTGAGATCAATGACGCTGACGGAGCCCGCGCCCCCATCGGGAGTGCCACCGTTGCCTTGGTTCGCGGTCAAGCCGAAACGGCCGTCCGCGGTAATCTGCACGTTGTAGGGCCACACACCAACCGAAAGGTCGGTTTTGCCGTAGCTTACCTTCTGCCCGTCAATATCGAGCCAAGCGACCTTGTTTGCTGCATGCTTGGTGACGAGAGCATGATCGCCCTGCGGCGTTATGGCGACCGACGAAACCGTATCGCCGAGCGAAATCGTGTCGACAAGCTTCACATCCTGACCCTTGATGGTCAACACGCTGATCGAGTTATCGGCGCGATTCGCAACCAGTGCCAGATCGCCGCGCCGGCTGATCGCCATACCCGAAGGCTGCTTGCCGACTTCCACGGTGGCGATGAGCTTAGGCGGCACGCCCTTCAAGTCGATCACGTATATCCTGTTGTCGGGCGTGGATTTAAACCCGCTGCCTTCCGGCTGATAGTTCAGCGAATTGGCAACCAAGGCGAGGCTCTCATCCGGCACGATGGCGAGGTTCGTTGGCGGCCCGATCACGGTGTTCATGAGAGGTAGGGTTGCCACGATCGTCGGCGATTGGCGATTCTTGATGTCGACGATCACGACTTCGTCCTTGCCCGGTTCGGTCAGAACCGGCTTGCCTGCATCATCCCAATGCAGCTTGTTGTCGTCGCCTATGACCAGAAATTGCGCTTGAGTGGACGCGGATAAGCCGAGCAACAGCCCAGCCACATAAGCAGACACCCTTGCTTGTCGCCGCATAATCGCGTTCCTCCGTGGATCCGTTATTCGCTAGGCTGCGGGTCGTTTTCGCCAGATTGCGCAAGTTTCCCACCCTGTGAGCTTAAACCTAGCCGGGAACGACAGCGAAGGAGCCCAATTCGCACAGGGTGAGGGCCTAAAAGCGAGCTACCTTTAGGCGCAATATGGGCTAGATCACGCGCGTGAATTGTCAAAATTGCGACGCATTACGACCTGATTTAGCGACAAAAGCTGCGCATCCACGACTCTGATCGGTCTTAGGCCGGCAATACGACTTTATTCGCCCGTTTAGGGAGAGACGTATGCCAAAACAAATTGGATCACTTGCCCCGGCTACTGTTTCGGTGGCGCTCTTTGTGGCGCTCGTCGCCATCATCCTGGCGACCGCTCCCGCGCAGGCCGCCGCCGATTGCGTTCCTGCGCCGGGCCTGCAAGCAGCGCAAGGCAGTCACTGGTACTATCGCACGGATCACGCGACGGGGCGCAAGTGCTGGTATGTGAGTTCGGAAGGCCGAAAGGGCCATGGCCAGATCGCTCCGAACCTGACGACCCGCGCCCAGCCACCTGAAGAATTGCCCGCATCGTTCGCGTCAGAAACCGTCGGCGACCCCTTGACGCCGTTGACGCCAATAGAGCAACCCGCGACACCGACTTGGCCTGCGGGCGCCGGCGACACGATACAGGCGGCTGCTCCCACTCCGCAACCCGTCAACGCTAGCAAACCCCAGCAGGCCGAGAGAGTTCCTGCGGAGCAAGAGCAGGCGACGGCGGATGCAAACGTTAGCAACGCGCAGCATGAGGCGACAGCGCAACAGCCGGTCGCCGCAACGGCCGAGATGGCGGCGCTGGTGGGGATCACGCCTGTGAGCATGCTTCTCCTCCTAATAGGCGTATTGGCACTCGCCGGAATTCTCCTGCGCCGCATCTCCGAACCTGCTGTCACGCGGCCACTTCCATCACGACCGTTCCAGAATGACCTCGCCGTGGTTATCGCAGCGGCCCGCCGCGCGGCCCCGCCGCTCCCGCCACCTTATTCGCCGCGCGACTACGCCGGAGCACACGCAAGCGCCAAGCAAGAGTCAAACTCATTGCGCGCAAAACCCCACCATCGAATCGAGGACGTGGAGGAAGCGCTGCTCGGCGTCTTGCAGCATTGGGAGCGCCCAACCGCCTCAGCGAATAACTCCGCATAGGGGAGGCGCGTTGCGGGATTTCTTCGTCCTCCTCGTTCCACCACCCATTCAATGCGAATGCGAAAATATGCGAGAGTATGCCACCCTCATTGGCGCGTCATTACGCCATGCGACGGCGTGGGCTTGTTGTCGACAAATCCCAGTCCTTATCCCCGACTCGCAATAGTGTCCAACGGGTGGGCAGGGACTTTGCCGCCTGAGGCGCCTCTTGATGAACAAACATCCACGAACGGCATCCCATGAGGAACAAATAAACGTTGAGCGCGGTGGCTTGTTGTTAGAGCAGCAAGGACAGTCCCTTTGCCTTGGGTATACCTCCGGCGCGACGCATGTGACAAAATCTCGGATGCAAGCAGGCCTCCCGGCGCTTTAGAGCCGGGTTGGACGATCACCCCCGATCGAGTAGCTCGGACGAGGCTCGTTGCGGCGCCTCCGGTGTCCTACGCCGTCGTTGACCCGCGGTTGCCCGCCCGCTTGGGCGCCTTTGCGAACCGTCGATCACAATGTAAACCGCCCGTTTCCAGACACGCCAGCGCACGGGGCACGCCGAGTGGGCCCTAGTTGCCAGCGGTTCGAAGGGCCGATAGGTTAATCGCAGCATTACGGGATGGAGGAGCGTGCGAAGTATAGTGGCACAGGTAAATGGCCGCGTTTGATGTATTTCAACGCTTCGGGACCACCTATGCGGGCGCGCCGCTCGGGGCGAGCGGTATGGCCTCAAGTACAGCTGGCGCCTGCGCGCACATCAGCCGATTTATTGCTGCATCGGCACTATTTTTCGCGCTCTCTCACCCGGCCGGAGCCGCGGATCATGGGCAACTTGGCCCAACGTCCCCGGACGTAAAGGCCTGGGCCGGTACCCTCGAAAACAAGCTGAAAGAAGGCTGCTGCTCGACCGCCGACGGTTGGAAACCCGAGGAGGTCGAATACGATATGAAGGGAAATAAGTACCGCGTGAAAATCGATGGCGAATGGTACGAGGTGCCGCCGGACGCGGTCGTAGATGTGCCAAACAGATTCGGCTTTGCGGTGGTGTGGTACTATCGATCGTGGGTCAACGGAATTAAACCGTCTGTCTCGATCAGGTGCTTCATTCCCGGAGCGGGTGGATGAGCAGTGCGCGGCCCGGCCTTATCGCCAGAAGACGCCCCGAGGTTGCTAGCCCATCTGCGGCGAGGCGATCGTCGCTTAGAAGCTCGATGCGGCCTGAAGCGGACGCGCCCCGCGCTTCTAGGTCTTGTGTCCGCGACCAGTCGAGTTCCCAATAACCGGCATGGATCGCTCTTTGGCGTCCGGGTCGATCGCCGAGGGCAGATGGCATGGACGGGGCGACCCGTTCGCATGCACTCGACTCGATCAAACGCTCAGTGGCATCGAAACGATTGATGCAGCCCATCTTTTGCAACATCAAGTGATTTCCCGTAGATCGGGGACTATTTCATTGCACTCAAGCTCACCTGACGCAATCCCCCTCGCGTGACCCGGCCGGCTGCCGCTCCGCGCTTGCCCACACCTGGCGGCGCGACCATTTGCGACATCCGTAAGCGGGATTGACCCGCGGAGCACGGCTTTTTACACTTGCGAAAGTGGTCGCGAGTGCGACCCTTTGCGGTCGTGATGGCGAACCTATCCGGTAAAGCTCCACAAGACTCAGACATCGCACTGCGTGAGCGTGTCGGGATCAGCTTGTTTGGTCGCCGCATCGCATCGTCGTTGATTGCGCTTGCCCGACGGCCGCAAGCTGGCATGTCTCGGCTGCTCGACGGCGGCTACCATCCGGACGCATACGCCTCCTCGCTCACGCCCAGCAATGCAGGAATTGATCTCGAAAACCTTTCGGTCGCCTACGGCGAGCGGCTTGCGGTGGAGCATCTCACGGGCAGCTTTGCCCCCGGCAGCCTGACGGCGGTCGTGGGACCGAACGGAGCCGGAAAAAGCTCGCTCCTGAGAGCGATGGCCGGAATCTTGCCTCCGCGAACCGGCAGGATTTCCTGCGCGGCTACTGCCACCAATCAGCTCGCCTACTTACCGCAACAGTCCGATCTTAATCGGGACTTCCCTATCACCGTGAGCGAGCTTGTCGCGCTCGGGGGTTGGCGCAGTTTCGGCGCATTCCGCCGCCCCCCGCAGCATTTAACCGGTCGCATGGCGGAGGCAATCGCCGCCACCGGACTGGAAGGATTCGCACATCGGCGCGTCGCGGATCTATCGGTTGGCGAGCTTCAGCGGGCGTTGTTCGCGCGCCTCCTGTTGCAAGACGCAAACGTCATTTTGCTCGACGAGCCGTTTGCAGCCGTTGACGCGCGGACGACCGATGATCTGCTAGGGCTTATCAAGCGTTGCCATCAAGGCGGCCGAACTGTCATTACCGTCCTTCACGATCTGGACCAAGTGCGCGATCACTTTCCGAGCGCGCTACTGCTCGCGCGGTCTTGCATAGCTTGGGGCGAGACCTCAGCAGTTCTAACCAATGACAATTTCGGCCGCGCACGCGAATCCTTAGAGCGGTCGAATAAAGCGTAGGCTTGCCATGACCGCACTTCACGGCCTGCTGATTGGTCCCTTCGAGACTTTCGGCTTCATGCGCACCGCGCTCGTCGCCTGCCTGGCCTTGGCGCTCGCCAATGGCCCGCTTGGTACGCTGCTCCTCCTACGGCGCATGAGTCTCGACGGTGATGTTTTGTCTCACGCTGTGATGCCCGGCGCAGCGCTCGGGTTTCTCTATGCGGGATACTCGCTCGCGGCATTGAGCGTAGGCGGATTTTTGACCGGCGTTCTCGTCGCCGGTTCGGCCGGGCTCGTCGCGCAATTGCAGCCAAAACGTCGGGAGGCCAGCCTTGCTGCGTTCTACCTGGTTTCCCTCGCGCTAGGTGTTATGATCATCTCCGTTCGTGGCAGCAATGCGGATTTGATGCACGTCCTTTTCGGCACCGTATTGGCCGTTGACGTCAAAGCTCTGCTGTTGATCGCTACAGCCAGCAGTCTGATCCTGCTCGTATTGG
>Ga0126371_10003192_pt1 | contig 14289 bp, 11 predicted proteins | sample PanSoiMetaPlot_4_FD_110145 | JGI IMG/M metagenome (GOLD analysis project Ga0126371, IMG submission 110145) | Tropical forest soil microbial communities from Panama - MetaG Plot_4 | ecosystem: Environmental > Terrestrial > Soil > Tropical forest > Bulk soil | place: Panama | collected 2016-02-17 | reverse complement strand
GACAGAGCGGCACGGATGTCCCGCTACTGCGAGGAGATCAGGCCGCTGTGCGATTCGGGCCGGTTTCTGACCGGCCCGGACATGGGGACGTTCGAGGAGGACTTCGCGGCGCTGCGCGAGCATCGGGCAGTACCCGGTGCGATCAGCGCCGTCGTCGACGGCGTGCCCTTCGAGGATCTGCTCACCGGGTATGGCGTAGCCGTGGCTGCGGAGACGGCTCTGCGCGCCACGGCTGGTGGTGGCTGGGACGGGCGCTCAGCGGCGATCGAAGGTTTCGGGAAGGTTGGCGGCGGCGTAGCGCGTGAGGTGATCCGGCGCGGCGGACATGTCGTTGCCATCTCCACGATCGCGGGAAGCGTCGCGGATCCATCCGGGCTGGACATCGAGCGGCTACTGGAACTGCGCAACAGTTACGGCGATGACTGCGTCGCGCACTACGGTCGGCCCATTGATCCGCCAGCCGGGCTGTTCGGCACTGACGCTGATGTGGTCGTGCCAGGCGCTCGACCGGGCGTGATCAGCAGCCGACTGGCGCAGTCGCTGCCCGCGGCCGTTCGCGTCGTTGCGCCAGCTGCTAACGCTCCTTACACAGCAAGGGGAGCAGGCGTCCTGCGCGGCCGCGGGATCGCGGCCCTGCCCGACTTCGTCTGTAACGCCGGCGCCGTGCTCGGTTACCGGGCAGCGCCGGAGGACACCCCGGCGCAGGTCCTCGCGGCGGCGGGGGACAGAATCACCGAGATCATCTCGCTCGTGCTGAGCCACCCGAGCGGTCCACTCACGGGTGCTTGCGAGCACGCTGGCACGTTCCTGCGCACCTGGTGGGGAGAACCGCCGGCGCCACCGTTCGCTTCCTGAGCGGTCAGCGGGACTTGCGGCTTCTGACTATACCCGGTATCGTCACGGGCATACTGAGTATGCTACTCCGCATGATACGAAGTGAGGCTCGGTCATGAGCGTCCGCCACGCCCTCCTCGCCCTGCTGAGCGAGGGACCCAAATACGGCCTGCAGCTCCGGGAGGAGTTCGAGGCGCGCACCGGTGAGGTCTGGCCGCTCAACGTTGGCCAGGTCTACACGACCTTGCAGCGGTTGGAGCGCGACGGTCTGGTCGAGTCAGAGGGCGCTGACGAAGGGCCGCAGAAGGCCTACCTGATCACCGAGAGCGGCGCGGCCGAGCTAGCGGACTGGCTACGCACGCCGCCAGACCTGAGCGCGCCGCCCCGAGACGAGCTCGTGATGAAGGTCCTGGTGGCAATCCGGCTTCCGGGGACTGATGTGTATGAGGTCATCCAGTCGCACCGGCGTTACCTCGTGCAGCTCATGCAGCAATGGACGCGGATCAAGGAAGGCGGGGACGAGGGTGACCTCAACCTCGCGCTCGCCGTGGACGCCGAGCTATTCCGGCTGGACTCGGTCGCCCGCTGGCTCGACGCAGTCGATGCCCGCCTCAAGCGGGCGACTGCTGACGGCCATTTTCAGCCAGCCAAGGGGCCGCTGCCGAAGCAGCGACGGCGCATAGGAGTACGGGGATGAGCATGCTGGAGCTCCGGCAGGTGTCCAAGGTCTTCGGTCAGGGGGCTGCCCAGGTGCACGCACTGGACCGGGTCACCTTGTCGGTGGACGAGGGTGCCATGGTCGCCGTGATGGGGCCGAGCGGCTCGGGAAAGAGCACTCTGCTGACCATCGCGGGCAGCCTGGAGGAACCAACTACAGGCGAGGTCCTCGTACGCGGTGCCCCGCTTTCGCGCATGTCCCGCAACGAGAAGGCCCGGCTGCGGCGGCGCACGATCGGCTATGTGTTCCAGGATTACAACCTGCTGCCCGGCCTCACGGCCGCGGAGAACGTGAGCCTGCCACTCGAGCTCGACGGCTTGCCCTCGCGGAAGGCCAGGGCCGCCGGGCTCGCGGTCCTGGAAGAACTCGGACTGGACGAGCGCGCCGAGCGCTACCCAGACGAGCTATCGGGCGGTGAGCGGCAGCGAGTGGCGATCGCCCGCGCCGTGGTCGGAGAGCGCCGTTTGCTGCTCGCGGACGAGCCTTCCGGCGCGCTCGACTCCGGCAACGCCGAGGCGGTGATGCGCCTGGTGCACGAGGCGTGCAGGAACGGCGGCATGGCGGCGGTCGTCGTCACCCATGACGCACAGCTGGCATCGTGGGCTGACCGGGTGGTATTCCTGCGGGACGGTCGGGTCGCCGACCAGACCGCTCCGGCAGCGGGTCCGGAATCCCTGCTGACGCGCGGGCGGTCGCAATGAGCCTCTCAGTGCACGAGCGGCCCAGCCGCGCGGCGGCCAACAACGGGGGCGTCCCCGCGCGGCGCGCGGTCGTTCGCTGGGCGTGGCGGCTGCTGCGCCACGAGTGGCGCCAGCAGCTGCTAATCCTGGCGCTGATCACCGTCGCCGTCGCGGCGACCCTGGTCGGCTCGGCCGTGGCCACCAACACGCCGCCCCCCGCGGACGCCGGCTTCGGCACCGCGGCCGACATGGCCACGTTCCCTACCTTGAGCCGGCAGGCTACCGCCGAGATCGCAGCGCTGACCGATCGGTTCGGCCGGGTCGACGTGATCGAGAACGAGGCGATTCCGGTGCCCGGCTCCGTCAGCACCTATAGCCTGCGCGCGCAGAATCCGCACGGCGCGTTCGGCCAGCCGATGCTCTCGCTGCTGAGCGGGCATTACCCAAGCGGATCGGGTCAGGTGGCGCTGACGAGGGGCGTCGCGTCGGAACTGCATCTGTCGGTCGGTGACACCTGGCGCGCGGACGGCTCAGCCAGACGGGTGGTCGGCATCGTCGCCAACCCGCAGAACCTGCTCGACGAGTTCGCGCTCGTCCCGCCCGGACAGGTCACCGCACCGACGCAGATCGAGGTGCTGTTCGACGCTCGGGGCGTGATTCCCCGCTCGCTGGGCCCGAATGTCGTGTCGCGGCGGTCGGCGGCCTCGGCCAACGTGATCATTAACCCAGTGACCATCTCGCTCGCGGCGGCCACGCTCGGGATGCTGCTCATCGCGCTGGTGAGCGTGGGCGGGTTTACGGTACTGGCGCACCGTCGGCTGCGCTCGATCGGCATGCTCGGCGCACAGGGCGCCACAGACGCGAACGTCGGCTTGGTGGTGAGCGCCAACGGCTTCGCGACTGGGCTTGTGGGGGCGGTGGCCGGGTTCGCGATCGGCCTCGTGGCCTGGCTGGCATACCGCCCGCGCGCGGAAGCTAGCGCCCACCACGTCATGGGGGCCTTCCAGCTGCCCTGGCTCGTGATCGTCGCGTCGATGGTGCTTGCTGTGCTGGCGGCGTACCTGGCGGCGCTGCGACCGGCCAACGCGATCGCCCGAGTGCCGATCGTGGCGGCGCTCGCAGGTCGGCCACCTGCCCCGCGCCCGGCTCGCCGCTGGGCCGGCCCGACCGGTGTGGGGCTGCTTGTGGTGGCCTTCTTCCTGATCGGGCTGGCAAGCGAGCAGGCAACGTCGGCCGCCGCGGAATCGGGCAACAAGTCGACGCTCGTGATCGCCCTGATCGTGGGTCTGATCGTGCTGTGCGTCGGGGTCGTGCTGGTCGCCCCGACTTGCCTGGCACTGCTGGCCAGTGCCTCGCGGCGGGCCCCGATAGTCGTGCGACTTGCCCTGCGCGACCTGGCCAGGTACCGGACGCGGTCGGGTGCGGCGCTCGGGGCAATCAGCCTCAGCGTGCTCATCGCGGTCATCATCTGCGTCGTCGCCGCCGGCCGGTTCGGCAGCGCCATTGACTACGTCGGTCCCAACCTGGCCCCGAATCAGCTCATTGTCTACCCGGTCGCCGGCAACAGTCAGCTCGTCAGGCCGACGGGAGCAAGCCATGGCGCGCACGCTCCGAGCAAGCCGAACGGCTCGGTGCAGCATCAAGCGATACCCGCGCCGGGCACCAGTGTCTACGCCCGCAATGGCGACCGGTCCGGGCCGATCCCCCTGACAGGCGCACAGCTTGCCGCGATGGACGTTGACGTCCGCAGCATCGGGGCCTCGGTTGGGTCACGGGATGTCATCCGGCTCGAGGTCACTGACTCCGCGCTGCAGCGTGCCGCATCTGGACGCAACTGGTACGGGACGGTATACGTTGCGACGCCGCAACTGCTCCGCGCGTACGGCATCACGCCCGCGCAGGTCAGTCCCGACGCCGACATCCTCACCATGCGGCCCGGCCTGTCGGGCGTGACGAGGATGCAGCTCCATTACGGCGCGTACAAGTTTGGCCCTGGCAACTCTTGGCCCTGCCCGCGCAGCACCTGCGTGGCGAATCCGCCGATCGAGGAAGTCCGCGCGCTGCCCGCTGGCACGTCGGCGCCGAACACCGTGATCACTGAGCACGCCGTGCACCAACTGCACCTGACGACCACGACGGCCGGCTGGCTCATCCAGACCCCGGGCTCGCTGACCCCAGGCCAAGTCAGCGCCGCCGAGCGCGCCGCCGTAGCGGCCGGGCTGGCTGTGGAGTCGCGCGACAGCATCCCGACCTACACCGAGGTCCTCGACGTGGCCACCATTTTCGGCATCCTGCTTGCACTCGGCATCCTGGCGATGAGCGTCGGGTTGCTGCGCAGCGAGACCGCCAGTAGCGTCCGCACGCTAACCGCAACGGGTGCCAGCGGCGCAGCCCGCAGGGCCATCTCCGCGTCGACGACGGGCGCTCTCGCGCTGATCGGCGCCGTAGTCGGCACGGCGGGCGGGTACATCGCAGCGATCGGTTTCTTCCGTACCAACCAGCTGGACACCCTGTCGTCGCTGAGTAGCATCCCGGTGGAAAACCTGCTACTCATCCTCGTCGGTCTGCCGCTCGCCGCGGTGATCGGTGGTTGGCTGCTCGCCGGCCGCGAACCGAATGCGATCGGACGCCGACCGCTCGAATGACGCGTCCGGACTATGCGCTGGTCGTTCCGGCCGGCCGGCGGGCCAGGTCATAGGCCATCTCGGTTTCCTGCCGGAACCGGCCGTCTGGCCCGCTGGCGCGGAGCTGTCGCCGCAAGTCAGCGTCGAACTCCGCGGCGTGCTCGCCGAGGGCCTGGTGGGACAGGACAGAGGTCGAGGCGACGTACCCGGCAATCTGCGCTGCAGTCCAGTCACGGGTCACGATGAACGAGTACCGGCCGACGATCTCGAACCCTGCCTGTGTCAGGATCTCCGCGTCGGGCCTGGCGTCGCGGGCCTTGGCATAGCCGGCCGGGATCCGCTCGTCGGCGCCGAGGCGCTGCTGCCACCGCTCCATCGTGGCCGTCAGGGTGAGTTGCCAGGGCTCAGCGCCGAACCACGGCGAGCCGCCCCAGAGGAGGGCGAGGAACCCGCCTGGGCGCAGCCAGCCCAGGACGGCGCCCGCAACGGTCGCGCGCGGCAGCCGGTGGAAGGCGTTGCCGATGGTGACGAGGTCGAAGTGGGCAGGAGGCGCCACCAGCTCCTCAGCTGAGGTGGTCAGGAACCGGAACCGCCCGGCATCGCCCGATCGTGCTGCCTTGTCGCGCGCGACGTCGATCATGTCCGGTTCCTGGTCGACGACCCAGATCTCAGCGAAGCGGACCGAGAGTGCGAAAGCAACCTGGCCGGTGCCGCAGGCCAGGTCGAGCAGTCGGCCGCTGCCATCCGCGCCCGTTCTGGCGGAGATATCGGCCATCATCGTGTTCGGATAGGGCGGGCGGAACTCGTCGTAGGCGCGGGCCGTCCCCCGGTACAGATCGGCTCGGAAGGCGGGATCTGTCATGCGGACATCCTTGCGGGCCACCAGCCGGGCTCGCCAGTGCGCGCCAGCGCGAGCGGCTGCCTACCATGGAGCGATGCCCCCTGAGCCTGCCGCCGCACCCCCTGAGCGGGTCGATGCCGGGCAGGTCATCCTGCGCCGGGTCCAGGCCTCGGACGCGGGCGCCATCGCTGCCGCCGTCAGTGCCAGCCTGGACCACCTCCGGCCGTGGATGCCGTGGGCGACCACAGAAGCCGCAGATCGCGCGAATCAGCTCGCCCGGGTGGAAGAGGCCGACCACAGCTGGGAATCAGGCCTCGGCTACATCTACTCGGTCCTGACGTCTGCGAATGGCACGCTTGTGGGGGAGATTGCCATGCATCGCCGCGAGGGCGACCGGAGCGTCGAGCTGGGTTACTGGGTAGCCGCCGGGCAGGCGCGCCGCGGCTACGCGACCCTGGCCGCCGAGGCGATGACGTCGGTGGCGCTGGCTCTCCCCGGGATCATCAGGGTGGAAATTCACTGCGACGCTGCCAACGTCCCCAGCGCGGCAGTCGCGCGCAAGCTCGGCTACCGGCTGGACCGGATCGAGGAACGACGGCCCGAGGCGCCGGGTGAGAGTGGCCGCCTTATGGTCTGGACCCGCGGCCGGCAGCCAGGCGAGGGCTAGCGCCGGGGGGCGCAGCTGCTAGTTCACGCACGGAATTCCGTTCCTGGCGTGCACTGCTCCGCCTTGCGGGCCGGTAGTGGGCGCGACAGGCGGCGGCGAGCTGCTCTGCGCGCTCACCGACGCGCTCGTCGGCGCGGTTGCTCCGGCGCCCAGCAGGACCTCAACGTGACCGGCCGGCACTGACGGGCCGACGACCGCGGTGACGTGGAACAGCGCGGCGATCCGGCTAGCGCTCGCCTGCACGCCGCTGCCGTACAGCACGGCGGTGGTGGTTCGGTAGCTTGTGTCGGCGACCTGCCCGGCCGTGTAGCCGCCGGCCACCAGGGCTGCCGACACGCTGTGCGCGAGGCCCGCTGTCCGTCCGCCGTTGAAGACGTCGACGGTGGTGGCGTGAGTGTTCACGGCACCGGTACCTGTGGAGTGCCTTGCCTGGTTGGCCCGTGACGCCTGATTCGGATTGAACGCGGCATGGACGATCTGCCGGATGTAGGCGGGATCCACCACGTTGGCGTCCTGGCCGTCGATGGTCTCATAGCCCGTGATTGGCAACGTGTGGAACACGAGGTTCGCGTTGGTCAGGTTCCGCGCGTTGGCGGCGAAGTCCAGCAGATTCCACCCAGAGTCGGTGATGACATATTTGTTAGCGACATTCAGGAGTGCCCGAACCTTGGTCAGGTCGCCGAAGACACCCTCAGTCCGTAGCTGGTGGATGACGGAGTCGAGGAAAGCCTGCTGGCGATGCGTGCGGTCCAGATCACCATTGGGCAGCCCGTCACGCTGGCGCACGAAGGCCAGCGCCTGCGCCGCGTCCAGATGCTGGTAGCCGGCCGGGAAGTTGGCACCGGAGTTGACGTCGTGGACCGGGTGGTTCAGGCAGACCTGCACCCCGCCGAGCACCTGGGCAAGCTCGTAGAACCCGTACAGGTTCACCGCCGCGAAGTGGTCAATGTGGACGCCGGTGAGCTTTTCGACGGTGGCGACGGCTGCGGCCTGGCCGGCCTCGTTGCCGAGGGTCGCGATGCGGTCCTGGCTGAGGCGGGAGTTCTGCTGCGTTAGCTGCGCCTCCCGGTAGGCCAGGCTGACGCCGTAGGCCTGGTCGATCTTGCCAGTCTGTTGCGGCCCGATCGTGTGGGCGAACTGCACCCAGTCGTCACGCGGGATCGAGAATCCCACGGCCCGCCTTCCGTCTGCGAACACGTGGATGAGGATCAGGGTGTTCGTAGCGTTGCCGCCTACTCCGGCGGCGACCGCCTCCGCGCTCCCTGCGTGCAGCTTGGCGAGGATGCTCGGCGGCAGGATGGCTCCGTTCCAGTACCGCCGGCTCTCGATGCCCATCAGCAGGATGTTTTGCGCGCCGGTCGACGGGCCGCTCAGGATGGCATTCGAGCTGCCGATGCTGGCCACGTCCCGGACGGTCACGTAGGCAAATCCGCTCGCCACCATGATCAGGCCAGCGACGATGCAGGTTGCGATGTACGACCGTCGTAGCCGGTGGCCTCGCGGTGCGCCAGCCTGGCCGTGCGGAACCCATGGTCCCCGGGGGGCCGTCGGCGGCCGCTCGGTGGACCCCCTGGCCGACCCGGCGCTTGATCTGGCCGCGCCCGGCCCGGCTCCGCCTGGCTGGTCCGCGTGTGCAAATCCGTCGCCTGGCGGGCGGCGGCCTGCCCCAGCCCGATGCCGAGCTGGGCCCGCCCAGCCAGGGACCGCACTGCCGGCCGCCATCCAGCTCGGCGGCTGCGGACCGCTGAGCTGCGGAGCGTGGCCAGGCTGCCCTGTCCACGCCGGCCCGCTGGATTCCTCGCGGCTACCGGCCACCCAGGCCCGCCTCCCCGCCCGCGCATAGCCATGCCCCGGTCACCTACGCTCGACAGCAGACTATCCGCCCGACGCGTCGCCACTCGGTAACGGGCACGCTGTGTCAGCATGAGCAGGGGCCAAGCCCGGACCAGCCGAGGCGGGACCGTATGGCCTGGCCAGCTCGTCCTTGAGGGGTACACACGGAATCACGAGGGCCGCAAGGCCAGATGCCGCGCACGCGCCCGGCGCCGCTGCACCAGTCGGTCGCGGTGACCCAGTTGTGGGGAACCCGGCCGGGCCGACTGGGCGTCCTCACCGTCGTGGCCGCCGCGCTGCTCGGCATGGTGATCACCGTGCTGTCCGGCAGTGAGCCAGGAGTGACCCTGGGCGTCCTGTTGATCGTCGGCACGATCGTCGGGGCCCTTGCCGTGCGGCCGGGTGCCACGTACCTCATCTTTCCGGTGCCTGCCCCGGCGTATGCCGTGGCCGCAGTGATCGCGGGGCTCATCCGCGACCGTGCTGCCGACACATCCCTCACGGCGCTGATGCTGAATGCCGGACAGTGGATCGCCGCCGGGTTCATCCCCATGATCGTGGCGACGGCGCTAGCGGTGCTCATCGCCGGATTCCGCTGGCTGAGAAACGCCTAACCGGCCTTCCGGCCGCAGCTCCTGGCGAGCACTGCCACCGTGGACTCAACCCCGTCGATGTCGGCGTAACAGCCCTGCAGATGCCGCCGCCCGGCGGCCGAGAATCCGGTGCGGGAGTGCAGGATCCGGGTGTTGTCGAAGACTATGCAGTCGCCCGGCGCCAGGGTGAAACGCAGCGTGCCCGACGGGCGAAGCAGGATCGCCGCGAAGGCGCGATAGGCGACGTAGAAGTCGTGCATCTCGTTGGCCGCCTCGGCCGGCAACGCGCCAGAGCGAGGGCGCATCGGCTCCATCGATCTGCTGTTGTACCTGATCTCGCGGATCATGCCCGCCAGGTTCAGGCCGATCATCGGCCTTGTCGCCCGCAACTGCGCCGCCGTGTCCGCGTAGCTGAACACGACCGGAGTCTGGCAGAGGCGGTCGAAGGCGGGCGGGTCTTCGGCGCGCAGCTGGGCCGCAGCCCGGAACCCGTCGAGCAGCCCGGACTCGCCGCCTTCGGCGGAGCTGACCAGGCAGTGCAGCGCCTGCAGCGTGGGAACCGGGTCGCGGTAAGGATTGTCGGTGTGCGGCCCGATCGGAAGGCTCGTGTAGGCGAGGTTGGTCGGCGCGGTCTCGACCTGGACATCGAACAGCCTGCCGTAGTTCGTCTCCCTGATGTACCCGAAGCTCGCGATGACGTCGGCTACCGCGCCCGGCACGGCGGGGACCCCGCGTAGCAGCATGAACCCGGTGCTGAGCAGCTCGCGCAGGCAGCGAAGCCGCACTCCGTCGCTACTGGCGAAGACCGACCAGTGGGTAACGGGCGGACCGGCCGGAAAGTCGCGTGCGGACCACAGTCGCTTGGCGTCCTCACTTCGCCGGTCGACCTCTGCTGTCGCATAGTTGGCCAGCCAGGTCTGGGCGAAGACGGCCTCGTGGCCATCTGGCCCGAAGGTTACGTGCAGGCCGTCGGCCTCCTGTATAGCCCGGACGACAGTCACATCGGGAGCAAGGTCGGTGATGCTGATGAGCCGCTGGCCGCTTGACGGATCGCGGCACGATGGGCACTGGCAATTGTCCCGCAGCCAGGCCGCATCGAGGCTGTGCGGAAGTGCGGCGTGGATGACGCGCCCCCCATTTCACCGGCATACCGGCTGCCCGGACCGCAGCGAGGCCGGATTGAGCTGATTTGATTCAGGGTCGGCCGGCGCTGGCAGGCAACGCAAGGAGCCGCGCCGACTGTTTGATTAGCTGCCCCCTGCCGGGCGATCGCTGTTCACCCCCGCAGCGGGCCTCGCTGCTGACGTCGGCCGGCCGGCCCGCTCGCTCGCTGACCGGCCTGCCCGGGTCACGGCGGCGGTTCGGTACCGCCGGCCGGGGACGGTCGGCTAGCGTCTGAGGCGTGTGCCTGCTGATCGCGCTGTTCGGGGTCGTTCCTGGCGTGCCGCTGATGGTCGCGGCCAACCGAGACGAACGCCTCGACCGGCCGGCTGTTGCCGCCACTGTGCTACGCGAGCGGGAGCCGCGCATTCTCGGGGGCCGCGACCTCCTGGCTGGCGGAACGTGGCTGGCCGTGAGCGACCTGGGTGTCGTGGCGGGCCTGACGAATCAGCCGACGGCTGGGGGCCGCGACCCGGCCAAGCGCTCGCGCGGCGAGTTGCCGCTGCTCTGCGCCAGCCAGCCGAGCGCGAAGCAGGCCATGGACGCGCTCGCCAGCGGCGTAGATCCGGCGCGGTACAACCCGTGCTGGATGCTGGTCGGCGATCGGAACGAGCTGTTTTCCGTGGGGATCGGGGCGGGTGGCACTGCGCCGGAGATCGACCAGCTCGAGCCGGGCCTGCACGTGCTGGAGAACGCGCCGCTGCAGGCGGTGTCGCTCAAGGCCGCATTCGTCCGGGACCTAGTCGAGCGGAAGCTGGCCGAGCAGCCGGCCGCCGGTGCGGCTGCGGTCGCCGGTGTCCTGCGGGCCGTCCTTCGCGACCACCGGCCCGCCGTGCCCGAGCCGCGCACAGACGCATCCGGCCGGATCTGGCCCGCGTCGCTGACGGCGGCGTGCGTGCATGCGGAGGGGTACGGCACCCGGTCCTCGGCGATCATCACGGTCTCGACCGCCGGGCTGCCCGAGATGCTGGTCGCCGACGGCAGGCCCTGCGAGACGCCGATGCGCGACGTTGGGGCGCTCTGGACCGCCGCCCCGGTGAGTGAGCCGGCCGGATAGCCGCGCGGTCAGGGAAGGCACTGGCCGACGCGGCCCCGTTCCCTGCCTAGGCGCCTGGCCGGCACCAGGCGGTCACTCTGGCGCTCACGCGAGGGTGCGCGCGACCTCCTCCAGGTGGTTCAGCGCCTCCTGCATGCCGGGTTCCATGCCCGAGTTGAGGTGCATATCGCGGTTGTCCTGGCTGGTGTGCTGGACCAGGATCGACAGCGTGGTGCGGCCGTTGTGCTCGGCGAAGGTCGTCGTCGTCACCGCGCCAGCGTCGGGGGCGCCCTCGAAAACCTCCGTCGCAACGATGCGCTCGCCGTCGATGATCTCCTGGTACTCACCGTGGAAGGCGACCTCGAAACCAGCGTTTGCTGTCATCACGTACCGCCAGGTCCCGCCTGGCCGCAGGTCCATCTCGACCGAGATGACCTGGCCACGGTCTCCGGCCCACCAGCGCCTGATCAGCTCGGGCGTGGTGTAGGCGCGGTAGACCAGGCGGCGCGGCGCGTCGAACTCCCTGGTAATGAGGATCTGCGTGTCGCTCGGAAGCGTGACCACCGCCGAGTTGCTAGTCGTCATCTCTGCCATTTTCGTCCTCCGATTCCGCGGTGCCGTCGCGTGCCTGGCCAGCCTCGATCGCCGTGAGCTCCGCCAGCACGACGTCCATTCGGGCGAACCGCTCCGACCACAGCTGCTCGAAATCACTCACCCAGTCGTAGATCGGCCTGAGCGCCTGGCCGTTGAGCCGGTAGAGCCGCTGGCGGCCATCGTCACGCGCAACCACCAGCCCGGTCTCCCTGAGCACCCGCAGGTGCTTGGACACCAGCGGCTGGGGAAGCCCGAGCCGGCGGACGAGGTCGGTCACCGACAGCTCGCGGGCGGCGATCACGTCCAGGATCTGACGGCGGCGTGGCTCAGCTACCGCGTTGAACGCGTCGCTGGTCGTTGCTGCCCTGGCCACGGCCTCAATCATATGCCCATATAGACATGTGTCAAGCGAGCCGCGAGCTGGCGTCCGGCCGAGGGCTTGGCGGGACCATTGCTGCCGTTAGATGGGCCGCAAAGCGCCCTCCGAGGCCCTCTCGCTCGAGGCGTCCGGCCGAGAGCCGGTGGCGTTACGCGGTCAGCGGCGTCCCATCGTGAGCGGCGTCCCGTAGTCAGCGGATCCATCGCGCGACTGCGGGCACGTGCCGGGCTGCCCTGCGCGTTCCTCGGGCCGCTCGGCGGCGCGGGCAGCGTCATCGAGGACCGCGGCCGCAGCCGCGACTGCGGCGCGCGCGGCGTCGCCACCCTCGCGCTCCCGGCGTGTCCCGTCGCCGTGGCCGTTGCTGCCCGATTCGTTGCCGCGCGGTTGGTTGCTGCCCGATTCGGTGCTGCCCGGTTCGTTGCCGTCGCTAGGGTCGGGGACACGCCCGGTGTTGTCTGCCGCACGCGCGTCAGCTCCGGCTTCTGGCCACGGCTGCGCGCCGACCGCGGCGAGCGCGTCGCTGGCGAGCGCCAGCTTCTCGTACAGGAACAGCACCGGCCCGCCGCCCGCGAGCCGCAGCGCCGCGCGGAGTGCATCGGCCGGGTTCTCCGCGTGCTGGACCGTGATTCCTGGCCGCGCCGCGCGCAGGGCCGGGTCGATCAGCGCGAGCATTTCCCCGGTAGCGCGGCCGCGCTTGTCGCTGTCCTCATACAGCACGACCGGGCCGAACCAGGCCGCGACCGCCTGAGCAGTCTGCACGATGAGCTCGTCCTGCCGGTCGCCCGGCAGGGTCACGGCCGCGACTGGTGCGGTGCCGAATACCTCGCGCAAAAACCGGCCGGTCGCCTCTACCGCTGCCGCGTTGTGCCCGTAGTCGACGACCACCGGGCTGCCGCCGGCCCGGAAAAAGGTCGCCCGGCCGGGGTTGTCGGCGGGCGGGCTGAACGCGGCCAGCCCGCGCGCGATGTCCGTGATGCTGACGCCGAGGGCGCGGCACGCGGCGACCGCCGCGAGCGCGTTGGCCACGACGTGCGCGGCGCGGCCGCCGAACGCTCCCGGCAGTGAGGCCACCGCCAGCACCGGGTGCCGCTCGCCGCCCACGGTCTCGGTCAGCTGACCGTCGACGACCTCATAACACGTCCCACCGGCGAGCAGATGGCGGGCAATCAGGGGGCTGGCCGGGGTCATGCTGAAGTACCTGATCACCGGGTTCCGCGCGCGCACGGCAGGCCGGTCTGCCAGCGCAGCCGCCGCGGGGTCGTCGGCGTTGAGCACGACGCAGCCGCCTTCGGCGATCTCCTCCGCCACGAGCGACTTGACGCCGATGAGCTCGCCAAAGTCGGCGATGCCGTCGTCGCCGAGGTGGTCGGCGCTGATGTTCGTCACGACGGCGACGTCCGCGCTCTCGTAGCCGAGGCCGCGGCGGACGATCCCGCCACGCGCCGTCTCCAGCACGGCCGCCTCGACGGCCGGGTTGTCGAGCACCATTTCCGCGGACCGCGGCCCGGACGCGTCCGCCGCGAACGCGAGCGTCCCGCCGACGTACACGCCGTCGGTACACGACATGCCCACCCGCAGGCCGGCCTGGCCGAGCACCTGGCTGATCATCCGCACCGTGCTGGTCTTGCCGTTCGTGCCGGTGACCGAGACAACGGGGATCCGGGTCGAGGCGCCTGGCGGGCACAGACTGTCGACGATCGCCGCCGCGACGTCGCGCGGCCTGCCCTCGGTGGGCGACAGGTGCATACGCAGGCCGGGGCAGGCATTCAGCTCGAGCACGGCGCACGGCTGCACGGGCCCGTGCCCGGCCGAATCCTGCAGCGGCGCGCTGATGTCAGTCAGGCGCAGGTCGATACCGCAGACATCCAGGCCGGCCGCCGCGGCCGCCCGCCGGCAGAGCTCGGCCACCTCGGGATGCAGCAGGTCGGTCACGTCTCTGCTGGTGCCGCCTGTTGACAGGTTGGCGTTCCGGCGCAGGCTCACGACCTGCCCGTTCGCTGGCACCGAGTGTTCGTCGAGGCCGAGCGAGTCGAGATGGCTAAGGGCCTCGGGGTCGAGCGAGATCAAGGTGAGCTCGCGCGAGTGGCCAGGACCGCGCCGCGGATCGGTGTTGGCCTCGGCCACGAGCTGGCTGATCGTGCTGACGCCGTCGCCCGTCACCGACGCGGGCCGGAGCGCGGCCGCGGCGGCGACCCGGCCGTCCACTACCAGCACCCGGTAGTCCGTCCCCGGCACGAGCGCCTCGACGAGCACGGCGTCGCTGACCGTGGCGGCCTTGCGGAAGGCGGCCTCCGCCTCCGCCGCGGTGCGGACTCCGATCGTCATGCTG
>Ga0126371_10003191_pt1 | contig 14290 bp, 14 predicted proteins | sample PanSoiMetaPlot_4_FD_110145 | JGI IMG/M metagenome (GOLD analysis project Ga0126371, IMG submission 110145) | Tropical forest soil microbial communities from Panama - MetaG Plot_4 | ecosystem: Environmental > Terrestrial > Soil > Tropical forest > Bulk soil | place: Panama | collected 2016-02-17 | reverse complement strand
TTGGGGTAGGCTTGCATGACGCCCATTCCCAGAATCAGAATCATCAAGGCCGTCACCATGGCTCCGACGATGTGCCACGTCAGGCCCGCCGCCTTGTGCCGAAAAGCCACGCCGAGCATTACCTGCGTCAGCACCACCACGGGCGCCGCCACGGCCATCGATCGCAGCGACGGCCAGCCTTGGTCGAAGACCAAGTCTGGTCCGGCTTCCCATCGCTTCGACGTGCGCATCGCCGCGGCCACGGCAAGCGCAAACAGGATTTGAGCCAAGCCTGCGTGGGCGATTGCGGCGGGCGTTTGCCCCAGGGCGCCTTCCGCGAGGCAGACGGCTAGCAGGCCCCATCCGAGCAAGCGCAACCTGGACAACACCAGGCAAAGAGAAAGGCCAGCGACAAGCGCTGCCGCGAAGGCCGCGATCGCGAGGTGGATTCTCTCCATCGCCAGCGGCGCTCCGGGGACGGCCCGTATGCTGGTGACCCAAGCACCGGAGAAAATCGCCAGCAGCGTGAACGCCGCCGCCACGACGGCGTAGCGGTGCAACCAGGGCCTCACAACAACAATTGTCCCACCTCTCGCAAGTTTTCGGTCCCCGTAGATTTCTGAAGCCTATCCCTAAGTTTCTGAAAGCTAGGCGTCACTATCCGGTCACTGACTGTCATATGACTCGTTGATCGACTCCCGCGAATAGACGCCGTCTAAAAGCCGGGGCGGCCAGGATTGGCTGCCCCACAAAGCAGCGGAGCCGCAACCAATGCGGCGGCAGGCACTTGTGCATGCCGCCTCGACACTCAGTCGAGGCCCGGCTCTGGCGAAGACTCCGGCAGGCGTCGCGATGAGTCTCGACGCGGCACGCAAGAGTGTTCCCATCCCGAAGGATCGGGCAAGGATGGATATGAAAGCAAAGGACTTGCCTGCGGCCAGTCCTTTGACATTCCAGGGTGCGTGCGCCACGAAAATCGTCGCGGCTACAGATCGCTTCAGGGCTGCTGGATCGTCTCGAGCGATTGCTCGATGGCGATGCGCACCAGTTGGCCCCGCGTACGCACGCCCATCTTGTCGAACAAATGCTGGAGCGTCGCCTTCACCGAGCTTTGTGAAACTCCGAGCTGGTGCGCCATTTCTTTGTTCGACAGGCCTTCGAAGACGCACCGGAGGACCTTCTGTTCGCGCGGAGTTAAGTGCGCATTCAGGTGCGTGGACGCGCTGGATTCTGAGCTTGCGCCGCCGGCTCGCGCGGGAGTCATCTTGGCGTCCATCCAGACTCCGCCGCCCGCCACCACTCGAATTGCCTCTAGCAGGGATGCGGGAGGGCTGTGCTTCAAGAAAATGCCGGAGATCCCCAGCTTTCTCGCGACGGAAACATCCAGCGGACTCATGCCCGCGGTCACCATCAGAGTTTTGCCTTTGTAACCGGCCGCCGTCGCGGCAGCGATGAACCGAGTGCCGGTATCGTCCTCTAGGTCGAAATCCAGAAGCACCACATCCACGGCGAAGCGCGACAGGGCCTCCAGGGCTTCTTTCGGCGTGCCGCACTCAGCTACCGTTTCGAAATCGGTCTCGGAGACCAGCAACCGCCGAAGGCCCTCCCGGAACAATATGTGGTCGTCAAGCAGTAATAGCCGTATGCGCTTCATCTTCAACCGATCGCGCGCTTTGTTCCGGTTGCTCCGCCAAAGCCGCCAGTTCCAGGATGAACGAACATCCCGGCTGCTGTGGATCGTGCCGCAAGTCTCCGCGGAACGATCGCATGAAAGCGCGAGACAAATAGAGTCCCAGCCCGGTTTGATCGGCGCCCTTTTGCAAGGGTTGAAAGATCTTCTGCCCCGGAGGGATTCCCGGACCGCTATCGGTGAAGCGGATAGAAACGGCATCGGATCTCACGGAAACGGAAATCTCGATCGACTTTTTCTCCGCCGTCTCCAGCACACGCTGGCTGTTCTTCATCAGGTTCAACAGAACCTGAAACAGGCTGTGACGATCCGCCTGCACGCGCGGCAACTCTTCGGATACGTTCCATTTCAGCTCGATATCGGACTCCTCGCAAATCGGCTGAAGGATGATTCGCAGATCGGTGAGAACTTCTTTCAAGTCCACACCGCCTGGATTCAGCGCCCCCACGCTCTGCTTGAGTTCGAGCGAAGCGATCTTGCTAAGCGTCTCCACCAGCGATCCCAACGCTTCGAAATCCTGATCGCCTCTGAGCGACCCCTTGCGAACCAGGTTTTCGTGCATCATGCCGATGGCGCCGCACACATTCCTCACTTCGTGAGAGACAGCCGCCACCAAAACACGCGACCCGGCGAGAAGCTGCTGCAAACTGGTCTCCTCGCGCTCGCGCAGATGTTCGGATGTATCCACCAGCAGAGCCGCGAGCCGGGGACCAGCCGGAGTGCTGTAAGTGGAAAAGAAAACGTCCGCAAGAAAGGCCTCGCCATTTTCACGCTGGCCGCGCGCCTGCATTTCTGTGCGAAAGATTCTCGCAGTTTCATCCACTGACGGTATCGATCCTAAAGCCGGAACGTAGCGCGCGATGCTCCTGCCCGGAAGGGATCCGCGCGCGGCGCCCAGCAGTCGGTGGGCGGCCGGATTGGCCAGCAGGATCTCTCCCTGCGCGGTCATCGTAATGACGGCGGCCGGGCTGCTCTCTATAAGAAACTCCAATTGTTCTTCCGCCGCGCGCTGCGCCGCCAGACTCTCTCGCTCCCTCCGGTAACTCTTTGTCGCGTTCATGGCCAAGAATCCCGTCATCGCCAGTGTGAGGAAGATCAGGACATCGCGGGCGGATTCCATGTCCATGGGAAAAGGGTCCAGCCGATCCGAAAGGAAAGTGCAAAAAATCGCAACCAGGATCAGTTGCCACCAACCCAACACCGTACCCAGCACGGCCATCGGGAAGATGTAAAGGAAACCAAGAGTGGCGTTGAATTCCAGCTGCCAGTCAGCTAGTGCGATGACGGCGATCAGCAGCCCGGCATACGCGAGGGCCACTCGCGGACTCCATTGCAAGACCCTGCGAATCACAGATTTAGCCTTGCTTTGATTCTACATTACGATTTCCGGCGCGAACCGAGCCATCAACGCGCGCCGCGGCGAATCGTGCGCGCGTAGCCCGAGTTAGACCCGTCACGCGCCGGATTTGCGCTCACGGTCACCATATCGCCCAGCCGCAGGCTGTCGATTTTCAGCCCATTGAGGATCAGCAGATTGGGACTCGCCATTTCCAGTTCCCAGTGCATAACGTCGCCAGAGCCCGCTCCATTCGCGTCCAGGTACAAGCGAACGTGAGGATTCGCCCATTCGACCTTCGTAACGGTACCTGTCAGTCTGACGGATCGCGTGAGGTCATACTCTGCCCCGAGCGCATGGTGCCCCAGCGCGGAGCCCGCCACGATCGTTGTAACCACTACGAAAAACGTTAGATCCCGCGTGATTCTCATACCAACTCCTCAAAGTTACCTGCACTATACCCGAGTCGTTTCGCGGAGTCCAGGGGCCCACAGCTCACAGCCCCACCGAACGCCTAGATCCAAAAATGGCCAAAAGATAACTGGTCCGCGCCCCCCTCAATAGATAGTTTTGTCTAAGGACAACTATGAGGCTCTTACGCGTCGCGCTAATCGCGGTTGCACTTTTTATCATTCAAAAGCCGTCCGAGGCTGCGATTACCGGCCGGATCGCCGGTACGGTCTCCGACCCCACCAGCGCCGCCATTCCAGGAGCGATTGTTACCATCACCAACACGGCTCAGGGCCTTCAGACGAAAACCGCGGCGGACGAAAAGGGGGACTACACGTTCCCAAGCGTTCCGGTCGGCACATACGACATTCTCTTCGAGGCGGACGGCTTCCGTTCGGAGAAGCGCATCGGGCTCGTGGTCGATGCGAACGCTGCCATCGAGCAAAGCATGACGCTTCAATTGGCGCAACGGTCCGAGGAAGTCACTGTCACGGACACCGCGACAGACGTCCATGTCGAAACCGCCAGCACCCAACTGGGCGAGGTGGTCTCAAACCGTGAGATGACTGCGGTCTCGTTGAACGGCCGCAGCTTCACAGATCTTCTGGCCCTTCAGCCAGGCATCGTCCCCGTGACGACCCAGCAACCCGACTCCATCGTGATGGCCGGCGCTTCGGTGGCCATCGCTCCGTCCGGTACACTCAATGCCGGCAATCAATCCATCGCAGGCCAACGGGAGGACGCCAATGGCTTCATGGTCAACGGCGGCGATGTTAAGGAGCTGATGAACGGCGGCACGACCGTCATCCCCAATCTCGATTCCATCGCGGAGTTTCGCATTATCACGAACAACTACGACGCCGAATTCGGCAATTATAGCGGCGGCGTTGTCAATGTAGTGACCAAATCCGGAAGCAACGATCTACATGGTTCAGCTTTTGAGTTTTTGCGCAACACGGACCTGGACGCCCGCAACTTCTTTTCTCCAGAGCGAAGCTTTTACCGGCAAAACCAGTTCGGCGGCACGCTCGGCGGTCCCATCCGGAAGAACAAGCTGTTCTGGTTCGGCGACTATCAGGGAACGAGGCAGAGCCAGGGAGTGGATACTGGCCTGATTCCCGTCCCTTCGCTTGCGGACCGGGCCGGAAATCTAGCGGACCAATCGGCTTCGCTTAGCGGAGAAGTGAGCGGCCCCTATTTGGCCAATATCCTCACCCAGAGGCTCGGATATGGAGTGAGTGCGAACGAGCCATATTACACGCCAGGCTGTGTATCCCCAGCGCAATGCGTTTTTCCCAACGGCATTATTCCCCAACGGGCATGGTCCGAGCCGGCTAAACATCTGCTCCCTTACATCCCTGCGCCCAACGTCGGCGATTCCACTTTTTCAACCGGCGCCTATGGAAAGACGCTGCGCGACGACAAGGGTAGCTTTCGGATGGACTTCAGCTCCCCGCGCTGGGGCCTGATCTCCGGCTACTATTTCTTCGACGATTACAACCTGAATAACCCATATCCAACTGGACAAGGCGGAGCGAGCGTCCCAGGTTTTGCAGCTTTGAATCTGGGGCGCTCGCAAGTCTTCAACTTGGGCGATACGAAAACATTCGGGGGCTCCATGGTCAATGAGCTGCGCTTGAGTTATATGCGCAGCTCGAATAACGTGGGCCAGCCTTCCGGCGGCGTTGGGCCAAGTCTGGCCTCCCAAGGATTCGTTACCGGCCTGGGTACGCCGGGAATTGTCCCGCTAGCGCCATCGATTGAAGGAATTGAGAACGTCGTCTTCCCTTCGTTCGTCATGGGAACGCCCATCACAAATCTCAAGCAGGCGAACAACACGTACACCGTTATTGACAATTTCTCAAAAGTTCGCGGCCCGCACACGATGAAGGCCGGCGTTCAAGTCAGCTTCGAGCAAGTCAACGTCAATCCCAATCCCACCTTCAACGGATCTTTTCTGTTCACCGGCACGGAGACAGGATCGGAGTTCGCGGATTTCTTGCTCGGCGTCGCCAGCAACTATAATCAGGCGGATTCCCAGACCTTCTACGGTCGCCACAAATATGCCGCAGGATTCGCGCAGGATAGCTGGCGCGTTCGCCCCGGCCTGACGCTGAATTTCGGTATTCGCTGGGACCTGATGCAATATTGGTCCGAGAAGTATAATCAGATTCCCGCTTTCAACCTGGGCCAGCAATCGCAGGTCTACCCCACCGCGTTTACCAGCTTGGTGTATCCGACCGATTCTGGAGTACCGCCCACGCTGGTTCCACAACAAAACAAATTCGCGCCGCGGCTGGGAATCGCCTATTCTCCATCAAAGGCGGACGGTCTTCTCGGCAAGATCATTGGTGGTCCCGGAAAGACCAGCATTCGGGCCGGCTACGGAATTTTTTATACGGTCATACAGGGCAACACAATCGCGATCGACGAGCCGCAGCCCCCTTATGGGCTGAGTTACACCAGTCCCGGGCCGCCGCTGTTCGCCACGCCGTTTATCAGCGCCGCGGATGGAGCGACGCACGTGAATCCATTTCCTCTCACCTTCCCGCCGCTCGACGCGACACTGAATCATCCAAATCCGAATATCGATTTCTCGCCCTATATTCCGCAAGCCGGAATGACGGCGCCCTATCGCGGCAACATGTATCCCTACAACGAGAACTATTTCTTCTCGATTGAACGCGAGATTCACAAAGATACAGTGCTCAGCCTGAGCTACGTCGGCTCGCAAGCACATCATTTGCTGCTCGTGTACTCGGCCAACCCCGGCAATCCGGCCCTGTGCCTCGCTCTGAGCAAGCCAAGCGCTGTGGCGCCAGGGTCGCCCACTTGCGGACCTTTTGGCGAAGACGCCACTTACACCCCCGCTTCAGGACAAACAATCCAAGGGACCCGCGGCCCGCTGGGCTCGAATTTTGCCAACGACGATTACGAGGGCAGCTTTGGAAACTCGAGCTACAACGCGTTCGAAGCCAGCCTCCGGCACACCAGCGGCCGCCTGGACCTGATGCTCTCTTACACGTTCAGCAAGTCATTAGACGAGGCGTCGAGCATTTCCGATATCGTCGATCCGTTCAACTATAAGCGGACCCGGGCGCTCTCCGCGTGGGACATGACGCACAATTTCGTGGCCACCTACCGCTACCAACTCCCTTTCGATCTCCTCACGAAGCGCGCGCGTTGGCTGGCACGAGGTTGGACGCTTTCCGGCATAACGCGCGCGAGCACAGGTTTTCCTATCACGCTAGCCGAGCACGGCGACAACTCGCTTGAGGGCAGTTTGCCTAACGGTGTGAATAATCATAGCCTGGATCTGCCCGACTACACCTCTGGCAATCTCGACATCAACCACAATCCGCGAAATGGTCTGGCGTATTTCAATACGGCGCTGTTTGCCGAAAATGCGCTCGGCACGCCCGGCTCGGCATCCCGCCGATCTTTCCACGGCCCGGGTTCTTTGAATTTCGATCTTGCCCTCCTGCGCAATTTCGCGCTTAGCGAGAGCAGGGCGCTGCAGTTCCGACTGGAGACCTTCAACACGTTCAACCACGCGCAGTTCTTCGGCCCTGTTGCCGTAAACGGTGATTTCGGTACAGGGACCTTCGGACATGTCATTCAAGCCGCCTCGCCGAGGCTGGTGCAAGTGGCGCTGAAGCTCACGTTTTAAGCTGAATTCATGAACCCTGGACTCTGGTCGGCCTCGTGGTGATGACTGCCGGACCGGCGATTTTTCCTAGGATCCGGTGATGCACCTTTCCTTCATTTCAGCGTGGTGGCGTTGATGGCCGTGATCCTCCTTAGCTACACCATTCATAACCGGCCGGGGAGGAAAGGGAGGAGGGGGAGGAACTAGATGCTTCTTCAGAACGCTATCGCGGATACACTCAACAACCCCGAATGGACATTTGCGCTGGCGGAGTGTGTTCACATTGGAGGGTTTGCGGTAAGTATTGGATCGATAGCGCTCGTAGACTTTCGGATGTTGAACCTCGGCCTGCGGAAGGAGACTGCCGCGCGGATTCTAAGGTACACGGAGCCGTGGACGCTGATCGCGCTGGTATTCGTCGTTTTCTCGGGTCTGATGCTGTTTCTGGCGCAACCCGACATTTACTTGCAGCCGACCCCCTACCTAGTTAATGGGAGGTTTATGTTTTTGCTCAAGATGTCCCTGTTGGTGGCGGCGCTCCTCTACAATTTCACGGTTCATAGAAAAGTGGCGAAAATGGACAACCCGCCGCCTGCCTTGAGCAAGCTGGTGGCAATTGTATCTCTGCTGCTGTGGGTGTCGGTTGTGTTTGGCGGGATTTTTATCGGGTTTCTCCAATAGAGGCTTCGCGGCATGGGCATCGCTCACTCTATCCAGAGCATTCAATTCCTCTCGGACTTCAGCGAATCGGTATTGGCGTACCCGATCGTTTTGTCGACTCATCTGACGTGCATTCCACTGTTCGGCGGCATGATCCTCGCCACGGACCTACGCCTTCTGGGGCTCAGCCTCAAGAGCCTGACGATCACCGAGGTGGTGACCAGCTTACGTCCCTGGAAACGGCTGGGGGGAGGCATCATGATATCCATGGGCCTGCTTTTGGCAACCTCGAAGGCAGAAGAATACGCGCCCAATCCCTTCTTTTGGACCAAGATGATCATCCTGGGCTTGATTGGCGTGCACGCCCTGATTTTCCGCCCAATTGTTTACAACAAGACAGAAGAGATGGATCAATCCCCAGTTCTCCCCACCAAAGCGAAGGTTGCCGCGATCCTCTCCTTGGTCCTTTGGACCACCATGTTTGTCATGGGAAGACTCATTGCGTATTGGGACTGAAAATGGGCGTGACATCCCTCCAGTAGCGTGGAGCCGGAGCGAACCCTTGGCATAGCTCGTCCTGCCCTGGGCTAAACAGTCCTGTTCAGCGGCTCCCCGCAAGAAATGGCCAAAAGATACCTGGCCGCCGCCCCCTTGACTTGATAGGATGAAGTGCTAAACTCCTCGGAAAGCCGAGTCATAGCAGCCGTGGTTGCACGGTATCACGTCAAGTAAGAAGGCTCATGCTCGCATACGACCCCGCCAGTAATCCGCTGAACAACAATGAATGGTCCTTTCCTCTCCTGGAGATTCTCCATATCGCAGGCTTCACGCTGTCGATCGGCACGATCGCGGTCGTCGATTTGCGGCTTCTGGGGCTGGGCCTGCTACGCCACTCGGCCAAGGAGCTCTTGAGAGCGACAGCTCCCTGGACCTTGGTCGGCCTAGTGGTGATGTTGACCACCGGACCGGCGATTTTTTCCTCGGATCCAGTGATGTACCTGCGCAACTTTTCATTCAAATTCAAGATGGTGGCCCTACTGGCGGCGATCCTCTACAACTACACCATCCACCGCAAGGTGGCCCTCGCCGAGGGACCTTCTGGCGGGGCGGCCGTGCTCGTGGGAGCAGTTTCCCTGGCGCTTTGGATTTCGGTTGTGTTCGGCGGATTGTTTATCGCGTTCGTGTAAGGCGGACCTGGAGGAATCACGTGTCTCTCGCTGAGGTGATGCACTCGATCCAGAGCGTAGGCTTCCTGACGGATCTCCGCGAGTCCGCGCTGGTATACCCGGTGGTGATGAGCACCCATTTGAGCTGTATTGCGGTGTTCGGCGGCATGATCTTGATGACCGACATGCGCTTGCTAGGTTTGGCCCTAAAAAAGTACACGGTCTCGGAAGTCGTGTCAGCATTGCGGCCGTGGAAACGGGTCGGCGGCACGATCATGATTACCATGGGCCTGCTTTTGGGAAGCTCCGAGGCGGACAAATATTACATCAATCCGTTCTTTTGGTGGAAACTAACGTTGCTGACGCTAATCGGCGTCCACGCTTTGATCTTCCGGCCGCTGGTATATAACCACCCCGAAAAGATCGACGAGTCTCCCCAAATCCCCGCGCGCGCCAAATGGGCGGCGATCCTCTCCCTCGTGTTGTGGTTTGGCGTTCTGACGATGGGCCGATTGATCGGCTACTACGAACCGAAATCCTGACACCGGCTACAGATGCGCTGGAACAGTCGAGCAGCCCTTTTTAGACTCCATGCTGGGGTGGGCCTCGGAGCGGGCCTGTACATCGGCATCATGAGTCTCAGCGGAAGCGCTCTCCTCTTCTACCCGGAGCTCTATCGCGCGTTGGCGCCGCGGCCCACCATTGCTTTGCGCTCCAATCGCCTTACTCGCGTTCAACTCAAGGACGCTGCGCAAAAGCGTCATCCCGGCTCCGAAGTGACATGGATCTGGGAGCGGAAACAACCGCCTGGACTCGTCGAGATATGGATGATTGAGGGGGATAAACAGACCGAGCGTCTGTTCAATGCCTTTACCGGGGACGATTTAGGCAGCGCAGTTCCATTTTCAATACGGGCTTTGAACGCGTTGAAAGACTTCCACACCGGTTTCTTGCCTGGAAGAGGCGGGCAGATCCTCAACGCCGCAGGCGCGCTGCTCATTTCTTTTCTCGGCATTAGTGGGATCTGGCTTTTATGGCCCGGAATCGGTCGACGCGTGTTTAACGGCTACCGAATACGGCCGGCGCCATCTGAAGGGAGAGCGCATCGGACGATCGGATTCTGGACCCTTCCATTTGTTCTTATGGCGGGCGCTACAGGCTTGGTGCTGGCTCTTGAAAAACCCCTAAGCCCTGCTCAGTCTCTTGTGAGCCTGTCCTACTTACTACACACCGCGGGGTTTGGAGGGTGGCCCGTAAGGCTTCTATGGGTCCTCCTGGGTCTCGCCGGACCGCTCTTGGTCGTCACAGGCGTGACGATGTGGTCGATTCGCGTACGCCGTTCTTTGAGCGGGTCGCGCTTGCGAGCGAGCCAGAGTTACTTTGCCGGTCCTTTATCGTCCTGAGGGTCGCAAACTTGCATGCTATGTCCGCTCGGCATAGTCACAGCCCGAGCTGATGCAAGATGACTCTCGTTCGTGCCCATGTATGCATTCACGGTAATTTTTTCGCCTTTTTTGAAGGCCGACTCCTTGATTCCGTGCGCCGCCAGGAACTCCGGGCTGGCCGTCTCAAGTTTCCACTGTTCAACTTTTCCGTCTTCGTTTCTCGCGTCTAAGTAGATGTAGGCGTGAGGCTTTGCCCAATCGACTTTCGCCACGGTACCGGTCAGAGTTACCGGCTTATTCGGGTCGAACTCGGAGGAAAAAGGATGATGCGCGAAAGCTGGTAAGCCGATCAACACTAAAGCGCTTAGCCCGAGCGCGCCAAACACTGTAATCTTCATAAGAAAACCTCCTTACCTGGATGTGCAACCTCTGGCCCATTACTCCGCGGCCTGCAACGTGCGATGCGTGCTCTGGGCGATGCGGCGCTATTTTTGGGGGTGTGTTTTCGGATTTGCCGCACGAGGGCAACGCCGCAGTTCAGCCCGCGGGCCGAGAGTAGCTCCGCGCTAAAGCCCGCTGCCTTTTCTAATCCGCGGCGACTTTACTGAAGCCAGCTTGGCTGCCCTGGGACCGGCCACTTTCCGTGCGTGAATTTTATCCAGCGGCGGATCGATATAGCCGATCCCCCTTCCGGCGCAGGCCACTCCCACCCACAGCAGGATGGAAAGCGACGCCGCCAGCTTGGCTCGCCCAGGAATTCGCGGGCTGGCGTGATCCAGTTCCGAAGCGCTGTAATAGACGCTTCCGCGAAAAATCCAGCCGTGAACGAAAATCAGCCCGAAAAGCAGGAGCTTGAGGCGAAAGAAAGCGTTGTAGTAATACTCCTCGGCTTTGGCGCCCAGCAAGAGCACGCCGCATGTGGCGATCAACACCAACCCGAACCGCTTCGGGACACGGAGCTGATCGATTAAGTCCGAGATAGAACGATGCCGCAGGGCCAGCCCCATCAAACGCATGTTCGTTACCAGGACCATTCCGCCAAAGATGGCAATGCCGACAAGGTGCAATGACAAGACCACCGGATACACGTACCAGGAACTGCGAAGGGCAGTGAAAAAGGCCGTGCTCTGAGCCCACTGAGCAAGTGAAAGAATCATGACTGAACGATCCCGACTTAAACCTAAAATTCCTGATTAACGAAAGCGATAAAGATCCCTCCAAAGACCACCGAGCCCCAGAGCGCCAACGAGAGGCAGGCCACTACCTTCCCCTTCATCGACGGACCCTTCGTGGACGCCACGCTGCGATGGATTGTGTAGTTAAAGACAATTGCCAGGGCAAGGCAGATCATTTTGAATACGAAGGACGCGTTCCGGTAGTACATATCCGGGTCGGAAGAGAACAGCATCAAACCCGAAAGAATCATCGTGACAATGCCGCCCAGCGTCCACAGCCTTGTATCCCTCAGAAGCTCCGCCGCAGTCTGCCTCAGCATTGTGACGCCGAGCAGCCGAAGGTCGACCAGCGCGATGGTCCCAACAGAAAAAGCGAAGCCAATGATATGAATGCATTCGAGGACGGGAAACGTCAGCGGAGATTCGTTGAGAGGATTCTCTGCAAGCAGAAGCATGTAAGTACGACCTGGACCTGAATCTACGGCTGCGAGCATAGCATGCTGCTTTGCCGCGTGTTAACAAGGATGGAAAGAAATGGCCGAAAGATAACTAGCATTCGGCGCGGCTAGCCGATAGTTTGAGATGGCGCCTCGTAGTGCGCCCGGTCGCTGGGCGATTTTCAAATCGGATCGAAGGGAATATCAGGATGCGCAGAACAACTCTATATCGGGCCGCATTAATGGCGCTCTTTGCTGTATCCTTGGCCGCGCAAACAGCGCCGAAGGCCACGGCCGGCGCCAAGCAGACGGCGCCCAGGATGCAAGTTGAATCCAACCTGCTCCAGTTAATGCGCGGCATCTTGTATCCGGCATCCAACGTCATTTTCGCGGCGCAAAGCGATAATCCCGCCGACCTGAAGATCGCGCCTGGCAAGGACCCCGCATTGGCGACGGATCCGCTGGTCAGCACTTATGGCGGGTGGCAGGCGGTAGAGAACGCCTCGCTGGCTCTTGCGGAGGCGGCCAATTTGCTAATGATTCCCGGACGTAAGTGCGCGAATGGCCTGCCTGTTCCGATGAACAACCCGGACTGGCCGAAGTTCGTTCAGGGCCTTCGGGACGCCGGAATGAAGGCTTACGCGGCGGCGCAATCCAAGAATCAGGACAAGATCCTCGACGCTGCGGACACGATGACCACGGCGTGCGCCAACTGCCATGATAAGTGGCGCGAGAAGCCCACTCTGGCGGACCGGTGCAAATAGAATCACCGCAACGCGCCCAGCGTGTATTGGAGCGCTGCGTATTGCGTCTGATAGTCGTACTTCGCGGTAAGGTTTTCGATCTCCGCCTGCGTCAGACTTAGCTGCGCCTGCGTCAGCTCCACGATGGAAGCGAGACCGAGATTGTAGCGTCCCTGCGCCAGATCAAGTCCCAAAGAGGCCTGCCGCAGAAATTGCGCGGTCACGTCGATGCGCTGGTAGGCGTCATTGGCGTTCGCCCATGCCACCCGAACATCGCGGGCGACCTGTTCCTGCTCGTCGCGGAGCCGCTGATCGGCTTCCAGGGCGCGCTGAAACGCCGCTTCCCTTCGCGCCGAGAACAGATGCCCGTTGAAGACCGGGAACGTCACGTTCGCGCCGATTCCTTCATATTCCGCCGGAATGGGCGAGCTGGTCGGATTATTGATGTAAGGAATAACTCCGCCCACCGCTATTGCCGCCACCGTCGGCCGCGACAGATCTTTCTCCGCTTCATAGAATTTGTAAGCTGCGTTCCGGCCGAGGCGCAGGCTTTGAAGCTCCGGACGATTTGCCAACGCCTGTGTCACTAAGTTGGTCACGGCGGCTGGCGGTCCGGTAGGCAAAGCCTCTTCCACGAGCTGATAGTTCGCGGGCTGGTCCGACCCTAGCGCGCGGCCCAGCTCGGCCGTCGCTTCCTGGACGCTGTCCTGCGACCGCAGCAGAAGGAGCTTAGCCTCCGATACGTTCACGTCCGCGAAGCTCACATCGAGCTGCGATCGGAGCTGATTTCGAGCCAGCTCCGTCACTTGATCGCTCAGAAGCTGGCGCGCGGCCACGGTCTGCTCAGCCACTCGGACAGTGGCCTCCGCCCGCAGCACGTCGAAATAGGCGCGGTTTACCGCGAGCAGAACGTCGTAGCGGGTGGCTTGCGACGTTTGCGCTACGGCTTGAGCATTCGCTCGCGCGCTGGCTACTAAATTGGGCGTGCGTCCCGAGTCTGTCACTAATTGCCGCACCACCACGCCCGGTGAAAAGCGGTTAAACAGGCGCGAGGCCGGCAGGTCGCCCGCCCCAATTCGCGCCCCGCGATTGCCCTGCGAAGCGCTCGCGTCGAGGCTGGCGTTCGGATAATACGCGGAGCGGTTCACGACGATCTGCTGGTTCGCGAAATTGACTTCGTTCTGCGCAGCCGCAATCTGCGGATGATTCTGAATGGCGATCGCCTCGGCCTGTTGGAGTGTCAGCCGCGGAAGCTGAGATTGGGCCGCCGCAGTCTGCAACAATGCGACGACCGCGAGGGGAAACGCGGCCCGGGCGGGCTTCAGCCCGTGCGAGGCTTTAGCCTCGCTTCCGGAGCGGCGCTGAAGCCGCGCGCGGGCTAAAGCCCGCCCTCCAAGAGTGTCTTCAATGGAGCGGTCAGGCTTGGTTCTGAGGAACATTGCGTCTTTGTCTCCCATACACCAGAAGGTAGGCGGCTGGAACGATAAAGACGGTCAGAACCACCGACGACGTCAGCCCGCCGATGATAGCGCGAGCCAGAGGAGCGTATTGCTCGCTTCCCGCGCCCAGTTTCAGAGCCATCGGAATCATTCCGATAATTGTCGCGAGCGAGGTCATCAA
>Ga0126371_10003190_pt1 | contig 14291 bp, 14 predicted proteins | sample PanSoiMetaPlot_4_FD_110145 | JGI IMG/M metagenome (GOLD analysis project Ga0126371, IMG submission 110145) | Tropical forest soil microbial communities from Panama - MetaG Plot_4 | ecosystem: Environmental > Terrestrial > Soil > Tropical forest > Bulk soil | place: Panama | collected 2016-02-17 | reverse complement strand
GCCATTCGATATGCAGCGATGGTTGCGGCCATGAGCTTTTCTAAAGCGGTTGAGGTCCACGCGCGTTATCTATCGGACAACGGGCGCACAGACGACGCGGAAGCAGCGATGCTGCAGTTTTTGGAATGGGATGTTGCGAATGAGGAGACATTTGGGCAGGACGTCCGCATCGTTATGGTCTCTCGAGAATTCTCAAAGGAAATTACGACGTCGGTGCTATGGCTCAACGACCACGATATCGACGTCCGTTGCGTTGAGTTGAGGCCATACGCGTTCGACTCGCGAGTGCTCCTGGATGTGCAGCAAATCATTCCTCTGCCCGAAGCTGACTTCTACAACGGTGCAGCTAAAGAAAAGAGCGGAAGGACGCAAGACAGCTCGAACGTTTGATCCTAACTTCTCCAAGTATGCGCTCACTGTTGACGGTGCAACACAGACCGGCCTTAGCAGCGCGCCCTAGCACACGAGGTAGTCAAGGCAGCAATCTCGAAAGGTCTTTCGCCCGAAGAAGTGGCGGCTTTGATTCCGCCAAACAAATGGATTTCTGTTGCAGGCAAACTTAATGCAGAAGAGTTTCGCGAACAGGCGTCCAAACTGCAAGCGAAACTGGGTGGAACGCATAATTTGAGCGGTTACTTCTGCGGAGACGATGATCTGTTTCACGTAGCTGGCAGGACATATGCTCTTAGCAATCAGTGGAGCTCGACGTCCATACCAGTGCTTGATCAAATAATCGCAAAATTACCACCGGGTTCTGTTTCATGCGCTAGGACGAACAAATAGACGCTAGAATGGCGGTATGCCAGCCACGGCACTCGTCACCTCCGAGCAGTACCTCGCTCTGCCCGACGAATTCGACCAGTTCGGCAACCGAATCAAAGACGAGCTCATCGGAGGTGAGATCGTCAAGATGCCGTTCCCTTCTAACGCGCATGACCGTATCAAGAACCAGATTAACCGCGTATTAACGAGGTTCCTGGATCAGAATGCGAATCTTGGAATAGAGTCGAACGTCGAGATTGGAGCGCATGTCAGCCCGCTCGATGTCAATGGTCCGGATGTGAGTGTCGTGCAAGTTCCTCGATTTGTTGGAAACGAACGTATCATGCGAGGAGCTCCAGAAATTGCAATTGAGGTCGTCTCGCCAAGCGATACGGCCGCGCACTTGCGAGCGAAGATCGATGCGTATTTGGCAAAGGGCTCACACTCCGTTTGGGTCTTTTTTCCAGAGTCAAGGTCCGTCATCGTACACCGGCCGGGCTTCATGCACGAACTGAAGGCGGATGAGCATATCGAAGATCCGTTTCTTCCGCGATTCTCCCTCCCGGTGTCTGCTTTTTTCAAGCTCCGCAAATAGCGCACCCTCGATGCGCTACTTCCTCCGCAAACGAATCCCTCCCTTCACGCGCGTGCTCCTGATCGAGAGCGGCAATCGCGAGCTGTTCGAAGAACTCCTGCGCGGCTTTTACGACCTCCATCCCGGCATGCGCGCCGACTTGATCACCTGCTACGAAGGCGCGCCCTCTACCTTTCGCACCGGCGCCGGCGAGGTCTATCGCGTCACCGATCATCCCACCGCCGCTCACCGCAAGCGGCTCTATCAGGAGCTCGCGGCGAACCGCTACGCCGTCGCGGGCATGATTTGCTCCAACGAGCCCATCATGACCAAATGGAAATGGGTTCTGGCCGCCCGGCTCCCCGCGAAGGTTTTCATCCTAAACGAGAACGGCGACTATTTCTGGCTCGACCGCGGCCATCTTTCCAACATCCGCAATTTCGTTCTGGTTCGCGCCGGACTCACGGGCTCGGGCGCCGTCCGCACGCTCGCGCGGCTGGTATCATTTCCCTTCACACTGCTATACCTGATTCTGTACGCTTTGACAGTCCATCTTCGGAGGAAACTACGAACGCTATGAAAGCGGTTTTTGTCGAGCAGCCCGGCGGCGTCGAGAACTTGAAATACGGCGACATGCCCGCGCCCACGCCCGGACCCGGCCAGGCGCTGGTGAAGATTGCCGCTTCCGGCGTCAACTTCATCGATACCTATTTCCGCACCGGCCTGTATCCCGCCCAGCCTCCCATCGTGCTGGGAAGCGAGGGGGCCGGAACCGTAGAAGCAGTAGCGACCGATGTCACGACCGTCAAGCCGAGCGATCGCGTGGCCTACGCGCTTTCACGAGGATCGGATGCCGAGTACGCTGTCGTCCCCGCCTGGCAACTCGTCAGAATTCCCGAAGGAATGGAATTCAACACCGCCGCCGCAGCGATCCTGCAAGGCATGACCGCGCACTACCTGGTCTACTCCACCTATCTGTTGAAAGCCGGCGAGTCCTGCCTGATCCACGCCGCGGCGGGAGGAATGGGTCTCCTGTTGATCCAGATGGCGAAGATGCTCGGCGCGCACGTGATCGGAACCGTGGGCAGCGACGAGAAAGCGCAGAAAGCCAAAGACGCCGGCGCCGACGAAGTGATCGTGTACACCAAGGAGGATTTTTCGAAGAAGGTCAAAGGCGTGCATGTCGTTTACGATTCGGTCGGTAAAAGCACTTTTCTGCCCAGTCTCGATTGCCTGCGCCCGCGCGGAATGATGGTGACTTACGGCAACGCGAGCGGCGCAGTGCCTGAATTCGCGCCTTTGCTTCTCAGCCAGAAAGGCTCCCTGTTTGTAACGCGGCCCACGTTAGCCCACTACGCCGCTACAGCCGATGAAATCGCCTGGCGCGCCGGCGACGTGTTCAACTGGATCTCGCGGGGGAAGCTGAAGATACACATCCACAAAATCTATCCGCTGGCCGACACCGCCCAGGCGCATCGCGATCTGGAAGGCCGCAAGACCACCGGAAAGCTGCTGCTGGTTCCGTGAGTAAGGGCCCCGTGAGCGCCGGCGCCGCGATTCCGTTCAACGATCTCAAGATCGACGCGCTACTTGTTTCTGCACTCCCGAACATCCGCTATCTCACCGGCTTCACCGGCGACAATGCGCTGCTACTGCTCACACCCGCCGGGCAAACGCTGTTCACCGATCCACGCTACACCATCCAAGCATCGGAGGAATCGAAGTGCCCGGTAAAAATCCACACGAAAGGACCGCTCGATCAGGCCGCCGCCGATCGCATCCGCCGCAAAAAACTGAAGCGAGTCGGCTTTGAAGCGCCTCGCATCGCCTACGACGCGTATCTTCGGCTGAAACAAGCGCTCCCGCTTGGGGCGACGCTGAAACCGCTCGCTGGTGTCATCGAGCGGCTGCGGATGATCAAGTCGGAGGAGGAGATCGCGTGCATCCGGCGTAGCGTGCTGACCAATTCCCTCGCACTCGAAAAAACTCTGCGCTCGATCAAGACCGGAGTCTCGGAGGCCGCCATTGCCGCCGAGCTCGAATATCAGATGCGCCGGCTCGGAGGCGAAAAGGCCGCGTTCGAGACCATCGTAGCTTCCGGTGAGCGAAGCGCGCTACCCCACGCCCGGCCGACGAGACGGAAGCTCGCGCCAGATGAACTATTATTAATTGACATGGGTACGTGTGAAGACGGCTACATGAGCGACATGACGCGCATGTTTTGCCTCGGCAAGCCGTCGAAGCGCATCGGCGATTTGTATGGCGCGGTGAAAGAAGCTCAGCTCGCCGCGGTCGATGGCGTGCGGCCCGGAGTAACCGCCGCTCAAGTGGATCGCAAAGCCCGCCGGGTGCTGGAGTTGGCGGGCTTCGGCAAAGCTTTTGTTCACTCCACCGGACATGGACTCGGCCTTGAAATCCACGAAGCGCCGCGCCTGGGCAAGCGCGATAAAGCGAGACTTGAAGCCGGCATGGTGATTACAATTGAACCTGGCGCCTATGTGCGCGGCTTCGGCGGCGTCCGGATCGAAGACACCGTGCTGGTGACTCAAAACGGCTGCCAAGTACTGACACCCACCACCAAGGAGTTGATGCTTCTCTAGGATGACGAATGACGAGATCCACGAGCTGATCCAGCTCGTGATGGACACAGGAGTGGCCGAGCTGGAAGTACAGCGCGGCGAGGATCGTGTGCGAATTCGCCGCGCGGTGGCCTCGGCGCATGAGATCACCATTCCTACCGTGCCAGCCGTCGTACAGGCTCCCGCGGTGATGCCGACTCCGGTGGTCCAAACCGCGGCCGGCCCGCCATCGGCTACCCCAGCGTACGCAGCTCATCCGGCTCAGCCACCGGCCGCGAATGAGGTCATCGTGAAATCGCCGATCGTCGGGACGTTTTATGAATCGCCCAAACCGGGCGACGCTGCTTTCGTCAAAGTCGGCGATTTTGTCGAGCCTGGACAGGTGCTTTGCATCATTGAATCCATGAAACTGATGAACGAGATTGAATCCGAAGTCGCAGGCACGATCGTGGCCAAGTTGATGGAAAATGGCCGCGCGGTGGAATACGGAGAAGCGCTGTTCGCCATCCGGCCGCGCTGAGCATCCGGCCGCCGATATGTTCCAAAAGATTCTAATCGCCAATCGCGGCGAGATCGCCGTACGCGTAATTTGCGCCTGCAAAGACCTCGGAATCAAGACCGTCGCGGTCTATTCGGAAGCCGACCGTCACAGCCTGCACGTCCGCTTCGCCGACGAAGCCATTTGCATCGGGCCGGCCAAGAGCTCGCGCAGTTATCTCGACATACCCTCCGTGATCAGCGCGGCCGAGATCACCAACGTCGACGCCATCCATCCCGGATACGGCTTTTTAAGCGAGAACGCTGATTTCGCGCAGGTGTGCGAGACGTCGGAAATCAAGTTTATCGGACCGAAACCGGAAGTCACGCGCGCCATGGGGCTGAAACAACACGCGCGCGCCGCCATGAAAGAATGCGGCGTTCCCATTCTGCCCGGTTCCGACGGGATTCTGAAGAGTCCCGAGGAAGCGCTCGAAATCGCCGAAAAAATCGGCTATCCCGTCATGCTGAAGGCTTCGGCCGGCGGCGGTGGACGCGGGATGCGCGTGGTGCGCGAAGCATCTGAACTACCCACGCTGCTCTCGCAGGCCCAGCAGGAAGCACAGGCATCGTTTGCTTCCTCCGACGTGTACATGGAGAAGTTGATCGAAGCGCCCCGGCACATCGAGTTTCAAGTGCTGGCCGATGAGCACGGCAGCGTCGAGATTCTGGGCGAGCGCGAATGTTCCATACAGCGGCGTCATCAAAAGCTGCTCGAGGAAGCGCCATCGCCCGCGGTCAGCAGTGCCTTGCGCGGTGAGATGATCGCGAAGCTGCGCGAAGCCATGCGGCACATCGGCTACACCAACGCTGGAACAATCGAGTTCCTGATGGATGAAACCGGCAAGCTCTACTTCATCGAAGTGAACGCGCGCATCCAGGTGGAACATCCCGTCACGGAATCGATCACTGGAATCGACTTGGTCAAGAGCCAGATCCTGATCGCGGCGGGGCATCGCCTGCCTGACATCATTACGCTGCCCGTGACCTTTCGTGGCCACGCCATCGAGTGCCGAATCAACGCCGAGAATCCGGACACCTTCGCGCCATCGCCTGGCCGCATCACCGGCTGGAACGTTCCCGGCGACATCGGCATACGAGTCGATACAGCGGCCTACACCGACTACGTCATTCCGCCGTTCTACGATTCGCTGGTGGCCAAACTGATCTCCTACGGCCACGACCGCCAGGAAGCCATCGCACGAATGCGACGCGCACTCGATATGTTCGTGGTCGAGGGTATCTACACCACGATCCCGCTTCACCAACGCATCATGAACGATCCGGATTTCGCGGCCGGTAAGACACACACGCAGTTTTTGGCGAATCTCCCCGGCCGGTCCTAGCCGAATCCGAACAGCCCTTCCCGAATCCGCACACTGCTAGAAATCCGTGAGTGAGCCAGATCGTTGATCTATGGCTCTCGCGCGCGGAATCCGGCGTGCTTCGACGACGTTCGTGCTTCTTCACCAGGCCGCCCGAGTTTTGTCGAAAAACGCTGGTTTTACGGCAATCGCCTGCTTGACGATCGCCGTTGCAATCGGCGCCAACACCGCCGTTTTTAGCGTCTTCGATGCGGCATTACTTCGCCCGCTTCCTTTCCGTGACGCTTCCGGCATCGTGACACTGTCAGAAAAACGGACGAACGAGCATGTCTGCTGCTCGACCGTCTCCGCGCCCGATTTTCTGGACTGGCGGCGCATGGCCCATAGCTTCTCGCACCTGGGCTTGTACGATACTGCGCACTTCAGCCTGACCGGCAGCGGTGATCCGGAAAATGTCGCCGGCGCGCGAATCACGTCCGGGTTCCTCGAATCTCTGGGCGTACGTCCGCAGTTGGGAAGGACCTTCGAGGTCTCGGAGGAGCAAGCGGCGCACCATCGCGTCGCGATCATCACTGACGGGTTGTGGCGCCGGCGTTACGGCTCCGATCCCGCGATCATCGGAAAGACCGCCGGCGTCAACGGCGAAGTGTTCTCGATCATCGGTGTCCTTCCGGCTGATTTTCGGTTTCCGTTCGCTCTCCGATGCGATCTGCTGGCGCCGATCGTCTTCACCGATGACCAGTTGAAGTACCGCGGGATTCATCCGTTCTTCGGCGTCGGACGTTTGCGCCCCGGCGTCGTTCCCGATCAGGCGCAGGCGGAGATGGATCTCGTCTCGAAGCAACTCGAGAGCGAGCATCCGGACACCAACACCGGTCACGCCGGTGATTTGACCGTGTTGCGGGACAAGCTCGCGGGCAAGCTGCGGCCCGCATTGTTCGTACTTGTTGGCGCCGTGTTCCTGGTCGCGTTGATTGCGTGCGCGAACGTAGCCAATCTGCTGCTGGCACGAGCTACGGTCCGGCGAAAGGAGTTTGCGGTGCGCGCGGCGCTGGGCGCGAATCGGCGTCAGCTTGTCTGGCAGTCGCTCGTCGAAAGCGCAATCATGGCGGCCATCGGATCGGCGGCCGGAATCCTGCTGGCACTCTGGGGGCTGGATGCGCTCCGCGGCGGGTTCTTCGCGAGAATCGAATCCTTTTCGCTTGCAGGACTTGACCGCGTGGCCTTGGATTGGCGCGTTCTTCTTTTCACATTGGGCACGACCGTTGCGAGTGCGTTGTTGTTCGGGATCGCACCGGCGTTGGCAGGCGCGCGCGTGGATCTGAATGATGCCTTGCGCAGCGGCGGACGAGGCGCGGCGGCACCGGACCGAGGCAGAATGCGCAGTGTGCTGATTGTCGGTGAAGTAGCTTTGTCGTTGGTACTGCTGACTGGCGCTGGGCTGCTCGCCCGGAGCTTCGGAGCATTGCTCAGCGTTAACCTCGGTTTTCAGCCGGATGGGCTCTTGATCGCAGATGTAACGTTGTCGTCCAATGAGTACCGCACTACCGCACAAGCCGCCGCGTTTTACGACGCTTTGCTGGAACGAGTGCGCGCGCTCTCCGGCGTGCGCTCCGCCGCAATCACCGACATCGTTCCTCTCACGGGCGACGACAACCGCTCCGGCGTCCGAATCGAAGGCCGCGCGCCACGCCCTGACGAGCGATGGCGGATGAATCCCCGCTTAGTCAGCACGAAATATCTCGAGACGATGGGGATCGCAATAACCAAGGGCCGAAACTTTTCGCCGCAGGATGCAACGGGATCCTGGCCGGTTGCGATCGTCAGCGAAGCCGCGGCGCGCCAGTATTGGCCCGACCTCAGCCCGGTTGGACGGCGGTTCGGTTTCGCGATGGCTGGCGCGCCTTGGATCGAGGTCATTGGCGTTGCCCGCTCCATCCACAATCGCGCGCTCGATCAGGAATCGACGCCGGATGTGTACTTGCCGTATCGGGAGAATCCGTTTGGCTATGCGCCCGTTTCGATGTCTCTCGTAGTGCGTTCGAGCGGCGGCAACTCCGTTGCTCAAGCCGTGCGAACAGCGGTCTCGTCGCTCGATTCGAGCCTGCCTATCTCTAGCTTTCAGCTAATGGAGTATTTCGTCGAAGCATCCCAGGCGTCGAGAAAATTCAATCTCGTTCTGTTCGGAATTTTCGCGGCGCTCGCTGTCGCACTCGCCGCAGCGGGCTTGTACGGAACCATGAGTTACTTGGTAAGTCAGCGCTCGCACGAAATCGGCATTCGTATGGCGCTCGGCGCAGAAGAAAAGAACGTGTTGCGGATGGTGATCGGCAATGGACTCGCGCTGGCGCTCATCGGTGTGGCGTTCGGATTGGCGGTCTCGTTTGCTTCGGCGCGAGTGATGGCGGGTTTGCTGTTTGGCGTGCGGGCTCAGGATCCGATGGTCTTTGCCGCCGTGCCGGTGGTGTTGATCGCGGTAGCGCTGCTCGCAACCTATTTACCTGCCCGGCGAGCCGCGCGCGTCGATCCGCTGGATGCGCTGCGAATCGAATAAACGAGCCCTACAGCGTTTCCAACACTAAGTGCTGCGGTTTTGGATTCGCGCATGCGACTTCGAGCGTGAATGTCAACACGCTTCGCGTCTTCAGCGGATCGATGATAGCATCCATGTGCCCGCGCGATGCGGCATGACGAGCGTCCAGCCAGCGCTCATAGTCGGCCCGCGTTTTTTCGATCCGGTGCTGCAGTTCTTCGGGCACGGGTTTGCCTTCGACGCGCAGTCTCTCAAGCTCGGAACCGTGGACAGCCTGAACGGCCGCGTCGCCCTCCATCACTCCGATTCGCGCAGTGGGCCAGCCGAAGGTAAAGTTGGGATCGAACCCCTGCCCGGCCAGCGCGTAGTAGCCGGCGCCGCTCGCGTGATTCATGGTCAGGATGATTTTTGGAACCGTTGCGCAAGCCATCGTCTCCACCATCTCGGCGCCCGCGCGAATAATGCCTTCGCGTTCGGCTTCCACGCCGACCATGAAGCCGGACACATCCTGAAGATAGATCAGCGGGACGCGATTTCGCTCGGCGTTCTCGACGAAGTAAGCCACTTTGCGCGACGACTCGGTGTAGATGATTCCACCGATGCGCGGGCCGCCTTCGGTTTTCAAAAACCCGCGCCGATTCGCGATCAGCGCGACCGGACGGCCGGACAAGCTGGCATTCGCGCACAGCATCTCGGGCGCGTGTTGCGGCTGAAATTCCGCGTAGTCGTTGCGGTCGAAAATCCGTTCGATGGCCTCCTCGACGTTGTAGGCGAGGCGGTGATCGGCCGGCATCAGGTCGTACAGCCCTTCGGCCGGCTTAAGCGGTGGCACGCCTTGCGGCGGCTTTGGCGGCTCGGGCATGGCGCGAAATTTCTCGCGGATGAGATCGAGACACGCTGCATCGTCCGTGGCCATGAAGTGCGCGACGCCGCTCGACTGCGTGTGCATCCGCGCGCCGCCCAACGTTTCGGCGTCCACTTTCTGGCCCACCGCGCCTTTCACCAGGTTCGGTCCGCCAAGCCCCATAAAGCTGGTGCCGTCCACCATAATAATGATGTCGCTCAGCGCCGGGAGATAGGCGCCGCCGGCGATGCACGGACCCATCACAGCGGCGATCTGCGGGACATGCAGCTTCCGCCGCATCAGCGAGTTGTAATAGAAAATTCGCGCGGCGCCATACTGGCCCGGGAAAATGCCGTCCTGATAAGGCAAGTTGACGCCGGCCGAGTCGACCAGATACACGATCGGCGTGCGATTGCGCATTGCGATTTCCTGCGCGCGCAATATTTTGGTTATCGTTTCCGGCCACCAGGAACCCGCTTTCACCGTCGCGTCGTTGGCAACAATGACGGCGGGCCGGCCCTCGATCTTAGCGAGCCCAGTGACGACGCCCGCCGCCGGCGCTTGGCCGTCGTATTGATCGTAGGCGACGAGCAGGCCGATCTCGAGAAACATCGCACCGGGATCGATGAGACGGGCGATACGCTCGCGCGCGGTCATTTTGCCGTCGCGATGCTGCTTCGCGGTCTTCTTCGCCCCGCCGCCTTCGCGCAAACGATCCTCGAGCAGTTGAAGCTCTTCGACGAGCTGTCGCATGGGGCCAGCGCTGGTTGTGGGCACTGTTTTCAGAATACTGAAAAGGCTGGCGCCAATCGAGCGCCGAAGTAATGCTGTGATGGTGCCATCATGATGGCACGCACTCAGATCACGCTCGATCCTGAAATGCACCGCCGCGCGCGCCAGAAAGCCGCCGATTTAGGTTGTTCATTGGCGGAATATATACGCCGCCTCGTCGCGCGCGACGTCGGCGCCCCGCAGCAGAAAGTTGATGTCTCCAGCATTTTTAATTTGTTTGATTCTGGTGGGTCAGACATCGCGCGGCACAAGGACGAAATGGTCGCTGAGGCGTTCGACGCACTGAATCCCCGGCGGCCGCGGAGGGCCCGCAAGCGAGCGTGAGCGTATTCGTTGACACCTCCGTTTGGTACGCGTCACTCGACAGAGGCGAATACGCGAACGCCCGTGCGCGATCGATCCTCAATTGCAATGAACCTTTGATCACGACAGATCACGTTCTGGTCGAAACCTGGATGCTACTTCGGCGTCGCGCTCAGCACAATGTTGCGGATCGATTCTGGGAGAGGCTGAGACAGGGGGTCGCTACCATTGAATCAGTCACGTTGGCGGATTTGGAGGTGGCCTGGGAAATTGGCGCGAACTATGCCGACCAGGATTTCTCCATCGTTGACCGCACCAGCCTTGCTGTCATGCGACGGCTCGGGATTGAACGGGTCGCATCGTTCGGTCATCATTTTGGTGTATTTCGCTTCGGACCTGATCGGCGGCATGCGTTTACGGTCCTGCACTAAGCGCGCGTACCTAAGCTAACCTATCCAGATGGCGTTTGAAGACACCTTAGCCGTTAAGCTTGTGCGCAAGCACAAAGACGGAGTCACGGTAGCCTGCCAGTTGAAGCCTGACTTCGTGAACAGTCAAGGCGCGCTGCATGGCGGCGTGATCGCCTCCATCGCCGACGAAGCAGCTTGGCACGCTTTGATCCACGCCTACAACGACAAGCAGAACTGCACCACAACGGAGCTGAAGATCAACTACCTTCGGCCGATCGCGGTGACCAAGGTGGTCGCGCGGGTCTACGCGCTGCGGGCCGGGAAGACGCTATTCGTGAGCCGCGTCGACATTTTCGACTCGGGCAAGAAACTCGCCGCGGTCGGCGTCGTCACTTACATGCTCCTGCCGAATTCCAAATAACGCCGATCACTCCACGGTGACCACGATGGGCTGTTCGATGATCGCCGAATGGTCCGCGCTGAGGACGAGTACACGGTACCGGCCGGGCGACAAGTCCGGGATCACGAATTTGATTTCTTCGTTCGACTGCGCCGAGATGGGCGCGTTTGTGTCCTTCTTGCCGTCGCTCAATAAAACCTCGGCAACCACCGCCTTGCTCAGGTTCTCTCCTTTGCCGACGACTGCATCGCCCTTCTTCGCGGTGTCTGGGTCCACCGATGTGAACCGAGGTATCGGCTGAGAGGCAGTCAGAAACGTAGCGAAAACGATCAGCCCTGCAGCTAACCAAGTACGCATAGCGCCTCCTCCTTTTTCTAGTTCGCGCTTTCGTTAAGCAAACAAAAGGCCGAATATAGTGGGCATTGATGATCCGCGCCGGTAGTAGACTGAAGTGAGAGCGAGCCCCCAATGCCAACTGCAACCGAAATCGCGCATGACCCTGTTCAACCTTTGACGGTCCTGGATGAAGAAGAAAAATTGTTCCAGTCTACTATACGCCGATTCGCTAGCGAGCGCATCGCCCCGCATGTACGCGAAATGGACGAGGCCGGCGTTTTCCGCAAGGATCTCCTCAAGGAGATGTTCGATCTCGGGCTGATGGGCATCGAGATTCCCGAGGAGTTCGGCGGACAGGGCGGCAATTTTTTTCAGTCCGTGCTGGCGGTGGAAGCGCTTGCCGAGGTGGACCCTTCCGCAGCGGTAATTGTGGACGTGCAGAACACGATCGCGAACAACATTCTGCTCCGCTGGGGCAACGACGAGCTGAAGCGCAAGTACCTTCCGCGGCTCGCGCGCGACACGGTGGCGGCATTCGCGCTGTCGGAGGCGGGATCGGGGTCGGACGCCTTCGCGCTTCAGACGCGGGCAGTCCGCCAGGGGGATTTCTATCTTCTCACCGGCCGCAAATTGTGGATCACCAATGGAGGCGAAGCCGGCATCTATTTTGTTTTCGCGAATGCCAACCCCGAGGCCGGGCATCGCGGCATCACCTGCTTTCTGGTGGAGCGAAATTATCCGGGGTTCCAAGTCGGGAAGAAGGAAGACAAGCTCGGCATCCGCGCGTCGTCCACCTGTGAGCTCATCATGGACGATTGCCGCGTGCCCGCCGCGAATATCATCGGCGAGCTTGGCAAAGGGTACAAGATCGCAATTGAAACTTTGAACGAGGGCCGTATCGCGATCGGCTCACAGATGGTCGGACTCGCGCAAGGCGCGCTCGGCCACGCGATCGCGTACGCCAAACAGCGCCAGCAATTTGGAAAACCGATCGCGGATTTTCAAGGCGTGCAGTTCGAGCTGGCCGAGATGGCCACCGACATCGAAGCTGCGCGGCTGTTGGTTTACAACAGCGCTCGCATGCGGGATGCCGGGCTGCCGTTCGTCACCGAAGCCGCGATGGCGAAATATTTCGCGTCGCAGATTGGCGAGCGAACCGCGTCGCGCGCCGTCGAAATTCTGGGCGGTGTGGGATTCACGAAAGACTACCCAGTCGAAAAACTCTATCGCGACGCCAAGATTGGCCGCATTTACGAGGGCACCAGTAATATGCAGCGGCTGACGATCGCGAAGCAGATTTTGAGCTGAAGCCGTGTCCGGTTTTACGCCAAGGCGCTACACTAGGAAGTAACCGGTTCCATCCGGGCACCGTGAAACTGGAGAGTCGTATGCGTTTTGTCGCCAGTCTTGCAATTCTCGCAGGCGCTGCCTTTGGCGCCACAATCCCACACGAGCCAAGTCCGTCGGAAGTTGACGACATCATCGCCAAGTTCGCCGCCAAGGAAGCAGCGTTCCAGCAGGCGCGGAACAACTACACGTACCGCCAGACCGCGCGCGTTATGTCGCTGGATGACGGCGGGGGCACAACGGGCAAGTGGGAAGAAGTTTCTGAAATCGTTTTTCTGGACGGCAGGCGGACGGATCGCGTGGTGCACGCGCCCATGAGCACGCTCACGGCGTTTCAGCTCGATCCCGGCGACATTCAGGATTTACGCGACGTTCAGCCGTTCGTGCTTACGACGAACGAGCTGCCGAAATATTACATTCGCTACCTAGGCCGCGAAAAGCTCGACGAGATTTCCTGCTATGCCTTCGCGGTGAAGCCGAAGCGGCTTGAATCCGGCCAGCGGTATTTCGAGGGCGTCGTGTGGGTGGACGATCAGGATCTCCAGATCGTGAAGTCGTATGGGCGCGGCGTGGGCCAGCGCAAGGGCGACAATCAGTATCCGAAGTTCGAAACTTACCGCGAACAAGTGGATGGAAAATACTGGTTCCCGACCTATACCATCGCCAACGCGACGCTGCATTTTCGCGAGAACGATCAGCGCATGAAGATGACGGTGCGCTACGAGGACTACAAGCAGTTCAAGAGTGATACCACCATCAAGTACGGCGATGTGGAGAACGAGAACAAGCCTCCCGCGACGCCACCCAAGAAACAATAACGTTTGCGCCTTCCCATCGATGAATTGCTGCCGGAAATCCGGCGGTCGCTTGAAACGCATCCGAACTTGGTAATCGAGGCTGCGCCGGGCGCTGGGAAAACTACGCGCGTACCTCCTGCGCTCCTTCCGATGCTCTCGGGCCAAGTGCTGGTTCTCGAGCCGCGACGTTTGGCTGCTCGCTTGGCAGCGCGCCGGATTGCGCAGGAGTTGGGCGAACGCCTAGGCGAAACGGCCGGCTATCAGGTTCGTTTCGAGGATGTATCCGGGCCGCGCACACGCCTTCGGTTTCTGACCGAGGGCATCCTGACACGGCGGCTGATTTCGGATCAGCAGCTCGATGGCATCGGCGCGGTGGTGCTCGATGAATTTCACGAGCGGCATCTCGAAAGCGATCTCGCGCTGGCCTTACTGCGCCGGTTACAGGCGACCTCACGGCCGGATCTACGGCTGATCGTGATGTCGGCCACGCTGAACACGGCGCCGGTCTCGCGGTTCCTGAACGATTGTCCTGTTGTGCGTTCCGATGGACGGCTTTTCCCGCTCAGCGTGACGCATGAGACGTATTCGGCCGCGCCGCTCGAAGCACAAGTTGCGGCGTCGGTGGAGCGCCTGCTCGCCGAAAAACATTCCGGTGATATTCTGGTTTTTCTTCCCGGCGCAGCCGAGATCCGGCGCGCTGCGCGAGAGTGCCAACCTTTAGCGAATCGGCATGATCTCCTGATCCTGCCTCT
>Ga0126371_10003189_pt1 | contig 14292 bp, 11 predicted proteins | sample PanSoiMetaPlot_4_FD_110145 | JGI IMG/M metagenome (GOLD analysis project Ga0126371, IMG submission 110145) | Tropical forest soil microbial communities from Panama - MetaG Plot_4 | ecosystem: Environmental > Terrestrial > Soil > Tropical forest > Bulk soil | place: Panama | collected 2016-02-17 | reverse complement strand
GCCGCGAGCATCCTGAGCAGCGTCGCGTCGAAGCGGCCGGCCGTGTAGTAGTCGGTCGAGCTCGCGAACTCGTAGTCGAACCCGAAGCGGTCGAGGAACTTGCGCAGCCGCGCATTGTTGGCGGCGCCGAACGACGGGTACTCGTTGGAGAACGGGTCGGGCACGCGGGTCAGCGGCATGTTGAGATGCGCTTCCATCATCTCGCGGTTCGGCACGTTGTCCGGCACCTTGCGCAGGCCGTCCATGTCGTCCGAGAAGGCGATCAGCCGCGTCTTCACCTTGTCGTCGGTGAGCACCCGGAACGCGTGCCGCACCATGGTGGTGCGCGCCACCTCGCCGAACGTGCCGATATGCGGCAGCCCGGACGGCCCGTAGCCGGTCTCGAAGATCACCTCGTCCTTCGGCGCGCGCTTGAGCCGCGCGACGATCTTCCTCGCCTCCTCGAAAGGCCAGGCGTTGGATTGTTCGGCAAGCTCGCGCAGCGAGGCGACGGTGGGGGCGGCGACGGACATGGGACCTGTTTATCGCGGTCGGCGGTCGCGCAAAAGTGGGGTCGTCATGCCCGGCCTTGTGCCGGGCATCCACGTCTTTGCGAACCACGTAAGACGTGGATGGCCGGGACATAGGCGAGCGAAGCGACGCCGTTCTTCGAACGGCTATGCCCGGCCATGACGCAATCCTGCGGCCTCAATACGGATTGATCGGGAAATAGCGCAGCCACAGGTCGGTGAAGCGGCCCTTCTCCCACAGCCGGAAGAGCGCCCAGTTGATGGCGAGCCGCAGCGTGTCGTTGCCGCGCTTGACCGCAACCCCGATGCCCTCGCCGAAATATCGGCTCTCCATATAGGGTCCGCCGACGAACGCGCAGCAGCCCGCCGAGTCGCTGCCATTGAGCCAGAACGAGAGCGCGAAGCCGTCGCCGAACAGGAGGTCGGCCTCGCCGCGCTGGAGCGCCCCGCGCGCCGCCTCCGCGGTCCGGTAGGGCTTCACCTCGGCTTCGGTGAACAGCGTGCGCAGATATTGCTCGTGCGCGGTGCCGGCGACGACCGCGATGGTCTTGCCCTCGATCGCCTCCGGCCGCACGTCGGAGATCTTGCCGTCGCGGCGGGCGGCGAAGCGCGCGACCGGCCGGTAGTAGGGATCGCTGAAGTCGGCGCGCGCGCGCGCCTCGGGCGTGACCGAGATCGACGCGATCGCGGCGTCGCCCTTGTTCTCGTTGAGCGCGTCGAACAGGGTGTCGAAGCGGCGCATCTGCACCGTGCAGGTGACGTGCAGCTCCTCGCAGATCGCGCGCGCGAGGTCGACGTTGAAGCCGGTCGGGTTGCCGTCCTGGCCCGCATAGTCGAACGGCGGATAGTCCACCTCGGTCATGAAGCGGATGAGCGTGAGGCGGCCGAGGTCGGGCCGCTCCGGCCGCCGGCGCGGGTCCCAGAATCCGGGCGCGGCATCGGCGGCCGGCGCAGCGGTGCGCGCCGGGCTCTGCGCGCGCGCGGGCGCGACCGACGCAAGGGCGAGCGCGGTCGCAAGCAGGCACAGCCGCCCGAGCGCTCGTGTGCGGCTGGCGATCAGCGGGAACGGCGCATGGTTCGGCTGCATTCACGGTCTCGAAAAAAGTGAGGGGCGTTCGCTTATAGCGAAAGCACCCGGGCGAATCAGTGCGGCGCCGCAACCAACAGGAGGTGTGACTTTTCGCACAGCTTGGGGTCGGCGGCGGTGGTATGGACGATCATTCGGTCAACCCCAGATTGGGGTTAGGGCTCGAATTGAGCGGTGGCAAGGCAAGAGTTTCAGGGGGAAGTATCATGGAAAATCTGGCAACCCTCGCCGAGTTCCACGAACAGGAGCTCATCCCCGAGCGCGACGTGATCGCCATCATGGGAATGCTCGACTATCTGATCGCCGAGGTCGGCCGCATCGACGGCATGGCGGCGCATTGCCTGGTGGCGGCGCGCAAATCGCTCGGCGAGACGGTCGAGGAAGCGTTCATCAAGGCGAACTGAGCTGGCGAAGCTCTACGGCGTCGTTGCCCGCGAAAGCGGGCAATCCAGTACTCACGAACGCCGGACAGGAAACGTTGGCCGTGCCTTATCGACGTGCTGCGGCGTACTGGATCGCCCGCTTTCGCGGGCGACGACGGTCGCAGGGTTGGCACTGAAGCTGTCTCAACTCACGGCTATTTCGCGAACTTCTCGGCGAGCTGCACCAGCGAGCGCCGCACCGAGGTGTCGGTGATCTTCGCGAAGGCGCGGATCAGCCGCACCGATTGCGGCGCGGCCAGGAGATCGAGCAACCCGCCCTCGCTCGCCTTCTCGGCGCGCTCGCCACCCTTGAACAGCGTGCTCACATGCACGCCGAGGACGGCGGCGGTCTGGTAGAGCCGTCCACTGCCCACCCGGTTGGTGCCGTTCTCGTATTTCTGCACCTGCTGGAAGCTGACCCCGAGATGCTCGCCGAGCTCGGTCTGCGACATCTTCTTGGCCAGGCGGTGGATGCGAATGTTGCGCCCGATCACGCGGTCGATCTTCTGCGCGCGCTTCTGCTGCATGCCCAAATCCCCCGTCGCGCCAATCTCGCGTCTTCAAATCCGACGGTCGCCGGCCCGCGCCCGCGCTTTCCTGTCAAAGATACTTGCGCAACTCCGTGGCCGATGCCTCCGGCTTGCGCTTGAGGCTGAACGGCGAGACGAAATGGCCTTCCTTGTCCATCAGATAGACGATGGCGGTGTGGTCCATGGTGTAGTCGCCGCCCTCGAGCGGGACCTTCTTGTAATAGACGCGATACTCCTTGGCGACCGCCGCGAGCGCGGCGGCGTCGCCGGTGAGCCCCTCCACGTGCGGGTCGAAGTTCGACAGGTAGTCCTTGAGCGCCGCGGCCGTATCGCGCTGCGGATCGACCGTGATGAACAGCGCGCCGACGCGCTCGGCATCGGGCCCGAGGCTCTTCATCACCTCGGACATGTCGAACAGGGTGGTCGGGCAGACGTCCGGACAATGGGTGAAGCCGAAGAAGACGAGGAACGGCTTGCCCCTGAAGTCCTGATCGGTGACGGCCTTGCCGTTCTGGTCGATCAGGCGGAACGGGCCGCCGATCTGCGCCGTACGCAGCGCGCCGCCGGAAAAGTTCAGTCCGCCGACCGCGAGCGTGATCGCACCGAAGCAGAGCAAAAGCCCGGCCGCGAAGGCGCCGAGCACCACGAGCAGCCGGGAATGCTGCGGCGTCATCCGCAAAGCCCTTCGCGCGTCAGAAACATGCGTTCAGCCCCGCCAGGATGGTCTCGTAGAACACCGCGGTCCCGTAGTGAAACCATAGCGCCGCGGTTGCCGCGACGATGAGGCCGGCCACGAGCGCAAGACCCAGCGCGACGGGACGCGCCGCGAGCCGCCCTTGCGCCGAAATGTCCTGTGGGATCGTCCGCGTCATGACTTTCGCTCGGTATTCAAATAGGCCCGATCGTGCGCGGCGGCAACCCTCGGCTGAGCGTGTCGGCATGATGCGGCGTTTCCCCGGCGGCGCGCCGGTATCCGCCCCCGATCAAGTCGGAGACAGGCTGTCGCGGGACATGCGCTAACGCATGCCGCCGCGATAAAGCCCTGCAATTTGCCGCAAATCGTCATGCTTTCGCCTGTCCGGAGGGCTGGTCTGCCGCATCCACGGTGGGTGGGGAGTAGGCGATGCGCTCGCGCGCAGTGTTACCGGCGTCCGGTTGGCGGCCGGCGATCGGTGCCCTGCTTGGCGCCGTTCTCGCCGTCGGCGTCTTGTGTGTTGCGGTGTCGCCGCGGGCCGACGCCGGCGAATCCGCGGGCGCGATCGAGGTCAAGGGCAATCGGCGGATCGAGGCCGCGACGATCCGGTCGTATTTCACGCCTGCCGCCGGCCAGCCGCTCGGCGCCAGGACGCTTGACCCGAAGACGATCGATGCCGGCCTCAAGGCGCTCTATGCGAGCGGCCTCTTCACCGACGCCAGAATCGCGCATGAGGGCAGCCGTCTGGTCGTGACCGTGGTCGAGGCCCCGGTGATCGACCGCATCGCGTTCGAGGGTAACCACGCGCTCGAGGACAAGCAGCTCACCCCGGAGCTGCAGTCGAAGCTGCGCGGCGGGCTCATCCGCGCGACCGTGCATGACGACGTGGCCCGCCTCGAAGAGCTCTACCGCCGCAACGGCCGCTTCGACGTGCGCATCGTTCCGAAGACCGTGGCGCACGGGCCCGAGCGCGTCGATCTCGTGTTCGAGATCGACGAAGGCGCCAAGACGACGGTCAAGCACATCGCGTTCGTCGGCAATCGCGCCTTTGCCGACTGGAAGCTGAAGGGCGTGGTCAAGACCGGGCAATCGAACATCCTGAGCTTCCTCACCCACGGCGACCTCTACGACCCCGACAAGCTCGACGCCGATCGCGACGCGCTGCGCCGCTTCTATCTCGAGCACGGCTATGTCGACGTGCGCATCGCGCCGGTGCGGGCCGAGCTCGATCCGGCGCTCAAGGGCATCGCGGTCACCTATGCGATCGACGAGGGCGCGCCCTACCGCCTCGGCAAGGTCGACGTCGACTCGCAGATTCCGCAGGTCGACGGGCACTCGCTCGTCCCCGCGCTGAAGACGCATCCGGGCGCCACCTACAATGCCGCGCTGGTCGACAAGACCGTCGACGAGCTCGCGATCACGCTGGCGCGCCGCGGCTTTCCCTTCGCGGCCGTGCGGGCGCGCGGCGAGCCGGACCCGCGGACGCACACGCTCGACATCGTCTACGTGGTCGAGCCGGGCCCGCGCAAATACGTCGAGCGCATCGATATCCGCGGCAACAGCAAGACCCGCGACGCCGTGATCCGCCGCGAGTTCGATATCGCCGAGGGCGATGCCTACAACCGCGCGCTGATCGACCGCGCCGAGCGCCGGCTCAAGGGGCTCGACTACTTCAAGACCGTGAAGATCACGACCGCGCCGGGCTCCGAGCCCGACCGCGTCGTCGTCAACGTCGAGGTGGTCGAGCAGCAGACCGGCGACTTCAACTTCGGCGTCGGCTATTCGACCGTCGACGGCGTCGTCGGCAACGTCACGCTCAGCGAGCGCAATCTTCTCGGCACCGGCCAGGGCGCGAAGATCGCGCTCACGCTGGGGCAGTACACCCGCTCGATCGACATCGGCTTCGTCCACCCCTATTTCCTCGGCAGCAACGTGTCGCTCGGCGCCGACATCTTCGGCAAGCAGACCTCGCAGAGCTCCTACCAGTCCTACGGCAGCGCGACCTACGGCACCGGCGTGCGCTTCGGCGTGCCGATCAGCGACGAGGTGAGCGCGCAGCTGCGCTACTCGCTGTTCAACCAGAGCGTCTCGCTCGACCCGAGCCGCGTCGCCAGCGCGTTCTCGCTTCCAGTGCAGCAGGCGGCCGCGGCCGGGCCGCAGTGGGTCTCCATGGTCGGATACACGCTCGCCTACGACACGCGCGACAACAGGCGCAGCCCGACCGACGGCCTCTATGCCGAGTTCAAGCAGGACGTCGCCGGCCTGGGCGGCGACGTGAACTTCATCAGGACCGGCGAGGACGCGCGCTACTACCACGCGATCACCAGCGACATCACCGGCATGGTGCGCGAGCAGGCCGGCGTGCTCACGCCGTGGGGCGGGCAGGACGTGCCGCTGCTCAACCGCTACTTCGGCGGCCCGCAGCTCGTGCGCGGTTTTGCGCCGAGCGGCTTCGGCCCGCGCGACCTCACGCCCGGCAGCACCATGGACAATATCGGCGGCATGGCGTTCTGGGGCACCAGCACCGAGGCGCAGGCCGCGGTCCCGTATCTCCCGTCCGACTTCAACCTCAAGGTCGCGGTCTTCGCCGACGCCGGCAATGTGTGGGGAACGAGGGGCCTGCCGGCGCTGTCGAACTCCTTCACGGTCGGCAACTCGAACGTGATCCGCACCTCCTTCGGCGCAGGCATGATCTGGGGCTCGCCCTTCGGCCCGATCCGCGTCGACTACGCCTACCCGGTCACCAAGGCGCCCTACGACGTGACGCAACGGATGAGCTTCAGCGCCGGCGGATTTTGAGTCCGGCCCCATCGCGCTCCGGCATCGACGCCAGCGTGAATGCACGGGGATAGAGGGCAACGCGAGCCGCGATCCATCGGCAGCTTTCGACATGTGGCACGTCGTTCCCTCGCCGAGCGACGGGCATCCTGTTGAATCTCCGGCCGGTGATGGGCGGCGGAGCGGCAGGAAGACCTCAACGCGCAGGGCTAAATCGGCAGGACGAACTGGAACATTGCGCCACTCTTGCCGTCCGATGATGCGCTCAACTCGCCGCCGTGCCGTTCCATGATCATGCGGCAGATGGCCAACCCCAGGCCCATGCCCTGAGCCTTTGTTGTCACGAACGCATCGAAGATTTTTTCGATCTGTGTTGGATCGATTCCTGGGCCGGTGTCCTGCACGGAAAGTGCGACTGCGCCGGCGCCGCTGCTCTCCGTTCGCAGCCGCAGGATGCGAGGCCGCTCCGTGACGGCGTCCATGGCTTCAATGGCATTGTTGATCAGGATGAAGATGGCCTGTTGCAACTGCCGCCGGTCGGCATTCACAGCCGGCAGGGCGGAGGCAAGCTCGGTCACCACCGTCACCTCATGATCGCGCAGCTCTCGGCTCAGCGAGTCCAGGACTTGCAGCGCGATCTGATTCAGTTCGATCCGCTCTTGGAGCTGGGGGGGCCTGCGAAAAAGGGAGCGAATGCTGTCGAAGACGTCACTGATCCACTGAACGGCACCCTTCATCCTGGTCAAGGTCGCCTGTACCTCGTCCAGGTCGGGCGGTGTTCGTCCGAGAAATCGCGATGCCGTGTCAATACTGACCGAGATCGCCGTGAGTGGCTGCGCGAGCTCGTGAGCGATCGCCGCCATGACGGCGTCGATGTTCATCAGCTTGTTCACGCGCTCGTGCTCCAGCATCGCATTGGCGCGGGCGAGGCGCCTCTCGCTTTCCCGCCGCTCGGCGAACAACGCGGCTAGCACGAAAGAACCAAGCGTCACGACCGTGATGATGGCCTGGGCCTGTAGAATCCGAGCCTCGACCGAAAGGCGCGGGTCGCCGAAGTGACCGATGCCGAAGATCGTTGTCCAGACGATCGCGAAGGACACCATGAACGCGCCGGCTGCCGCGAAGACCGGCCGGCAGCGGACGGCGAGCCACACGAGCATCGGAAACACCAGCGCGCCCGGCACCACCGTCTCCCAGGGCTCAGGCGGCAGAGAAATGATGATTCCGGTCATCACGACCAACAGCACGAGCGGGACGCTGCCCTCGAGAAGCTCATTGCGCGGCGGCGGCTCGCGCGCGGCGGCCGCGAGACCGATGATAAGCGGGGCGAGCAATATGATGCCGAGGGCATCGGATGGAACCCAATGCAGCCATGTGGTCAGCATCGGGGCCGACAGGCTGGCGGACAGTTTGTAGGCAACGGCGGCGCCCAGGCCCGATATGACAGTCGCGACCACTGCCGCGCCCAGGAGGCCGAGCACTTCGCGCAGCCTGCCGAGCGTGAAGGTCGTGCCGAAGAAGTATTGGATCAATCCGGCGACGATCAGTGCTTCAGCCGCGTTGCACAGTCCGACCGCGACCGCTGCCCAGCCATCCAGGAGACTGGGCAGGACGTCACCCACAACGGCCCCGGCCACAATTGCCCAACGGGCGCGGGCCCCCAGCGCGATCAGCATACCTGACGTAATGCCGGCCGGAAGCCAGAACACGGCCACGCCTTCGGGCTGCATGAGCAATCTGAGGCTAAGTCGCGCTGCCAGGAAATATGCGACGGCGACCGCCACTGCGAGCGCAAAACCGCCTGCCCATCGCCTGGCGACTTCGTCGGCGGCGAACGGATGGATCTTGCCGATCCCAGCCATGCCATCCGAGAGTGAGCGCGACTTTACTTGCGGTCAAGACGCATGTTTGCGCGGGGCTCCTCTGAATAGGCGCGATTTCGTGGCGCTGTTTGCCCGGGATCAACCCGCCTCGAAGCGTGACGTTCGAGCCGCCGGGGAAGAAGGAGCGCCATGTCCGTCTTGGGTCATGAGCGTCGGCCGGTAGCGTCGCGGCCCCATCGCGCTCCGTCATCGACGCCAGCGTGAATACACCGGGATAGAGGGCGTTCTTAGTTGCCAGTTCGGCTTACCCGCGCGATGCTGACGCGAGACAAGGACGCACAGCGCGGATTGAGCGAAGCCAACTTGAACGAACGAAGCCAAGTTGCGCGAACGAACCCAAATGGCCCGAACGAACCCAGCTTGGCGTCCAATCTCGCGATCGCAGAAGCGAAAAAGCGAATCCGGCGATTCCCTGTAGATCGCCTGTAAATCCCCTGTATTTACAGGGCGGCGAAAATCGCACTTGGCAGGGCTTCTTCGCCCAAATGCTGAGGTGCGGCCTCGGCAATCTCTATGGCGCCAAGCCCCGCCGCAGGCCATAAGACGCCCGGTACGACGCAGCAAAATTTCGAATTGAACAACTTCCAATGAACGACATGAGGATTGGCCGCGGCGCGCCGCCTCCGCCCGCGCGGCGGTCCTTCGCGGCGCTTCGCCATCGCGGCTTCCAGGCCCAGTTCGGCACCTACGTGCTGGCGATGATGGCCGACAACATCGAGCACGTCATCAGCTACTGGGTGCTCTTCCAGAAATTCCATTCGCCGGCGCTCGCCGGCTTCGCGGTGCTGTCGCACTGGCTGCCGTTCCTCATGTTCTCGGTCGCGAGCGGCGCGCTCGCCGACCGCTTCGATCCGCGCCGCCTCATCCAGTGCGGCATGGGCCTGTTCATCGTCGCGTCGCTCGGCTGGGGCTATTTCTTCGTCACCGGTACGCTGCAGATGTGGCACGCCATGGTTCTGCTGGTGATCCACGGCTGCGCCGGCGTGCTGTGGCAGACCCCGAACCAGGTGCTGCTCTACGACATCGTCGGGCCGGCCGACCTGATGAGCGGCGTGCGTCTCAACGCGACCGCGCGCTACGTCGGCGTGCTGATCGGCCCGGCGGTGGGCGGCGCCATCCTGCTGGCACTCGGGCCCGCTCATGGCATCCTGCTCAACACCGTGTTCTATCTCCCGCTCGTGCTGTGGCTGGTGAACGCGCCGTACGGTCCGCGCTTCCGCAAGGGTGTGCCGCCGCCGCGCCGCGCCGTGCGCGGCTTCGCCGACATCGCGCAGACGGCGCGCGACATCGCGGGACTTCCCGTCATCGTATCGATGACGCTGCTCGCCGGCTGCTCGTCGTTCCTGGTCGGCAACGCCTATGGCGCGCAGATGCCGAACTTCGCCCACGATCTCGGCCATGGCGATCCCGGTGTGTCGTACAGCGCGCTGCTCGCCGCCGACGCGGCCGGCGCCATGGCGGCGGGCGTCCTGCTCGAGGGCCGCGGCTGGCTCGCCCCGAAGGTGCGCACCGCCATCATCCTGGCGATCCTGTGGTGCGGCGCGTTGACCGGCTTTGCGCTGGCGTGGAGCTATTCCGTAGCGCTCGCGCTCCTGTTCGCCGCCGGCTTCTGCGAGCTGTCGTTCAACTCCATGGCGCAGACCCTGGTGCAGATTCACGCCCCCGCCGACAAGCGCGGCCGCGTCATCGGCCTCTACAACATGGCGAGCCTCGGCTTGCGCGCATTCAGCGGCGTCTCGGTCGGGCTCCTCGGCAGCCTGATCGGCGTGCACGGGTCGCTGGCGCTCTCCGCCATGATGATGCTCGTCGTCGCATGCGCCCTGCTGGCGCACGCCCCGGCGAAGTGGATGCCGGTTCGCCGACAAGAGCATGCGCCAAATAAAGATAAGTAGAGCCTGTTTCGATTCCGCAGGAACGAAACAGGCGCGAATGCCGCCGCGATCGGCGGCGCGGTGAAAGCAGCGCGCGTCAGGGAAGCGCAAGCGCGCTGAGCGTCATTACCGCGATGCAAACACCGCCGACCGTCCAGCCCAGGATGGTCAACGTGAGACGCTCGTTCAGCATAGTTTTTTTCTTTCCTTCAGCCCGACCTCCTTGCAACGCGGAATTGGATGCGGCGTTCCTCGCCGCATGCAAATTTGCCTCAATTCCCGGCTGTGCGGAAATTCGACGGAACCTCGCATTGCCGATGCGCGTTTTTTTACCGCTGAGAGGAAGGCGAGAGTTAACGACTCGCCGGGCTTAAGGAGCGAATCATGCCAATCATCTTGCTTTGGGGGATTCCGACCCTGATCGTCATCGGCGGTGGCGTCTATTGGGTCGCCCACCTTCATTGAAGGTAGAAAGCCTTCGTCGAAGCCGGGCCCGCCAAAGCTGGCGGGCCGCGGCTTTGGCGGGTTAACGACAAAAACAGCCGGGTAATTACACCAAGAGAGGCCCTGGCCGGGCGGCGTGCGAATGCTTGTTGCGGTGTTCGCGCGCCATTAGTCTCGCTCCCGGTTTTTGCGAGCCGGGAGTCACGCCGTGATCATTCGCCCGATCGAGCGCGCGGATTACCCGCGCTGGCTCCCGCTATGGGACGGCTACAATGCCTTCTACGGCCGCGCCGGGCCGACCGCGCTCGCGCCCGAGATCACGCAGGCGACATGGGCGCGCTTCTTCGATCCCGCCGAGCCCGTCCATGCGCTGGTGGCCGAGCGCGGCGCCGAGCTCATCGGCCTCGCGCACTACCTCTTCCACCGCAGCACCACGCTGCTGGCGCCGATCTGCTACATGCAGGATCTGTTCACGGCGCCGGCCGCGCGCGGCCAGGGCGTCGGCCGGGCGCTGATCGAGGCGGTCTACGAGCGCGCGCGCAGCGCCGGCTCGGCGCGCGTCTACTGGCAGACGCATGAGACCAACGCGACCGCGCGAGCGCTCTACGACCGCGTCGCGGTCTGGCCGGGCTTTATCGTCTACCGGAAGGATCTGTGAGCCGGTTGGCGCCAGCGTATCGCGTAGGCTGGAGCGGGCGATGGGAATCGAACCCACGACATACAGCTTGGGAAGCTGTCGTTCTACCACTGAACTACGCCCGCAAATCGATGACTTGCGCTTGTGCGGTGCTCGTTGGGGCCCCGCCCGCTCTCTATACCGGACACACCTGCGGGATGGAAGCGCGAGTTGCCGTCATGCAGTGGTCGATCGCGCCGCCGCGCCGCGTGCCCCCAGTCAATCGACGATCGTGCCGCCAGGAACTTTGCGGGGATCGACCTTCGCCATCCGGATGGCCGCTTGCATCACGACCAGGGCTGCGATGTCCGCAGGAAGCGCATCCTTGGCCTGAGACATGATGTTCTGCGTCGCTATGGCGATGACCCAGGGCCAATTGAGCGGCTGTACCCCACCGGCGAGCAGAATGGACTTGATCTGCGACCAATGCCGGAGCGCCTGACGCGGCAACTCCTTGAGCGCGAGATGGCTGGGCAAGGTCGGGACGCCGAACGCCGGCGTCCCGACGGTCTCGCTGCAATCATCGAGAATTGGTCGGAGCGGCGGCAGCGATTGCGCACCCAGCTTCACCGCGGTTGCGGCGATAAAACGCCAGACGGAGAGTTGGTCCTCCGTGGTCGCCATGAGCAGCGTGTTGACGAGATCGCTGAAAAAATAGAGTTCGCCGGATTCCGCCTTGGCGACGAGAAACGCTCCCGTCGCGGAAGCCTTGCCCGGCCGTACGAGGCCCTCCCAGACCGCTTGCTGCGTGGCAAAGCCCGCGAGCGCGCCCGCCGCACTGAGAATCGTTTCGGCGTTGACGCCGCGTTGGTCGTTGTACGTTTCGAGGAGAAAGTCCGTGATGCGCTCCGCGGCGCGGTCTAGTTCGACTCCACCCTTGCCGATCTCGCTGAGATCGGACGCGACGTGATATTGGCCGGCCTGGATCGGTTTGGGTGCGACGCGCTGCGCGCCCGGCAGCCCCGTCGGGACCGTGGCGAAGCCGGACGCAGGTGGACGGTGCGGCGCCCCGGATAAGTCGCCGTGACGTTTCCCGAACGCCATTGTTTCATCCCGCAGCCGGTCTCGGCTGATATCGCGCGAACTTTCCTCCGCATTAGCATGGGGAAGTTGTCTAACTGGTTAGCTTCTGTTCGCTCCGGCCAGCTCCGCTTTAACGGTTCGTTAACCGGACAGGATCCGACATCGGGTATGCTCGCTCGCGGGATGGCGCCGATCGTGCGCCCGCGCAGCGCCTACTGCCGCAGCCGCAGTCCGGTCACCCGGACGATCCCGTCGGGATGCGGCACGAAGCCGTCGAGCTTGGCGGAGAGGCCCCAGTACCATTTGAGGTGATAGAGAAAGATGTAGGGACGCGCCGCAAGGTAGATGGCCGCGGCCTGCGCATAGAGCGTGGCGCGCTCGTTCGTGTCCGCGGCCGAGCGCGCGCGCTTGAGAATGTCGTCGAGCTTCGGGTCGCAGAACGCGCCCCAGTTGATGAACCCGTCGCACGCGACCCACATCGCGATGTTGGCGTCGGGGTCGGGCCGCCCGCTCCAGATCAGCAGCGCCATCTCGTAGTTGCCGCTCTTGAGCCGCGCGAGCAGGCTCGTGCTCTCGGTCACCTCGATCTTCACGTCGAATCCCGCTTCGCCGGCCATCGCCTGGATGATCTGCGCGACGCGGCCGTCGAGCGGGTCGGTGCTCACCAGCAGCGTGACCGGGACCTTGCTCTTTCCGCTCGCCGCGACGATCGCCTTGGCGCGGGCGAGATCGCGCGGCGGGACCGGCAGCGCGTTGTCGTAGAACGTCGAGCCCGGCGGCTCCGGCTGGTTGTTCGGCACGAAGGCGCCGTCGAAGGCGGCCTGGTTGATCGCGTCGCGGTCGAGCGAGCGTTCGAAGGCCTCGCGCAGCTGCGCGCTCGAGCCGAGCGGGGTCTTGGCGGCCGGACCCTTGTTGGTGTTGATCGACAGCACCCGGTAGCCGACCGACGGCGCGGCGGCGAGGCGCACGCGCGGATCGCTGCGAAGCGTCGAGATGTCGGTCGGCGCCACGCGCTCGATGATCTGCAGGCCGCCGGCGCGCAGGTTGGCCAGCCGCACCGTGTCGTCCGGGATCGGCAGATAGACGATGCGGTCGATGCCGACGGCGCCTCGGTTCCAGTACTGCTCGAACCTGTCGAAGACGATGCGGTCTTGCGCGACCCGCTCGACGAACCGGTACGGACCGGCACAGACCGGGTGGGTGCCGAACTTGTCGCCGAGCTCGCGCGCCGCCTTCGACGACACCATCATGCCGGAGCGATCGGCGAGCTGGGCGAGCAGCGGGACATAGGGCTCGGAGAGATCGAGCCGCACCGTGTGGCTGTCGACGACGGTGACGGCGCGCACCGGCTTGAGCTCCGTCTTGCGGCGCGAATAGGGCGCGGTCTGGTAGCGCTCGAAATTGAAGCGTACCGCCTCCGCGTCGAACGGCGTGCCGTCCTGGAAGACGACGCCTTCGCGCAGCTTCAGTGTCAGCGAGAGCCCGTCGGCGGCCCACGTCCACGCGACGGCGAGCTGCGGCACGTAGTGGAGCTTGTCGTCGAGTTCGATGAGCTTGTCGCAGAAGCCCGCAAAGACGACGCGATCGGTGACGCTCGAGCTCTGCGCCGGATCGAGGGTCGCCGGATCGGCCAGGATGCCGATACGCAGCGTGTCGGCACGGGCGGAAGGTGCCGCGCAGGCGATGGCGGCGAACAGGACGAGGATAAATCTCAAAGCGACGCGCATGACCGTTCGCCTGTTGGTTCTTCCCGCAGCGAAATCCGGGATGCAAATTCCCGCGCCGCGCGCCACAATGCAAGCCGGCAGGCACAAAACGCCGCAGCATCGCGAGGGCAAGCGCATGGCATCGCCGTTCCGTCTCGACGACAAGGTCGCCCTCATCACCGGCTCGAGCCGCGGCATCGGGCTCGCGATCGCGCACGCGATGGCGGAGCAGGGCGCCAAGGTGGTGATCTCCAGCCGCAAGGCGGATGCCTGCGAGCAGGCTGCGGCCGGCATCCGCGCGGCGGGCGGCACCGCGGCGGTGATCCCGTGCAACGTCTCGCGCCGCGACGAGGTCGAGGCGCTGGTCGCCGGCACGCGCAAGGCGTTCGGCAAGATCGACATTCTGGTTGGCAACGCGGCGTCCAATCCGGCCTACGGCCCGCTCGGCAAGCTCAGCGACGAGGCTTTCGACAAGATCATCGGCACCAACGTGAAGAGCAACCTGTGGCTCTGCAATCTCGCAATTCCGGAGATGGCCGAGCGCGGCGACGGTGCGGTGATCATCGTCTCGTCGATCGGCGGCCTGCGCGGCACCGAGGTGATCGGCGCCTACGGCATCTCCAAGGCGGCGGATTTCGCGCTCGCCCGCAACCTCGCGGTCGAGTGGGG
>Ga0126371_10003188_pt1 | contig 14295 bp, 11 predicted proteins | sample PanSoiMetaPlot_4_FD_110145 | JGI IMG/M metagenome (GOLD analysis project Ga0126371, IMG submission 110145) | Tropical forest soil microbial communities from Panama - MetaG Plot_4 | ecosystem: Environmental > Terrestrial > Soil > Tropical forest > Bulk soil | place: Panama | collected 2016-02-17 | reverse complement strand
GCCCTGGTGGCGGGACCGTTGCTCGGCGAGGCGCTGCCGTAATGTCTCGATCAGCTTTTCCCAGCCGCCGAGCGCCTCGATCTGCCGTTTTTCCTCCTCGGTCAAAAACCGTTCCGCAAGCTTGCGCAACCACTCGTCCGGGATTGCGGTTTGCAGATCGGGCGGCGTTTCTATCCCCTTGAAGCAGTGACCAAAGACACGGTCGAAGCGGTCGAGATGGCGCTCGTCCTTGACCAGCGCGCTGCGCGCCAGGAAGTAGAAATCCTCGATATCGAAGGCGGCGACACGTTTTTGCATCGCCTCCATCAAGGTCAGGTATTCGCGCAACGAGACCGGCACCTTGGCTCGGCGCAGCTCGGCAAAGAACGAGAAGAACATGGGGCTACGCGCCGCCGCGCTCGCGGCGGTGCAAGAAAGCCAGACGTTCGAACAGATGCACGTCCTCTTCGTTCTTCAGCAGGGCGCCGTGCAGCGGCGGGATCAGCTTCGCCGGGTCGCGGGTTCTCAGCACCTCCGGGGAGATGTCCTCGACCAGCAGCAGCTTGATCCAATCGAGTAGCTCCGAGGTCGAGGGTTTTTTCTTCAGTCCGGGAGCTTGGCGGATATCGTAGAAGATCGTCAGCGCTTCGTGCAGCAGCTCGTGCTTCAAATCGGGAAAATGGACATCGATGATTTGCTGCATCGTCTCACGGTCGGGAAATCGAATATAATGGAAGAAGCAACGGCGCAGAAACGCGTCGGGAAGCTCCTTCTCGTTGTTGGAGGTAATGATCACGATCGGGCGATGCCGGGCCTGGATCGTGCGGCGCGTTTCATAGACGTAGAACTCCATCCGGTCGAGCTCGAGCAAGAGATCGTTGGGGAACTCGATATCGGCCTTGTCGATCTCGTCGATCAGCAGAACCGGCGCTTCCGCCGCCTCGAACGCCTCCCAGAGCTTTCCCGGTACGATGTAGTTGGCGATATCGTGCACCCGCTCGTCGCCGAGCTGGCCGTCGCGCAAGCGAGACACCGCATCGTATTCGTAGAGGCCTTGCTGCGCCTTGGTCGTGGATTTGATGTGCCAGGTGATCAGGTCTCTGGCGATTCCGCGGGCGACCTCGTGGGCGAGGATTGTTTTGCCGGTGCCGGGTTCTCCCTTGACGAGCAGCGGGCGCTCGAGCGCGATCGCGGCGTTGACCGCGACCTGAAGATCCTGCGTAGCCACATAGGTGTCCGTGCCATCGAAACGTCGCATGCTCTCTCTATTTCGGCCATTGCGTATGTGGGCGATGACATAACCCGAGCTGTCGGATGACGCCAGTCAGACAAGATCCGCGACTATTTCGCCCTCCAACGGTCCGCCTCGCCGCTGCCGCTCTCGGCGTATTGCTGCTGGTGTTGCTGTTTATTCCGGCGCGCGATCCGGTTTCGCATGCTCTGAGCATCGAATGGCGCCCTGCGGCGGTGCTCGCCGCCTTGCTGTTTCTCGTTGCGGTGGCCGGTGCTGTGCGGCCGCAAGCGATAGTGGCGACCCGCACCGCCCGCATACTCGGATGGCTCGTCGCCGCGCTGGCGCTCCTCAACCTAGTCGATGCGGCGACCCCGACCTTGCTCGGCCGCGACCTGAACCTCTATTGGGATCTCCCCCATCTTCCCTCGCTATTCGGGCTCGCCGGGGAGGCTGCCGGGTTGTGGCCGATGGCGGGTGTAAGTGCCGTTCTCTCCGGCGCAATCGTTCTGTTGATCAACGGGACTGTGTGGGCCTGGCGCCAAGTGCTGCCCATCTTGGCCAATCGGCACATCGCGCTCGGGTTTGCGGTTGTGCTGGGTGTGGCATTGGACGTGACGGCGGTCGTGCCGGCCAAAGATCGGCCCCTCGCAACCGGGTTGGCGCTCGATATCGTTCGCCAATCAGCCGCAGTCGCAAAAGGCCGGTTGACTGCAACCAGCGGTAGCGGGTCTTATGCCGAAGCCATCGCCGCCCCGCCGCCGCCCTACAGCGACCTGGCCGGACTCAAGCGGCGCGACGTCTATCTCGTCTACCTCGAATCCTACGGCACCACGGTCTTCGACACGCCCGAATTTCGCGCCGGCCTCGGTGACGAGTTGAGCCAATTCGAAACCTCGCTGAACCGCGCCGGATACAGTATCGTTTCGAACCGGCTGGTCTCACCGACTTTTGGCGGTGGCTCCTGGCTCGCCCATGCGACCCTCGCAAGCGGGGTCCGGCTCGACGACCCGGTGCTCTACACATTGCTGCTCGACTCCGGTCGCAAGCTGTTGCCCACTTACTTCAAGCAAGCGGGATGGCGTACTCTCGAGATCGCCCCCGGGATCAAAGCGCCGGCGGCAACGGCGAAGGCTGCGTGGAGCTTCGACAAGGAGGTCTTTGCCAGCGAGCTCGACTATAAGGGCCCCTCATTTGGCTGGTTTGCCATCCCCGATCAGTTCACCCTCGATCGCGCAGCGGCGATACGCTCGGCGCTCGGCCCCGCACCGGTTTTCACCCAGCTCATTCTGGTTTCGAGCCACATCCCGTTTGCTCCGGTGCCGCCCTACCTCGCCGATTGGGACGATTCCGGCACCTTCGCCACTGTTCCGGCGACGACGATGAAGAAAGTCTGGCGCCAACCCGACTGGGGCGACCTCGCTCCCGACTATCTGCGGAGCCTGCGCTACGATTTCGCGGCGCTCACAGGCTGGCTCACCAGTCGTATCACCGGCAACGGGCTCGTCATCCTGCTCGGCGATCACCAGCCTCCAGCGCTGGTGGGAGGTCTGCCCCAGCCACCCTGGACCGTGCCAATCCACGTGTTGTCACGGGATCCGGATCTTATCGCACCCTTCCTTGCCGAGGGTTACGTCTCGGGCCTGTTCCCGACCCAGCCGCCGCCCCATCCGGGCATGGAGGCTTTTCTCGCGCGGTTTCTCGCCGCGTTCGAGCGGCCCCGGCCCGGTTAGCTCCGGAGCGCCGTAACGTCACCGGCCGAGGAGCTCATCCAGAATCGCCGCCAACCGGATCAGATCCGGAGCACTCGACAGCCGATGGTCGCCTTGCTTGACGAGGGTCACCGCGGCGTCCCGGGTAGCGAGGCGCTCGGCGAGGTGCAAGCTCGTCTGCCAGGGAACGGCGTCGTCGAGCATGCCGTGGAGCAGGCGGACCGGGCAGGCGAGCGGGATCTCGTCCCCCATTATAAGATGGCGGCGGCCGTCTTCGAACAGCGGGAGCCAATGGGTGTAGCCATTCGGGTCGTATTTGGACGGCAAGGTAACCGCACCGGTCTCCAGACAGGCCCGCCGCTGCGCCTCGTCGAGGCGCAGCCACAGCTTCTCGGTGAAGTCGGGCGCGGCAGCGAGGCCGACGACCGCGCCGATCCGCTCGGTTCGCGCCAGTGCTGCGAGCAGCATGATCCAGCCGCCCATGCTTGCTCCGATCAGAATCTGTCGACCCTCGGTCAGCGCATCGAGAACGGCGACGGCGTCCTCGGCCCAGCGGCCGATCGTGCCCGATGCGATGTCGCCGCTCGACGCACCGTGCCCAAAATAATCAAACCGCACATAGGCCTGACCCCGGCGACGGCAATATTCCTCGAGAAACGAGGCCTTGGTTCCGGTCATGTCCGAGCGGAAGCCGCCGAGGAACACGACACCCGGACCGTGGCCGGTGAGCCGGTGGTAGGCAATTGTTGCTCCATCCGGGCGTGGTAGTATGTCGAACGAACTCATTGGAGATGTTGCGGTCAGCGGAATGGGCGTCGACGATAATACGGGCCTTGCTCCGCCAAAAGGCCGTCCCCCGGGCGTACTGCAGATCGTCCCGCGCTTGGTCTCCGGCGGTGCCGAGCGCGGCACCGTCGAATTGGCCGAGGCTCTCGTGGCCGCGGGATGGAGTTCGTATGTCGCTTCCGGCGGCGGCCCATTGGAGCGTGACATCGCCCGATCGGGCGCCACCCACCTGACCTTGCCGCTGGCCTCAAAAAACCCGCTGGTGGTGCGCCGCAATGCCACTGCACTGGCGCGCCTGATCCGGAGTCTGAGCATCGACATCGTCCATGCCAGGAGCCGTGCCCCGGCATGGAGCGCATGGTCGGCTGCCCGCGCCACCGGGCGGCACTTTGTCACGACGTTTCACAACGCGTACGACGCCGGTGCGCCGCTCAAGCGCCGGTACAATTCGGTAATGGCGCGCGGCGAGCGGGTCATCGCGATTTCGCAGTTCGTCGCCGACCATGCGGCGCAAATCTATGGGATCGGTCCGGAGCGGTTGCGTACGATCCCGCGCGGCGTCGATCTCGACATATTCGATCCGAGCAGGGTCGGGGCGGAGCGTATAATCGGCCTGGCGCGGCAATGGCGGCTGCCCGACGGCGAGCCCGTCGTGATGCTGCCGGGGCGCCTGACGCGTTGGAAGGGCGGGCTCGATTTCGTCGCCGCCGTCACCGCGCTCGGCCGGCGTGACGTCTGCTGCGTACTGGTCGGCTCGGAACAGCGCCGCGGGTTTCGCCGTGAGCTTCAGGCGGCCATCGAGCGCAGCGGGATTGCCGGGCTCTTTCGCATCGTCGAGGAGTGCCGCGACATGCCCGCCGCCTATATGCTCGCCGATGTCGTCGTCTCGGCCTCGAGCGATCCGGAAGGATTTGGTCGCGTCATCATCGAGGCGCAGGCGATGGGCCGGCCGGTGGTGGCCACCGCGCACGGGGGGTCTTGCGAGACGATTGAACCGGGGGTCACGGGTTGGCTCGTACCGCCCCGCGATCCGGGCGCACTTGCCGAGGCGATCGCCGAGGCGCTGACCCTCGCGGAGGTCGAGCGGCGGCACGTTGCCCGTCGTACCAGGGCGCACGTCGCCAGCCGATACACCCGACAGGCAATGTGCGCGCGCACGATCGAAGTCTATGAAGAGCTCCTGTTTCCCGATGCCGGCGCTTCTCGGGATGTGGCACCTGCGGTGGCGGTCGTGGCGTGAGGCCCTTCTGCCTGCCTTGACGCGGCGGGGGCTGACCCTCAATATTGGGGGGCATGAGCCACAATCGTCGGATCCTTGGCGTGACCACTAGGGGCACCCGCTATGGCGGGGCGTCGGGAGGTCACGTGCGCTGATTCAGCGGCAAAGGCTCAACCCGAACGACCCCGCCGGCCAACGGACGGGGTTTTTTTCGACCAGTTCGCCCCCGTCGCGACGGCCGGTAGCGATGGAGCGCGTGGCGCGATGAACGAACACCCCGACGACAACCTGCATGGCGCGGTTCCGCCCGGGCCGGTCTCGGCACCGGTCCCGGTAGCGGTGACCCTGCCCGACGGCAGCCGCCGCGAGTTTCCGCATCCGGCGAGCGGCAGCGAGATCGCGGCGGCGATCGGGCCGGGTCTCGCCAAGGCGGCGATCGCGATCCGCATCGACGGCAAGCTGCGCGATCTTGCCACCGTCCTCGACCGCGATGCCGCCGTTGCGATCATTACCCGCGACACCCCGGAAGGGCTCGAGATCGTGCGCCACGATGCCGCGCATGTCATGGCCGAGGCGGTCAAAGAGCTATATCCCGACACCCAAGTCACGTTTGGGCCGGCGACGGATACCGGCTTCTACTACGATTTCGCACGGACCGAGCCGTTCACGCCCGGCGACCTGGAAAAGATCGAGCAGCGGATGCGCGAGATCGTGCGGCGCGACGAGAAGATCACTCGCGAGGTTTGGGACCGCGACGTGGCAGTCGCCTTCTTTCGCGGTATTGGCGAAAGCTACAAGGCCGAATACATCGGTGAAATCGCTGCCGAAGAGGAGATCAGCCTCTACAGACAAGGCGGCTTTATCGATCTCTGCACCGGCCCGCACCTACCCTCGACCGGTCGTCTCGGGCAAGCCTTCAAGCTGATGAGCGTGGCCGGCGCCTATTGGCGTGGCGACTCCAGAAACGCCCAGCTGCAGCGCATCCACGGCACGGCGTGGGCGAGCCAGAAGGAGCTGGACCAATACCTCTTCCAGCTCGAAGAAGCCGAGCAGCGTGACCATCGCCGGCTCGGGCGCGAGCTCGAGCTCTTTCATATGGGCGAGGAAGCGGTCGGCAGCGTCTTCTGGCACCCCAAGGGGTGGACGCTGTTTCGCATCATCGAGAATTATTTGCGCGGGCGGCTCGACGCGGCTAGCTATCACGAGGTCAAGGGACCGCTGCTGCTCGATCGCAGCCTGTGGGAAGCCTCGGGCCACTGGGACAATTTTCGCGAAAATATGTTTCTCGCCGAGAGCCGCGACGAGCGCGTGCTCGCTGTCAAGCCGATGAACTGCCCCGGTCATGTTCTGATCTTCCGCAACCGGTTGCGCAGCTATCGCGAATTGCCGCTGCGTCTGGCAGAGTTCGGCAGTTGCCACCGCAACGAGCCCTCCGGCGCGTTGCACGGCATCATGCGGGTGCGCGGCTTCACCCAGGACGACGCGCACATCTTTTGTACAGACGATCAGGTCACAAGCGAGTCGGTCGAGATCTGCAAGCTGCTGCTGTCGGTGTACCGCGACTTCGGGTTTGACGATGTCGAGGTCAAATTTGCCGATCGACCGGCGCAGCGCGTCGGTGGCGATGCGGTCTGGGATCGGGCCGAGCGCGATTTGAAAACCGCGGTCGAGCTTGCCGGGCTGCCGTACACCTACCGCCCCGGCGAGGGCGCGTTTTACGGGCCGAAGCTCGAATTCCACCTGCGCGACGCGCTCGGCCGGCAATGGCAATGCGGCACCTTGCAGTTGGATTTCAACATGCCGGGGCGGCTCGGGGCTACTTATGTCGGCGAGGACGGTGGTCGTCATACGCCGGTCATGCTGCATCGCGCGATACTCGGCTCGATGGAGCGGTTTATCGCGATCCTGATCGAGCATTACGCCGGTCGTTTCCCACTCTGGCTCGCGCCCGTGCAGTCGGTGATCGCGACGATCACTTCCGAGGCGGCTGGCTACGGCAAGGAGGTCGTACGGGAATGCGCTGCCGCCGGGCTGAGGGCGGTCCTCGATGCCGGGAACGAAAAAATCAACTATAAGGTTCGAACGCACAGCCTCGCCAAGGTCCCGGTCATGCTGGTCGTCGGACGGCGCGAGGCAGCTAACCGATCGGTGGCGCTGCGGCGCCTAGGGAGCAATAAACAGGAAGTCCTTGCGCTCGGCGACGCCGTTGCTAGACTGAAGGACGAAGCGGCGATACCGTCGCTGCTCTGACTGAGTGGCGTGTCTGGGAGACTGGTCTTTCAATCTAAAAGAGGAGATTGTACATAGCTAGACCGCCTTTCAACTTTATCCCGACGCGGGAGGGACCTCGGATCAACGACGAAATCGCTGTCCCGCGCGTTCGCCTTGTCGACGAACGCGGGAATATGGTTGGCGTCGTCGGACGAAACGAGGCTCTTACGATGGCGTCCGATGCCGGTCTCGACCTTGTCGAGATAGCGCCGAATGCAGACCCGCCTGTCTGTAAAATTCTTGACTTCGGAAAATATAAATACGAAGAGCAGAAAAAAAAGAACGAGGCGAGAAAAAAACAAAAGATCATCGAAGTCAAAGAAATCAAGCTGCGTCCTAGCATTGATGACCACGACTACGATGTCAAAATGCGCAGCATGGTCAAATTCATTGAGGAAGGTGACAAGGTCAAAGTGACCATGCGGTTCCGAGGGCGCGAGCTGGCGCATCAGGAACTCGGAATGGACGTCTTGGTTCGCGTCAAAGACGATCTGGACGAGATCGCCAAGGTCGAGCAGATGCCGCGCATGGAAGGCCGGCAAATGATTATGGTCATGTCGCCAAAATAGCTCCTTCTCGCGCGGTCGAGCCGATGCCGCCAAGCCGGCGGCGCCGGTGCGTTGATCCCGATTGGCGCTGTCCTTATCTTTCGGCTCATGACCCCGCTCCGACTGATCCGCAATTTCGCGATCATCGCGCACATCGACCACGGCAAATCGACCCTGGCCGACCGGCTGATCGAGGCCTGTGGCGGTCTTGCGGCGCGAGAGATGCGCGAGCAGGTGCTCGACAATATGGAGATCGAGCGCGAGCGCGGCATCACGATCAAGGCGCAGACCGTTCGGCTCGTCTACCGGGCCGAAGACGGCGAAACCTATGTCCTCAATCTGATGGACACGCCCGGGCATGTTGACTTCGCCTATGAGGTCAGCCGCTCTCTCGCCGCCTGCGAGGGTTCGCTCTTGGTTATCGATGCGAGCCAGGGGGTCGAGGCCCAAACCCTCGCCAACGTCTATCAGGCGATCGAGGCCGGACACGAGATCGTGCCGGTATTGAACAAGATCGATCTGTCCGCTGCCGAGCCCGACCGGGTCAAGGAGCAGATCGAGGAGGTGATCGGGCTGGACGCCTCGGATGCCGTCCTAATCTCGGCCAAGACCGGGCTCAATGTCGACCGGGTGCTCGAAGCGCTCGTCACGCGGCTGCCGCCGCCACAGGGCGATGATGCCGCACCGCTCAAGGCGCTTTTGGTCGATAGCTGGTACGACCCCTATCTCGGGGTGGTGATCCTGGTCAGGGTCAAGGACGGGGCCTTGGCCGCGGGGCAGAGGATCCGGCTGATGGCGACGGGTGCGGTGCACACGATCGAGCGGGTCGGCGTCTTCACCCCTAAGGGTGTGGCGGTCGAAGCGCTGGGACCGGGCGAGGTCGGGTTTATCACCGCCGGCATCAAGACTGTCGCCGATTGCCGCGTCGGTGACACGATCACCGGAGACCGGCGACCTGCGGCAGCGCCATTGCCCGGTTTCAAACCGGTGCAGCCGGTCGTCTTTTGCAGCCTGTTCCCGACCGACTCCGCCGATTTCGAGCGGCTGCGCGATAGCCTTGCGAAGCTCCGCCTGAACGATGCGAGCTTCGAATACGAACCGGAAACCTCGGTGGCGCTCGGCTTCGGCTTTCGCTGCGGGTTTCTCGGTCTCCTCCATCTCGAAATCGTCCAGGAACGGCTGACCCGCGAGTTCGATCTCGACCTGTTGGCAACCGCTCCCTCTGTCGTCTATCGCGTGCATTTGACCAATGATGCCGTGCGCACCCTGCACAACCCAGCCGATATGCCCGATCCGGTGCGGGTCGACCACGTCGAGGAGCCGTGGATCAAGGCGACAATCCTCGTCCCCGACACCTATCTCGGGCCGATCCTGGCGTTGTGCGAGGAGCGCCGCGGCGAGCAGGTCGATCTGACCTATGCCGGCAACCGGGCGATGGTGACCTATCGCTTGCCGTTGAACGAAGTCGTCTTCGACTTCTACGACCGGCTCAAATCCGTCAGTCGCGGCTATGCCAGCTTCGACTACCAGATCGACGATTACTGCGAGGGCGACCTGGTCCTGATGAACATCCTGGTCAATGGCGAGCCGGTCGATGCGCTCGCGGTCATCGTCCACCGCAACGAGGCTGAGCGGCGCGGTCGTGCCTTGTGCGAGCGATTGAAGGACCTGATTCCACGTCAGCTGTTCCAGGTCGCGATCCAGGCAGCAATCGGCGGGCGGATCATCGCTCGCGAGACGGTCAAGGCGTTGCGCAAAGACGTCCTCGCCAAATGCTATGGTGGCGACGTCACTCGCAAGCGCAAGCTTCTGGAAAAACAAAAAGAAGGCAAAAAGCGGATGCGCCAGTTCGGGAGGGTTGAGATCCCGCAATCGGCCTTTATCGCCGCCCTCAAAATGGGCGACGGCTGACCTGGGCGAGGTTGGTTCGGATCATTCGATCATCTCGTCGGCACGGGCCGGGATCGATGGCGGAAACGTCGGGCTGAGCGCTCGAAGGCTGCCTGCATCGCGGCGAACTCGTGCAAGGTCGGACCGCAGGCCGCCCCGACGGCCGGGCGCCGCCAGCTCGCGCGATTGCGGGGAGCCCGGAGGGGAAATGGACACGCCGCCTGGCGGAGAGTAGCTTTGGCGCGACAATCTGTTCGGCGGGAGGGAAGACGATGGCGACACTTGACGACATCCTGGAACCGGGACCGGCGGAACGCCTGGCGACCGGGTTTGTCTTCACCGAAGGCCCGTCTTGGCATCCTGACGGATTCTACTATTTCGTCGACATCCGCCGCAGCCTGCTGTTCCGGCTGCAGCCGGGGCAGACGCCGGAGGTCGTACGCAACGAAACCGGCGAAGGCAACGGCACGACCTTCGACTTGCAAGGCCGCTTGGTGATCTGCGAGGGCGGCAACAGGCGGGTCGCCCGTATGGCAGCCGACGGCAGCGTCGTCGTGCTGATGGACCGCTTTCAGGGCAAGCGGATCAACCGACCCAATGACGTCGTCTGCCGGTCGGACGGCAGCATTTGGTTCACCGACCCGGGTCTCAGGATCCCGCTCGCCGACAAAGAGCTCGTTCATTCCGGGGTCTATCGGATCATGCCCGACGGGACCAAACGTCTCGTCGCCGAGTTCGAGTACCCGAACGGGCTGGCCTTCTCACCCGACGAGCGCACCCTCTACGTCGCCAATACTCGACAGGCACAGTACATTCACGCGATCGAGCTCGACGCCGATGGCGATATGGTACGGCGAGGTATCTTTGCCGACATGTCGTCCGAGGAAATTGACGGAGTGCCCGACGGCATGAAGGTTGATATCGACGGGCGGGTCTTCTGCACCGGCCCCGGCGGGACCTGGGTGTTCGCCCCCGACGGAACGCGGATCGGCATCATCCGTACGCCGGAGATCCCGGCCAACCTTTGCTTTGGCGGCTCCGACCTGAAGACGATCTTCTTCACCGCCCGCACCTCAATCTACACCTTGCGCAGCAAGGTGGCAGGCCAGCCGCACCCGTGGTACCGCGTCAGGGCGAGGTGAGCGGAGGAGAGCCATCATGAAAGTCGGCATTGCGCTCAACATGCTATCCGAGCCGCCGCGCCCCGATGTGGCGGTTGTGTCGGATCATCTGGCGATGGGCGACCTCGCCGAGCCGCTCGGCTTTGACTCGTTGTTCGCGCTCGAGCATCACTTCACCGGCTATGCGATGTCGCCCGCGCCGCTCGAGCTGCTGGCCTATTTCGCCGGCCGCACCAAGCGCATTACCTTTGGCACCGCGGTCATCGTCTTGCCGTGGCACGACCCGATCCGCGTCGCCGAGGGGATCGCACTTCTCGACATCCTCTCCGGCGGGCGCTGCTTGTTCGGATTTGGCCGGGGTGCCGCTAGCGTTGAGTACGAAGGTTTTCGCATCCCGATGGGCGAGGCTCGACCGCGCTTCGCCGAGGCAGCCCAGCTAATCCGCAAGGCATTGCGCGAGCCCGAGTTCGAGTGGCAGGGCGAGTTCTACCAGATCCCGCGCACCTCGATCCGGCCGCGTCCGATCTCGCATCCCGAGGAGCGTTTCTATGCCTCCTCGATTAGCCCGGAATCGGCCGAGATCATGGCGAAGCTCGGCTTTGGGATCCTGGTCGTCATGCAAAACGAATGGCCGAAGGCGGCGGAGAGCATCGTCAACTACCGCGAGATCGCAGCTTCCGTCGGCTATAACCCGCCGCCGCCGATCATCCTGACCAATGTCTCCTGTGCGGAGAGCCGTGCGGAGGCGCAGGACCGCGCGATGAATTGGCTCGGCAGGAAATGGCAGTCGATCGACGACCACTACCATTTCTCCGACGGCCACCTCGCGACAGTCAAAGGCTACGAGACCTACGGCAAGATGGCCAAGACCTATGCCCGCCTGCAGGACGAAGCGGAACGGGTCAGGGCCACCGAGTTTTACGTGAAAATCCAGATCGTCGGGACTCCGCCGGACTGCATCGAGCAGATCGCCGAATTGCAGCGGCTCACCGGGACCGACCATCTGGTGACCGAATTCTCATACGGACGCATCCCGCATGACGAGGCGGAGAAGAACATGCGGCTTTTTGCGAAGAACGTGCTGCCCGTATTGCAGAATGACTCTGCCTTCGCCACACCGCCGGCCCCCACGCTGGCGATGCTGCAGAGCGCGGCCAAGAACGACCTCTTCGCCCCGGCTTAAGCCTGCATCCCGACCCTCTCCCGCTGTCGTCCGAAGTCTTCGCTACTCCCGGCCCAACGAGTCCGGGCGGAGTCGCTTAAGGCTTAACGTCACGGTACGGTCCAAAAGCTCATTGGAACTGGAAACACCCGGACCTTAACTACTCCAATGCCGATATATGAGCGGGCTGGCTCAACGCGTATAGCATCTATACTTAGGACCCTTGCGCAAGCTGGCCGTGTATCTTATGCAATAATGGTCGAAGTCCCAGGATCGGCGTGGGAGATGAAGATCCCCCTTGTCTTAGCGTCAGCCCTAACATTGCGGCAGAAATTGCCGATAGGCAATATTACCGCATGGACTACCCGATCCTAAACAACATTAACAACGGATTTACGGGCACATTCGCCGACCATGGGTGTCCTACCACAATCCAATAGCCTTACGCTGCGGGCTAACTTATACTTAGCCCGCACTCTTACAAGGAGAACATGCGCGGTGAAGAAAAAGTTTATGGCTGCGCTAATCCTCGGAGAACTTATTTTCTTGACAGGGTTAGCGGGCGCGCTCGCTTGGTTTGATTTGCTGCAGACCCACACCTCCACTTTCAAATGCGGAGTTAACGAGAGGTGCGCGCAGCACATAACCCACCCTAACCCTCCATGAAAACCGTGTTCTTCTTGCCGCAGAGTTATTGGCGATATCTGTAAATACGCGATCTGGGCCACATCCAACCGCCAAAGACTGCGTTGCCGCAGCTCGCAATACTCCGGCGCATAAGCTCCGCCGGCGGCTGGTCTCGATTTTCCTTGCCGATGTGTCCAGGCAGGGTGCCCAGTCGCCATTGTTGTTGACGAGAACGTATCATGAACCGATAATGTCGGCCTCCCGTGCCGACGCCCGACTGATGCTAGGAATTCTGCCCTAATATGTGCTCTCGACATCGTGTTTTTTGCTGTTATCTAGACTCGGACTCCAGGGATCTCAAAGACTTGGTCCTGATCTCTTCCCGCCTCGCGCGCGCGTGCGCGCGACCGTATGTCAGGGGAATCTCGCGTGGCTGGAGAGCCGTCAGTAATCGCCTATCCTTGAAATTGCTCTGCCCGCCACTTCACGGCGGCCGGCACACCCTCGCGGTCTACGATTTCGCGGAAACGCTGACCGAACTCGGTCTTGGTAGCGTAGAGCGGGCCGACGGCATCGAGCCCGGCGTAGAGTGCGGTGCGGAACCCGGCCGCGTCGGCACCGCGATTGACCGCGCGCTTGGCCGCGTAAAGCGCCTCCGGCGAAATCAGCGACAGCCGATTGGCCCAGCGCAGGCTCGCCGCGCGCAGCTCGGCGAGCGGCACGATGCGGTTGACCATGCCGAGCGCCAATGCGGCCTGGGCGTCGACCGTGTCACCGAAATAAAGAAGTTCCCGCGCTTTCTTGTAGCCGATGATCATCGGCATCACGATTGCCGGACCGACACTCGAAAACCGGACTTCAGGCTCGCCAAAGCTCGCATTGTCGGCGGCGATCGTCAAATCGCACAGCATCACGAGCTCGCAGCCGCCGCCCATGACATGACCCTGGACCGAGGCGATGACCGGCTTTTTCATCGTCCAGGGCAGCATCTCGAACTCGAGCTGCGGGTGGAGGTGATCGTGCGCCCTCGTCGGATCGCTGCGCCAATCATCCGTCCCCGGGTCCCGCGCCGAGATGTCATAGCCCGCACAGAAGCTGCGGCCCTCGGCGCGCAGCAGGACGACACTCGTCGCCGCATCCTCATCAGCTCGCTTAAATGCCTCGGTCAGCTCCCGCTGCAATTGCGCGTTGATCGCGTTGAGCTTTTCCGGGCGGTTCAAAGTGATGATGCTAACCTTGTCGTCGACCTCGTAGAGAACCACGCGATCGGGCATGATCACCCTCCTGTCGTTGCTGCCTGGCGCGCCAGCCGGTCGATCGCCGCGAGGCCCTCGCGGATCCCGCCGACGACCGCAATCCCGGCCTTGCAAAGATGCGCGACCTGCTCGCGGTTCATAACCCCGGGCCGGGTATGCATAAGGTAATGGGGCTTGCTGCTGCTCTTCGCCGCGCGCTCGAAAAGTTCGAGGTACGCCCAGCCGATTTCGGGCGACTCGAAGGGCTGATCGTCGCAATTGTCGCGGCAGAACACGATGATGTCGTGGTCGGGGCTGGTGTCGAACATTCGCAGGGCGAGCGGCAGGTTGACGAGAAAAGTGCCGTTGCCCCAGGCGTCGAGCGGATTGCCGTCGCCACTGACAAAGCCGATCTGCTGCTCGATCTCGCGCTTTGCGGCGGCCGCCAATGGCGGCAGCTGCAGATCGGCAGATCTGGCGATGTCCAGGATCAGCTCGGCCAGGCCGCCGGACG
>Ga0126371_10003187_pt1 | contig 14297 bp, 15 predicted proteins | sample PanSoiMetaPlot_4_FD_110145 | JGI IMG/M metagenome (GOLD analysis project Ga0126371, IMG submission 110145) | Tropical forest soil microbial communities from Panama - MetaG Plot_4 | ecosystem: Environmental > Terrestrial > Soil > Tropical forest > Bulk soil | place: Panama | collected 2016-02-17 | reverse complement strand
CCGGCATCGACATCTTCATGGGCTTCGTCATCGGACCGGTGCTGCGCCAGGCCGACGTGCCGGCGCGGCGCGCCATCGCCGTGCGGCTCATTCCGCGCATGTTGTTCCTGATGCCGACGCTCGCCATCGTCACCGGCACCGCGGGCTATTTCCTCGCCAAACAGCTTGGCTTCCTCGCGGTCGAATATCCGGCGCATCTGTGGGTCGACGCGGCGCTGCTCATCATCACGCTGCTGACCATCCAGGGACTCGGCATCCTGATGCCAACCAATCTGATGGTCTGCCTCGAGATGCAAAAGCCGCAACCCGACGGCGAGCGGATCAAGCGGCTGATGCGCCGCTATGTCCATCACACCGCGGCGCAAGGCGCGATGCAGGTGGCGATCATCGTGGTGATGGCGAAATTCGTCACCGGCCTTTGAGCGTGCGCTTCGATCTTGCCGCCGCGGCGCGGGACCTGCCCGTCGCCGAGGCCTTGCCGGCGCTGACCAAAGCGTTGACAGAGCGCGGCGTCGCGGTGCTGGAAGCGCCGCCCGGCGCCGGCAAGACGACGCTGGTGCCCTTGGCGCTGCTCGATGCGAAGTGGCTCGCGGGAAAAAAGCTTTTGATGCTGGAGCCGCGGCGGCTGGCGACGCGGGCGGCGGCCCGGTGGATGGCGAGCCTGCTCGGCGAAAGCGCCGGCGACACGGTGGGTTTCCGCACACGGCTCGAGAGCCGCATCGGACCGAAGACGCGGATCGAAGTCCTGACCGAAGGGATTTTGCCGCGCATGATCGAAGACGACCCCGCACTCGACGGCGTCGGCGGCCTGATCTTCGACGAGTTCCACGAGCGCAGCCTCGAAGCCGACCTGGGATTGGCGCTGGCGCTGGAGACGCGCAAGCATCTGCGGCCCGATTTGCGGCTCCTCGTGATGTCGGCGACGCTCGACGGGGACAAGGTCGTGCAGCTCTTGGGCGATGCGCCGGTGATCGCCAGCCAAGGCAAGATGTTTCCGGTCGAAATCCGCAACCTGGATCGGCCGACACCCGAACGCGTCGACGCCGCCGTGGCGACTGCCGTGCGCCGCGCGCTCGCCGACGAGACCGGCAGCGTGCTGGTCTTCCTGCCGGGCGGCGCCGAAATTCGCCGCGTCGCGCGGTTGCTTGAAGATGGAGAGTTGCCGCAAGGCATCGCGGTCGCGCCGCTCTACGGCGACTTGCCGCCGGCGGCGCAGGACGAAGCGATCAAGCCGGCGCCACCGGGCAAGCGCAAGGTGGTGCTGGCGACGTCGATCGCCGAAACCAGCCTGACCATCGAAGGCATTCGCGTGGTGATCGACGGCGGCTTGATGCGCGCGCCGCGCTACGATCCTGCCAGCGGCATGACGCGGCTGATCACGTTGCGCGTCTCGCAAGCGTCCGCGAAACAGCGCAGCGGCCGTGCCGGCCGGCTCGAACCGGGCGTCGCCTATCGGTTGTGGCCGGCGCGCGAGGAAACGCAGCTCGCGCCGTTCAACGCGCCGGAGGTCCTCCAGGCTGATCTGACGCCGCTCGCCCTGGCGCTGGCGCAATGGGGCGCGCGCGATCCGCACGAGCTCGCGTTCCTCGATCCGCCGCCGGAAGCCACCTATGCCGAAGCGCAAAACCTGCTGCGCGAGCTCGGCGCGCTCGACAGCGGCAACAAGATCACGGCGCACGGCAAGGCGATGGCCGGGCTGGGCCTACATCCGCGACTGGCGCACATGGTGTTGCGGGGGAAAGAGCGCGGCAGCGGTGCGACGGCCTGCGCGATCGCGGCACTGCTGGTGGAGCGCGACGTGCTGCGCGCCGCGCCCAGCACGCGCGACGCGGATTTCCGCGTGCGCGTCGAGCTGATGGCGGAGCGCGGCACGGCGAAGCATCTGCCGCCGGGGATGACGCTCGACCGCGGCGGGCTCGAACGCGCGCGCGACGCGGCGCGGCAGCTGCGCCAGCGGCTCGGCATTCGCGGCGAGAGCATCGGCGCGGGCGCGGGCGAGACCGGCCGCCTCCTCGCCCTCGCCTACCCCGACCGTGTCGCGCAGAAACGGCCGGGCGCGGCGGGGCAATTCCTGCTGGCCAACGGCAAGGGCGCGGAATTGCCGGCGGGCGATCCGCTGGCGAATGCGGATTTTCTCGCCGTGGCCGATCTCGACGGCGCGCAACGCACCGCGCGGATATTTCTCGCCGCGAAGCTGACGCGCGAGGAGATCGACGAGGATTTCGGGGAGTTGATCGCGAGCGCGGACACGATCGCGTGGGATGCGCGCGCCGAAGCGGTGCTGGCGCGGCGGCGCGCGACACTCGGCGCGCTGGTGCTGGAGGACAAGCCGCTGGCCAAGGCCGATCCGGCGCAGATGGCGGCGGCGATGGCGGCGGGAATTCGCGCGCTGGGGATCGGCGCGCTGCCGTGGGGCAAAGAGGCGGAGAATTTGCGCGCGCGGGTGGCGCTGCTGCGGCGGCTCGACGGCGACGCATGGCCGGATTGGTCGGACGCCGCGCTGCTGGCGAGCCTCGACGAGTGGCTGGCGCCCTATCTAACCGGCGTGACGCGGCGGGCGCAGCTCGGCAGCTTGGATCTGGCGGAGATTCTGGCGGCGCAGTTACCTTACGAGCAGCGCCGCGCGCTCGACCGCCTGGCGCCAACGCATGTCACCGCACCGAGCGGCTCGCGCGTCGCCATCGACTATGGAAGCGACACGCCGGTACTGGCCGTCAAATTGCAGGAGATGTTCGGCGCGCGCGAAAGCCCGGCGGTGGCGGACGGACGAATTAAATTGCTCATTCACCTGCTGTCGCCGGCGGGCCGGCCGCTGGCGGTGACGCAGGACCTCGCCGGCTTCTGGCGCAACGCCTATCCGCAGGTGCGCGGCGAGATGCGCGGCCGCTATCCGCGGCATCCGTGGCCCGACGATCCGCTGGCTGCGGCGCCGACCAAGCGGACAAAACGGCGGCAGTAAAATCGACTCAGCTGGCCCCCCGCTTGGCCGCGGCAACGGGCGTCTCCACCGCGATCCGCGCGCCGTCGCCGATCCGCAGCTCGCGCACCGGGAACGGGATTTCGATCCCTTCGCGCTTGAACGCGTCCCACAGCGCCAGCATCACCGCCCCTCGCACGTTGGTCACGCCCTGGACCGGATCCTCGATCCAGAAGCGCAGGACGAAATCGAGCGAGAAGTCATTGAACTTGACCAGATGGCAGACGGGCTCGGGCCACTTCATGATCCGCGGCACGGTGAGCGCCGTCGTCACGGCGAGCGCACGCACCGCGTGCGGGTCGCTCGCATAGCTGACTCCGAAGTCGACATCGAGCCGCACCCGCTCGTTTGTATGCGACCAGTTAATCACGCGCTGCGTCACCAGGTCCTCGTTGGGGATGAGAATTTCACGACCGTCACGCACGACGACCGATGTGTACCGACCTCCCATCGTGTCGACCCAGCCGAACGTGTCGCCGACCGTAATCACATCGCCCGGTTTGATGGATTTGTCCGCGAGCAGGATGATGCCGCTGACAAGATTGGAGACGATCCGCTGCAGGCCGAAGCCGAGACCAACGCCAACGGCGCCGGAGAAGATCGCCAGCACCGAGAGATCGATACCGACCGAGCTTATGACAACCACGATCGCAAAGGTGACCAGCGTGAGCCGGATCAGCTTGGTGATGAGAACCTGAATCGACGGCGTCAGGTCCGTGCTGGCGCGCACCCGTCGGTCGATGAAATTGCTGGCCACCCCGGCGGCCCACAAGGTTAACAGCAGGAGGCCGGCCGTCTTGAGCAGGAGGAGAAGCGAGATGCGCAGGCCGCCGATGACGACCGCGGCGGAATCGAGCCAGTGCGTCGTATTGCTGAGCTCGCCGAGGATGCTGAGGGTTGCAATCGTCCAGGCCGAAACCGCCACCACGCGGTTGACGAAGTGATTGCGGATGAGCGCGGCGAGGATCGAGATAGCGACCCAGGCCGTGGCGAGGCTAATCGAAACGCCGAGAACGTAGCTGCGGGTCGGCGGCAGCAGCGCCAGCATCGCGCTGCGGAACACGGCGGCGATCAGGATGAAGACGATCAGGCCGAGATTGGCCAGCACCGCAGCCAGAAGCTGGCGCGCGACAAAGGGCCATTTTTCGCCGACGGCAATCCACTTGCTGCGCCGCGCCAGCAGCAAGATGCCGAAGCCAATCGCGGCAGCGATGGCGATCAGGCCGATTTGGACCGGGAACCAGATGGTCGTGAACTCGGCACGGATCGTACGCAGCACCTGGCCCAGAAGGGCAAGGATCCGGTCCACGTCGCCGTTCACGTCGCCATTCATCGACCGTTACCGTGCCGCCGGCCCAATCGGATGCCCAATCCGGATCATAATTCCCCGGCAGAAGCTTAGCACCAATGGCCAACGTCGGAATGCGCGGCCGGCGCCGGCCCCGCTTTCGCGCACCAGACATGCGCATGCGGGCGTGGCGAGACGCGCCGCGTGGCCGTTAAGCTGCGTGCTTCAGGGGAATCAGAAATGACCGAAGCGCAGGCGCAGAGCGGGCGGACGAAGATCCACTATGGCTGGGTCGTCGTCGGCATGAGCTTTGTCGCGCTGACCGTGTCGGCGGGCATGCGCTCGACGCCGACGGTGCTGATCGTGCCGCTGGAGCAGGAATTCGGCTGGAGCCGCGCGACGATCTCGCTGGCGATCGCGCTCCAGCTTTTCCTCTACGGCCTGGTCGGGCCGTTTTCCGCCGGCTGCATCGACCGGTTCGGGTTGCGCAAGACGCTGGTCGGCGCACTGTCGCTGACGCTAATCGGCATCGGCTTCACGCCGTTCATCCGCGTATCGTGGAATCTATGGCCGCTGTGGGGCCTGGCGCTCGGCAGCGGCACCGGCGGGGCGGCGATGGTGATGGCGGCGATGGTCGCCAACCGCTGGTTCATCGCGCGCCGCGGCGTGGTGATGGGATTTCTGACCGGCAGCACGGCCGCCGGGCAGCTCATTTTCCTGCCGCTGCTCGCCAGCATCGTGACGCATTGGGGCTGGCGCGCATCGGTGTTCGTTGGCGCGGCGGCGGTGGTGACGGTGATTCCCCTCGCCTGGCTCTTGATGCGCGACCATCCGGCCGAGATGGGCTTGCGCGCCTATGGCGCGGCACACGACGCGCCGGCGGCGATCCCGGCGCGGGTCAATCCGTTCGCGGCGGCGATGACGGGATTGGGCCTCGGCATCGGTCACCGCGATTTCTGGCTGCTGTCGGCGGGATTTTTCATCTGCGGCGCCAGCACCATTGGTCTCATCGGCACGCATTTTATTCCCGCCTGCGTCGATCACGGCATCGTCGAGACGACGGCGGCGGGCCTCATCGCCTTCATGGGCGTGTTCAACATCGTCGGCACGACGGCATCGGGCTGGCTCACCGACCGGGTCGATAGCCGCTACCTGTTGTTCTGGTATTACGCGCTCAGGGGCGTGTCGTTGTTGTTCCTGCCGTATGCGTTCGATCTGTCGTTCTGGGGCCTGACACTGTTCGGCATCTTCTATGGCCTCGACTGGATCGCCACCGTGCCACCGACGGTGCGGCTCGCCGGCAACGCTTTCGGCGTCGAAAACGCCGGCATGATGTATGGCTGGATCATGGTGATGCACCAGGTGGGATCGGCCGCGGCGGCCTATGGCGCCGGCTTGCTGCGCACCGACATCGGCAACTACAACGCCGCGTTCACCGGCGCCGGCGGACTGTGCATGATCGCGGCGCTGTTGAGCCTGCGCATCGGCGTCGGCCGCACACCGCGCGCGCAGCGGCCGGCGCTGGCAACGGCGGAGAGCTAAAGCTCGGCCGTCGGCTCGGCGCGTGCGAGCTGGGCGCGCAACGGAATTTCCTTCCACGACAAGGTGAGCGCCAGCGCCACCGCCATGATCACGGCGCCGCAGGCGAAGGCCCAATGGAAGCCGTGCGCCAGCGCGTTCGGCAGGGCGGCGCGTGCCGCGGCGTCGACCGCCGCCGCCTCTGAACCGCCGCGCAGCAGCGCGTTGGCCATGCCGGCGCCGCCGACCTGGGCCAGGCGCGCCTCAAGCGCCGCCAGCAGCACCGCCCACAGGAACGCCGCGCCGAACGAGCCGCCGAGCGAGCGGAAGAAGGCGACACTCGCCGTGGCAGCGCCGATGTCGCGCGCTTCGGCGGCGTTCTGCGCCGCGACCAGCGTCGCCGGCATCGCGCCGCCCATGCCGATGCCGAGCAGGCCGATGAAACAATCGACGTACCAGGTGGAGCTGCCGCCGTTGGCGAAGGCGAGCGCGCCGAACGCCACCACGGCGAACGTCAGCGTCAGCATCGGCGCCTTTTTATATTGGCCGGTCGCGCGCATCCATTGGCCGGTGGGATAAGCGCCCATCACGGTGCCGCCCATCAGCGGAATCAGCATGAGGCCGGTGCTGCCGGCGTCCTTGCCGAGAACGAGCTGAATGAACACCGGCAGCAGCACCGTGGCGCCGAACATGCCGGCGGAAACGACGAAGCCAATGAGATTGGCGGTGAGGATGACCGGGCTGGCGAACAGGCGCGGCGGCAGAAGCGGCTCGAGCGCGCGCAATTCCTGTAACGCAAACAGCACCAGCAGGAGAATGCCGGCGCCGGTCAGGCCGAGAATCGGCGGCGACAGCCAGGGAAATTCGACGCCGCCCCAGCTGGCGACGAGCAGCAGCGCGACAACGCCCGGAATCAGGACGGCGGCGCCGAGATAATCGATGCGCGGATAGCCGCCGAGCACCGGCAGGCGCTTCAGCGCGTTCCAGCACAGCAACAGGCCGAGCGCGCCGATCGGCAGGTTGATCCAGAATACCCAGCGCCAGGTGAGATATTGGACGAAGACGCCGCCGAGGACCGGGCCGCCGACGCTGGCGAGCGCCCAGACGCCGCTCATATAGACCTGATACTTGCCGCGCTCGCGCGGCGAGATGACGTCGGCGATGATCGCCTGCGACATGCTGATGAGAGCGCCGCCGCCGATGCCCTGAATCGCGCGCGCGGTGATCAGCTCACCCATGCTTTGCGCCGACGCACAGAACGCCGACGCGGCGACGAAGACGCCGATGCCGATGATGATGAGACGCCGGCGGCCGTAGAGATCGCTGAGCTTGCCGTAGATTGGCGTCGAGGCGGTGGAGGTCAGCAGATAAGCGGTGACGATCCACGACAGATGCTCAATGCCGTTGAGATCATCGGCGATCGCGGGCAGCGCCGTGACCACGACGGTCTGATCGAGCGCGGCCAACAGCAGCCCGATGAGCGCACCGGACAGGATCTTGAGAATCTCGTTATGGCTGAACTGCGTCGGCGGCCCGGCCGCACGCGTGGCCGACATGGCCATGGTCTGCCCTCTCTTCGCGCAGAGGGTCTATCGCGGCGGCCCGGCCAAGTCACCATCCATTCGGCAATGGCAGATTTGCGCCGGCGGCGCGGCGTTTTAATGCATGCCGACGACGCCCCGAATCTTCTCATAGGTTCGGAGTCCGCCCATCCCGAGCATGCCAAACATCAATTGCCAGAGCGTGTCGTCGAGCGCCGGCGGACGCGGAAACACATAGCCCGACCAGCTTGTCGTCCACACCGCGAGCGGCACCAGTAGATATTGGTACGCGAGCGCGCCGCCGCAGCACCAGCCGATGAACGGCCGCCAGCCGGCGACGAACAGCGACGGGCTCGCCGCTTCCGCCGTATCGATCTTGTCCTGCGCCGAATCCCACGACACCAGCGAGCTGCGCAGCTCGCTTTCGGCCTGGGCGCGCTGCGCCGGATCGGGAATGAACTTGTTGACGATGCCGAGGACATTGCCGATGAGATCGTCGATGCCGAACGCCATCGTGCGTTCACCACACCAAGCCGGCGAACACGACGACGAACGCACCGACGTCGCATGCGATCGCGCCCCACAGGAACGGATGGTTCGCCATCCAGGCGCGGACGCCGCGTCGCGCGGATGACAAATCCTGTTTAGCGGCGGTTTCGATATTGGTCATGAAATACTCCTTGGTTGCTGAAAGTGTCGGAAAAAATTCAGGAATAGGCGCGCGCCAGCCAACCGGCGAGAAAGCGCGCGCGATCGGGATGACGGGCGACGATTTGGCGATAATGCGCGGCCAGCGCCTCGCGCAACGCGACGAGCGCGGCTTCGGCCGGAACGGCGTTGGCATCGGCGATGGTGGCGGGACCGAGGATGCCGTCTTCGGCAACTGCGCCACCGACTTCGTTGAGCGCGCGCTGAAAACAGGTGATTGCCGGATTAGGGCCGAGATTGACCGCGGCGTCGAGCAGTTTGATGCCGAGCGGCGCAGGCAGACGCGCGAGACCGAGGCGATCCCACCAATCTCGGCGATAGATCGCGCGGGCGTCGTCCTCGCTTAGAGCGGCGATATCGATGCCTGGATGGGTCGCGGCGGCGATACCGTACTTGGTCCCGAGGCACGCGCCGACGCCGACGGCGCCGCCGCTCCAGTTGCCGGGATCGGCGGCATCGTTCTGGAAGCCGCCTTCGTGTGCGAGCACCATGGCGACTGCGGCGTCGAAAACCGGATCGTCGCTCACAGGATGCCGCGCGCTTCGAAAAGGCGCAGCAGGATTGCGCCCATGGTGAGCAGCAATCCTGCGACCAGCGACAGCACCGAGCGCGTCAGGAAGGTGCGGATCGATTGCAGCGCTTCGCGGATCTCGGTGTAGCGCTCGGCGCAAACCGCCTCGTGTTTTTCGAGCTGGGCGCGCGCCGCCTGCGCGATCTCGAGCGCCCGCGCGGCGTCGTCATAGGTGCGAGAGAACATGGGACGATCCGAGGTTACGTGTGTCTGGGGTCGCCATTGCTAGGACGCTGGCGACGGGTTGTGCCGCGTGGCAGGATGCGAAACGACGGGTGACGTCTTTCAAAGGGCCAATTGCGTGAGTTACGACAAAACGATCCAGGATCATTACGATAAGGTCGCCGCCGATTTTGGTGACTTGCCCACGAGCACGATGGCCGACGCCATTACTCGTCGTATCGAGACCGATGCAATCGTCAGCTGCGTCCGGCTCGCAATGTCGGCAAAGGAATCAGCGATTGCGGACGTTGGCTGTGGCAATGGCTATACGCTCGCCGAGATAGCTCAACACTTTCCCGACGCCCATCTGACAGGTTTTGAGCAAAACGCGGCGATGCGTGCAATCGCGGAAAGGCGTCTTTGCGGCGGTGGCGTGCGTATCTTGCCAGGTGACATTCGCAATCCGAAATTCACCGCTGGTCAACAATTTGGTTTCATTGTCTGCCAGCGGGTACTTATCAATCTCCTTAATCCGCACGATCAAAAGATGGCGCTCGATAATCTCGTCGCAGCGACGAAGCCAGGCGGCCATTTAATATTTATTGAGGCATTTACCTCAGGCCTTTCCCGCCTCAATGCGGCACGTGAAGAGTTTGGATTGCCGCCGTTGCCTGCAGCGGAACACAACCTCTATCTGCCTGACGACTTCTTCATGGATGCGTCCTTGACACCTTTCAATCCGAAAGGCTGGAACGTCTCGCCAAATGAACTTTCGACGCATTATTTCGTTAGCCGGGTGTTGCACCCAGCTCTCCTCGGCGCACGGCCTTTCGTACGAAATTCAGAGTTCGTGCGATTCTTCTCCCAGGCACTTCCGCCCGCTATCGGTGATTACACCCAACTCCGTATTCTCGCGTTCACCAAGCGCGCGTGAAGCGTCAAACCTATTGAAACGGTCGACATCTCGACGATTGGGATCGCGTTTCAGCGACATCACCACGCACGTACCACGATGGCCCAGTTCGCTGGCGTGGCCCATGCATTCGAGCCTCCGCCCTTCGGATAAATCAAAAATGCCGAAACGGGGCTGCCGCCGCCAGTCGTCGCTATCGACACATTGACATTCGTCGCGTCGGCGGAGACTCCGACACCGTAATTCGACGTATTGGCGTCGTTCACACCGCCGCTAATGTCGATCTCGTCGCCGACGCTGTAGCCGTGCTCGGCGGTCAGGCATTTCAGCGAGACGCGGCAGAAATACGGCATGCGGCCGAGGCCGTGCGCGACCGAAAGCGCCGCGGACACGGCGGGCGGCGTCTGGTTGCCGCTGGTAAAAGCCGGTGCGAACGCGCTGCCGCCGCTCGACGCGGCCGTGAGGCGGCCGTCGGCGCCGACCATGATGGTGGCGTTGGTGTAGGAGCCCGCAGTCACGCCGCTCGCCGGCAGGGCGTTGGGCAGCTTGCCGCTGCCGTCGAGTTGAACGATGTCGCCGGCCGCGGCGCCGACAGTCGCGTAGGCGCCGGAGCCGAGCCCGGGCGCGCCGAGATCGCGTTCGTCGGTCAGCATGGAATTGCCGATCGTGGTCGACGTGGTTTGCAGCAGCACCTGCGCCACCGGCGCCTTACCGGCCGGGATCGCCGGCGGCGACGGCGACGCGGCTTCGGCGCCAGTGACGACCGAGACCGCACCGCTGACGCGATCGATCACCACGCGGTCGATGCGCGGGTTCGAGACCGGCGCGGCGATCGTGCCGGTGTTCTGTGCCGCGACTTCGGCGAGCGTCGTGCCGTTGAACAGATGGCCGGGGTCAAGCGCGACCGTCATGTTCGGCGTCGCCTGCGCGTGCGGCGCGTAATTGTCGACCAGCCGCGCGGCCACCGCCCAATCGGCGTCGATCGCCAGCGGATAGGCGGTGCCGGTCTGCGTCGTGTAATTGGTCTGGAGGAATTGACCGACAGTCATGGATACTCCAATCGCGGTTCGAATATTTTCAGCAGCCGCGCCGATCGCTTCGGTAATACGATTGACATCGTATGCTTAGCGTAGTACTCTGCACGTATGATACGCTCCGTCCTGGGAACGCCAAGCCGGCGTTTCATCGAAGGCGGGAAGTCCTCGTTTTCGGGCATGGACGAAAGGATCGCGCGGCGACGCTTGACGCAACTCGACGCCGCGACCTCCTTGGAGACGTTCGGCCGCCTGAACAGCGTCGGGTTACATAAGCTCACCGGCGATCTGCGCGGGTTTTGGTCAGTCGATATCAACGGACCTTGGCGCCTGCTATTCAAGTTCCACGACGGCGACGCCTACGAGGTCCATATCGCCGATACGCATCGGCGGAGGCGATGACGATGAAAGACAAGACCGTTTTCGAGTTTCCCGGCGGCATTCCGCTCGCGGCGGTGCATCCCGGCGAAACCCTTGCGGAGGAAATGGCCGCGCGCAAGCTTTCTGCCAACGCGCTCGCGCTCAAGCTTCGTATTCCGGCAAATCGTCTCACGGAGATCGTCGCCGGCAAACGCGGCATTAGCGCCGAAACCGCGCTTCGGCTCGGCCGGTATTTGGGAACGGGAGCCCAATTCTGGGTCAATTTACAGGCCCGTTACGAGCTCGCGGTCGCCGAAAAAGCGCTGGGCGCGACCATTGCTCACGAGGTTGATGCCGCCTGACGTGATCTCGGCAATTAGCTTCGCAAGACGGCCGCGCACGAGGCGCGCGGCCTTTGCTACGCGGTCATTCTCCCGTGGCGCTCCAACCCACGCTGCCGCCGACGTCGGCGCCGCGGTGCCGGTCTGCGTCGTGTAATTGGTCTGGATGAATTGGCCGACAGTCATCGTAACTCCGAATGCGTTTCAGAGAGATAAAAGACCTCTACCGCTGATCGTATTGCCTCGTTCTTTGGCTGAGCGGATTAGCCGTGCGTTCAAAACCTTCGATTAGAGCGGATCAAAAAATCTGTTAATCATTGTGTTGGATTATCGAGGCAATCGGGCGGTCGTGATTATTACTTCGCTTCGTCGTGAGCTGTTTATCTGGCCGACATTGAAACACGGGATGTTCATACCTGTGGCTGCGGCGTCCGCGTGGTTTGGATGCCATGCCATATCAGAAAGAAGAACGTGCGCTCTTCATTGATCTCCGGCTTTTACACCGCCGCCATCTTTTTAAGCGCTGCTTTGATCTTCTGGATCGAACCCATGGTCCCGAAGGCGATTCTGCCATTCATGGGTGGAACGCCGGCCACATGGGTGACGGCGTTGATGTTTTATGAGGCGATTCTATTTCTTGGCTATTTGTACTCTTTCCTTTTGACGCGTCGGCTTTCGAGCCGTGGCCAAGCGGTGATTCATCTCGCGGTGCTCGCCATAGCCGGTCTTGCCTTGCCGCCGACGTTGCCATCCACGTTGACCGCGCTTGCGGTGATGCCGGTCGTGCAGGTGCTCTACATGCTGACCGTCGCCGTGGGGTTGCCACTCTTCGCCTTGTCCGCGACGGCGCCGCTCCTCCAGCATTGGTTCGCGCGCACCAACCATGCACATGCCACCGACCCATACTTCTTGTATGCCGCAAGCAACATCGGCGGTCTGGGAGCGTTGATAGCCTATCCCACGCTGATCGAGCCTCACATTGGACTCTCGAGCCAGGGCAAACTCTGGACGCTCGGTTTTGCGCTCGCTGCGGGGACAATCGCCGCTTGTATCGTCTTGAGCACTGGATCGGCGCCAGTTGTCAGGCCAGCTGGCGACCTTGGGCGGAACGAGACCTACGCAGCCCGTGCGGTGCCACAACGTCTGATGTGGATACTTCTCGCCGCGGTTCCGTCGAGCCTGCTCGCAGGAACCACGACGCGCATTACCACGAATATTGCGGCCGGACCCCTGTTTTGGGTTGTCCCTCTCGCGTTTTACCTTTTGACCTTCGTTTTAGCATTCGCCCGGCGTCGGATTCTGCCGCTGCGGCTGATGCTGTGGCTGCAAGTTTTGGCTCTCGTACCCATTGTCATCGGCGCATTTGGCGGACAGATACTCTTCGGTAGATGGCCAACGGTGGCCGCTACCGTGGCGCTTCTATTCCTCTCGGCCTACATCTGCCATGTCCGCTTAGTCGACAGCCGCCCTGGTCCTGAGCGAATCACCGAGTTCTACCTGATGATCGCGTTAGGCGGACTCCTTGGCGGCGCATTCAACGCACTTATTGCGCCGAATATTTTCAGTGACGTCACCGAATATCCACTTGCGCTCATTTTAGCGATGGCCCTACGGCCTTCTACCAGCGTCACAAAAAACACAAGCTATGGCCGTGACCTCCTCATTCCACTCGGAGCCGGTATCGGTATTGCGGCGGTGCTCTTAGCGAGCCCATCAGCGAAATTGGGCACCAACATCCATGCGCTCGGATTTGTCCTCGCGCTGGGTCTTATTGGGATGGCGACGGTGCCCGTTCGCTTTGCGGCCGGACTTGCGGTTGCCTTCATCGCAGCAAGTCAGATACCGAGCTTGGTTTCTACGACGCTCTACCAGGGGCGGAATTTCTTTGGCGTCATCAGGGTCAGCTATGATCCCCCTGACGACATGAACATTTTGGTGAACGGTGCGGTCGTCCACGGTAAACAGTTGCGTGCCGCTGGGCTGCGTCGGCAATTAACAACCTACTACAGTAGCAGCGGTCCCCTCGGCGACGTAATTTCGGTGCGCATGGCGCACGGACAGACGGAGTCTGTCGCGGCGATCGGTTTGGGGGCGGGCACTGTAGCCTGTTCTGGATTCCCGGGAGCGCATTGGACGTTTTACGAGATCAATCCCACCGTCGTTAGCGTGGCGTCGAATCCACGCTATTTTTCATTCCTTCCCGACTGCCAGCCAAACGCGCAAATCGAGGTCGGTGACGGACGATTACTGCTTGCTAAATCGACGCAACGATTTGACCTGATCGTGTTGGACGCCTTTAGCTCTGACGCAGTCCCCGTGCACCTCCTCACACTGGAAGCATTCTCCCTCTATCTCCACAAGCTCCAGCCTGGGGGTATGATCGCGATCAACGTTTCGAACGATTACGTTAATTTGAATCCGGTCTTAGCCGCCGATGCTGAACGCCTCAACCTTGTGGCAGCGTGGCGCTTGGATAAAGTCGCCACGGCTTCGAAATCAGCCAGCCAATGGGTCGTCATGGCCCGTAATCCTGAGACCATTGCGCCGGTTCTTCAACTTCCGGGCTGGAAGCCCTTAAAGCTCGATACTGCAGAACTGTGGACCGACGACAAATCCGATTTGTTTCCGCTCTTAAAATTTGGCTCAGGTCTGAAGCGCTGAAAAGCAAAGGCTTTGCTTGTAGCCCTATGCGAGGGCTTTCGAAGTGAATCCACGAATGCGTTGTTGAAACCGTTCAAGTCTTGACCGGTTCTGACACCGGCGAGAAGTCGTCGAGTCCAGGCTCATTCTTAAAAGTGCATCCTGGACTTGTTCAATTAGCGTGGAAGATGCGAGGTAAATTCCAGCATCACATTGATTGCCTGTGCCTAATACCAAGTCTCTG
>Ga0126371_10003186_pt1 | contig 14298 bp, 11 predicted proteins | sample PanSoiMetaPlot_4_FD_110145 | JGI IMG/M metagenome (GOLD analysis project Ga0126371, IMG submission 110145) | Tropical forest soil microbial communities from Panama - MetaG Plot_4 | ecosystem: Environmental > Terrestrial > Soil > Tropical forest > Bulk soil | place: Panama | collected 2016-02-17 | reverse complement strand
TTCTGCGATAAGCGCGCCGCTCGATGGGGAGCGCCCAGGTAGCTCAGTTGGTAGAGCACGTGACTGAAAATCACGGTGTCGGTGGTTCGATTCCGCCCCTGGGCACCATCGCCGACGGGCGCATCGAAGAAGGTCACACCGGAGCCAACCCGATAAACGAGGCAAAGGAATTGATTATGCGCCGGATCGCCTGGGCCTGCGTCGTTGTCGCGTTATGCGCGGTCCTTGCGGTGCCCGGATTCGCCCAAACGAACGAAGCGTGCTACCTCCGCTGCGTCGATCACGGCCATACCGATCAGTATTGCACGGCGGCCTGCACCAACGGCGTGCCGGCCGCGGCGCCGGTAGCGCCCAACCGCTCGTCGGCGCCGGCACAGCAACCGGCGCCGCGATCGGCGCCACCCTTGGCGACACAATCACCAGCTGCCGCACCGCAACCGGCGAGCACTCCGCCGTCCTCGCCCTCGGCCGTTCAGCCGGCACCCGAGCCCGCACAGAATTTTGCCGCACCACCGCCGGCACAGAACGCCGCGCCGGTGCAGCCCGCGCAGGATCAAGTCGCGCCGCAACCCGCGGCCCAATCGGCGCCGCAACAAGTCGCCAAGCCGCCGGCGGCGCCGATCAATGAAGCCTGCTACCTGCACTGCATCGACCGCGGCCATCTCGATCAGTATTGCCAAAGGGTCTGCACGGTGCACTGACGGGCCGCCCGTCACGTTCCATCAGCAGCCCTGACCTAATTACCGGCACCTGAAAAGCGGTCGATCTCCGAGGGCATTTTCTCAGCGTGGTGACCACGCACCCCAACGTGCGTTCGGGCGGGCGAGCAAAGTGTAACATCCTTGCCACACCGCGCTGGCATACGTCGCAAAAGCGAGATTCGGCCTTGCCGTCCTGCAATGCAATTACGCTATGGTATGCCAACTAAGCGCCCACGTTCGTGGGCGAGTTGAAGAACCAACGGGCGAGCGACCCCGCTCGCGGAGGGGAGTGAAAGCATGCAACGCCATACCCGGACTCTAACAGCTTTCGTCGGCGCGACCGCGCTGACGCTGCTTGCTGGCACGCCCAGCTTCGCATTGGATATTCCGACGCCGCTCAAATACGACATGGGGCCGTTCGGCACCTGGAAGGTCGTCGGCGGCGTCGAAGCAGCCCTCTCGGGATGGAATAACGCCGCGCACACTAACAACGGCAACGATGCCCCTAACGACGGCGGCACCGGCGCTCAGCTTGGGGGCGGCAGCAGCATCGCAGGAGACATCGATCTCACCAATGCGATGTTCATCATCAATTCCAAGGGCAACATGTTCTCGGGCGGTGATGAGGACAGCGGCCTCCCCCTGCAGTTCCATGCCTGGGTCGGCGAACCGCCGCAGACGCCGGTGGTGGGCTATACCTCGGAAAATGTGTCGCCCAACCTTTATTCGTCGAACGGTAAGCATTCACTGAATAACACCGGCGCCGCCTCGTTCCTGTTCAAGGGATGGGCGACGTATCAGCCGATCGACGAGTTCAGCATCGAAGCGGGCCGCTTGCCGTCGGTTGACGGCACTGAAATCGGCGTTGGTTGGTTGAACAACCTGCCGATGCTCTCCGACCTGAACAACATGCAAACGACGGTCGGCGATGGCGTCCAGATCAACCTCATGACGCCGGGCGATGACTCGTTCTACTTCGGCTTCCTGCCGGGTTACGGCTCGACCCTGACCATCCGCGTGGCGGACGGCTACAAGACCGGCCACATGAACGAATTGGGTTTTGTCGGCTTGTGGAACCTGACGCCTGACGGCAGCGATTTCCTCATGGCTTACGGCCACACGCGTCTGAGCACGGTTGGCAACGACAACACGGTCGCCAATGGCGCAGGATTTGGGGGTACGAACCCCTACATGGTGGGTGGCTACGGTCTGGTTAATTCGAACCTCATCGGTGTCGGCACGGTCTTCAATTTGACCAGCCGCTTGTCGATGAACGCCGAAGTTGAGACCCAATGGCTGCCGGAATCCGACATTCCCGCGGCCGATCGCAGCGGCGCCGCCGGAATCGGGAACATCGGGCAGCAGGATTACTATCGTTGGTCGACGCAATGGACCTTCGCTTATGACTTCGGGCTCCAGCAGATCTTTGGCGAGCCGATCCGGGTCGGGGCTGCGGTGCAGCCAGAGTTCACCTACCAGCACGCCAATACCTCGGATCCGCATGCCAACGTGTTTGGCAACTACCTGGGCCTAGATGTTGGTCCGGCCGGAACGACCGGCGGCCCGTCGGCCGGCAGCTTGGGAACCTTCGGCGCTGGCTCGAAGATGTACGCGATCCAGGCGGGCCCGAGCTTCAGTTACCACAACGCCTTCGTCCGCCCGACGATCAGCTATACGCACCTGGCGAGCCTCGATAACGGCTTTGGCTATGGCGCCAATGGCAACGAACACGACCAGGTCGTCCTGATGCTGGACTTCGGCTGGCTGCTCGGACAACAGGAAGACACCAACTCCGGCCAGCATTGATCGGCTAGCGACCAGGACAAACTCAAATGACGAGAATTATGGAGGGGACGATGCGTAAAGGACTGGTTGGGGCGCTAGCGGCGTCTGCCGCGTTGATCGCGGTGCCGGCCTTGGCTCAAGAGTATCATTACGTGAAGGTGGCGGAGATCCATCTGCCGTGTCCGAACGGTCACGGTGACATCGTCACCTACGATCCGACGAACCAGATGCTCTACGTTTCGATGAAGGACGACGGTCTCGCTGTCATCGACACGCGGACGCAGAAGGTCGTGCATGTCTTCAAGGACATTCCGGATCCGAACGCCAACTACTTCGACGACAACTACGTTTATGTCGTCGCGGCGGAAGGCCTGCCGCAGGGCATGAACGGCAGCAACAACGGCACCGGCTTCGGCACCGTCAACCAGCTCGTCACGATCGACAAGCACACCTGGCAGATCACCAGCCGGGTTGATACGCCGGATACGACTCCGGACGGCGTCATCGCTGGTAACGGCAAGATCTATATCGTCAGCGACGACAACAACACGGAAATGGTCTTCAGTGCCGGGGCGACGCCGCAGTTGATCGGCGACTGGCCGCTGTATCCGTACAACATCAACATGTGGTGGATGAACACCATCGACTCCACCGGTCCGGACGTGCAGTGGCTCTCCACCGCCCGCCACCGGATCTACCAGGCTGACCAGGATTACGAGGAAGTGCTCGACTCCGATACGGGCAAGATCCTGGCCTACTCGCAGCAGGACATTCCGCTGACCGGCAAGGGCGGCACGAAGGGCTCCTGGCTCGACGAGAAGACCAATCAGCTCTGGGTTGCCACGACCACCAAGAAGGGCGGCACGCTGATCCTCGACGGCAATACGATGAAGGAAATCAAGCGTCTGCCGGCGTCGAAGGGCTCGGACCAGCTCTCGGTCGATGACAAGCTCGGCGTCGTCTACACCTTCGGCGGCAAGGGCTTCGATGCGTACAGCCTCGAGGGCCAGCGGCACATCGCGTACGTGAACACCGGTGTCGGCACCACCCACTCGGGTGACGTCAGCACCGCGACCCATGCGGTCTATGCCTACGAAGGCAAGCGTGCATCGGTCGGCGTGTACTGCCCGGTCCGTGGCCCCGGCAAGGACGGCGAATGGGCCGTTCCGGTCGGCTCGGCTGCGGGTTCGCCCTGCGGTAGCGGCTATGTCGCGATGGCCGGTGGGTCGAACTACACCGTCTACTTCGAGTTCAACAAGTCGAACCTGACGGGTGACGCGCAACACATCATCAGCGAAGCGGCGGCCGCTGCGAAGCACGGCCCGGCGCGGATCGTGGTTGATGGCTACACCGACCTCGCGGGTACGGCGCAGTACAACATGGGCCTGTCGGTCCGCCGCGCCAATGCCGTGAAGGCGGCGTTGGTTGCCGACGGTATCCCGGCCAGCCGGATCAGCGTGCATGGGTTCGGCAAGACGAACCCAGCAGTGCCGACGCCGGATGGCGTGCGCGAGCCGCGCAATCGTCGTGCGGTCGTGGTCATCGGCCCGGGCTCGACGTCCTAACCTCGGGCTTGGCGTGATTGTCGTGTAAGCGACAGTCAGCCAGGGTTGCAGTCAACAGCGGTCCGGCACCTGGTGCCGGACCGTTTGTTTTTGGGCTGCGACAAAATGGTCACCGAGGGCACGGCGCCGTTGCCCGGTGTCCTTTGGATGCAGCGCCCGGCCGCACAGGCGCGCGTTGCTGCGGCGCAAAATGCGCCACGATACGGCGACCAAACCCATCGAAATTTAATTTGTTGCGCCGTCAGCTAACGGTAAGCTTCGGCCACTATGGTGCGGCCGAGCAGGGCCGTGCATGGGATGTGATGGCGTGAAAGTGCGGGTTAGCGGCAAAAATTCCTGAGTGGAATCGCTTATCGCGCCATTGGCAAAACGCTATGGCATAATGTATACCAGAAACAACAAAACAGGCGTGGATGCACCACGCGTATGGGAGGGAACATGGCCGGGATTTCGGCCGCACGCGCCGAGAGGGGCGGGTGCGCACAAGGCTGGAATAGCATCTCGATCTCGCTGATCGCGCATCGCGCGCGTTCGCGTTTCATTTTTTTGGGAGTGACGGCATGAGCGGTCGTCGCTGGATTCAATATGGCGTAGTCGGCCTTGCCGTCGGACTTGCCGGCTGCTCGACCTACACGCCGGTGCCGCTTCCCGAGCGCGCCAACCTCGTTTCCAACCTGAATCAGCTCAATCTCACAATTCCGTCGCAAGCCAAGGTCGATCCGCTGAAGCCGGTCACGCCGGTTCAGGTCGGGCTGCTCGCCGTGCTGAACGATCCCGAGCTGGCGTCGCAACGCGCCAAGATCGAACAGGCGCATGCCGACGAGCTCGACGCATCGATCCTGCCGAATCCGTCGGTGACTTTGGGCGACGCCTTCCTGACCTATGCGCCGCCGGCAGCCGGTGCGATCTATGATGCGTTGAGCGCGTCGATCTCCCAAGACATCGTTTCGATCATCACCTATGGACCGCGGACCGCGGCGGCGAAAGCGCGCTTCCAGCAGGTTAGCACCGACGCGATCTGGGACGAATGGCAAGTCGCGCAAAAGGCGCGCATGGATGCCATCGCGATCAACGCCGAAGACGCCGAGATCAAATTGCGAGAGAGCGATCTCCGGATGCTGAACGACGAGATCAAGGAAGTGGAGAAGGCGACGCAGGCCGGCAACCTCGATCTCACGACGACGGCGCCGTTGCTCGCCACCTTGGCTGGCGACCAGCACGATCTCGCCGCCGTCCAGATTCAAGAGGTCAAGGACTGGCAGGACCTCGACTCGCTGCTCGGACTCCAACCGACTGCCCGTTTCGCCATCAGCGAGCCGGAAGAGGTCAAGGTTCCGGACAGCATCGACGCGATGATCACTTCGCTGCCGCATCGCCGGCCGGACCTGATCGCGCTCCAGCTCGGTTATGAAGGGGCGGAGCAGGACGCGCGGGCCGCGATCCTGGCGCAATTCCCGGCGTTCGCCCTCGGCGCCGCCGGCGGCTCCGATACATCGGGCGTCGTCTCGGTCGGTCCGCAGGTCACATTCGACCTGCCGATCTTCAACCGCAACCAGGCGAAGGTGTTGGACACCAAGGCGACTCGCGAGCAGTTGCACGCCGAATACCAATCGCGGCTCGATGACGCCGAAGGCACCGCCCGCAGCTTGCTGATCCAGATGCGGATCGCGGCCAAAAACCTCGAAAGCGCCCGCAAGGCGCTGGGGTCGGCGCAATCGGTCCTCAAATCGGCTGAAACCGCCTATCGCCAGGGCAACATCAATCAGCGCGACTTGACGGACTTCCAATCGACGGCGCGCGACCGCGAGGTCGACGTGATCGATTACGAACGGCAGATGCAGGAAAACGCGCTCGGCCTGTCGGTCGAGCTCGGCGTCGGCTTCCCACCAACTCTGATTACCCGTACGGACCAGGAGGTACGGTCATGAACTTCCGGAAACTTTCCGCGCTCGCGCTCGTGTCTTGTCTGGTTTTCGCCGCCGCCGCGGCGCAAGCCGACGACGCCGACAATTCCAGCGCCCTGGTCAAGCTCTCCGACATGAAGCAAGGCAGCTTGCCGACCTTTGTCACCGCTTTCGGTCAGGTCGAGCCCGCCGCCACCGCGCGCGAGGGCATTACCGCGCCGTTCGGCGCGCGCGTTCAGACCGTCGCCGTCCAAATGGGTCAGGAAGTGACCAAGGGCATGCCGCTGGTGACCGTGGTGCCGGGGCCGGATACCAAGGCCGCATATAAGCTGGCGAAGGACACCTATACGCGGACGGCGCAGCTCGCCAAGGCGCATCTCGCGACCGCCAACGATCTCGCCAAAGCCGAATCCGATCTCTCGGTCCTCGAGGAAGAAGGCGCCAGCGGTCCGCTGACAATCAAGGCGCCGTACGACGCGATCGTCCTCAAGGTCGACGCGGCGCAAGGCGCGATTGTTTCGCACGGCGATTCGCTGCTCGAGATCGCCAAGCCGGACGGCTTGGTGGTGAAGGTGGGCGTGGACCCGGCGGTGGCGCAGTCGGTCAAACCGGGTGAGGACGTGACACTGACGCCGTTCAGCGGCAAAGGCGATTCGACGCAGGGTAAAGTGGCTGTGCGCTCGGCCGTGATCAATACCGACACCGGCCTGGTGCCGACCGAAATCACTTTTCCGGCCGGCAAGCTTTTGGTCGGCGAGATGATCCGCGCCAGCATCAAGAACGGGGACCAATCGGGCTTTGTCGTGCCGCACGCGGCAATCCTGGTCGACGACGACGGCACGGTCTATGTCGTGCAAGCCGACAACATGGAGGCAAAGAAGGTCGCCGTGGACGTGCTGGCTAGCGACGGCAAGCAGGACGTGGTTTCCGGCGACGATCTCAATCCCAAGTTGCAAGTGGTAACCGAAGGCGCCAAGCAGCTCGATGACGGCACCAAACTGCGGATCGCAAACTCCGGCGGGGCGAGCGGAAAATGAACTTTATCGATTGGGTTGAGAAGCACCGCCGCTCTCTCGTCTTCGTCGCATTCGCGCTGACGTTCGCGGGCCTGTTCGCCGGCATCACGCTGCCGGTGGGGCTGTTCCCCGTCGTCAGCTTCCCGCGCATCCGCGTCGAGGTCGATGCCGGCAGCATGCCAGCCAAGCAGATGCTGGTCGACGTGACCGAGCCGCTCGAAGAGGTCGGTCGCGCCATACCGGGCGCAACCGACGTCGAATCGACGACGACGCGCGGCTCGGCGGAAATCTTCATCGATTTCCCCTGGGGCTGGAACATGACCCAGGCGCTCCAGGCGGTGCAGGGTTCCTTCGCGCAAAAGCTGCCGGATCTGCCGACGGGCACCGGCTTCGAGGTGTTGCAGATGTCGCCGACGGCGATCATGCCGTTCGTGTCGTATGCGCTGATCTCGGACAAAGTTTCGGCCGCTGATCTACGCCAGCTTGCGACGTATCAGATCACACCATTGCTCGACAGCATTCCGGGCATCGCCCGGGTCGGCGTGCTCGGCGGCCAGACGCCGGAAGTTCAGGTTTACGTCAATCCGCAGAAGCTGCGCGTCTACGGCCTGACGATGAAGGACATCGACACCGCGATCTCCGAGACCAATACGCTGGACGTGACGGGACCGCTCGAAGACAACTATCTCCAGTATTTGACGGTCGTGAACGGGGCGTACAAGAGCATCGACTCGATCAAGAACGTCACGATTCGTACGGGTAAGAGTGGGGTCGTCCGGCTCGGCGATATCGCCGACATCAGGATGGGCTCCGTGCCGCAAAAGCTGCTGGTCAACGATAACGGTCAGCCGGCCGTCACCTTCGACGTCTATCAGCAGAACAGCGCCGACTCCGTGAAGTTGAAGCGGCAAGTCCAGGCCAAGCTGGACGAGTTCATGAAGACCCAGCCGAGCGCCATCAAGCTTTATAAGTGGTATGACCAGACCGAGCTCGTCCAGTCGTCCATCGAGGCGGTGGAAGAGGCCATCCTGATCGGGCTGGTGTTCGCGGGCTGCGTCATCATGGGCTTCCTGCGCAACTGGCGGGCGACATCGGTCGCGATGATTGTCGTGCCGATGTCGGTGCTGGTCACCTGCGTGCTGCTGTCGGCACTCGGCATGACCTTCAACATCATGACGCTGGGCGGCATCGCCGCTGCGATCGGTCTGCTGATCGACGACGTCATCGTCATGATCGAACAGATCGCGCGACGGTGCGGCGTTCCCGGCATTTCCGAACCGCAACGGGCGGTGATCGGTTCGGCGAAGGAATTCCTGGCGCCATTGACCGGGTCGTCGCTGGCGACGATCATCATGTTCATTCCGTTGGCCTTTCTCGACGGCGTGACCGGCGCGTTCTTCAAGTTCCTGTCGATCACGATGGCCGCCTCGCTGATCATCTCCTATATATTGACGGCGATGGTGGTGCCGCTGCTCGCGCACGGCATCGTCGACTTTCAGAAATGGCACGATCCATCGCACGGCCGCGAAGACGCGATCAAGCGCACGCACAAGCGAGCGCTCAATGCGCTGTTCGGGCGTCCGTGGCTGATCGCTGTCGGCGTCGCAGTGCTGCTGGTCATCGGCTGGGTCGGCTATGCCAATGTCGGCACGGGCTTCCTGCCGAAGATGGACGAGGGCGGCTTCGTGCTCGATTATCAGACCGATCCGGGCACGTCGCTGGCCGAGACCAATCGCGATCTCGAGCAGATCGAGGCGATTCTGAAGAAGAATCCCTACGTCTATACCTACTCGCGCCGCACCGGTGCCGGTTTGGGCGGCGACCTGAACGAGCAGTTCATGGGTGACTTCTTTGTCCGCCTAATCGATCCGTCGAAGCGGCCGGACATCTGGAAGGTGATGGACAGCATCACCACCGAGGTCACCAACAAGGTTCCGGGCGTCGATTTCGATCCGCACTTGTTGCTCGGCGACATGATTGGCGACATGGTCGGTCGCCGGCAGCCGATCGTCGTCAATCTGAGCGCCAAGGATCCGAGCGTTCTCGATAAGGTTGCCAACCGTGTCGCGGATGCGATCTCGAAGATTCCGGGCATCGATCCGGCGTCGGTGAATAACGGCATTCAGCCGGCCGGCGATTCGCTGGTGATCAACGTCAACGGGCCAGCAGCGTCGGCGAACGGCGTCACCGCGGCCGACATCAAGGATCAGGTCGATCGCTATATCGAAGGCTCGGTCTCGACCACATATCTCGGCCCGATTCAGGACGTCGGCGTTCGTCTTTGGGCGCATCCGCCCTTGGGCAAGCTCTATCGCGACACCCTGAAGGATTTGCCGCTGCACTCGCCGGACGATGGGCATCTGTTCCCGTTGAGCGCCGTCGCCAGCGTCGATTTCGTCGGCGGCGAGCCCGAGCTGACGCGCGACAACCTGCAGCAGATCATCTCCATCACCGCCGATATCAGCGGTGGGCACGATCTGGGCTCGAGCGTGGCTGCGGTGAAGAAGGTTCTGCAGAAGCCGGGTCTCATTCCGGCGGGTGTCTATTACGATCTCGGCGGCGAATACAAGCAGCAGCAGTTGGCAATCAACGGCATGTTCAAGGTCGCGGCGGCCGCGATCTTGGCCGAGATCGTGCTCCTGCTGTTCCTGTATGAGCGGTTCATGATCCCGATCATGATCATCATCAGCTCGCTGATTTCGACCAGCGCGGTGTTCTTCGGCCTGTGGATCACCCACGTCGAGCTCAACATCACGGCGATGATGGGCATGGTGATGATCATCGGCATATCGACCGAGATGGCGATATTCCTATTCTCAGAATATCAGCTACTCGAGAAAACCATGCCGCCTCGACAGGCGATCTATGAGGCGGCACTCAACCGGTTGCGACCGATCGTGATGAGCACGCTGGCGATGATCCTGGCCTTGTTGCCGCTGGGCGCGGCGATCAGCGGCTCAGGCGACCAGATGCTTCAGCCGTTGGCGATCGCGATCATTGCCGGCATCACCGTGCAGTTGCCGCTGGTGCTGCTGGCGATGCCGGTGCTCGTCGGCTTGCTCGTGCACAAGCGCGAGCGGCGGCCGGTGATCAATGTCCTGAAGGCGGCGGCACAGCGTCGGTTGCGGCCTGGGCCGGCGGAGTAGGGGGAGTTCTCGCGTTAATACGTCGTTTAACCCGTAACTGATCCAGGGAGACCAAGTGATGATCAAGAAGGTTGCGTTGGGATTGATGGCTGTCGGACTGCTGGCGTTCACAGTTTCGGTGGCGATGGCCGATTCCGACTACGACTACCAAAAGCAGATGAAAGATCTGGTCAAAATGATGCCGAACGCGCGGGTAACCCTCGCCGACGGCATCAAGACCGCGTCGGCAAAAGGCAAGGTGATCTCGGCGCAGTACGAAGTCGACGAGGACAACGGCTTCCAGCTCTCGACGTTCGTGAGCGAGGGCTCCAACGCCGCTGACGTGCACGAAATCATCATCGACTTCGAGAAAAACACGGTGAAGAGCGACGAGAAGCTGACCGATCCGGACGATATCAAGGACGCAGGCAAGCAGATGTCGGCCCTGGCGAGCGCCAAGGGCACGCTGGACCAGGCGGTTTCCGAAGCGGTCAAGGCGAACCCGGGCTTCGAAGCAATCCGCGTCGTGCCGAAGGCGGACGGTGCGCAAGTCACGTTGCTCAAGGACGGCAAGACCAAGAAAGTCGACGAGAAGCTTTAACTGACGTAACGCCGACGGCCGCATAGGCCGTTGGTCAAAAAAACTCGCCGCCCTCGATTGCTCGGGGGCGGCGAGGTCGTTTTTAGGCTACTCAATCCGACGTGGGTTACTTGTGAACGACGCCGGTCGGGTGATTGTGCGCCGACCAACCCGCGTTCGGCGCCAGACTGTTGTAAGTCTGGACAGTCTTGCTTGGATTTGCGCCGCCGTCGGTATCGAAGGTCGCGCTGGCATTGTTCGCGCTGGCCTGGATGTCGGGGGCCTGAGCCAGGGCTGCCGTTGCGCTGCTCGCCGCCAGAAGGGCCGCCGCAGCCAGTGTGGTGAATGTCTTGGTACGCATCGTGTTCTCCATCGTTCATTGCCGATGCACGGGATATAGCGGGTCAAGCTTACGCGCCCCTGACGCGGGCTGATTTTTGGCCAGCCTTAGTCCTGCCATTTTTGTGAACTTGTCGGCCGGATTGGGGCTGTGGTCCGATAGCCTGTCAGCTTGCCGTCAGGTTGCTTATCTATCGTTCAGTCACAGTGGTGAACGGGCGACACCATGAAAATCCTGCTGGTTGAGGATCACGGCCCGATGCGCGAGATGATCGACGATCATCTCGTCGAGCAGGGTTTCGCCGTCGAGGCGTTCAGTCGCGGCAAGGAAGCGCTCGCCGCAGCCACAGGAACTCATTACGACGCCATCGTTCTCGATCTCGGCTTGCCGGATATCGATGGCATGGAATTCCTGCGCACGCTGCGCGCTGATTCGCGCATGCCGGTGCCCGTCGTGATTCTGACCGCCCGCGATGGAATTGAGGATCGCATCGGCGGATTGAACGCCGGCGCCGACGATTATCTGGTCAAGCCCTTCGAATTGACGGAGCTCGATGCGCGGCTGCGCGCCGTGCTGCGGCGGCCGGGGCCGCGCCGGGGCCGGATTTATGCGCTTGGTCCGCTGAGCTTCGACACCGTGTCGCGGACGGCGCAGGTAGACGGCTCCATCTTGGACTTGACGCGACGGGAAGGCGCCTTGCTCGAAGAACTGCTGCGTGCGCCGGCCCAGGTGGTCGCCAAGGACGTGCTCGAAGACCGGCTCTACGCACTGGAAGAAGCCGGCAGTGCCAATGCGCTCGAAGCCGCTGTTTCGCGTCTGCGTAAGAAGCTGGCTGCTGCGAACCCCGGGCTGCGTATCGAGACCAAGCGCGGCATCGGCTATCGACTGGTTCAGGGCGAAAGTTGATGCGCGGCTACAGCCTGCGCCAGCGCTTGCTGGCGGCGATGGTGTTGTTGTTCAGCTTGGGCGTGGCGGCGTCGTTGGTGTCGTATCTCAGCGAGATTGGACGGCTCAGCGGCAATCTCTGGGACGACACGTTGCAAGAACAAGCCCGGGAGTTCCTTTATGGGCTGCATATGCACGCCGACGGTACGGCTCAGATCGACCTGTCGCCGGCGTGGCAAAGCGCCTATGCCGATCCGCGGGCCGATTTCGCTTACACGCTTTTCGACGTCGCCGGCCGACCGCTCGCTCGCTCGCCGAATCTATCAACGCCGCTGCCTTTGATACCGGTCGCGCAGGGCAAGAGTTTCGCGCCGGTCGTTCTCGCCGGTGTCGGCCCGGACCAGCGGGCCGTCGTCTCGGCGCGGACCCCGCAAGGCGGCGTGTTGGTCGTCGCGCGGGGGGATATCGGCCGCGAAAAGCTCGTCGACAGCTTGTTCCAAGAGGCATCGGAAGAGCTGCTGGTGCTGCTGCCGTTCGCCGCGATCGCGCTCGTTCTGATGTGGGGAATCACGTGGTGGAGCCTTCGTCCGGTAACCCGCGCATCGAAAGAGGCTGCGGCGGTCGGGGCGGCCAACCCTGGCGGGCGGATTTCCGAGCATGGCTTGCCGCGCGAGGTGCGGCCGCTGGTCGCCGCCGCCAACGGTGCGCTTGACCGGCTGGCTGAGGCCTATGCGGCCGAGCGGCGCATTACCGCCGATGCCGCGCACGCGCTCAGGACGCCGCTGGCGGTGCTGAGCTTGCGGCTGCAACGCGCACGACACCGCGGCACGATCGACTGGTCGGCGGTCGAAAACGAACTCGCCCAGATTACCGCGATGGTGGCGCAGCTTCTCGACCTTGCACGCAAGGAAGCACAGCCGCGCGGCGACGATATCGCGGCGCTGCCGGTCGTCAACCTGTCGCGCGTTATCCGCGAGGCCGCCGCTGGCGTCGTGCCGCTCGTGGAGCGCCAAGGCCGCGCGTTGGAGATCGATGCGCCGGAGGCGGTCGCGGTGCACGGCCGGGCGGACGATCTCCGCGATTTGGTGCGCAACCTGTTGGAAAACGCGTTGTGGCACGGTCGCGGCACCATCCGGATCGGCGTGTGTCGCGACGATTTGAATCACGGTCGCGTCATGATCGACGTCGTCGACGAGGGTGATGGCGTGCCGCCGGGCATGGAAGAGGTAGCATTCGGGCGATTCCACAAGGTACACGCCGACTCGCCGGGGTCGGGTCTTGGCCTCGCCATTGTCCGTCATGTCGCGCGCAGTCACGGTGGCGACGCGCAATTCGTTCCGGGTGCCGGCCATGTCGTCGTCACGCTGCCGACGGCCGGCACGACACCGGCCGATGCGATCGCCGTGGGTGGTGTCAGTTAGGACAAAAGTTATTGTAAAATCATATGGTTAAAGAGCCCTTGGAGGGGCGTGCAGTACAGAAAAACGGAGTCGCGGGTCGGTGAATTTTCGTGGACCAATGCGTGCCATTCGATGACGTCGAGGTCGGGTTTACGTGGCTGAATTTCTGTTGGCGGTAGGCAGTCGTAGGACGCACCATCGATCGACAGGCAAATGGTCTTCCGCGCCTGGCGGCCGATCTGATAAAGAAAAGACCCGCATTCGGATCAAATCCTTGCCGGATATTGTCTTGCAAACCGTGCCCCGCGCAGAAGCACCTGTTCCTGCCCAATCGCCGCAGCGAAGGCGCTTGGCGATGCGGCTCGCTGCCATGGCGTTGGCCCTGGCGGCCACGGCTTGCGACCGGACCGACTTCGTTCCGGCGTCGCACGCGTACTACAAGCCGTGGACCGGCGTGATTCAGGTGACTCGCCAGCCGCCGGCGGTTTACCAGCAGCTCGGCGTCGTCACCGCGCACGGCAGCTCGACGGCCACGGAAGAGAGCTTGCTTCAACAGCTGAAGGACCGTGCCGCCGGCGTCGGCGCGAACGTCGTCATCCTCACGCAGGACAAGACCTATAGCGGCCACAACATGCTGGGCTTGCCGGAATACGAAATGAGCGGGATTGCCGTTCGCACCGTCCGTTGACGCGGAGCGGCATTAGGCGGGCATCAGGATTCCGCTTGGCGCGGTTTGTACGGCGTCGCGCCGGCCGCGCGCCATGACGCAGCCGATGAACAAAACGATCAGCAGCGGCGTGACGAAGCCCAAGCGGAAAACCGTCGGCGGATTGATCAACGGGCTCGCCCAAACCAGCACCGCGACGGTGATCTCACCGAAACGGAAGCCATCGGCATAGCCGCGCACGAAGAAGAGCGTCGCGGCAATGCCGAGGAGCAGAGTGTCGTAATCGATGACATGCGGTGCCGCGAGGATCGTCGCCGCCAGCAGCACCGC
>Ga0126371_10003185_pt1 | contig 14298 bp, 6 predicted proteins | sample PanSoiMetaPlot_4_FD_110145 | JGI IMG/M metagenome (GOLD analysis project Ga0126371, IMG submission 110145) | Tropical forest soil microbial communities from Panama - MetaG Plot_4 | ecosystem: Environmental > Terrestrial > Soil > Tropical forest > Bulk soil | place: Panama | collected 2016-02-17 | reverse complement strand
GCTCATCATCCCGGCGTAGCCTTTCAAAAGCAATGAGACATCTCCGGTGTCTTCAAACCCCTGCATCAACGCCATGCCGTTCAGCGCCTCGGAATGCCAACAGGAAATCTGCCCTCGCAAGTCAGGATGCGCAAACAAATCATTCCCGTACAAGAACCAAATGGGCTGATTCCCGCCTCGCATTGCCTGCAACACTTCTCGCACTTCCGCATTTCTCTTCCAGCTTTCAGCTTCGCCGTGGGTTTTGCCGAAGTACCGGGTAAAGAAATAAACCTGTGGCTGTGCAGTTTCGTCGATCTGTATCTCAGAGCTGTAGGGGTAAGGATCGGTCAGGAAGGCCTGGTTAGTTTCTTTCATCAGCGCGAGAATTGTTTCGTATTCCTTCTGCCATCCCTCCCTTTTGAGGTCTTCGACAATGTTCACCGCGTTCAAACCGGTAATCAGGCCAAAGTGCTTGTATGGTCCCGTGGTGAACCACTTTCTACAGGTTTCGAAACAGAGCCGGAGATAGTCCAGAGCGCTGCGATGCGACAGGACGTCATATTCGCGCCCAATGCGGTACATGCCGTGATAAATATTCGTAACGAATGCATAATTGTAGGTTCGCCAGGTGGCCTCGCTTCTTTTCTTGGACCAGCTTCCCCACGGGCTCGACGGTGTCCTTACCTTCCAATAGAGAGATGCCCGTATTTCGTAAGTCTCGGGATTCTGGATGTACTTGAACAGACAATCGGATACAAACATCTCCAGTTTCTCGATTTCATCACGAGCGGGAAAAACCGAATTCTTGGCTACTAGGAATAGTGGATCACCGAAACCGGGGTCGTCTGTGCCCCCGACTTCCCAGACGTCATCGTTGTCATCAAGGCGGGTTGCACGCCGATAGTCGTATGGCAGAAACATATGATGGCGATGGTACGGGTCGTCTGGACTGACCACGAATTGTCGCTGCGCCATAAAGCGTGCTCGCGCCTTCAGCAGTTGTTCCGAATCTTCAACACAATAAAAATGCAGGTTGGTCCAGCGTTTTCCGTTGTAGATCAGTCGGAGAGTCTTCTGTCCCCTTCCGCGAAACGACAACGTCAAGAGTGTGGATTGATCCTTACGCCTGCGTTCTTTGACACTAATCCCGTCCGAGTGGATTTCGAGAGGCTCAGGGTCATTAGCGCAATTCAGTTCGACATAAGTGTCAGTGTCCTCCTGCACGACCATCGAGGGCACGATGCGAATTCCAAGATTGCCCGCCGCCGTCAACTCCTTTGCGATTTCGGAATAGTTATCGAGAAACACGAATCGCATCTGGTATGACTTTTTTTGCCCTGGCTCCAATACCAGGGATGAATGCCCGTTCACCCATGGGTTCCAGTGCCAGTTTCGAAGGTCCTTGATGGCGTTCGAGTGCACCGCGAACAAATCCGTGCCGATCCAGTCATCGCCCTGGGAGGGCGTCTTATAAATGCATTCGAAGGAAGTATCCTGCAGGCAGTGAAACAGAAGGAAGGGCGCGTCTCCGCGCGGACGCTGCAGTAATGCGTAAGAACTGTGACCGGCCACAAAAGAATGGCAAAGAACCTTTTGTTCGTGGATGATCTTTTGCATCTCGGCGAGTTTCCCGCTGGCGTTCGCCAAAGTCGTGGTGGCCCCCTCATAGGGAGCGGCGTAATCGTCGTTGGCGCGCAGCGGGAATGCAAGTTCCCCGAACTCGAGCGTGCGACCGGTCGTGTTCTCGAACTCCACATCCCACAGCAGCGACCCGTCACCCGCGAAGCGGTAGCTCGTGCTGAGTACGTAGCTTTGGATACCACCTTCGCTACGTGATCGCCCAGCATACTTGACTGTGAAGACCTTCCCGTCGAATTCAACCTTCCTGACATCTGCTGAAGCCAGGGTCGACTCGCGTTTCCATTTTCCCGAAATGCGGTATGGGACAAAGCTCTCCTGCTCGCGAATCCATTCGGCGGTCTTCAATTCCCAAATCGTGGCGACAACATCGCCCGTCCAGTGCGTGTCTCCGTTCACGATACCCAGTGTGTTATCGGAATTCCCCAAGAAGTTTGTCCCCAGGGTATCGTGCGCTCCAGTAATCGAGTAGAGTGTGCCGTTCCTGCGGTCAAACGTCACGATCATGCGGTCCGACGAAAGACGGACCATGTCGGAATTGTTCGTGGCGCGCGACGGCGCAGTCATCGAAGGAGAAGGCGGTGACATCCCCGTGGTCGCGACGTTGGGAACAAGCGAGCCAAGACCAGCTGTCCCGATTGACTTGAGTAGGTGACGACGGGAAAGGTTACTGTTCACGCGCGGCTGGCTGCCTTTTCGGGGTGTGATCTTTCGAAGCCCTCAATCCGCACAGCGTACATCCCCGGCCTCGCAACCAAATCATCATGAGATCCGATGATTGTCATCTGAAAAGTTTTCAGAGACGCAGGTATCCTATTTCCCGTTCGGGAATGCATAGACCCCCACGGACTGGGGACGGGAGCGCAATGCATCGCGAATGATTTTCTGCGCTTGCACGAGTTCTGTTCCGGCCAACTCCAGGCGCGGCGGACGCACTCGCGCATTCCCAATCCCAACTTCCGCCTGGACTAACTTGATGAGTTGAACGAAGTTCGCCACCGTATCCATGCGGAGCAAAGGCAAGAACCAACGGTACAGCTCAAACGCCTTGTCACTCTCTCCGTTAATACCACAGTTAAACAACTCTACCGATTCGCGCGGGAGTGCATTCGCCAACCCGGCGACCCATCCCGTAGCCCCGACTCCGATGGCTTCCAGCACCGCGTCATCAACACCGACAGAGATCTCGAGCCGCCGGTTCAGCAAGGCGCGGATCGCTGACACCCTCCTGGCATCGGTGCTCGACTCTTTTACGGCCTCAAAGTTTGAGTATTCAGTTGCCAACTCTTGAATCTGCTCAGGCAGAAAATCCGTCCCGTAGGCTATGGGATTGTTGTAGAGCATGCATGAGAGCGGGGTTGCTTCAAATACAGCGGCTACATGCGTCTTCATTTCGCGCCAGTCTCCCTTGTACACATAGGGAGGAAGCACCATCAGGCCATCGCAGCCAAGATCCGTCGCGGCTTTCGCGAGAGCTATGGCCTCCGACGTAGTGAGCGCCGAGATAGCAGCGACGACCGGTCCACGCTGGCCAACTGTCTTAACGCATGTGCGCAGAACTTCCAGCTTCTCTTCGAACGACAAAGTTGCGCCCTCACCGAGCGAACCGAGGGCCACAATACCCGTGCAGCCGTTGTCCAAAAGCCAGCGGCAGTGTTCCGCCAGAAAGTGGTGGTCCACACTAAGGTCGCTTCTAAAAGAAGTTGTGATTGCGGGCATTACGCCCTTCCAATTCATGAGAGGCCTCCTGGAACTACGCTGGGTTCGTGCCCCTAGGCTCCTTCACCGCTCCGAGGCTTTCAACCCGCACTGGGCAGATTCCTGATAAATTAACCCGTTCCTCCCCATGAACATCGCCCCGCGCGCGCACTATATCTTGCGAACCCCGATACGCTGCCAAGCTTCTGGAGCCCACCATCCTTATTATGAGTATGCACCGAGGTATTTTATGGATACAATATGCAATCGTCAACGCCAACTATCGCGGATCAAAACGTGCCTCAACCCCCGAACGCAAATCAAAACCAGCGCCAATTAACCCGCGGATTGAACCTTTTCGATTCTACGATGCTGGTAGTTGGGGCAATGATCGGCTCCGGTATCTTCATTGTTCCCGCCGAAATGTCCCGCCAAATCGGAGCCGCAGGTTGGCTGCTCGTGGCTTGGGGCGTCGCCGGCGTACTTACCATTTCGGGTGCCCTGTGTTACGGAGAACTCTCAGCTATGATGCCCCGGGCGGGAGGAATGTATGTTTATCTTCGCGAGGCTTACTCTCCCCTTTGGGGTTTTCTGTACGGGTGGACATTATTTTCGGTCATCGAGACGGGCACAATCGCTGCTGTGGCGGTCGCTTTTGCACGCTTTTCGGGTGTGCTTTGGCCGGCGATATCGGAAGAAAGATATTTCATTAGCCCAATCCGCATTTCGACTCACTACGCCCTTTCACTCTCAACCGCTCAAATACTGGCGGTCGGTGTCATCGTTTTTCTCACCTTCAGCAACACTCTAGGTCTACGCTACGGCAAATTGATCCAGAACACATTCACCGTCGCAAAAACCGGCGCACTAGGGACGCTGATCGTTCTGGGCATTTTCTACGCGCACAATAAAGCCGCAATCTCTGCCAATTTCGGGTCCGCCTGGCACCCGCGCGGAACTGCAGCCCTATCCGCCAGCTTGGACGCCACGACAGCATTTGGCCTCTTCGTGGCCATCTGCCTCAGCCAGACTGGATCGCTATTCTCCGCAGATTCCTGGCACAACATTGCCTTCGCCGCGCCTGAGGTCAAGAGAGCAGAACGCAACGTGACCCTTGCGATGGTCATCGGCGCCACTCTGGTCATCGCGTTGTATCTCCTCGCGAACGTAGCTTACCTGGTTACGCTTCCTCTCGAAGCAATTCAGACAGCACCCGCGGACCGGGTGGGAACCGCCACTTTACAAGCCATGTTTCCCCGGATCGGCTCAGCACTGATGGCGGCAGCCATCATGATCTCGACTTTCGGAACCATCAACGCGCTGACACTCACTGGAGCCCGTGTCTACTATGCAATGGCCCGCCAGCGACTCTTTCTCCCTTTTGCGGGCAAACTGAACGCAGTGAATGTGCCTGCCTCATCCCTGCAACTGCAGGGTTTGTGGGCCGCTCTTCTGGTGCTGCCGCGGACGTATAATCCAGCAACTCAAACTTGGGGCAATCTCTACAGTAACTTGCTCGAGTACGTCATCTCCGCAGCGTTGATTTTTTACGTCCTCACGGTGGCGGGAGTAGTCCGCCTCCGCATCACAAGGCCTGATATCCCACGTCCATATCGAACGCCGGGATATCCCTGGGTACCCGGTTTCTACATCCTCGCAGCCAGCATCATCCTTTTCGTCTTGTTTGTGTACCGACCCTCCACAACCTGGCCAGGACTGGTCATTGTGCTGCTGGGAATACCCATCTATCTGGCGATTAGCAAGGGAGGGCGTGCTCAGTTTTTGGAATCATCTGCACCCACCGCTACGGATTTGCAGAGCCTAGAATGAGGACGAATACGATAGAAAGGCTCCGAATCTTGGCCTACACGATGAAACTTACAGAAGCGACAACGCCGTCATTTTTGCGATATAGGCTGCAGATTCTCGCCTTGTTAGTGATCGTCTTGCTGCTACAGCCCTCCTACGCACAAACGCCGGCTGTTACCGATCTACTGCGTCGAGAGTTCGTCACCAAGGATCTTGCGGTTAAGTATTTCGAACCAATCCATTGGATCGGCCAAGGACAGTTCTATACCGTTCTCGAGCCCTCCGATAAGGGCAAGGGATTGACCGAGATTGTGCGATTCGAAACGGCCGCGTCTCGACGGGAAATACTGGTTTCGACGTCGCAACTTGTGCCCCCTGGCAGCGACAAGCCACTTGAGATCGAGAACTATTCGTTTTCAGACGATCTGAACCGTGTCCTGATCTTCACCTATTCCAAGCGGGTCTGGCGCCAGAACACACGCGGCGACTACTGGGTGCTGGATCGAAAAACTGGCGCTTTGCGGAAACTGGGAGACGGAGGGCCTCCAGCCTCCTTGATGTTTGCCAAATTTTCTCCGGACGGATCCAAAGTAGCCTACGTCCGCTTCAACAATATTTACGCCGAAGATCTTGATACCGGAGTAGCCACCCGCCTCACGTTCGACGGTGGCGAAAAGATCGTGAACGGTACCACGGACTGGGTTTATGAGGAGGAGTTTTTCCTTCGCGATGGATTCCGCTGGAGCCCCGACGGCAAACGCATCGCATATTGGCAATTCGATACGCACCAGGTCGAGAATTTTGCCCTCGTCTACGATACGGGAGCACCGTATAAGGTCGTGACGGGTATTCCTTATCCCGAATTCGGCGTCTATCCCACGGTTCGGCAAATACCCTACCCGCAACCCGGGACCATGAATTCGTCAGTGCGCGTCGGCGTGGTGCCTGCTCTCGGTGGAGAAACGCAGTGGATGCAGGTTCCCGGATATTCAAACGAAAACTACATTCCCCGGATGGAATGGGCCGGCGATTCCGACACGCTGGTTCTGCAACACCTGAATCGACTGCAAAATACCAATGATGTATTGCTGGCCGATGTCCAGACGGGGACTGTGCGGAACATTTATCAGGACCATGACGCGGCATGGGTGGACATAGTGGATGACGTGAAGTGGCTCCATGGCGGAAAGGAGTTTTTATGGATCAGCGACCAGGATGGGTGGCGCCACGTTTACGTGATCTCACGCGACGGAAAGCAAGTACGGCTGGTGACTCCAGATCCTTTCGACGTAATCCATGTCATCGGAGTCGACCCTGACGAAGCATGGCTCTACTTCACGGCATCTCCCGAGAACGCCACCCAACAATATCTGTATCGCAACCGGATGGATGGCAAGGCAAAACCGGAACGTCTGACTCCCGCAAACCAGCCTGGAACGCACTCTTATCACGTTTCCCCCGACCTGCATTTTGCGTTTCACACCTACTCGACTTTCGATACGCCACCTTTCACGGACCTCGTGCAGCTTCCCGACCACAAAGTACTGCGAACCGTTGAGGACAATGCACAACTGCGATCGGCCGTGAAAGATCTGGTGTCGGCGCCGACCGAGTTCGTGCGCGTAGACATCGGTGAAGGCGTCACCCTGGATGGCTGGCTCATGAAACCGAAGGGCTTCGATCCTTCCAGAAAATATCCCGTCCTTGTTTATGTTTATGGCGAACCGGCTGCGCAAACTGTGGTCGACCGGTGGGATGACGAATTGTTTCATCGTGCTCTCGCCCAAGACGGATACCTGATCGTCAGCTTCGACAATCGGGGTACCCCGGCTCCCAAAGGACGGGCTTGGCGCAAGGTCATCTACGGGAGTGTCGGAGTGTTGTCTTCGAAAGAGCAAGCACTAGCCCTTCTGGCGCTCGAGAAGACGCATCCGTATCTCGACCCGAATCGCGTCGCAGTTTGGGGTCGTAGTGGTGGCGGTTCCAGTACGCTAAATCTGATGTTTCGCCATCCTGAGATATACAAAGTGGGTATGGCCGTGGCTCCCGTTCCAGACCAGCGTTTGTATGACACGATCTATCAGGAACGCTTCATGGGATTGCCACAGGGCAATGCCGACGGCTATAAAGCCGGTTCGCCCATTAACTTCGCCGAGGGTCTTCAGGGGAAGTTATTGCTGGTTCATGGTTCCGGTGACGACAATGTGCACTATCAAGGTACTGAACTGCTGGTAAATCGGCTGATAGAACTTGGCAAGCCGTTCGATTTTATGACCTATCCGGGACGAACCCATGCGCTAGTGGAAGGCCCGGGGACGGCCTTCCACCTTTATAGTCTGCTGGCCAGGTACCTGGAGGAACATCTTCCTCCAAGTTCCGGCATGCGGGAATGATCACGTTTCTGCATACAACCTGCGTTATATTAGATCACGCAAGAAAGTAACTACTCGTCGATCTAAAGATTGGAACCTGCTGGACATGGATTTGGAAGTCACATCGAATTTAGCCATTCCGCGCAAATCGCTCACTTCGGCGGTAGCGGATAAGATCCGCGATCAGATCATTCGGGGAGAAATACAAGAAGGCGCTCAACTGCGGCAGGATGCCATCGCGAACCAGTATCACGTAAGTCGGATTCCTGTTCGCGAAGCCTTGCGGCAACTGGATGCCGAAGGTCTCATCGCGATCGTGCCCAACCGCGGTGCCGTAGTGCCCGCGCTGTCTCCGGATGACATCGAGGAGCTCTTCTCTATTCGTGCGCTGCTTGAGCCCGAAGTCTTAAAGCTCTCGATTCCCAGCCTGACCGAGGAAGACTTCTCCGAGGCCGATGCGGTATTGCGGAAGTATGTCAGCGAACTTCGTCGAGACGATCACGTTTCCAGTTGGGGAAGGCTGAACTGGCAGTTTCATTCCATCCTTTACTCCCGCGCCAATCAGCCGCGCTTCATGGCGATCATTCGCAACGTCAACAACAGCGGAGAGCGTTACACTCGGCTCCAGCTGTACCTGACGCACGGCATGAAACGCGCCAACGAAGAGCATCATCAGATTCTCGAACTATGCCGCCAACGGGACGTCCGGGGGGCGTGCCAGTTACTGCGACAGCATATTCGCTATGCAGGGGAATCGTTGAGAAAAGCTCTCGAGCAAAAACGAACAGCCTCGGAAATGGATTCCAGCAACGGCGACGGCTCAAGTTCCTGACGGGTCCCAAGCGCGTCTAGTACGATCGCTCATCCAAGCCGGCCGCTGACTTGGAACGCCCGCTTACCCCCAGTCGAAATAATGACCGTGTCCTGGTGAATACCTCCCATTCCTGCAGGCTCGCCATTGACCGTCAAGCCTTGGATCGGCATGTTCTTCGGAAGTCGAAGCTTGAAATGCACTTCCTTCGGAAGGGATGCTCCGCTCAATTCCACATTCCCCGCCAGAACTTTCGCGTCCTGTTGCACAGAAAGGTCAAACGTAACCCGCCCCCAGCGAGTGGGTACCCCCTCTGCCCGGATCCGCTTGCCCGAGCCGACCCACTCGCGCGGCACGCCTTTCGCCAGATACAGAATCTCTTCATCTGAATCTTCCAGCACCAGCATCCAGCGAACGATCAGAGGAATCGTCTGTTGGGCGGGAACGCAATACAGTCCCGAATCTCCTGTGATCCCCGTAACCTCGCCAGCGGTCCAACTGCCCCGCGTGTGAACGTGATAGCGATGCGCATAAAGGAAAAGAAGAAATTCTTCGATGCGATCCAGACGCAGAAGCATCTGCGCGTAGCCGTACGAGATGAATCCCAAAATCTCCCGCCCATCTTCCTCGAAACGCCAAACATTGGCGACGACTCCGAGTGTCGTCGCTCCGTAAGCCCGCATGCAATCGATCACCAGGTTCGCCAGGCGCGGCGGCAAGATGTCGGCCTGCAGTAACTCAGCGTAAGGACGGTGCGGCCATTGCTGCGGGCTCGGTCGTTCTTTCTCGAGAGATTCGCGAAACGTGAGCGTCGTGCCCGGGAACAGACCTAGATATGGTGGTGTCTTGTCACTCTGTATCCCTCTCTCGATACTCTCGATGGTCCGGCCCCGCAAAGTCTTGCTCCGTGTGAGCCACTTCGCAGCCAACGTATCCATCTCCGGCATCGACTTGAGCTTCGCCAATTCCGTCCATGTCCCGGCGATATCCTTGAATCCCCGCGCTGCAAACGCGCTGTTGGCGTAATAAGGCTGCCAATATAGTGAGGGATTCTCGTGCAAGCAGGAGTCCGATTCACTCCACCCCCGGATCAGCCCGTAGCTGGGGTCGTCCCGCGACAACCGGAGACTCTCGTCGTGCATCTCGGCCAACAACCTCGCGGTCGCCTCAATCTTCGCCCGGTGCTTCAACATCAGCGCACTATCGTGTGTATAGCTGAAATATCTCGAGAGGAGCGACAGAGTCATCCCAAACTGGGCCGTCTCTGGTCCGCGCATGTCGATCATTCCGTTGGCATCAACGTACTCGGTGAAATAGTTGTCGATGAATAGACGAGCGGTTTCCAGGCGTCCCCACTCCATGTTGGTATAAATTGCGCTGGTAAAAATGTCCTGGAATCCGTCGTACTCCGAGCCGCCATAATCGCGATCGACGGCCCCATACTTCGGATAGAGCCCGCCGGGTCGTGTCATGAGTTCCTTGGCAAACGAGTGCTTTGACATATCGATCCAGACATTCTGCGGCACTGACGTTGGGGCGAAGTCGTGGAGTTCCTGCTCCCAGTACTCTGCGAAGGCCAAAAGCGCACGATAGAACTCTTCCGGTTGGGGATCTTTTCGGACTGGAGGGTAAGCAGGATAGCTGTGGCCGTACACAACTTCTGCAACCTTGCCATTCTCAATCCGTGCCGTGCGGTGCCAAGTATGCACAATGTACTTATTCTTGTTCGGCCCCACCTCCCCAAAAACAATCACCTCCCAATATTTCTGGTCGGATATTGGGATAACCTTGCGAACGGCGGGCATCCAGCCACCAAGCAGTCCGTCGTAGACTTGCTCGGTCTTGAGCGCTTCGCGCAGTTGGGACGAATATTGAATGGGATGATAAGTCCTGGTGTTGCCGCTGCGGTAAACGGGGGTGACATCAAAGGCTTCTTTCGTCCCCACAAATGTCGTCCACGTCCGCGGATTCTTCTCAGCGGATGCCATCGGAGGGGCCGCCGACTTCACAGCCTCCGGATCGGGATCGCCATTCTGCAAGAGACGATCGGCCAGCAGGTCGGCCGAGGAAAGTCCAATCTCCTTGAGAGCGAGACCGAGATATGGACTCCCTTCTGGCATTGACGCTTCGGCGCTCTTGGTAAGCAAGCGGGTTGCGCCCGCCGATGAAACAAATACCACCGCCCCCTCACGCGTGCGCAGATCTTCGTAGACTTTCCAAGTCTTGGTTTCCGTTTTGAACTCGGTGATGAGGCTATACCCTTCGACGGATACCGCCTCGCCGAGACCGGGCTTCTGAGCCCAGCCTGCTCTGACCGGCCTTGGGTCAGTAACTGCGCCGGTTCGGCCCGTTAAGAGTTCGAGACCGGTGGCCGTCGCCGCGATCCCCTGCAAAAAATCTCGTCGGTCCATCGACATAGTAAAAACCTCAGTCCTTGATGGGTACGAAGATCTCGCTCACCGTCGTCTACGCCTTCCGGTTTCTCCCGGGTTCCGGGTCTTCTTTGATTTCGAAGTTCGCTGGCGGTGTGACACCCAGCAGGAATTGCACAAAGTAATCCCAACGCCGTCGCACGAGGTACAGCCGGTGCTCGCCACTTTCCCCGTGGAACATGTTGGGTACGAACAACATGTCGAAGTTCTTATTGGCCTTCATGAGTGCATCAACGAAGCGCATCGCTTCCACCGGATGCACGTTCTCATCGATGTCACCGTGCTCCAAAAGCAGATGCCCTTGAAGCCTGTTCGCCATGGTCACATTCGATTGCGCGGCATAGTCATCTTGGACTGGGTAACCCTGGTAAAGTTCGTTCCACCACGCCTTGTCGAGGCGCGCATCGTGATCGCCTGATGTAGATACTCCGACTTTATAAAACTCCGGAAAGGCCAGCATTGCGTGCGCCGCACCATACCCGCCCGCCGAGGTTCCGTATATCCCCACTCGCGTCGCGTCCATGTAGGGGTTGCGCGCGGCCATCTGCTTGATCATGGCGACGTGGTCTTCGAAGGCTCCTCCCAGATTCCGGTAGGAAAACTGATGGAACGCTCTGGATCGCCCTGTCGTACCCCGTCCATCCACCATCACTACGATGAAGCCCAACTCCGCCATCGATTGCAGCCGGAGCGGGCTCCCGAAGCCTTTGGGCACAAAAAACGATTGGGGCCCTGTATACACAAACTCGACGATCGGATATTTTTTGGTCGGATCGAAATTCGATGGACGCCAGATCAGCCCATACAAATCTGTAGTACCGTCCGCCGCCTTGCCCTGGAATGGCTCGGGGAACTTCCACCCCGTCTTCGACAGTTCAGTCGCGTCCGATTTTTCCAGGACTCGCACTTCAGAGCCGTCTTTTGTGCGACGCAAGACGGCTTCTCCAGGTAAATCGGGACGCGAATAACTATCGACGAAAAACTCTCCGTCCGGAGAGACACTAATGGAGTGATTCGCCTTCTCGGGGGTCAGCAGTCGCAGATCTCTTCCATCAAACCCGACGCTGTATAGGTGAGTCTGATACGGATCCTCATTCTTCTCGCGGCCGCTCGCCGAAAAATATACTCGCCGGTTCTTTTCATCGACGTATTCGATCGCACGGACGACCCAAGCCCCCTGCGTTATCTGATTTTCAAGCTGTCCGGTTTTGCCGTAGAGATAGAGATGATTCCAGCCATCTTTCTCGGAAGTCCAAAGAATCTCTCCAGTACCTTCGACAAAACGGTACATAGTCTCACCGGGATCGACATATGTGTCCGATTGTTGGCGGAGCAGAATTTTTTGCTCACCAGTTGATGCGTCGACAACCCGCAGTTCCTTCGCCTTATATCCGCGGTCATCATTGTCGTAACGAAAGCTCTTACTGTCGGGTTGCCAATCGAATCCCGGGCCGTCCTGAAAAGGAAGCTCGATCGATGCCGAGTCCACATCAGTCCGCTTGCCCGATTGAATATCAAAGATGACCGGCGTCGCCTTCGCGAGCACTTCTCCTGGCAGCGGATAAACATACGTGAAAGCCCGGGGACGCAGTTGATCTGGAGGAACAAATTGAAGGCTGGTGAAGTGACCCGAGTTTCTGGAATCGATCCGGTAGGTGACGAGCTTCGAAGAATCCGGTGCCCAAAAAACTGCCGCGGGCTGCAGCACATTTTCGGATCCCTGATCGATCATCAGCTGCAAGGAAGGCAGCGGCGTTGCATAGTCCCATGCCGCGACTCCATCGTGGGTCAATTGCAGCACTGTGCCCGTGGACACATCACGCAAATACAGGTTGTATTCCTTAACAAATGCCGCCCACCTCTTGTCGGGCGAGATTGTCTCGTTCGGCCGTTCTTTGGGTGGGTCCGTCTCGCATTCATAGGAGTCGAGCAGGCATTTCCATTGCGTCTTATCGATCGAAAAACGAATCGCTTTACCGCCGTCCACGAACTCGAAATCAGAAAAGGGGAGATCTGACGCCGAATAGTCCTGCTTCGCAGCGTGGGAAAGCGCCCCTGCGAGTCGTGCGTGATCGAAGGCTGGACCGCTTGTATTCCGCTCCGGGTCCACCAAGATAAACTCAGAGCCACTGGGGCTGGCTTTGTGGTAGAAGAATCGGTTTGTCTTTTCGATCCAATGAGGATTTACTTCGGCAATGTAAACAAGGTGTCTCAGATTCCCGGGAAGGAAGCGCTGCGCTCGCTGATAATCTTCCAGTGTCCCTTGCCCGAAAACTGCAGGCGAAACTGCTAGAAGAAGAAAAGTGACGAGCCATGATCGCGAACAGTTCATCTCACCTCAGTCTGGCCTGAAGAAGGCATTTTTAGAGGTACAGATCATCTCGAGCACAAACGCCCAATAGTGTATACAATATCCATCAAAGGCGCGCAATCACATTCGCAGGACCGGAGGAGTTATGAACCAATGCGGACGATTTTCTCGCAGGACTTTTGTGACATCCCTCGCCGCCACGGCTGGTGCGACGCTGCTGCCAAAGGATCTCCTGGCGACTCCTCCGCAGGACCCAGTCGTCAACACCGTGCAGAAAGATGGCAAGCCAGTCACACGTGAGAAAGTCTCCTGGAAAGTGCTTCCCTTTCCCATGAAGCAGGTTCGTCTGGGACAAGGTCCTTTCAAAGTTGCGATGGAGGCCGACCGGCAATATCTACATTCCCTCCCCCCCGACCGCCTGCTGCACACCTTCCGCGTAAATGCCGGTATCACTTCCTCCGCGCAACCTTTGGGCGGATGGGAAGCGCCTGATTGCGAACTCCGCGGCCATTACGCGGGCGGGCATTACTTGTCTGCCGCAGCTCTGATGTATGCCAGCGCAGGAGACGAAGATTTAAAAAAGAATGCCAATACCGTCGTCGCCGAACTAGGCAAATGCCAGGGCGCGTTGAAGAGCGGCTATCTGAGCGCTTTCCCGATTGAATTCTTTGACCGGCTCCGCGAGCGCCAACGCGTCTGGGCTCCGTTTTATACCATTCACAAAATCATGGCGGGCCTGCTGGACATGTACGTTTACACCGGCAATGAGCAGGCCCTGGAAATAGTCGAGAAAATGGCCGACTGGACCGCGGGATACACCGGTTCGCTGAGCTACGAGCACATGCAACGTGTGCTTGGCACCGAGTTCGGCGGAATGGGTGAAGTTCTCTCGAATCTCTATGCCGTTACCGGCAAGGAGTATTACCTTGAAGTCGCACAGCGCTTCGATAAAAAGCAGTTCTTCGATCCTCTGGCAGCCCACCGCGACGAGCTAAAAGGATTGCACGTAAACACACATATTCCACAAGTGATCGCCGCCGCCCGGTACTACGAACTCACCGGCGATCCACGCTATCAAGACATCGCCCAATATTTCTGGGATGAAGTAGTGAGCGAGCGCTCCTATTGCACCGGCGGAACCAGTAATGGCGAGTCGTGGAATACGGATCCCGGCAAGCTCTCAACCGAACTCGGACCAAGTACGACGGAATGCTGCTGCGCCTACAACATGATGAAGCTGACGCG
>Ga0126371_10003184_pt1 | contig 14299 bp, 15 predicted proteins | sample PanSoiMetaPlot_4_FD_110145 | JGI IMG/M metagenome (GOLD analysis project Ga0126371, IMG submission 110145) | Tropical forest soil microbial communities from Panama - MetaG Plot_4 | ecosystem: Environmental > Terrestrial > Soil > Tropical forest > Bulk soil | place: Panama | collected 2016-02-17 | reverse complement strand
TTGAAACCATCATCTTTTGCTTGAATTATTCCGCCGAACAAGATGAAACATAAGCTAATTGTCTGTAGCGCACCTTTCAGCACAAGCCCTCCACATACATTAGAGGACGATTGAACAGCGGACATTTCGCTCTACAAAATTTCGGAGGGGTTTTCGGTAAATTTCAGCCTGGAATCACCGTGATGGTGCGGTTAGATGCTGCCAGGAGAAAGGATGAGGCGGAGCTTCGCCTCATCCTTTGCCACGAAACTTACTTCACGCTCTCAACGGTGATCGTGTCGCCATCGACCTTGCCGCTCACGGTGACTTTCTTACCGGCCTGTTCGACGACCTTGGCCTGATCGGCAAATTTGTACACCTTGCCTTCGTCGGTGACTAGCACCGCCGGACTGCCGCGCTTGATGCAGGTCTGGGCGCATTGCACATTGCCCCGCATTGCGGGCTTGTCGGCGCACGATTGATCGATGACGTAACCAGTAACGTCGGCAGCAGTCGCGCTCAACGCGAAAGCAGCCAGTAGTCCGAAGCCAACGATTGCTTTTTTCATTGTTGCCTCCCTTTGCGCTTTGGCGGTTTTCCGAGTGCCTAAGCAGACTGAGTGTATCGCTTTCGAGCGATCCGCTGCAACCGGCTGGCCAAAGCCCGAAGATCAAGCTCCGAACTGGCGGAAGTGATGATCGGTGTGCAGGTAGCCCAGGCGCATCCAACCGCGCTCGCTCATCGCGCCGAAGTGAGGATGAGGGCACCATTCGAAGTCGGGCGGTCGGCGGGTGAAGCGTTCGATCAGCGCCGCCAAGTCGCGCACATCGGCGCCGAACTCTTGAGGCGGCGTGCCGCTGACTTCCTGGTTCAGCTCCGGCGCAGCTGGAAAACCATGAGGCCACGGTATGGGGACCCAAAGGGCCGTCCATTGCAACACCCTGCGCGGATATGGAACGCGCACAGGGGAGACTCGGCGCAATCCCATAGACATCTCGAAGGCGTCCTTCAGGTGCGCGATCATTTGCGATGCGGACATGCGTCCCCATCGACTCGCGCTCTCGCGATGAATCGTTGCGAGCCGCCGTAGCAATTCGTGCTTGTCAGCCTGGTTCTCCAGCGTCTTCACTAACCGAGAGTAAGTCTATGTTGTTAGAGAAGCAATTACCTATGACATAAACGAACGCACGAGGTTTCGAGTAAGTGAAGCGGAGGCGGAACGTGGGAACGTGTCCTAGATCACTCTGAAGAATTTCCCGCGTGGATTGAAAAGAATACGCGCAGTTCCCTTGACTAATAGAGGAATTTGGCGGTATAAAAATCACTGCGCCCTCATTCTCATACTGCTGCCTCCGCTAAGGTGGGAACGGAGTGTCGTGAAAGGTTCGTGATAAACATGCCCGCTGTTGCGTCCGCGATCCTGGTTGAATCACCGGTTTACGTGAAAACATCGACTCCCGGTCCGGCTGCGACCGAAGCCATACGTGATCTTGTCCACGAATTACGCCAGCCTCTTAGCTCCATCGAAGCGATCGCTTACTACCTGGAGATGACGCTGCCTCCGGATCAACTGCATGCCCGGCAACAGCTCCTGCGGATGCAGGATCTGGTCAGGCGCACGGAGGAGATTCTCGAAGACGCCGCATCGACCGTTCGCAAGCCGATCAGTTCGGCCGCCAGCGCATCCTAAGCTTTTTCGGCTTCTTCTTTACTTTGCTCGTGTATTCGCTGTTGGAGTTCGCGCACTTCTTCGCGTAGCTCGGGTAATCGCGCCAGGTTCGCCAACTGCTCCAAGTGGTCCTTCAACGGACGCGCCGGAGTACCCCAGACGACTTGGCCCTTACGGACAATCTTCGACGTGAGAATGCCGCAGCCGGATCCGAGCACGGCTTCCGTTTCAATGCGGGCCTTGTCGCCGATGCCTACCTGCCCGCCAATTACCGCGAAATCCTCGACGACCACGCCGCCCGACAGTCCGGTTTGCGCCGCGATTACCACATGACGTCCGATCCTGCAGTTGTGCCCGATGTGCACCATGTTGTCGAGCTTTGTGCCATCTCCGATTTCAGTGACGCCTAACGCGGCGCGGTCGACGCAGGAGTTAGCGCCGATCTCGACGTCGTTGCCGACGGCTACGCGGCCGATTTGAGGAAATTTTTGGTAGTGGTCGCCTGTGCGCACAAAGCCAAACCCGTCAGCGCCCAGGACGCAGCCAGAGTGCAGAGTTGCACGGTCGCCGATGGTCACGTTGGCGTAAATCGCGACGTTGGGATGAAGAATGCAGTCTGCGCCGATGGAAACGCCGTCGCCGATGACGCAGCCGGCGCCAAGTTGAGAACGATTGCCGATGGTGGTTCGCGGGCCGACGACCGAGTGTGGGCCGATATAAGCTGACGGAGAGACGTGCGCGGAGGCGTCGATCACAGCGGTCGGGTGAGCACCGGTCGGACGAGTTGGCGCCGGGTATAGGAGCGAGATCGCGGCAGCAAATGCCGCCCGAGGATCACGGACGCGGATCAGCGTACGGCCTTTCGGGAAGTCAGGGGGAACCAGGAGGCAGCCGGCGGAAGATTCGCTGGCCGCCGCAGCGGCCTTTCGGTTCCCGACAAACGACAAGTCCGTTGCCGTGGCGGTGTCCAACGCAGCCGCCCCGCTGATTTCGCGATCCGGCTCGCCCTCGTAAGGAGCTTTCAAGTATTCTGCAATTTCTTTGACGCGCAACCCGCCTCCCGCTTGCCGCTCGTTACCCCTGTATCATACAAACTTATGCCGATTGATCCTTCGGCGATGATTGCGCCGACCGCGCGTGTGCATCCGGACGCGCAGGTCGGGCCGCAGGTCATCGTCGGCGAGTACGCCGTGATCGAGCATGATGTAGTCATCGGCGCATGCACTAGGCTTGAACCGCATGTGTTCGTGAAACGCTGGACCACGCTCGGCGAGCGCAATCAGATTTCCGCGGGGACGGCGCTCGGCACCGATCCTCTCGACAAGAATTTCAAGGGCCAGCGCAGCTATCTGCGGATCGGAAACGACAACGTCATCCGCGAGCACTACACGATTTCGCGCGGAACGCAGCCGGAGAGCGTCACCGAAATCGGTGATGGAAACTACATCATGACGTCCGGCCACATCGCGCACAATTGCCGGATCGGGAGTCAATGCGTGATTGCAAGCTGCGCGTTGATTGCGGGCTACGTGGAGGTGGAGGACCAGGCTTTCGTATCGGGCGGCGTGGGTGTGCATCAGTATTCCAAGATCGGGCGGCTGGCGATGGTGGCGGGCAACGCAGGAGTGAACAGCGATCTGCCTCCGTTCTTTAGTTATTCCGGCTACCGCGTGTCGGCCGCCGGCTTGAACCTGGTCGGGCTTCGGCGCGCGGGTTTTACGCGTGAACAGATCGCGATTCTGAAAAAGGCCTACCAGATCCTCTACCGGTCGAAGCTCAAGTTGGAAGAGGCGCTGCGTCGGATTGAGACCGAATTCGATAGCGAGCACACGCGCCACCTGGTGCGATTTATCCGAGCGAGCAAGCGAGGGATTTGCCGCGAATGAGCGTGGGACTCGAACGGAAGCTGGGGTTTCTCGATGCCCTTGCCATCGTGGTCGGGATGATTATCGGTGGCGGGATCTTTGTCGTTCCGAATCTGGTGGCACGCAGTCTGGACTCGCGCGCAGCCATTCTCTCGCTGTGGATTCTCGCCGGTGTCGTTTCCTTTTTCGGCGCGCTGGCCTGCGCGGAATTGGGCGCGGCCATTCCTGCTACGGGCGGCCAGTATGTTTTCCTCCGAGAGATGTATGGACCCCTGGGCGGATTCCTCTATGGCTGGACGATGTTCGTCGTCGGACGGACGGCGCAGGTTTCGTGGCTCGCGGTGACACTGGCTCTTTACGTCTCCTATTTCGTTCCCATCGGTCCGTGGGAGTCGAAGATGCTGGGAGTGGCCGTCATCGTTGTGCTCGCCGCTGTGAACTATCGGGGTGTCCGCGCCGGTGCAGCGGTTCAAAAGGGGTTCACGGCCGCCAAGATCGCCGGCCTGCTAATTATCATCGGGTGCGGGTTGCTGTATCGCGAGCATGCGGCATCGCCATCGGGTTTGGGTGAATCGGCTTTATCGCTAGGGCAATTCGGGACAGCAGCGATCGCATGCTTGCTGGCGTACGACAGTTGGATCTCGGTGAGTTTTGTGGCGGGCGAGATCAAGAACCCGCAGCGGAACATACTCTGGTCGCTCGTGTTCGGCCTGGCGATTGTCATCGCAATTTACACGCTCGCGAATGCGGCATACTTGCGCGTCCTGTCGATTCCCGAGATTGCAGCGAGCGACCACGTCGGCGCATCGGCGGCGGAACGAGCGCTGGGGCCTCCCGGCGGTACTCTGGTATCGCTCATCATTCTCCTGTCGATCACCGGCACGCTTAACGGAGCTTTCCTCACCAGCCCACGCATCTACTTCGCGCAAGCTCGCGACGGCCTATTTTTCCGGCGATTCGGGGAAGTTCATCCGCGTTTCCGAACGCCCGGCTTTTCGATCGCTGCGCAAGCGGTCTGGTCGATCGTGCTGCTGCTCAGCGGAACGTACGAATCGTTGGCCGATTATGCGATGTTCGCGATCTGGGTTTCGTACGCGCTGATGGTGCTGGGCCTGATGATTCTTCGCAGGACTCGACCAGAGATGCCGCGTCCGTATCGCATGTGGGGCTATCCCGTGACCCCGGTGCTTTTTCTTGCGGTCGCAGTATGGTTCCTGGTGAACACTGTCGTGACCAGGCCCTTGCCCGCGCTAGCTGGGCTCGCGTTCATCGCCACTGGCATTCCGGTTTATTTCGTGTGGCGGCGATCCGCGCAGCCAGAGTCGCTGGCCGATGCCGCGGCGAATGAGTGATTCCGTCGCGCAGGTGCTCAACGAGCTGCGGCGTCAGCTGCGCGAGGCCGCCGAACCCGATTTCGCGGCGGGTGTCCGCAATTTCTTTCGCGAGCAGGTCGATCCATATGGCGTCCGCAGCCACAAGCTGCACGCGATCCAGAGCGCCGTCTACCGCGACATCAAGCAATGGCCGAAGGCGGACCGTGACCGATTGATGGTCGAGCTTTGGGAAAGCGGGAAGCTGGAGGAAGGCGTCATCGTCAGTCATGTCTACCGGCGCTTTTCAAAAGAGTTCGGCGAGCGCGAATTCGCGATGTTCGAGAAATGGCTCAATCAATATGTCCGCAACTGGGCGCATTGTGACGGGATTGCGAGCTGGCTGCTGGCCGGAGCGATCCGCAATCAGCCTCGGTTGATCGAAAGGCTCGCGCAGTGGACCAAATCGCGCAACCGATGGAGGCGGCGCGCCGTCGCAGTCGCGCTGCTCCAGGAAGCCAAAGCCGGACGTAGCACCGAGGGCATTTTCGAGATCTGCACGCTCCTTCGGCACGATGCCGACGACATGGTGCAGAAGGGCGTCGGTTGGATTTTGAAGGAGACGTACCCGAAGCGGCCGCGCGAGGTTCTTGCTTTTCTCGACGCCTGGCGAGCAACGGCGCCCCGTCTGTTGCTTCGAATCGCAGCCGAAAAAATGACGCCGCAACACAAGAAGTGGCTGCTCACCAAGTGAGACTTGTCTGGGTCAGTTGTTGCCCCTGGATCTCGCCGAGCAGTTGGCGCACCGTACGTCCCGTCACGGGATGACGCAGATCGGGCGCAATCTGAGCCAGAGGCTCCAGCACGAAGCGCCGTATGGTCATGCGCGGGTGCGGGATCTCGAGCTGCGGAGTGCGAATCACAACGTTCCCGTAAAGCAAAAGGTCGATGTCGATCGTGCGCGGACCGCCGCGCTTTTGGGGCCTACGTCCCAGTTCTTGCTCGATTCGCTGAGTCCGTCCGAGGAGTTGCAAAGGGAACAGCTCGGTCTCCGCCTCGATCACGGCATTGAGAAACCAGCCCTGGTCCTTCACATCTTGCGGCTCGGTTTCGAAGACTGACGATCGGCGCAGAACGTGGACTTCAGCCGCTTCCAATTGCTCCACGGCTTGGCGCAAGTACGCCTCGCGCTCGCCGATGTTCGATCCGAGCGAAAGGTAAACGGTCTTCACTCTAGAACAGGGGCGTCTGCACGTTGCCACGCATTTTGCGCGGGATCTGGAAATATTCGAACGCCCGATCCGTGCCGACACGGCCGCGGGGAGTGCGATCGATGAAGCCGAGCTGCATCAGATACGGCTCGTAGACTTCCTCGATTGTATCGGCCTCTTCATCGATGGACGCCGCGATGGTATTCACGCCCACCGGACCGCCGCTGTATTTTTCGAGCAGCGTCAGCATGATCTTTTGATCGATCTCGTCCAGGCCGAAGCGATCCACTTCGAGAAGATCGAGCGCGCTTTTGGCGACCTGAAGATCGATGTGGCCGCCGGCGCGGACCTGGGCATAGTCACGAACCCGCCGCAGGAGACGGTTCGCGATGCGCGGCGTGCCGCGGCTCCGGCGCGCGATTTCCTCGGCGCCATCGGGATCCAGCGTGACGCCGATAAGCTTGGCCGACCGCATGACAATCGCGGCAAGTTCCTCCTCTCCATAAGGATTCAACCGCAGCACCAGCCCGAAGCGGCCGCGCAGGGGAGCGCTTACCAACCCCTGCCGCGTGGTTGCGCCGATCGCCGTGAAGTGAGGAATGGGCATGGAGTGAGTGCGAGCGCCGGGTCCCGTGCCGACCAAGATGTCCATCCGAAAGTCTTCTAGCGCAGCGTAGAGGAACTCCTCGACGTCCGGAAGCAGACGGTGGATTTCATCGATGAAGAAAACCTGGCGCGCTCGGATATGGCTCAGCAGGCCCGTCAGGTCCGCTTTCTTCTGCAGGATGGGAGCGGACGTCTGGTCGCACTCGACGCCCAATTCGGCCGCGATGATAGTGGCGAGCGTCGTTTTGCCCAAGCCGGGCGGGCCGTAGAGCAGCACATGATCCATCGCTTCGCCACGTTGTTTGGCGGCCTCGATTGCGATGCCGAGATTTTCTTTGAGCTTCGCCTGCCCTGTGAAGTCGGCCAACCGCTTGGGGCGAAGTGCCGCCTCAAACTGCCTTTCGCCTTCGAGGGCCGCGGGCGAAACAATTCCGTGCTCCCGCATGTGGTTCTAGGTTAGCAAGCGCGGCTCAACGTACCAGATCGAGTGCTCGGCGAAAAAGAGGCTCGAAATCGGCGGTCATGCCCTCGTCCTTGGCCGCGCGAACTGCCGATTCGGCTGATGCGCGATTGCATCCCAGGTTCACCAGCGCCGACAGCACGTCCTGATCGACCGCGCTAAGCGCCGGGGCCGGCTTTTCTCCTCGACCCGCTGGCGCTGCCGGTCCAATGCCTTCCAACTTATCTTTCAGTTCGAGGATGATGCGCTCGGCTGTCTTCTTCCCGACGCCAGGGATGCGCACCAGCTGTTCCCACTGCCCGTTGCGGATGGCGGGAATCAGCGCCGTCACAGCCATTCCGGAGAGCACCTTGATCGCCAGCGACGGACCGATTCCGCTCACAGAAATCAATTTCTCGAAGACGGCCTTTTCTTCACTGGTGAAAAATCCGAATAACGAGAACGCATCCTCGCGGACGTGTGTGTGGATCCGCAGCATCACCTGCGCATCCACGTCCGGCAGTGCAGAAAACGTCGAGATCGGGATCACGACGTCATAGCCGACACCTCCCGCTTCGACGACGGCTTGGTTAGGATGCTTTTCGATCAACTTGCCCCGTAGCGTGGCGATCATCTCTGGATCATTATAGGGGCGGGCCGCCGGGCGCGCAGAAATAGCCTATTCGTATCGCAGCGCGCGGATCGGGTCCACCAGCGACGCTCGCCGCGCTGGCACGATACACGCCGCCATGGTGACGACAATCAGGATCAGCGGCACTATCACCAGGACTGCCGGGCTGGCGATCCCGAGACCGACCAGCCCGAGCGCGAGCAAATTCCGCACAGCCGCGCTCCCGGCTAAGCCGATCGCGATCCCGATGCCCGACAGTATCAATCCCTGGCGCAGCACCATGCGCAGAACGTCCATGCGCCGCGCGCCGAGCGCCATGCGAATCCCGATCTCCTGGGTTCGCCGGCTGGCCGAGTACGCCACCAGGCCGTACAGGCCGATCAGAGCCAGCGTAAGGCCGATCAGTCCCAACGTGGCCACTAATTGCAGAATCAGCAGCAAAAGCGACACGCTGCGTTGGTGATAAACGACGGAAAGCGGCCGCGCGTTGTAGACGGGCAGATCGGCATCGAGCGAGTGGACGATATTGCGTAAAGGCGCCGCCAGGTCCGCCGCATTGCCGCTCGTTTCAGCCAGCACAGTCATGCCCTTGTTCGGCTGCTGCGCGTAGGCAACATACATGTAGGGAATCGGGGCCTCGCCAATAAACAGATAGCGTCCGGTAGTGGTCATGCCGACCACTTCGAGCACCGGCCCATCGCGTTTATCCAGCCGCACGCGCTTGCCGATTGGGTCCTGGTTCGGCCAAAATTTTTCGGCGAACGCCTGATTAACGACCACCACTCGGCGTGTGCCGGCTTTGTCGTTGGAGGTAAATCCGCGGCCGCGCAAGAGCGGGACGCGCATCGTCGACAAATAGTTCTCGTCTACTGCCTGCCCGAATACCGTTACCGTGGACTCTCCTTTCGGGACCTGATATCCGTCTGGAATCACCGACATGCTCCGCTGTGCAGGCATCAAGGGAATAGCTTCTGCCAACGCCACCGACGTGACGCCGGGAACAACGCGTGCACGATCCACTACCGTCCGATAGAATTCACGCGACTTTTCGTCGCTGTAGCGGACAAACGACGTATCCAATTCCATCAGCATGACATGGTCGGTGCGGAAACCGGGGCTCATGACGAGCGTGTTGCGGAATCCGTCCAGCACCATGCCAGCCGCCACCAGCAGGACAAGCGAGAGGGCAACTTGCGCCACGACCAAAGCGCTGCGCCCGACGGTGCGGCGTTTGGCGACTGAAGTGAGGCCCGCCGATTTGAGTGTCGAGACCAGATCGGTCTTTCCCGCCTGCAACGCCGGAGCGAGGCCGAAGATCAGCGCGCTCACGAAGGCCACGCCAAGGCTAAACAACATGACCCTGGTGTCCATCTGGAAATCCAGAACTACGGGAAGATCGGTAGGCACCGGAATGGTTCTGAGGAAGCGGATGCCGAAATAGCCGAGTCCACAACCCAGGATGGCGCCGACAAACGCCAGCACTAGGCTCTCGATCATGAGTTGCCGCACCAGGCGGCCACGGCCAGCGCCGATCGCTAGGCGGATGGCGATTTCGCGTGAGCGAGCGCGTGAGCGTGCCAGAACCAGGTTGGCAACGTTGGCACAGGCGATCAAGAGCACCAAGCCCACCAGCACACTCAGCATGGCGGCGAGCTTGGCGTCATAAGGATCCTGCTCGACGCGTGCTTGAATTTCCGTGTGAACGGCAACCTTACGATTACGATTCGTATTCTGGTAGGCATGCTCGAGATTCTGTCCGATGCCGGCCATCTCGGCTTGCGCTTGAGCTTGCGTTACGCCGGGTTTGAGACGGCCCTTGATTTCGAGCGGCCGGCTGGCGCGGTCCTCCAGCGGGTCTTTGGGAGCTGCGCTCAATTTTTGAGTCATGCTGAGCGGCACGTACAGAGCGGGGCGAAGAACAGTGTGCATTCCCGTGAAATCGCCGGGAGTGACGCCGATCACGTTGAAGTCAATGCCGTTCAGACGAATCGTCCGGCCGATGGCCCCAGGGTCGGAACTGAACTCGGTTCGCCAGAACTCGTAGCTGAGGATGGCGACGGCATCGCGGCCCGGAATTTTTCCCTCGTCAGGGAGAAATGCGCGGCCGACGATAGGCTGGACCCCAGCGGTGCGGAAAAAGTTGTCGCTCACCAGCAAGCCCATGCGCATCTGCGGCGCAACACTGGCCGACGGCGCGAATCCAAATGTGTAGAGTCGAAAAGCTGCGAGGCTGGAGAACGATTGGTTCTTATCGCGCAGGTCTCGATAGTCCGGAAACGATGCCGCGCCTCCGAATTGTTCGCCAGGAACACGGGTGGTTACAGTAAAGACCCCGGAGGGCTCCGCGACAGGCAGCGGCCGGAGCAACAGCGCGTCGGCGAAGCTGAAAATTGCGCTGTTGGCGCCGATGCCCAGCGCGAGCGAGAGCGCTGCGACCACGGCAAAGCCCGGGTTCTTGACAAGCAGCCGGAGAGCCTGACGGATTTCTTTGAGCATTTGCGCTAACAATACGCAGGCGCTCTGATCTTAGTTCCATTCAATAGATCGCATTGGCGTACAGTATCTTACATGGCGCGCCGGCGTTTCTTTGTCGATTCAGTGCACAACGGCCAGGCGCGAATTGCGGGCCCGGACGCTCACCACCTGACGCGCGTGCTGCGCGTCGAGCCGGGCCAAAAATTCGAGCTCTCCGACAACCAGAACGTCTATCTGGCGGAGGTTGAGACCGCACGCAAGGACCTTGTTTCGTTTGCCATTCTCGAGCGCGTAGAAACTCCTCGGCCGCCACTTCGCTCGGCCCTGCTGGTGGCGTTGATCAAGTTTGAACGCTTCGAGTGGATCATCGAAAAAGCGACCGAGCTCGGTGTGGAGCGTCTTGTACCCCTCGAAACGGAACGGACCGATAACGGGCTGGCTGCTGCGGCCGGAAAACGCCTGGCGCGTTGGAGGCGAATCGCGCGGGAAGCGAGCGAGCAGTCGCGGAGGTCTCATTTGCCCGAGATCGACGCGCCGCTTCATCTGGCTGGCGCACTTGCGTTCAGCGCTGACGTCCGGTTGGTGCTCGAAGAGCAGGCCGCTACGCCAGTGTTGTCTCATTTGCCAACGAAACGGCGGAGGGAAGACTGCGTGGCGCTGATTACCGCTCCGGAAGGCGGCTGGACAGACCGCGAGCGTTCGGCGATCGCAACGGCTGGTTGGAAACCGGTATCTCTTGGCCCCGAGATCCTACGGGCAGAGACCGCAGCGATTGCCGGCTTGGCGACTCTGAATGCAGCGTGGTTTGTGGGACGGTAGAGCGAAGTCTACTGGAACGCGAGATAGCCGAGGCAGCCGAGCCCTGCGCCGAGAATTGCGCCCGCGACCACATCGCTCAGAAAGTGCATGCCCAGCAGGATACGGGAAAGTGCGATGCTGACGGCGCAGAACAGCAATCCCGTGCCAAGCTCGGGATAAAACATCAGCATCGGTAACGAAACAGCGAACGCGGTCATCGTATGACCGGACGGGAACGAGAATTGATCGGGTGGAAGCAGCGTCGCCCAGCAGTGCGGTGCGATTTCACAGGGCCGCCGGCGGTTTGCGAACCGCTTCAATACCATGAAGAGGAGTATGCTCAAAATCGCAGAGAATCCTGCGGCGCCCAACGCACGAAAGCGTTCTTCGCCGCCAAACAGGAGGATTAAAACGCCCATCGCGTACCAAAGCCAACCGTCGCCCGCTCGTGTCGAGCTGATCGCGTAAGCTCGCATCCACCGTGGCGCGTCCCAATTGTTGATGCGGTGCATCAGACTGTGATCGCGTCGGATGATGAAGCCGCGCATGGGGCTACTTTCCTACTCTGACTATACCTGTTTCTCCATTACATTCTGTTGAAGAAATGTTTGCTGTTCGATTTTTTCTCTTCGATCAAACAAAACTGTGACAAGATGTTACCTAGTACTGACACCCGGAAAATGATGAAAAAGCTGGATTTCGTGTATTTCGAAGCGGGCGGGGGACATCGCGCAGCAGCCATCGGGTTACAGAGCGTTATCAAAGAACAGGCGCGACCGTGGGAGGTCCGGCTGGTTAATCTCCAGGAAATTCTCGATCCTCTCGACATATTTCGCAAATATACCGGCATCCGCATGGAGGATGTATACAATCTACTGCTCAAGAAGGGATGGACGCTGGGCTCGCCGCAGTTGATCGTAGCGATGCACGGATTGATTCGTTTGTACCATCGCGGACAGGTGCGCTTGCTGAAGAAATTCTGGACCGAGGGCGAACGAGATCTCGTGGTTTCGTTGATCCCGAATTTCAATCGCGCGCTGCGCGAAAGCCTACCGGGAACTCCGCTGGTCACAATTCTTACCGATTTGGCCGATTATCCTCCGCATTTTTGGATTGAACGGCAGGAACAGTACTTCATTTGCGGCACCCAGAAAGCGGTGGACCAGGCGCTTGAGCTGGGACACTCGCGGGAGCGAATTTATCGTGCGTCCGGTATGATTTTGCGGCCGGATTTTTACCGGCGTGACGCAATCGACCGAACCGCCGAGCGCAAAAGACTAGGCCTCGATCCGGATCGCACCACGGGGCTTGTGCTGTTCGGCGGCGAAGGATCGAGCGTGATGCTCGATATCGCCAGGCGCGTCGAAACAGATGCGCAGTTCATCTTCATCTGCGGGCGGAATGGCAAGCTGGCTGACCGGTTGCGCAAACTCCGCACCAATTTCCCGAAATTCGTGGAAGGGTTCACGAAACAGGTCCCCTACTATATGCAGTTGTCAGATTTTTTCGTGGGCAAGCCAGGGCCTGGAAGTATCAGCGAGGCTCTAGCCATCCAGCTTCCGATCATCGTGGAGCGCAACGCCTGGACGCTGCCGCAAGAGCGCTACAACACCGAGTGGATTCGCGAGAACCAGGTCGGCGTCGTGCTGAAATCGTTTCGCCACGTCAACGCGGGCCTTACGGAACTGCTCGAGCCGGCCAACTTCGCGCGCTTCCGCGCCAATGCGGCCGCTATCGAGAACCGGGCCATTTTTGAAATTCCCGATATCCTCGATTCTTTAATGCGCCGGTGAATGCCACCAGTCCGATCGCTTCGCCTGCGAAGAACAGCGGCCAGTTGAAGCGACTCGGTAACCCGCCCGAGGCGATGTTGCGGAAGTCCGAGATGAACGCGAGAACGATCATTGCTGCGCCTGCGACGATCCCGGCCCACGAGCGTCTTGGGATGCCAAGGCCGCCACTGCGCAGCGCGATCGATCCGCACACGATCATCGTCGAGGCGACCAATACGGGAGCCCACACCGGTCCGATCCACGGCAGCGGAATCAGAAAGAGAATGTCCCAGGTAGAAAAAGAATCCGGCCAATGGATCATCAATCGCAAGAAGCCATAGAACGCGATGTCCCAAACGCCGAAGGCAATCGCGAATGCCGCGACGCATTCGTAGAATGTGCGCCCGCACGCCAGAGCGATTCCCGCAAGCATCGCCATGGTTGCGGCTTCGCGTCCGATTTCGATTGCGAGGCGCCGTGGATTTTCGGGACCGGCGTCTGCAAGTTGCTGCGGCGAGATCAGCGGAAACAGATCGTGCGGTTTGCGGTCGGGGTGGAGCTGCTGGCGAACCGGGTCGTAAATCGCGCGGAGGTAAACGACGACAGCCGCTTCCACATAACCGAAGGAAATGCCAAATAGGAAAAGTGCTGCGATGGTGCGGCGCATACGGTTCATTCCACCACGGCGCTCGCATTGGTGGGAGTGCATGGCTAAGGTGCGCAATTGGCTGCAAAAGAGTCGCCGAATCTCGCCAACTCAGGCTGGTCGCTTAACGCGTACCTTATGGTCAGTCGCGACGACCAGGCAGCCAATCCACCGATCGAAATTCTCGGTTGCGATAGCAATGATATCCGAGCGAGTAATGCGACGAGGGCCAGGCTTCGCTAGACGCACCAAGAGGAGTTCTGCGCGTGTCCCAGGCGTGTATCGACGCAGGTCGCAGAAGTTGGTGGCGCATCAGCGTCCTTAGTATCACTACCGTCGTCAGTATCACTACCGTCGTCGGAAGCAGATGGTTCAAACTAGTAAATAGATGATCCAACTCTCGGGCGCCGGCAAGCGGTTCGGCCGGAAGCTCCTGTATGAAAATCTGAACTGGCTGATCACGCCGAAGGAGCGCGCGGGGCTGGTTGGCGCAAACGGAACCGGCAAAACGACGCTACTCAAGTGCCTTGCCGGAATCGAGTCGCTCGACTATGGTTCGCTCAGCGTTACGCGCGGCGTCCGGTCGGGCTATCTTCCGCAAGATGGTCTTTCTCTGTCGGGTCGCAGCGTCTTCGCCGAGTGCATGTCGGTCTTCTCTTCGTTCCACAACATGGAGGAGGAGATGGAACAACTCACGCAGAAAATGTCGGAACTCGATCCGGCGAGCCCGGAGTACGCGCAGGTTGCCGACCGCTTTCACGAGCTGGACAGCGAATTCCGCAACCGCGATGGGTACGCCATCGAAGCCCAAGTGGGAACCGTGCTCGCGGGCCTCGGCTTTCCGCACTCGGACTGGCATCGGCGAACGGAAGAGTTTTCAGGCGGCTGGCAGATGCGA
>Ga0126371_10003183_pt1 | contig 14303 bp, 18 predicted proteins | sample PanSoiMetaPlot_4_FD_110145 | JGI IMG/M metagenome (GOLD analysis project Ga0126371, IMG submission 110145) | Tropical forest soil microbial communities from Panama - MetaG Plot_4 | ecosystem: Environmental > Terrestrial > Soil > Tropical forest > Bulk soil | place: Panama | collected 2016-02-17 | reverse complement strand
GACGAAGATCACGTCGTCCTTGGCGACTCGGTATTGCTTGCCGCCGGTGCGGATGACAGCGTACATGGCGCGCCCTGAAAAAAAGAGAACGGACGGGACCAGCCCGTCCGTTGGCGCGGACTATAGCCGGGAAGCGGCGTGTGTCAACGGTTTTGCGCCACGTTCCGGGGGATTTTTTCCAGCTTTTGCCGAAGGTTAGCGGCCGAGGTCAGTTGCAGACCGGCGATGGCCCAGCGTTGACCTGGTTCGGCGACGTGAATGCGCCCGTCGCGGCGCCGGCGAGGCCGCCGGCTGCGGCACCGAGCGCCGGATTGCCGCCGAGAATCTCGCCTAGGGCCGCACCACCGCCGGCGCCGATCGCGCCGCCAGTGACGGCACGACAGCCCGGCGATTGACCGCATGCCGTAAGCGACAGCATAGCAAATGTGAACATGAGCGAGCGGGTGAAAACCGTCATCTCTGTCCTCCTTCTGTTGCCGGCGCCGTGTCGTGACACCGCTATGCTAGCCGCTACCCGCGGCTTTCAAGTGGTGGGACGCGAAGCCAGTCACAAGCAGAATATAACGGGGCTGTTGCGGCCACCTTTCCATCGGGTGGCGTGACAAGTTTGTGGGATTGTGGGATTGCGGCCGACGGGGCGGCTGCGTTAGGCTCCGCGCCCTATCGGAGAGGTGCCGGAGCGGTCGATCGGGGCGGTCTCGAAAACCGTTGTGCCCTTTACTGGGTACCGTGGGTTCGAATCCCACCCTCTCCGCCAACTTACGTTCCACCAACGTTCATCACCGTCCACCGGCGTCAGATAAGTCTTTGACGCGGATGACTTTTTTTGACCTTCGGTCTTGCGACGTCCACCGTCAGCCCCCATCATCAAGTCGAGACTCGGGGAAAGGAACGGGGAAAGAACGTTGGCGAAAAAGATCGAACAGCTCACGGCGTTGGACGTGGCGCGTGCCAATGAGCGAGGGACCTACCGTGATGGCGGAGGCCTTTGCCTATATGTGAGCGGCCCCACGGCCAAATCGTGGGTGTTCCGATTTACGTTGAATGGCCGTCCGCGCGAAATGGGGCTGGGGCCATTGCATGCGGTCAGCTTGGCGGAAGCGCGCTCCGCCTACATGAGCGCCTAACGGATTTTTTGCACCAGCGCGCTAGAGACTACCGGCTCCGCGGGTCGGGCAAGCCTGCTCCGGGGGCCGCCTCCGGCTAGAAGCCGCGAGAGCCCTAATTTGTTCTTGGACCAGGAGATTGCGGAAGAATGGGTGGCGGCGTACAGAATGTACCTCAGGCTTTGAGGGCAGCGTTGCCCCATTTTGGGAGCGATAGCGGTGTATTTTTGGTCGTACTCATTCGCTTGGCCGGTGGTCGAATGGCCACTGGTGCTGCTCACAATCTTCTTGGCCGTCGCGTTTCTGCCGAGCATCGTCGCGTTCGTCCGCGGACATCACAATCGGTATGCCATACTCATACTCAACATCCTCCTCGGCTGGACGGTAGTAGGGTGGGCGCTAGCGCTCGTATGGTCGCTCACAGCCGTCTGGCGTAAATCTGGCCCTGCCGCCTACGAAACATGAGCGAGTACGGCGGCGCAATGACCTCCGACCTCGACCTTTGGCGCGCCGCCGACATCCTCGTGAAACACTATGGGGCCGATGCTTCGATCGTCGCGGCTCGACGTGCCGACGAGATGCTCGCTGTTGGAGACATCGAGGGGCAACTCGTGCGGAAACGGATCTTGGCGGCGGTCAAAGAACTACAGCGGACGAAACTGGCCGCGAACGAGCAGTGGCATTGAGCCCTGGGCGGTTGAGGAGGGCGACATGCGTCGCGTAGCACCTTGGATACTTTCTAAGTCTCTCCCGGACGCGCTTGAGCAGATCACCACATTGCGTGCCCGCGTCAAAAATGCGTCCACCTATGATGGCGTGCCTCTGACGACCCAGACGCGGGCGACGTTCATGGCGATGCTCGATGAAACCGAACTAGAGGAAGTGGCGAACGCCCGGGAGCGCGAGGAGGAGCGTCTTGGGCGAGCGAAACATGTTGCGGAAGGTGCGATCAAACAGCGTTCCGCCGCTCTCACGGAGATCGCAACCGCGATTGACTGGCTCTCCGATGGCATATCGAAAGTCCTAACGAACGATGCGGCGGCGATCGATGCGGCTCGGGAAGCCGGGGTAGAAGTGCCGAATATAAAGGCGGAACTCCAGAAGCTTGCCGAAGCCGGGGCCAACGCCCTGAAGCCCCTAACCTTAATCGCCGAGCCGCCTTGAGCCGGCGCTAACGCGTAGGCTCGTTGAAGCGATTCGTCGGACGCCGAGTGGTTGCGCGAGGTAACCGGTACCGGTGCTTGGGAAGGGGGCGGCCGAGTTTTAGAGTCTTCCACCAGGAGGTTGAGCCTCCCGGGTTTCGCTGCGATGTCGAAGCGCACGAACGTAAAACCTCGTTCACACTTTCATGACGGCAAAGCATTGCCGCTGAGATATTATTTTGATTGAGACTGATGAAGGGGTGGGGCCATGAGACTTTATAAGTATGTTGTGACGCACCCGGAAACAAAACAGCGTGTTACCTTTTGGAGCCATGAGGGGTTCCAAATTAAGTACTATGGTAACGTGCACGCCGAGCTGGCTTGGGGTCTTGATAAGAACCAGATGGCCAAAATACCGGATGGCACCGTGCAGGAAATCGATGTGCCTGCGGATAGTGCGCCTAAACTAGCAAGCTGGCTAAATGAACAATCGAAAGATGTTTAGGCTGGCCGCCGCTCATTCAAGTTGATCACGTCGCCGCTCGGACGGTCTGCGCGAGCCTTACGACGCGCCAGATTTCGATTTCCTCGGTAACGGCAGGTGGGCGGTTGGTCGCTGGTGTGGCGTGATCCAGTTGCTCGGAAACGGTTCAAAACCGATAAGCGTGTTCACCCAACTCGGATGCTGAAGCGTCGCGCCCTTATGGCCGCAGGCCGAACAGCGTGCCGCATGCCGCAGCGCTGACCTGGGGCGTCAGGTGCGCTAAACCCCGAAATCCCTTATTTCGATCGGAACGCAAATAAATAAGGTCGGCGAACGGTCGCGCGTTCATTCCTTCGGGTTCGGATGGCGACGATCACCGCGCCGGTTGGCTTTGCGAACGTAAGCTATGAGGGCATCGGGGTGGCGATGCTTGGCTTTGAGGGCGGCAATCAGCGCATCCTCCGCATCGATTGTCAGGATTTCCGAATGGTTCTCCGACCTCAGACCGACGATGTATTCGGGCATGATGTAGACCGCTACTCTCGTCCCTTAATTCTATCACCCGTCGAGCCGGGAGGTATTACTTGGTTCGATCCCAGTCCACTACAGTGTTGATACGCCCGTGCTGCTCGTCGATCGCATCGAGGATCGCATTCACCGCCAATCGAGGTAGGCGCCGTAGGAAGCCACGCATTCGCGGACGAAACACGTGAGGAACTGCGCGCCGACCACCGACGCGGCGCACGACCGCGTCTAGGTCATCGAAGCCATCAATCAGACCGAGATCGCGAGCTCGGGTTGCCACGAACCAACTACCATCAAACACCGTCGCGTCATCTCCAACGAGGCGATCACCGCGCCGTGTGCGAACCCATTCTTTGAAGTGCTCGTGCAGTTCGTCGAGGACGGTTTTGACGAATTCGACATCCTCCGCCCGTTCAGGCTCAAAGGGGTCGAGCCGCGCTTTATGCGCCCCCGCGGTATGAGTGCGGGCCTCGATCCCAAATCGCTGGATGAGGCCGACGACCCCGAAACTTCTGCCGAGCACCCCGATAGAGCCGACGACACTCATTGGGCTCGCTAGAATTTCGTCCGCCGCACAGGCGAGCCAGTACCCGCCCGACGCGCCCACGTCTTGGATGACGGCGACAACCTTCACGCCGGATGTATCGGCGTTTCGCCGGATTAAGGTCGCGATCAGGTGAGACTGAGCCGGCGAACCACCTGGGCTGTCGATGTCGAGAATGACGCACCGGCACTTTTTGGCGGTCCGAAAGGCCCGTCTGATCAGCGGCGCGTAAGTCTCTGCGTTCAATGCGCCGCCACGCGCGGAAAGCAAGCCGTGAAGCCTTATCACGGGCACACGCGGACGGCGCCAGAATAGCAGCGAGGTGATCATTCTCGGTCAGCGTATAGCCGCCGCGATGCGCAATCTAGTGACCCCAAGGCCACCATTCTCGATCGGAGCATTCCCTCCGGAAAATCACCAGGCCTGCAAAAACCCGATCCGCGAGGCCGCCGCGAGGAGGATGGGGGAGCGTGATGGGCGATGAGTTCAAATTTCACCAGCTCCTCCAACATGAGTTCTAAGGACCTCTCGCGAGGGCAGATTGACGCTTTTTGTCAGGTTGTAGAGCCGGACGATTTCGCTAGAAGGCATGGTCAGCTTGTATCGGCTGCACTTCAGTTGCGTCTCTCGCCAGCGACTGGCTTGGTGCGTTGCAGCTCATGGACGGCGGCGAGGATGCGCTTCCAGATCCGGTGACCGTCCGCGTCGCCCTGGGCCAGGAGCTCATCGGCGCGCTGGGCGGTTACGGTCTCGGCGTCGGCGCCGTGCCGCTTCACCAGCAAGTTGGCCGCGCGCCAGATGTCGATCTCTTCGGTCACGGGTATGGGGTCAGGAGTTAAGGGGCTGTGGCAGCCGGGCGCAAGTGGTGAGTTATCACCCAACCTTGAGCCGATAGTCCTGCCCCTCCCAGCGGTTCTCGTCCTGCCAGTAGAGCGTAAACACGATCTCCTGCCCCGGAATGAGATCGGAAGTGTCAAGATCGGCGAAGTACATGTCGAACGCCGTCGCTGCGGCTACGGTATCGTGACATGTGCGCCAGTTCTCGCGACTCCAGTGAACAACAGCGGGCCTGGGAACCTCGATGCGCAGGATCTTCCCCGCGGAAAGGACGCGGGTCTTTTGGTTTGAGCGCCACGAACAGTGGCGTGATGACACACCATCGATCTGGTAACGCTCTCGTGGTTGCGGCGGCATGTCAAAGACGCGCTCTTCCCGGAGCGAGCGCAGGAGCTTTACGTGCTCCGCGTGTGCCCAGACGAGCGGCATCGCCGACCCGGAAGGGCGGCCGCGCACCAATTCACGCTCCGGAATCTCATCCCCATCCCAAACCTGCTCGGGCAGCAGATGGCCTTCGCTGCCGCAGGCCTCCAGCGTGAGCAACAGACGCTCGGCATCCGCCTTCCTTCCGGCCGCCAGCTCGTAATGAGCCCGCTCGCCCGTCAGTAGCGGCCATACTCTGCCGATGCCCGTGCCATCGAAGGGACTGCCATCGTCGTGCTCGCCATAGCCATCGCCGTTATAACGGCGCCAACCAGGCCCCACCGGCAATTCAACCTTCAAGAGTGCGTCGATCACTTTCACCGTGTTCCGAATGCGCACATCGTTCGCCGCCCGCAACCCAAAGCGCACAAGTGCCAGTGCATCGGGACTTACGATGGACCAGGCGGCATGATCGTTATCGCCGCCAGGCCGGTTCCGAATCGGCACAACCCCGCGTGTGGGCGAAGCCGCGCCGGTGCCATCCGCCGGTGAGATGCGGACGTAATATCCCTCGACGCAATTGGCGGCGGCGATTGGCGTTCCGCGGACATAGGTCCAACGCTCGACTTGGTCGTTCCAAATATCCGCCGTCTCGCGCAGGTAGTTGGCCGCCTTTTCCTCGCCAACATGGTCCGCTAGGTCGGCGGCGGCAAGCAGTGCGGCTACTTCGACGGCCAGCGTGAATGGAGAATATCCTCCATCCTCCTCCCAGCGGTCCTGACCGGTGACGGGGCCATTCCGGACGACGAACCCTGCGGCGCGATGCACCAATGGCCAGAAGCGCCGCAACTCATCGTCGCGCAAACCTCCCTCGCGCCACATGAGATCGACGAGGAGAATCGGGAAAGCGCATTCGTCCATCTGGACTCCGGTCCAGTATGCATCCCCATCCAGCCAGCAATTCTGCGGCCAATGGCCGTCCGCTTCCTGTGCGGTCTCAAGCCAATGCAGCACGCGCCGCGCATCATCGAAAGCGCCTGCTGCGACCAAGGCGCCCGCCGTCTCGACAAGATCGCGCGGCCACACGAGATGGTAGCCACCGAGATCTTCGTCGCCCTTGCTGTACCCCCACGGGATCGAGAGGCTGGCGATAATCCCGCCAGGAAAGGAACTAGCCTCGTGCGTGCGCAGCACAGCGGTACTGATGCGATAGGTGTTGGCTTTTGCCGCTGAACGGTCGAGCGGCAAAAGTCCCTCCTGCCACTCCCGCCATCCGGCGGTGTAACCGGCGAGCGCTGCATCGACGCCATCGTTTAGGCTGGCGATAACGCGATGCGCAGCCTCCTGCGACCGACGGCCGAAACCGAGCACCAAAATGAACTCGCCGTTGCACGTCGCTATGTCGATTTCGCCAGTCAAGGCGACATTGCCGTCTTCGGCGACATCGTAGTTCCACGTGAGCGCAAAATGCTGGGAGAGATCTTGCCAGCCATCGGAAACGCCGACGAATCCCACCGAACGCGCCCTCCACGGCGCCGAGCAGGCAAGCGCGAGCGCGCTGCTGCGTCCGCGGGCGAAAAGCATCGGGCGTCCTTTGTAATCGCCAACCCAGGCGGTGTTGTGAGCTCCGCGGTTGACAAGATGCGGTGCGAGCAAGGCGTATAGTCGGTAATCCTCCATCGTGCCACTCTGTGGCTTGAACCGCACGCGTTGGAGGATGACGTCCCGGCGTGGATCGGCGAGCACCAACTTCTCGATCGTGTACCGGCCATCGCGCGCAGCGTTACGTGTGACGAAGGCCGGCACGCCATCGTCGACCGGCCGGATGACGCTCACGGCATCACGCTTCTCTTCCGAAAAATAGCCGCGGCCGTCCGTGACGATGAGACCGAAATCGCGGGTGCAGGCGTAGTCTACGCGCGGATAGTAAATCTCATTGAGAATTCCATGGCTCAATGTAAACCAGACTCGGCTCGCCGTGGACGGCGCGGTCCCGACACCGCTTTTCGCACTTGAGGTCCAGCGCGCGGCAATGCCGGGATGCCCCGGTGCTGGATTATTGCCGGACGGAATCATTCGGGTTCCCAGTTGTGGACGAAGGGCGAGAGCCGCGAGTCCCGACCCTGCCAGCAACCCCAGTATATTTCCCGCGGTCACGCTGTCGAATCGTCTCCAGCTTTGCAAGCGTCGCTGTCACGAAAGTGTGAGCGAGGTTTAACACTCGTGCGCCATGATCTCTTCATAATCGCCAAGTAGCGTCCGCGCCCTTTGTCGCATTGTGCAAGGGAGGCAGGTCGGCATGAAGGCTTTGCGTTGTTACTTTCTCAAGAACGGTGTGATCAGGTCGGTTGAAGTCTTGCGATGTGCCACGACCGCAGCAGCAATCGAGCGGGCGATAGAGTTGTACGAGGAACGTAAAGGCGAGTTTGCAGGCATAGAACTATGGGATGGGGCGCAGCTTGTGCATCAGCACCCTGCGGACGTGAGGAAGAGCGCGTAGCGCCAGAAAGGACAACCGATTGTGGACTGCTCGCGCGTCAGTGCGAGCCATCCTGGGCGACGCAGCGGCCGAACGCGACACGGTGCGCGACGGAACTGCCCACGCGCGGTGCCCGTACGGGGGTAATGTTATGCGATCCCTCCGCGCTAGGCCTAACGAATTCTTGTGATAGAAAAAAACGGGTCTGCGACGTGGGGTTTCATGGTGCTTGCCAAGATTTTGATACTGGCGCTCGCCACGTTCTGCGCCAGTGTTTCATTCGCGTTCGCTCAAGCACCAACACGGCCCGATCCTTCGCGAACACCTGGCGCGATCAACTCGGCGGTGACGCAAGGTAGCATCTTTGAAACCATCTGTGTGCGTGGTTGGACGCGAACGGTTCGCCCGCCCGACGACTACACCTATCACTTGAAGCGAGAGCAACTCCGCGAGTGGGGCTATGACGACCGGGAGACGCGCGACTACGAAGAGGATCATCTGATTCCGCTTGGACTGGGCGGGAGTCCGACCTCAGCACAAAACCTTTGGCCGGAGCCGTTGAGCGGAGCGTGGAACGCGCATGTCAAGGATAGGCTGGAAAGTTATTTGCACGAGGAGGTCTGCGCCGGTCGCATGGGACTCGAAGAAGCACGTAAAGAGATTGCAGAAGACTGGATTGCGGCTTACCGGAAGTACCTAGGCGAACCACGATAATCTCCGACCTCGATTTGTGGCCCCGGGTACCCATCCCCCGCGGTGGTTTCATTGCGGGCTTCATCACGAGTTGCTGGTGTGCCACCGAGTGAAGTAGTGGATATAGTGCATAACTCGAATCTAGATACTCGGGGGACTCGACTCTATCTCTCCGGCATTAGAAGCTAGTACAGCGGTCCGGTGATGCGGGGTTGCCACCTTCAGCACTCGCCGGGTAGCCGTGAAACATCGGTCGTTGTTCGGCCGACCATTCGCCCTCACCGGCGAACGTCGATAACCGGACGGCGAGGCAACCGAGGCCATTGGCAGTAGCGTACGGTACTGGCAATGGGGCGGATTAGTCGCAACGGGCGCTCAAACTCGTTGCAGATCACGATACCGTGTAACCCATAAGGTTCACGGCGCCGTGGACCTGAGGGACATGAAAATGTTTCCGCAGGCCAACGTTGATATCAGCGTAGGTGTAGCGCAAGTCCTTAACTGGATTCTGATGGCTTATCTGCTTCTGAGGTAGACGCAGACGGGATCGGGTCACACCGATCCCGTTTGTCTTTTCCGCGTCAGAACTGTGACGTTCTCACTAGCAACACCTGCCGCCGGGACCTTACACAGCATCTTGATCTTGTCGGCGACGACATAGCTCCGGCGCGGGGCGTGGTCGTCCTTGCAACAATCGGCAAATGGTTAGTGGTAGGCTACGGACGGCCGGGTCCGCGTTCCGGCGGACTGGAGGAACGATTCAAACCATCGGACAACTTCGCGTAACGCCGCGCCAAGCGCGTTATATGGCTGAAGCTGCGGCTTTGTCGGCGATTCTGGCGGCGTTCGGGGCGCTCCCGGTTGATTGGGCGTCGGCGATCGGCGGTTGGATCGGGCGGACGATCGGCCCGCGGCTCGGCATCTCCCGGCGCGCTTTCAAGAATCTCCGTCGCGCCATGCCGGCGAACAGCGATGCCGAGAACCGCCGCATCGTCGGCGGCATGTGGGACAACCTTGGCCGGTTGGTCGCGGAGCTTCCGCACCTCGACGCGATCTGTGCCGCCGGATCCGAGCGGGTCGAGATCGTCAACGGCGACGACATCGCCAGCTTACGCAATGCGAGTCAGCCGACAATCCTGTTCGGCGGCCATTTCGCCAACTGGGAGGTCGGTTCGTCGACCATCCATCGCCTGCTCGGCCCGTCGCTGCTGTCGGTCTTCCGGGCGTCGAATAATCCGTGGGCGGACCGCGTGTTGCGCCGCCAGATGCGGACACGCCGCGTCGTCGCTAAAGGCGCCGACGGCGGCCGCGACCTATTGCGCCATCTGCATCGCGGCGGTCATGTCGGCATGCTGGTCGATCAGAAGATGAACGACGGCATCGCAGTGCCGTTCTTCGGCCACGACGCCATGACCGCGCCGGCGATCGCGCGGCTCGCCTTGCGCTTCAACTGTCCGATCGTGCCCGTCAGGGTCGAGCGCCTGAACGGCGCCCGCTTCCGCTTCACCGTGTTGCCGCCGATGGAGCTGGCCGACAAGCGCGACACCGACCACAACGTGCGGGCAACGCTGACGCGCATCACCGCGGTGATCGAAGAATGGATCGTGGCGCGGCCGGAGCAGTGGCTGTGGCTCCATCGGCGCTGGCCGCGCGAGGCTGCCTGAGCCACGCTATCCATGCGGTTTAAGACGCCGACACCCACGGTAATTTGATCGTCAGTCCTCTCATTCCCTATGGGCCGGGGGTATAAAGTGAATGCGCGCTTTTGAAACGGAGCGCGCCCATGGAGCTTCGGTTATTCGCGCTGTGCTGCGGCCTGGTTTTTCTAACCGGATGCGGCAGCGGCTGGGTGAAGCCAGGCGCGAGTCAGCAAGACTTCGGCGAAGACCGATCGATCTGCCTCAAAGAAGCACAGCGACCCGGCGGATCGGTGTTTATCAATCCCATGAACGGAGTCTTTGGCCAAGAGGGGCACACCGACAGCCGCATCTATAACGCGTGCATGGTCGACCATGGCTGGTCCCAGAGCGGCGGCTGAATTCGAGCCGAGACGCGACGCCACGCGCCGCATCGCCGGGCGCGAGCGAGCTTAGCGCAGCGCGGTCTTAGGCGCCGCTTGCCATATGTGGACGGCGAGCAGATAGAGCCCGCGTTCCGTGGGGCGTTCGCGATGCTCTGGTGGCAGCGATTCGTCCAAAGCGCCGGCTACCGAATGCATCATCGGCAGCGGCTTGATGTCCAAGAACGCCAAGTGCCGCATCCGGCGACGCGCGACGACGAGATCGTCCGCCGGCGCGGTTGCGTCTTTAGTAACGGACTGGTGAATGCCCAGGCTAATGCGATCATCCGATACTGGCGTTTCCATCGGAGTGTTCCTCCAAAGCAAACGGACCTCAGACGTCTCCAAACGCGGTCACAAAAATATCATGCGCCACAGACTCGGGATTGCGCCAGACCCGATCGACGCCAATTCTAGGTTTACGAGTCGCGGCCGCGGCAGCCGCGGTTTCCCGCCACCTATGGCGATGATTCGCTTGCGGTTTTGGTCGACAGCATGCCACCGGGCGCGGGCGGATGCGTAGATTTCATTGGTTGTTCTCGGCCGCCTGCCAACCGCCAGCGTCAGCTTCCGCCTTGCAGACGTACATGCCGTATTTCAAGTTGCCGTACCAACGGCGGGGACGTCGGCTAACGTCGGCGGAATTGTTGTCGCCGCGGGCCGGGGCCGGCCGCCGCGGCGCGCTCGTCCTTGTGGCGGAAGACGATACGGCCCTTGGTGAGATCGTAGGGCGTCATCTCGATGGTGACGCGGTCACCGGCCAGCACGCGGATGCGCGCTTTCTTCATGCGGCCGGCGGTGTAGGCAAGCGTCTCGTGGTCATTGTCGAGCTTCACGCGGAACCGCGCGTCGGGCAGCACCTCGGTGACGACGCCGTCGAATTCGATCAGGCCTTCCTTGGTCACGCGCTTGCTCCCCGGGGCGAGAAGGGGCGGCCGAAGCCGCCCCGTTCCGTCGTTAAACCGCTTTCAGATTGGCTGCCGAGCTTTTGCCGCGGCGCGGGTCGGTCTCCACGTCGAAGCTGACCTTCTGGCCCTCGCGCAAATTGCCGATGCCCGAGCGCTCGACGGCGGAAATGTGTACGAACACGTCCTTCGAGCCGTCTTCCGGCTGGATGAAGCCGAATCCCTTCTGGGCGTTGAACCATTTAACTGTGCCGATCGCCATTGTGTCGTTCCATGTCGCAAGTGGTGCCGCCGGGCGGGATCGCGCGGCGGATCGGACACCGTGAGGGGTTCGGGAAGCAGGTCCGGCGCTCATCCGAGCGAAGGCGGCGTGCCGAGGACCCACAACGAGTCGATGGGCCACAAATAGGCGCTTGACGCCCGGATTGCAAGCTTGGCCTCCATGCCCCTCACGCCCCCGAGCGCGCGGCGGTGATCCGCTGCGCCCACGCATGGCTGCGCACGCCTTATCACCATATGGGCCGCGTCAAGGGCGCGGGCGTCGATTACGCCATGCTGCTCGCCGAAGTCTATTCCGAAGCCGGCCGTGTCCCGCCGCAAGCCTTGCACCGATCGTGCGTTCAACTCCGCGGATTTTGGCCGGCGAACTGACGCGCGGGTTTGAACTGCGGACCCACTGACTCGGTAATAGCGAAATTGGTCCGGGATGAATCGCCGCGCTTCAACGAGATACGGCGCACGATCAATAGGATTTCATAGTGCGGTCGTCGTCAGATGACGCCCTTACCCGTTCGCCTCGCCACCGATTTCTGCACAAAGTACATCGCGATCATCGACACGATCGACGTCATGACGAGAATGTATCCCAGCCAATCGAAGCGCATCAGCGATCCATCGGGGTTTTGCGCGATGATCGCAGCCGCCAGCGCCGCGCCGAGTCCGCCGGAGAGCTGCTGCAGCGACGCGCTGACCGCGTTGAACGATCCGCGTTGACTTTGCTCAGGGATCGCCGACATCAGCGCCTGCGACGGGATCATGAAGGAAAAGAGGCCGATGAACATCAGCACGTTGACGACGATCACCGTGGCCAACGAGACCTGACCGAGATGGGTGTAGATCAGCACCATGATGATAGACACCACGCTGCCAAAGACGAAGGTCGGATACTTGCCGAACGCGTCGCTCGCGCGGCCGACCAGGGGCCCGATGACGACGCCGAACAGACCGCAGACGAGATAGATCGTCGGCAGGTGCGCGATGTCGATGCCAAGGTTATGCACGATGTAGGCGCTGCCGAACGGCATCAGCATATAGCCGCCGGTTGCCAGCAGCGTCGTCACCGCGAAGGCCAGCGCGTAGCGCGGCTGCCCGACGGTCGCGATCAAATGCCGGAACGGATTCCCGTCCTGCTTCAGCCGCAGATGCGCGTCGACCGGCTGCATGGCGAACGTAATGACGAGGATCGCTGCGATCGACAGACCGACGATCGCGACGAAGCAGGCGTGCCAGTTCCAGCGGTCGGCGAGAAACAGGCCGGCTGGAATGCCGAGAACCTGGCTCGCGGCGAAAGCCGTCTGAACAAAGCCCATCACGCGGCCGCGCATCTGCAGCGGGAACAAGTCGGTGATGATGGCAAGCACGACCGAGCCGATCACGCCGCCAAACAGTCCGGTCACGATCCGGCCGAGCAGCAGGACGTGGTAGTTCTGCGCCATCGCGCAAAGCATGGTTCCGAGCGCGAAGCCGACATAGAAGAACAAGAGCAGGCGCTTGCGATCGAAACGATCGGCAAAGCCGGCGGCAAGGATGCCCGAAATTCCCGCGCTGAAGGCATAGGCCGAAATCGCCACGCCGAATTGCCCGGCCGTGATGTTGAGCGATGGCATCATGATGGCGCCGAGCGGCGACATGATGGTGAAATCGAGAATGATCGTGAACTGCGTGAACGCGAGCAGCGCAATCAGGAACGACTGATAGCGCGAAAAGCCGGTCTGGCGTTCCTGCAAGGCGATCGGTGCCGTAAGGGTTAGATCAGTCATGTCACTCATCTTTTACGCTCGGTTGAGCCCGCCGCCTGATCAGGCGGTGGGCTCACCTCGTCGCTGCCATTGTTAGTTACCGGCCGTCGACACAATGTTTGAGCTGCTGTACGGACCGGTGATGCCCGCCGGCGCCGACGTGGCGCTCTGACTCAACAGAGCCTGCTGCACTTGGCCGGCAAATGCGACCTGGGACAGGGGAGCGGAAAGCGCGACGACAACAAACAACGGGCGGAGGACGGAAAGAACACGCATGGGACTTCTCCTTCATTTCGATAGGTTGGCTGGGATCGTCAACCTCTCGACGAGGATATGCGCCGCAACGCCGTCGCGATTAGACGGGAACTATCGTATGGGCTTTGCGGTGCCGCCAAATAATCAAGTACCCCGGCTCGATGACGGAAACTGAAGGCGAATAGGGGTTTTGGCCGCATGGCACTGGCATGCGCCGGAGATAAAGGCTGCCCGGCCATCGGTCATGCGCACGACAGCGAAGATCCATGCATTTGATTTGGGCTTATGCGGCGTTTTGATCGATTAGATCGTCAGGCGCGCCAGAGCGTCCCGCAGCTTTTCAAGCGCAAATGACCTAAATTCCCAAATACGCGGTCTGTACGGCCTGAAACGAGAATGTTTAGTCAGAAAGCGTCGCGCGAGCAGTCGGAAAACTGGGGCCGACGCGCGGGTTCGAACCGCGGACCTACTGATTACGAAAGATTTGGGATAATGAAAACACCGCGGCAATCCTCACTCATTTGGTCCCGGGCTGATCACAGCCATCCAAGGTTTTCTGCGGTTGTCTAGAGGCGGGACCAAACGCTTAGCGGCGGATTGTAGAGCAGGAGGGAGGCGAAGCGCCGAAAGAAGACGTTGCCAACTTATCTCCGGCCTCGGCGCGTTGCGTACGGTTGCGACGGCGGCCGCGGTGTTTCATCACAAATTATTTCCGCGCCACGCTACGTTCGAAACAGTCTACTGGCGCACCCTGGAAGGTAAACACGCTGCTTCTTTATATCAGGCGCTGAGGTGACCAGCCCCCGCGAGGTGGTCCGGTTGGAATGTTAGTTTATTGGATGCATGAGTGTCATCGGTGTTGAAGCTGGTCGAGCGATGGTCTCGGGCGCCGG
>Ga0126371_10003182_pt1 | contig 14303 bp, 15 predicted proteins | sample PanSoiMetaPlot_4_FD_110145 | JGI IMG/M metagenome (GOLD analysis project Ga0126371, IMG submission 110145) | Tropical forest soil microbial communities from Panama - MetaG Plot_4 | ecosystem: Environmental > Terrestrial > Soil > Tropical forest > Bulk soil | place: Panama | collected 2016-02-17 | reverse complement strand
ACTAAGCGAGAAAAATGAGCGGCCGGTGGGGGCACCGGCCGCTCGGGCGTGGGGGATGGAGGGTAACAGTAATCCAAAGCAGCTTGGCCCTTCCGGCTGCCCCGCCGCGCTCGCGAGCGGCAGAGTAGCACCGCGAGATAGCCTTAGCTCCGAAGGACCAAACCACTTCCGATTACCCGTCCAGTTTCGATCTGATCGGATCTGCCGTCGATAGGCAGGAGGGCCCATTTTTTCCAGTACTTTTCCTGCGAACGCAAGTACCTTGTGCCGGTACCGAAGTACTACCTTTGTTTACGGCATCTCTAGATTTTTCTAACAATCTCGGGCAACAATTCGGCCAGCTCACATAGCCTCGCTCTCTCCGCTTCTCCGAGCAACGCCAGCGCCTTTGCCAATGATTCCACCCGCCGCTGGCGCCCTTCCCGGAGGATCTTTGTGCCCTTCGGCGTGGCCAGCAACCGCACCCGTCGTCCGTCCTCGGTCGACTCGCGCTTCACCAAGCCCGCGCGTTCCAAGCCCGAGACGATCCGGCTCATGGTCGGGGGACGAACCTGCTCGGCATCGGCAAGCTCTCCGAGCGACCTCGGCCCGCCGAACACCAGTACCGACAGGGCGGAAAGCTGCGCCGGCCCAATACCGCTCTCGCGGTCGCCTACCCGCAGCCGCCGCAAAAGGTGAATCGCCGCCGAGTGCAGCTTGTCCGCAATTTCGGTAAGCTCCCGACCACCCTCACTTTTTTGCTTGACAACCGTCATAGAATATAGTTAGCTATGCTAACTAAATCATCCTCGGAGGTCAATCCCCATGAACGCGACCGCAGCAAATCCTATCGGAATTGCCGGCCTCGGCCAGATTTCCATCATCGCTCACGACCTGCCCCGCGCGACGGCGTTCTACCGCGACGTGCTCGGCTTGCCGCTGCTGTTCACGGCAGGGCACATGGCTTTCTTCGACTGCGGCGGCGTCCGCCTGATGCTCGGCCCCGCAAGCGCACCCGAGTTGGATCACCCGAGCTCCATTCTCTATTTCCGCGTCCCGGATGTCGACGCCGCTCACCGGCATCTTGTCGCGATGGGTGTGAAGATCGAAGCGCCGCCGCGCCTTATCGCGCGCATGCAGACCTACGACCTCTGGATGGTTGGCTTCCGCGACTCGGAGGACAACATCATGCAGTTGATGAGCGAGGTTCCACGCTCTTCCTAGCGCGTATCCTCGGCATGACGCGGCGAATCTATCCTTTGCGCTCTCGGATGGCGCTCGCCGCGAAGCCACTTCGAAAACACGGGGATCGCCCGCACGGGCAGGCTGCCGTCAATGCTTACGACGCGGCTCGCGCCACGGCTTGTTCGCCAAGGCCAGCTGCTTCGGCTCGGGTCGTAAATCGCCTTCCTCCCAAGGGGGTCTAGCCCGGCTACAAGCCCCACGCCGATTACGGTATTCTTTTACCACTATGCATGACCTCAGCTACTTCCGGGAGCACCTCGACGTCTTCGCCGACATGGCCAAGAAGCGTTCTATGACCCTCGACTTGGATCGCTTCCGCGCACTCGACAAGGAGCGGCGCGTACTCATCACGCTCAACGAGGGGCGCAAGGCCGAGCGCAATAAAGCCAGTGAGGAAATTGCTCGCTTAAAAAAGGAAGACAAGAGCGCTGAGGCCCTTATCGCGGAAATGAAGCAGGCTTCCGAGCAGATTAAGGAGCTTGACGGGCGCATTGCGGAGCTCGATCGAAAGCAGCGCGACCTGCTGCTCAGTATCCCCAATGTGCCGCATGCTTCCGTGCCCGTGGGCTCGAGTGCGGCCGATAATAAGGAAGTGCGGTGCTGGGGCACTCCGCCGAAGTTTGATTTTCAGCCCAAGCCGCATTGGGAGGTGGGCGAACGCGCGGGAATTCTGGATCTCGAAGCTGCTGCCAAGATCACCGGAGCGCGTTTCGCCGTTTATAAGGGCTGGGGAGCGCGCCTTGAGCGTGCTCTGGCGAACTTTTTCCTCGACGTGCATACCCGGGAGCACGGTTACACGGAAATCCTGCCGCCTTTCGTGGTGAACAGCGCCTCGCTCACCGGAGCCGCCCAGTTACCCAAATTTGCCGCCGATCTTTTTCGTTTGGAAGGCACGGACTTTTGGCTGACGCCGACGGCCGAGGTCGAACTCCACAATCTCTACCGTGACGAGACCATTCCCGAAGAGAACCTGCCCATCAACGTCACCGCCTGGACCGCTTGCTTCCGTTCCGAAGCAGGAGCTGCCGGCAAGGACACGCGCGGCATCCTCCGCCAGCATCAATTTCAGAAAGTTGAGCTCTTCAAGTTCACGCATCCCGAAAAAAGCTACCAAGAACACGAAGCCCTGACGAAAAATGCCGAGGCCATTCTCGAGAAGCTGGGCCTGCACCACCGCACGGTTCTCCTTTCGACCGGCGACATGGGCTTTGCTTCCGCGAAAACCTATGACATCGAAGTCTGGCTCCCTTCGAGCAACGAGTTCCGCGAGATTTCATCCTGCTCGAACTGCGAAGCCTTTCAAGCGCGCCGCGCGGGTATCCGCTTCAAGCCAAAAGGTGGGGGCAAGAGCGACTTCGTGCACACGCTCAACGGTTCGGGCCTCGCCGTAGGTCGCACCTGGATTGCAATTGTCGAGAATTTTCAACAGGCCGACGGCTCGGTCCTAGTCCCGGAGGCCCTGCGCTCCTACATGGGCATTGACCGCATTCCGCCAGCTAAATAGTGTCTTTTCAACTCTCTCCGACTCCCGCGTGTGCCTTTCTGTCAATATCCCGCCAAAACCTCCTCGACCTTCGATAACCTGCTGTAAAATAAAGACTTAAGTTGGCCCTTGGCCTCGACCGTTGGCCCTGGGTCTATCTTGCCCCCTGCAACTTCTTGAAATGACGCGTTTTCGTTTGACTAGCGCTTTTCGCCTTTCATACACTCATTTCACTGGGACTTTGGGGGTACCCAGCCTGGTAGTGACTGTTTTTGACGCCCATGACATTTCTTTCTCGCATCGTTCGGTTTCTGTTTTGGCTGTTCGTGGTTTCTTGGGGCGTGTGGCTCGTTCGGCGTCTTTTCGGTTTGCTGCTTCAGACGACCACCGCATCCCCGGAGCAGGCCGCGAAGGGAACCGCTTCTTCGCAGCCTCCACGAGCCGCGCGCCGCTTGGTCCGCGACCCGGTCTGCGGCATGTATGTGGACGAAACGCTCTCGATTCCCATGCGCGAGGGCGATGAATGGTTACATTTTTGCTCCATCGCCTGCCGCGATGCGTATGTCGTTAGTTCCAAAAAGTTTGCTGCGAGCGGCTAGGGAGCTTGCCCTTTAATTAAGGGAAGGACCACAAATCGAATCTGGGCCAGGTAGGACGCACCAGCCAATAACTCAAGACGAAAGGACCGACGCCGATGGCCACGGTCGCAAAGCCCACAACCCCGACAAAGATAAGCGTGCCGCCGATAGTGCCGCGCATTGCTCCGCGCGAAGACCTGAACCCCTTTCGCATCGCGCAAATTCAATTCGATATGGCCGCGGAGTTTTTGAAGCTCGATCCCGGGCTGCGCCAGATCCTGCGCACCCCCAAGCGCATTCTGGAAGTCTCTCTTCCCACCAAGATGGACAACGGCCAAGTAAAGGTCTTCACCGGGTACCGCGTGCAGCACAACATCTCACGCGGCCCTGGAAAGGGCGGCATTCGCTACCATCCCAATGTCACTCTTGACGAAGTCAAAGCGCTCGCCGCTTGGATGACCTGGAAGACCGCCACGGTGAACGTGCCTTTTGGCGGCGCCAAAGGCGGAGTGATTTGTGACCCGAAGCGCATGTCCAAAAGCGAGCTCGAGCGCATGACGCGCCGCTTCGCCAGCGAGATTCTTCCGCTCATCGGACCGGCGCAGGACATTCCGGCCCCCGACATGTACACCGACGCGCAGACCATGGCCTGGATTATGGACACCTATGCCATGACCATCGGGCATGCCGCGCACGGCGTGGTCACGGGCAAGCCCGTTTCCATCGGAGGTTCCGAGGGGCGCGGCGAGGCCACCGCGCGCGGCCTGCTCTATGTCGTCGAAGAAGCGTGCAAGGTCAAAAAGATCCCGTTGCGTGGCGCGACCGTGGCCATACAGGGTTTCGGCAACGCCGGCGCCACCGCTGCCCGTCTGTTCGCGGATAAAAAAGCGAAGATCGTCGCGTTAAGCGATACCCGCGGCGGCGTCACCAACTCCCGCGGCATCGACCCCATCAAAGCCATCCGCTACAAAGAGCGTGCCGGTACGGTGGTTGGCATGCCCGGGGCCTCGCGCATCAGCAATGACGAGCTGCTAACCATGAAGTGCGACATTCTGATTCCCGCTGCGCTTGAAAACGTCGTTACCCTGCACAACGCCGAGGCCGTCAAGGCCCGCATCGTCGCGGAAGCCGCCAACGGCCCCACCACCCCGCACGCCGACGAGATTCTCGCCCGCCGCGGCATCACCGTGCTGCCGGACATTCTGGCCAACGCCGGCGGCGTGACGGTCAGCTACTTCGAATGGGTGCAGAACCAGGAAGGCCTGATGTGGGACGCCGACGAAGTGAATTTGCGCCTGCAGAAGGTCATGGTCAGAGCCTTCCACGAAATGGTGGAAACCATGCGCAAACATCACGTTCCGCCGCGCGCAGGCGCGATGATCCTGGCCGTCGGCCGCGTGGCCGAAGCCACCCTGGTCCGCGGCCTGTTCCCGTAATCGACCGACCTTAACAGATCATCAGGGCTTCTCGCCGGCTCCCGGAATGGGGATAGGCGTCCTAATATTCTGGAGCTCGGGCGGTATGCCCAGTACTGCATTGGTGTTCTGGGCGACCACCACGAGCCACGTGCCGTTCCGCTTTTCCGCAACCATCACCATCATGCCAAAGCGCGGTGGACGAGCCGTGCCATCGGCGTTCTTGTCTCCTTCAATTCTCCAGCTCCAATCGACCACCGCCATATCAGGCCGGAGAAACCGCGCGGTCGTCTGGAGCGGTGTGAGGCTGGCCTCCTTAAAGCGCCCGCTGAGCAACCGCGTGTGGAATTTCTCGAAGTCGGGCCTGCCGTGCAGGTAAGTTGTCGCCACGGTCACAAAGTCCACATCGTCCGCCATGATCTTTGCCAACTCGTGCCCGTCGTGCTTGGCCCAAGCGTCCGAGAACGCCTGCGGAAGCCTCCGCACCGCTTCTTCGTCAGCTTTCGTCTGCGCATTTGCGCCCACGGCCAAAAGAAAAAGGAGCAGCCCGCACAAAAAGTGTTTCATCTTCATCCTCCGGCGCTGTCGAAGATGGGAACCAACCGCTGGGGGCCGCGCGCGAATCGAACTCTTACACTGTACCGGAGAATTCTTCAATTTTTTCCTTGCGCTGGAAAAAATCTGCGCGTACATTCGCAATTGCCGGTGTGTTCGAAGCCGCAGGAGAAGAAGTCCTCCCGCGGAGGCGGGCGCAGCCGGCAATTTTCGCTTGGGGCGAAAGATTTTCGCGAAACGCGGCACCGCGCGACTCGAACAGAGAATCTAAGCTTCTGACAGCGGCATGATGCCGCCCCGGATGAAGCAAAGAAGTTAGATGGGAAAGAAGAAAGAACGATGACCAACGGGCACAACGGCCACACGGCTCCGCCGATTCTCCTGTCCATCGCGGGCTTTGATCCCTCCTGCGGCGCGGGTACGGCCGCAGACTTGAAGACTTTTGCCGCGCACGGCTGCTACGGAATCGCCGCGATCACCTCGCTGACGGTCCAGAACACCCAGGAAGTTGAAACTGTCCACAACACACCAAGCGCGGAGCTGCGCGCTCAGCTCGAGGCGCTCGCCAGGGATTGCGACATCGCCGCCGTCAAGATCGGCATGCTCGGAAACCGCGCCAACGCCTCCACCGCCGCAGAATTCCTCGACGCGCACAAATTCGCTCACGTGGTCCTGGACCCGGTTTTCAAGTCCTCGGGCGGCGCCGAGCTTCTCGATGCCGGCGGAATCAAGTTTGTCTCGACGGAATTGCTCAAACGCGTCAGCGTCATCACGCCAAACGTCCCGGAGGCCGAGGTCCTGACGGGGTTGACGGTCAAAGACCTGGCGGACATGGAATCGGCCGCGCGCAAGCTCGTCGAGATGGGTGCGCACGCGGTGATCGTCAAGGGCGGCCACATGGACCGCGCCGTGGACATCCTGTTCGAAGGCCGCGAAATGATTCACCTGGCCGCCGACAGGGTCAAGGTCGAACATACGCACGGCACCGGCTGCGCCTTTTCTTCCGCGCTCACCGCACAACTCGCTTCCGGCCGCTCGCTCTTCGAAGCCGCGGCGCTCGCTAAGACGTACGTCACGAAAGCCATCGAAAAGGGCTACGCCATCGGCAAGGGCCGCATTCCTCTCGATCATTTCTACCGCCAGCGCATCGAGCCGCCGCCGCGCGGTGTCCACGAAGTGCCGCAGCACGGCCTGCACCCCGCTGCCGAACCCGCGACCCACTGAAAATAACGCGCGCCTGGTGTGGGACCGCCTGCCGATGACCTCGGGGGATTTGCGGTGCCCTGCTCGCTCTGCTGGTGGCGTTGTTGCTGCTGCCGCGCTACACGCGAAGCTCCGACTTTCTGATTATTGCCTGTTTGTATGTGGTTGCCAAGATTTGTGAGACCGAAGACCGGCAAATCTATTCGCTCGGTCACTTGCTTGGCGGCCACACGCTCAAGCATCTGGCGAGAAGCGATCAACCGATCGAAAATCAGTTCGCTCGATAAACCACGCGCCCGGCAACGATCGTGGCCACCGGCCCACCTTTAAACTTCTTCCCATCGAACGGCGAATTCCGCGATTTGCTGGGGGAGTCGTTCACCTGGTAGGTCCATGCGCGATCGATAGAAAAAATCGTCAGGTCCGCCGGCTCCCCCCCAGCTATCTTGCGCTCCATACCCAGAATCCGCGCCGGGCCGGTGGTAAACAGCTCGACCATGCGCAGGAGCGAAAGCCGCCCCGCGTCGACCAGTTGCCCGAGCGCTAGCCCGAGCGCCGTTTCGAATCCCAAAATCCCGAAGGGCGCGCGGTCGAACTCCACGTCTTTCAGGGCCGGCTCATGCGGCGCATGATCGGTCGCAATGGCATCCACCGTCCCATCCGCCAGCCCTTCAAGCAGGGCGGCGCGGTCCTCGCGAGCTGCTAGCGGCGGATTCATTTTGAACCGCGAATCGTAGCTTACATCTTCGTCGATCAGCGTGAAGTGGTGCGGGGTTACCTCGCAGGTGACGCGCAAGCCCCGCGATTTCGCCGAGCGCACCTGCTCGAGCGAAGCCTTTGCCGAAAGATGGGCGATATGCAGCCGCGCGCCGGTCAATTCGGCCAGTTGCACGTCGCGAGCCACGCACACCGCCTCCGCGGCCGCCGGCATTCCCCGCAGACCGAGCCGCGTCGAAGTGACACCCTCGCGCATCACCGCGCCCCCGGCCAGCGAAACATCTTCCGCATGTTCAATCACCGGCAGATCCAGGGACCGGCAATAGTCCATCACCTGTCTCGCGAGCTTGGCCGTCGCGATGGGCTTGCCATCGTCGGAAACCGCGACGATGCCCGCCTGTTTCATTCCGGCAATCTCGGAAATCGCCTCGCCTTGGCTACCGACCGATGCCGCGCCGATCGGCCACACGCGCACACTTCCGGTTGCCTTTGCGCGGTCCAGAACGAAGCGCGTCACCGAAGCATTGTCATTCACGGGCTTGGTGTTCGGCATCGAGCACACTGCCGTGAAGCCGCCTCGCGCCGCCGCGCGGGTTCCCGTCTCGATGGTTTCCGACGATTCCTGCCCCGGCTCGCGCAGGTGCGCGTGCAGGTCAATAAAGCCCGGCGCCACCACCAGCCCGGCAGCGTCAAAGACCTCTTGTCCGGCTACGGCGCCGAGCTTTCCCGGTTCGGCCACCCGAGCGATTTTGCCGCCGTCGATAAGGATGTCACGCGGGGCATCCGTATGGCTTGCCGGGTCGATCACGCGCCCGTTGTTAATCACCAGCATTGGCGGATTCCTTGGATTTGCTGTGGCCGCTCTCTTTGGAGCGAGAGGCCTTCGCCTCGAGCGCCGGGTGCGCGCCGCCCTCCGAGGCGCCGCCGATCACCAGATACAGGATGGCCATGCGCACGGCCACCCCGTTGGTCACCTGCTCGAGCACGCACGACTTCGGCCCGTCGGCCACCTCCGGCGTAACCTCGATCCCGCGGTTGATCGGCCCGGGATGCAAAACAATGGCGCCGCGATCCGCGCGCTTTAGCCGTTCCGCATTCAATTGATACAGCAAAATGTAGTCGTTGGCGGAAAGTGACGGATCGTTGAGCCGTTCGGTCTGCACGCGCAGCATAACAATGACGTGTGCGTCCTCCAGAGCCTCCTCCATCTTGTAAACGCAACGGATGGGCACTCCCGGGGCGATCTTTTCAAGCTCGCGCGGCACCCACATCGACGGCCCGCATAACGTGAACCGGCATCCGAATTTCCCCAGCAGGTGAATGTTCGAACGCGCCACCCGGCTGTGCAGAATGTCGCCGAGAATGGTCACGTTCAGGTTCTCGATCGTGCCCAACCGGTCGCGAATGGTCAGCGCGTCGAGCAACCCCTGCGAAGGATGCTCGTGCGTGCCGTCGCCCGCGTTCACCACCGGGATATCCAGGTGCCGCGCTACGTAATCCGCCGCCCCCGAGGCCGAGTGCCGCATCACCAAGCAATCCGGCTTCATGGCATTCAAGTTGAACGCCGTGTCCAGCAGCGTCTCGCCCTTCTTGATGCTGGACGCCTCGGCCTGCAGATTCATGGTGTCCGCCCCCAGCCGTGCCGCCGCGGTTCCAAAGCTGATGCGAGTGCGCGTCGAGTTTTCGAAGAACGCCAGCGCCACGGTCTTCCCGCGCAGCGTCGCCAGCTTTTTCAGCGGGTGTTTTTGGATTTCCTGGAATGGTTTGCTTTGGTCGAGAAGAAATCGCAGTTCGTCCGCCGTGAGCGGTTCGAGCGAGAGCAGATCGCGGAAGCGGTAAGTCAATTTCCCCACCCGAGATTTTAGCAGGGTGCCGAAAATTTTCACAACTTGTCAATCCGGGGGCGCTGCCCTCCTTGCCGACCGGCCGCTAGTTCGCCGGTTGGAAGGTTTTGTCCTCCAGTGCCTTGCGAATCCAACGCATCAAAGTGATGGCCTTAAACTCCGCAAACAGGGTCGTGCCTTTGGCATCCTCTATGGGAATCGGAAAACTGTACGTCCGGTCTCCGACTTTCACCAGATAGAAGAAGTTTCCGTCGCGGTAGTGAGAGAATCTGGCCTTGTTGTTGCCGCTGACAATCGCCTTTAAGTCGTGACTCATGGCCTGACCGAATGCCTTTGGAGTCCATTTTCAACCAATGCCAAAAGCTACTCCACGCGATCGACCAGCACGACGCGCTCTTCCTTGTCAATCTCGCGCAAGCGCACTTCGATAATTTCCGTGTCGCTGGTCTGCACCTGCCGCCCGGTGTACTGCGCTTCGATGGGCATTTCTCGGTGCCCGCGTTCGATGAGCACGCACAGCCTCACGCGTTTTGGGCGGCCCAAGTCAAAAATCCCGTTCATCGCCGCGCGAATCGTCCGTCCGGTATACAGCACGTCGTCGACCAGCACCAGGTCCATATTGTCGACGCTGAACGGGATGTCCGAAGAGCGCAGCACCGCTTGCGGCGCCACCTTCGAAAGGTCGTCGCGGTACAGCGTGATGTCCAGGATCCCCACCGGCACGTCCACGCCGTCGATCCCGCGCATGGCCTGGGCAATGCGCTCGGCCAGCGGCACGCCGCGCCGCACGATGCCAACGAGAGCGAGGTGTTTGGTTCCCCCGCTTTTCTCCACAATCTCGTGCGCCAGCCGCTGCAGCGTGCGGTCGATTTCCTCGGCCGACATCAATTGTGCTTTTTCGACAATGCGCATGGGTCGGGTAATCGTATCATTGGTGGCGGTCGCGCGGTCAATCCGCACCCGAAACACGGCTCGAACGCCGGCGTGATAGACTTCGCCACGCTGTTTTGGGAGGCAGAATCTTCCATGGCCCGCACCACAGATTCTTGCGAGCTCAGGAAAGCTCTCACCGCGCTGCTGCTTGCGCTCGTCGGCACGCTCACCCCGCTCGCCCGCGCGCAACACGCCCGACCGGCGGCCCGCTCGGTCGAGCCGTCCGCAAAACCTAGGCTAGTCGTGCTCTTGGTGGTCGATCAAATGCGCGCCGACTACGTCGACAAGTTCCGTTTCCAGTGGACCGGCGGGCTCAAGCGCTTAGTCGAGGAAGGCGCTTGGTTCCGGAACGCCGCCTATCCCTATGCCGCCACGGAAACCTGCGTTGGCCACGCCACCATCTCGACCGGAGCGCTTCCCGCCACCCACGGCATGATTTCCAATGAATGGTGGGATCGCGATCTGGGGAAACGCGTAACCTGCACGGCCGATCCGAGTGTGAAAAACGTCGGATATGCCGGTGCCACGGTGGCGGGCGGCGATAGCGCGGTCAAAATGCTGCTGCCTGCCTTTGCCGAGGAGTTGAAATTTCAATCAGGCGAGGGCACCCGCGTGGTGACTTTTTCGCTGAAAGCCCGAGCCTCGATCACCATGGGCGGCCGCACCGCCGATGCCGTCACCTGGTTCGACCCGTCGGTCGGCGCCTGGACAACTTCGAGCGCCTTCCCGGTTGCCCCGTTCGTCGAAGAGTATGCCCGGGCCCATCCGGTCTCGCGTGATTATGGAAAAACCTGGGCCCCGCTGCTGCACGCTTCGTCTTATCTCTACCCGGAAACCGCCGTCGGAGCAGTTCCCCCCTCGGGCTACGGCGCGGCGTTCCCGCACCCGCTCCGCGGAAAACCGGACAGCACTACGGCCGACGCGCTTTTCTACTCCCAATGGCAAGCCAGCCCCTATGCGGACGCTTACCTTGCCCAGCTTGCCGAAGCCGCTGTCGATAAGCTTGGATTGGGAAGGCGGGCGGGCACGGACTTCCTGGCCGTCAGTTTTTCTTCGGTGGATTATGTTGGACACGCCTTCGGCCCGCGCAGTTGGGAAATCCAGGACATTCTGGCGCGACTAGATCGCGATCTCGGCACACTTTTTTCCGACCTCGACCGCGCCGTCGGCAAGGCCAACTATGTGGTGGCCTTCAGCGCGGACCACGGCGTCGTTCCCATTCCCGACGATCTGATAAAGTCGGGTCGGGAGGCCGGCTGGCTGAATCTCGCCGAGGTGCGGGCGCGCGTTGAGGCAGCTCTCGAGCCGTTTCATTTCGCACAGCCGATCATCTCGGAAATTGCCGCCACCGATCTTTACTTTGCTCCGGGGGTCTACGACAAATTGAGGGCGGATCCCGCCGCACGGAATGCCGTCCTCAAAGCCATCCGAGCGGTTCCCGGCGTCGCCGCCGTTTATGCTGCCGAAGAACTGGAAGATCGCCCCGCAACCCGGAGTCCTCTTCGAACCGCGCAAGCGAATAGCTTCTTCCCGGCTCGCAGCGGCGACCTCCTCCTGGTTCCCCAACCCTACTGGCCTTGGGATTCCTCCGAGCCCGGCAAGAGCCGCAGCTACGGCACCACGCACGGTACTCCCTATGCCTATGACCAGCGCGTTCCTGTGCTTTTCATGGGTTACGGCATTCGGAGGGGCGAATACTTCGCCTCCGTCACCCCTGCCGATATCGCCCCCACTCTCGCCGCCCTTTGCCGAGTCACCCTGGCTGCCCGGGAGGGCCACATCCTCTCCGAAGCTCTCGAAAAATCGCAGCCTCGAGGCGCCGGAGCAAGGCGGGCGCCGGCCTCTTCTAGCCCTCAGTAGTCACGATCCGTCCCTCAGCGTGACCCAAAACTGGGCACACGTGTTATCCTGCCCAGAGTGACTTCCGCGCGCACGGTTGATCTAAGCGTGCAGATTGGCGCAATGCGCCTGCGGAATCCTATTCTCGCCGCCAGCGGCACCTTCGGCTACGGCCTTGAATTCGCCCACCTCGTCAACTTGAAACGCCTCGGCGGTTTTGTCACCAAGGGCCTTTCCCGGGAACCCATCGAGGGCGCGCCGCCACCGCGGCTTTGTCCTACCCCCTCCGGAATGTTGAATGCCATCGGCCTCGAGAATGTGGGCGTTCGCACCTTTGTGTCCGAGAAAGTTCCACTGTTGCGGAAAATTAATACCGTCGTAGTCGCCAACGTCTTCGGCTACACCATCGAAGACTACGTCGAAGTGATTCGCGTCCTCGAAGGTGCCGATGGCCTGGCCGGGTACGAGCTGAACATCTCCTGCCCTAACGTCAAAAGGGGGGGTATGCAGTTCGGCAGCGACCCCAACTTGGTTTCAGAAGTCGTGGGAGCAGCCCGGAAGGCTGCGGCTGGCCGCCCCCTGTGGGTGAAGCTCTCTCCCCTCGTTACAGACATTGGACTTATTGCCCGGGCGGCGGAGGAAGCCGGGGCCGACGCCTTGACGATAGCAAATACTTACCCGGCGATGGCCCTGGATTTCCGTACCGGAATGTCGAGGCTAGGGTCCTCGACCGGGGGACTCTCTGGCCCGGCGATCAAACCCATCACTTTGCGGCTCGTATGGGAAACGAAAAAGGCCGTCAAGTCACCAATAATAGGTCTGGGGGGTGTCGAGACGGCCGAAGACGTGCTCGAGTACCTCTCGGCAGGTGCGTCGGCAGTACAGGTTGGGACGGCCAGCTTTGCTGACCCGCGGGCCAGTGAGAAGTTGGTCGATGCCCTGCCAAGCGCGCTTATCGAAGCTAAAGTATTCAGTGTCAACCAGTTACGTGGAAGGCCCCTGACGGAAAACGGTTGACATAACGAGGCTTTTGTGCTACACTTTTTGGGAGTTTCGTAGCACAAAATACACACTATGAGACACCGACTCTTCATGATCTGGGCTGCGTTCCGGTGGGTGCTTCTGATGTTCCTCATCGCGCCGGTGATGGAAGCTCCGCTTGTGGCGCACCTAAGTCAGCCAATCAAGCCGATTAAGAGCTGGACGGGCAACGCCAGTTGGTACGGCCCCGGCTTCAACGGGCGCAAAACCGCCAACGGCGAGCTTTTCTCTACCGAAGCCCTGACGGCAGCCCACCCCAACCTTCCCTTTGGTTCTCTGGTTCGCCTGGTGAATCCCCGCAACGGCAAGTTTGTACTTGTACGTATCAACGACCGCGGGCCTTATCAAGAAGGGCGTGAAATTGATGTATCCTATCGTGTCGCCCGCAACCTCGAATTGATTCACGCGGGTGTCAGCCAGGTCCGGCTGGAGCTAATGCAGCTGCCTGAAAGGCGTTGACCCCGAAGGAGGTCGGGGTCAGTTATGACCCAGACCACCTTCGATGCCCATCCCCGCAGCAGCCTGATTGTCGCTCTCGATTTTGACTCCTTATCCTCCGCGGTCAAGTTTGCTACGCAGATTGCCGATCTCGTGGGCATGTTCAAGATCGGCAACCAGCTTTTTACCGCCGCCGGCCCCGCCGCCGTCAAGGAAATTGCCGCGCTCGGTTCGAGCGTCTTCCTCGACCTGAAGTATCATGACATTCCGAACACCGTGGCCGGCGCGGTGCTCTCCGCGGCAGGGATGCCCGGCGTGCAACTGCTCAATGTCCACGCGCTCGGGGGCCAGGCCATGATGGAAGCCGCGGCGCAGGCCATCAGCGCCGGAGTACCCATGGGCGCGGACCGGCCGCGCCTTTTAGCCGTCACCGTGCTCACCAGCATGGACCAGAAAACCATGAAGGAGGTGGGGGTCGGCGGCACGCCCAAGTCGCGTGTTGTCAAGCTCGCGCTGCTTGCCAAAGCATCCGGTGTAGACGGCGTGGTCGCTTCCGTTCAGGAAGCCAAAGCCATCCGCAAGGCCTGCGGCGATGGCTTTCTCATCGTCACTCCCGGCGTTCGTCCGAAGGATTCCGACGTCGGACCTTCGACCGACGATCAATCCCGCAAGGCCTCGCCCGGAGAGGCCATTCGCGCGGGCGCCGATTTTCTGGTGGTGGGACGGCCGATTCTCGCGGCCGACGATCCGCGCGCGGCGGCCGAGTCCATCGTGGAGGAAATCGCCTCGGCAAGATAGCCCCTCCGTTTGACCCCTGAATCTCTCCCCGGGTAGCATCCAGAGCGGCGGAAGCGTTCCTTCCCCGATCACCATGGCCATGACAGCAAACCCGGTAGCATCGAAAAGCGTCATCATCGGCACGGCCGGGCACATCGACCACGGCAAGTCTAGTTTGGTCGAAGCGCTCACCGGCACGCATCCCGACCGGCTCGAAGAAGAGAAGCGCCGTGGCATCACGATCGATTTGGGTTTT
>Ga0126371_10003181_pt1 | contig 14304 bp, 16 predicted proteins | sample PanSoiMetaPlot_4_FD_110145 | JGI IMG/M metagenome (GOLD analysis project Ga0126371, IMG submission 110145) | Tropical forest soil microbial communities from Panama - MetaG Plot_4 | ecosystem: Environmental > Terrestrial > Soil > Tropical forest > Bulk soil | place: Panama | collected 2016-02-17 | reverse complement strand
TCCTTTTAAGTGGATAGTCAGGCGGTTGAGTCTTTCCGACCGGCAAGATTGTGGAAGCATATCGCCTGCACCCCGAATGCAGTCATGGAAAATATCAATCACGCCTATAAGATCCTCCAATGATGGCGTCGTGAACGACGCTCCAAACGCATTTTCACGGCAGCTCTGTTTTTCGCTTTCACAATGACATCTCGAGAACATTTTCTCGAGCCGAGAATGCCAATGGCCGTGCCAGTCGCGGGGTTAGCAGCATTTCTCTAGATCAGACGGAAGCGCACCTCTACCCTCGCTGCCTCTGAACGGACCTGGAGACCTGGATTGCGTTATGGACCCTATAAGTTTTCGTGATCGAAAACTTTTTCGAATGGGGCACAGCAAAAAGATGCGTTGGACTGCAGCTGCATTGATCGGTACGTTCCTCGTGCTGGCAACGGATGCGCTCGGATATCCGTTGTAGGGCCAGCCATCCGCTCGATGTTCCAGGAGAGAAGGCGAGAAACATGATGAATGATATTTCTCAACATGTAGCCCTGTTCGCGATTGCAAGCGTCATGTTCGCTTCGACTGCTCAGACACAGGATCGGGCAGGCACATGCGTCACCCCCCCGCCACCCGCTCAGCAATGTGCACCGGAGGCGACAGTTACGGGAACAGATCCCGCGAAACCAGTTGCGGTGGCGCAAGCGACGTCTCCGTCCGCAACGCTCGTGGATTCCGCTGCCCAGCCAGCTACCCCAACTCCATCTCCAGACCCGCCAGCACCGGCAGCGCTTCCCACACCTTCGCTAACTGGCCCGCTCTCGGCACTCCCCCCTGCCATGTTCGAAGCTGGCCCCTTCGGCAAGCTCGCTGTGAACGGCCTTCTGGTCGGTTCGGGTATATGGACCGGGAATTACGTGCCGGGCGATAACAGCCATCAAGCCGCTCTGAGTAACGGTCAGATCTTCATTCAGAAAACTGACGGCTGGTTTCAGTATTACATGCAGGCGGGTGCGTACAACATCCCCTCTCTCGGCACTCCGTTCGTGGCCACCGACAAAACGTTGAGCAAGCTGTACGGCCCGGTGCCGGTTGCCTTTGTAAAGCTGCTGGCGGGGAAGAACACTTCCTTCCTGATCGGAGAACTGCCGACACTGATCGGAGCTGAGTACACCTTTACCTTCGAGAACATGAACGTAAATCGCGGCCTTTTGTGGAACCAGGAAAACGCAGTCAATCGCGGAATCCAAGTCAATCAGACGATGGGCAAGTTCGTCGCCTCGCTGAGTTGGAACGACGGCTTCTACTCCAACCGTTACTCATGGTTGACGGGTTCCTTAACCTATGCCAAAGGGCCCCACAGCGTGGCATTCGTGGCTGGTGGGAACTACGGGCAGACGGCTACTCAGACTTACGCCACACCCGTGCAGAACAATAGCAGTATCTACAACGTTATCTACACCTATACAAAAGGGCCATGGATCATCCAGCCCTATTTTCAGTACACCAATGTTCCCACGAACGCGAGGATCGGCATCGTGAACGGTGCATCAACGATCGGCGGCGCAATCTTAGCGAGTTACGCCTTCAAACACGGTTTCTCGCTGCCGGTACGCTGGGAACATATCTCGAGTTCGGGAAATGCCGCACAGCAAACTGTCAACCTGCTCTACGGTCCGGGCAGCGCGGCGACTTCGATCACGGTTACGCCCACCTTTCAACATGGCGGCTTCTTCGTTCGCGGAGACTTGGCTTATGTTCACGCCAGCAACATCACTCCGGGTTCCGCCTTCAGTCAAACCGGTAACAGCCAAAACCAGCCTCGCGCCATGGCTGAAATCGGCTTCATGTTTGGAAAGAACATCGTTGAGAAGTAGTCGTAAGCGCACCAAAGAGGATCGCGCACGAATGATAGTGCCCCGCTCACTCGAAGCTCTGGGATTACCGGCTGGGTTTGTGGGTCTAGTGACCGGTTTGGTCCTTCTCAACCGAGAGCCACTGTTCGGCGTTCTCGAGACGCTGGGCGCAATGGCTCTGCTGTGGGCGGCGCTGAAAAGGCTTTGTGAAAGCAGCAGTACGAAATGACTTCATTCCAGACGACAGACACCAGGAGAATATCGATGGCAGAAAACTCTACCGAAATGAAGCAGACCTTGGGCCTGACCGGGCTGACGATGAACGCCATGGCTCTAATTGCTCCCGGCGCCTTTCTGTGGCTGACTTTTGCTGGGCAAGCCGCAGCTGGCGCGACTGCACCCTCAATGTGGATCGGCATTCTGTTCGCAACGGTGTTATGTCTCGCGACCGCCGTTTGTTATGCGGAAATGGCGAAGCTGTATCCTGGAACCGGCAGTTCCTACTACTTTGCCGAGCAATCGTTCCTCAATCACGAGACTGCGTGGCCGTACGCCCGCCTTGCCAAGTTCATCGTCGGCTGGGGCTCGCATCTGTACTACTGGATCTATCCCGGCGTGATGGTCGGAGTCATTGGGGTAATCTCGGGCTATCTGGTGGGAACGATTTGGCCGAACTTCATGAGCGCCAGCAATCCTGGTCCAATGTTCATGATGGCAGTGGCCGTCTTCTTTTCGTTCGTTGTGGCTTACATCGCCCACCGCGGCGTCAACGGTTCGACCTCGGTGAACATCGCCATCAACGTTATTCAAATCAGCGCGCTGCTCTTGTTCTCCGTTGTGGCTCTGAACTACCGTCTCAGCCATCCACCGGGGAGCACAGCGGCCCAGTTTGATGCGCAAACCAGCGCATCCTACAACTATGAGTTCGCGACGACTTCGCAGATGGTAAACGGCCAGGCGACCGACGTCATCGTTCGTGACTCGAATGGCGTGCCGCAGCCCAAACTTGACGCCTCTGGAAAGCCCGTGCCTTTCCACATCAGCTATCCGGAGCGTGACTCGGGCGGCGCCTTCCTCTCGCACCCTCGTGGCAAGTCTGTAATTAGTATGCACAACTTCGGCTGGATGTTCGTGCAGGCGACTATCGCCATCCTGATCCTTGTCGGATTTGAGTCGGTGACGTCGATGGGCGGCGAAGCCAAGAATGCGAAACGCGACGTGCCCATTGCGGTCGTCACATCGCTGCTCGTGCAGGGATGTTTCTGCTATCTGTTTGAGTATTTCGCCGCGAACTATGTGCTTAATAGCGGATATAGCATGCAGAACGCGGCTGGCTCGGCGGCACCCATTGGAGATCTAATGATTCTGGTGGGTGACACCCTGTTCGGTCCTGGACGGGGACGAATCTTCATGCTGGCTGAGGCCGCGACAGTGTTCCTGGCCTTGATTGGTACAACGCTCTCCTGCATCAACACGGGAGCACGCGTAACCTATGCCATGGGTAAAGACAAAGAGTTGCCGGATTCGATGGGAGCTCTGCACTCGCGGAATCTAACCCCGCATCGCGCCATCTGGTGGCTGGCGACGATTTCAGCGGTAGTTGGGTGCATCACCGTCGTAATGTACTTCGGCGACGGGTCTGCTCCAGCCGATTCCGCAATTCAGGCCTTGCCACATGGGTTTTGGTCCAGCTTTGGATACTCGACCCATGAAAAAATGGCGGGATTGCCAAATTCGTTCCTTACTATGACGCTGGCTTCGAACTTTGGGACTTTCCTGCTCTACATGCTGAGCTGCATAACATGTATTGTGTGCTTCCACAATCACCCGAAATTCAAGTTCATTCGCCATCTCGTGATCCCGGTGTTTGGTTTGCTGGCCAACCTGGCATGCATGGCCTTCTACATCGTTGGGCCGTTTATGGGTTACGGAACGAAGATGGAACCTCTGTTAGCGTTGGGAATCGCGCTGTGCTGGGCGATCTACGGCGGAATCTACTTCCTGCGCTCTAGTAAAGCTGCGGGACGGACTACGCTGGTTGAAAGCCGCGTACCGGCGTCCTAACGCGTAGGTAGGATTGCCAGGGCCCCGCAGTCGTAAGGTGGCGCGGCCCTGGCACCATCTCGCTGACGAGGGAAAATCTGGAAGGTGTACTGCATAGTCGATAGGCAATTTGTGGACGGGATTAAGCTCTGAGCATTTCCTATGCTCGAAGTAGAGTTTGCACAACTGTCGGATCCAGGCACGGTTCGCCCGCGAAATGAGGATTATCTCGGATGCGTCCTCCCCTGTTCTCCCGAGCAGATCCGCTCCCATGGCTGGTTGTTTGCGCTGGCTGATGGCGTTGGAGGGCAGCGACAAGGAGAAGTCGCGTCTCGGGCAGCGGTGGAAGAAGTGCTTGCGGGTTTCCGCAGGGCGGCCGCGATGGAATCCCATGGTCCTCTGCTCACCCGACTGGTGCAGGCTTCCAACGCGCGCATTTGCGACACCGAAGCGATGGCGGGTCCTGCGGGCGCCGGAATGTCTTCCACGATCGTGGTTTGCGCCTTGCGTTTCGATCGCGCCACCATCGCTCATGTCGGGGACTCGCGGTGCTATCTCATTCGCAACGGCAAAGCCCGCGTGTTGACCAACGATCACACCGTCGCCAACGAACAACTCCATTTGGGAATTCTTTCCAAGGCAGAGGTGGAATCGGTATCCACACGCCACTTGTTAAGCCGCTCTTTGGGAAGCGGACTGTTCGTCAAGATCGACATCGACCAAGTGCAAGTGCAACCTGGCGACATCCTGATGCTCTGTTCCGACGGTTTGCACGGGGCCGTAAGTTCCACTGAGATTGCTTACACCGTGGGCAGCAATGGTGACCTGAATGCTGCGGCGTCGACGCTGGTTGCCAGTGCGAACCGCCAGGACGGGAGCGACAACGTCAGTCTACAGTTAATTGCTGTCCGCAGCGTCGAGCGCACCGGGATGTACCGTGGCCGCCCCTACAAGCTCCGCTGAACCGCCCACTCTGTTGCGCAATCTTTATGAATTCTTTGTGTCTCATCTGGCATGATGGATGGTGTAGTCGGAAGGCTAACAATGACCCCTCTCCATCCCGGCGATCACCTTGATTACTACCGCGTTGACAGTCTCATCGCCCGTAGCGGAATGGCCACCATTTTTCGTGGTACCGATCTGAGGAATGGCTGCCAAGTCGCCATCAAGGTCCCGCATCCCGAGGTGGAGAGCGATCCGGCCCTGTTCGATCGCTTCCAACGCGAGGAGGAGATCGGAAAGACCTTGGACCACCCCGGGGTCATGAAGGTTTCAGTCGATGATAATCGCAGTCGCGTCTACATGGTCATGGAGTGGGTGGAAGGTCGCCTGCTCCGGAAGATCCTCGACGAGGAGCATAAACTTCCGCACGAGCGGGCGGTGCGTCTCACGCTGGGTATTCTCGATGCACTAGGTTACATCCACAGCAGGGGGGTCGCGCACCGTGACCTGAAGCCGGAAAACGTGATGGTCGACGCACACGACACCATCAAGCTTATTGATTTTGGGATTGCAGCGAGCAGCAAGTCACGCCGCCTTACTTTCGCCAAGCTTTCCCAGACCATGGGAACACCCGACTACATTTCTCCGGAGCAGGTCAAGGGCAAGCGTGGCGACGCACGCAGCGATCTATATGCGCTGGGTGTCATACTCTACGAAATGTTGACGGGCAAGGTGCCTTTTTCCGGCGCCAATCCCTTCCTGATCATGAATGACCGCCTGCTTAATAATCCCGAGCCACCACGTGAGATTGACCCCAGCATCACGCCGCAATTGCAGGAGATTATTTACCGCGCCCTGGAGCGTGATCCCAAGAATCGCTACCTAAACGCCCGCGATTTCGCCTGGGATCTTGAGCACCAGGATCAGGTGGGAGTTAGCGATCGTGCGGCACTCCACGATTGGAAAACTCGTCGTACTCCCTGGCCAAAGAAGATCCTGTTCTACGTTGGGCTAGCGCTGATTCCGGTCGTGATTTTTGGGCTACTGCTCTGGGTGGCAAAACACAGCTAGTCATGCAAACGCAAACCGCCTGCTACGAGCCTCAATCTTAACGCTGCATGAACTCGTCGCTGTGGACGACAAACTCAGGATAGGCGCCCGCGCCCAGTTCGTAGAGATCCATTCCCTGCACCTCCCCTTCTTCGTCCACACGTTGACGATAGACTTTGTCCAGCAGCCAGTTGAGGCCGTAAGTCAAAGGCAGCACAAAGCCCAGAAGAGTCGTAATCCCCGCCAATTGCGCCAGCCATTGCCCGTCCGGTCCGCCAACCGAGAAAAGTGAACCGGCAACCAGCCCCCAGATTCCGGCGACAGCATGCACCGAAATCGCTCCTCCGGGATCATCGATGGCCAGCCGCGATTCCAGCAGATCGATGGCGGAGAGAACCAGACCTCCCGCAACGATACCGACTAAAATTGCGATCGCGGGTTTCAGGAAGGCTGCCGCCGCACTGCTGGCCACCAGGCCTGCCATCCATCCGTTTGCACTAAGCGAGGCATCCGGCCTTCCGAAACGGACCCGTGTGACAACCGCCGCCGTCAGGCCAGCGGCTGTTGCGCACAGCGTCGTATTCAACACAGTGAGCACCACGCTCGACGGGTTGGTCCCAGCAAACAAAATCGCGCCCGCAGAATTCAGGCCAAGCCAACCCGCCCACGCCATCAGGCAACCTGCAAGAGCTAACACCGGACTGTGACCTGGAATCCCAGCGGGGATACCAGCCGGCGAAAATTTCCCGCGCCGCGGGCCTAATACCCAGGTAACCGACAGCGCTGTGAGGCCGCCAACCGCCTGAATCGTGCTCGCCCCGCCTCCATCTACTAAGCCTTTACCCAACCCGCTGTTTGCACCGAGTTGAGAGAGCCAACCTCCGCCCCACACCCAGTGGGCAAACAACGGATAGGTCCAACCCGCCAGCAGAGCGGAAGAAGCGCACGAGGCGCCAAGTCTCCAGCGGTCCGAACCCGCGCTCAGCGGAATCACCGCCGCCAGTCCCACGCTGAACACTTGCAGTAGTACGATTAGTGATTCCGCAGACAGGTCGAGTGGCAAGCCGCGCAAGAAGAAGGGTTCGGCCGCAATCCAGTTCCAAGTTTTCCCGCCAATCGTCATGAGATGAGCGGATCGGCCAGCGCAGCCCTGCCATGAAAAGCCGATAGCAACGAAGACGGTGGCTGCGACTCCAAAGACGCAAAGGGATGCCAGCATCACGTGCGCGGCACTGCGGCTTCGGCCGAGGCCAGCGTTCACCAGCGCCAAGCCCGCGACAGCAAGCGGCACGAGGAGGATCAAGAGGAAGCAGAGGGCAGCCGATGTTTGGGAAAGCGAAGGAACTGGCAAACCCATCAACCTCTGTCTACATTGAGAACTCGATGAGAGCGGACCGCTAGAACAAGTCCCAACACTTCCACAGCCATCCCCGCCAACACAAACGCCACACGCGACGCTGTAGAGGGCAAAAGAAGCAGAGCAGCGACGACGATTGCCCACCCTGCGGCCAATAGAAGAAAACCTGCTGGTTTCATGTCACTTCCAACCACAAATCTTCACGAGCATCTGCGTCGATCAAAAGGGCGAGTCGGAGACGCTACACCCCCGCGAAGATCGCCCTTACTCAGCGAGTACGCTAATGTCTCGCAGTTCCTACCGTCCAATCAAATTTTTTAATGGGCCCCAGAAACGGAAACGAGGGGCATCAGGCTGTACCTATCGCGGCGTTACGCCGGTATGGCTCCGACTCGCGTCCTCAACAGAATAATAGCCATTGCGCGCGTGGACACGCACATTTGGAGCCTTCGATTTGACACCAATTCGGTGCCATTTCCCCGATGTTCCAGAATCGGGTGGACGGTATCCGATCACGTACTCGTTTCGGAGGGATCGAGAAGCCTTGATAGCGTCCTCTTTTGCCAGATCAGTGTTGCTTACACGGAAGTGAAGTCCACCGGTCTGATCTGAGAGCTTTTCAAGCATTTCGGGTCCCTGGCGCTCTCCTGCCCGGTCCCATGGTTTCTTGATGAGGGCGGGACGGTAGGGCGTGATGGTGGTGCCCAAACCGGCTAGTCCGTTGTCAACGATAATTGTGTAGATCTGCACATCGGCTTCGAGCGCAAAACTCAGTAGATCTTTTTCCGAATATCGACTGTGATTGTCCCCCCCATCTGAAAGAATCAGCAGCGCTCGCCGCGACCACTGGGCTTGCCGCATGCGGCTTAACCCGAGATAAATCGTGTCGAACAATGCTGTAAGGCCGCCTGGCTTGGCGAACCCGATCCTTTCTTCCAATGCCGCGGTGTCGGTCGTGAATGCGGGCAAGGCCGTGGGCTGTGTGGAGACTGTCAACAACAGAAATTCATCGTCCGGATTGGCAGATCCGAGAAAAGCCTGGACGATCTCCTTAGCTCCGTTCAGCGTTTGCTGCATGCTGCCGCTGATGTTCAGCACCAGACCAACTGAACAGGGAGTATCGTCACTGGAAAAAGATACGATTTTCTGAGGTTTGCGATCGTCGAAGATATTGAAGTTATCTGCTCGCAATCCCTCGACTGTCCTGCCATCATGGTCAGTTACGGTAACCGGAACCAAGACCATTTCTACGCTGGTGTGAAATGTGGGTGCTTTAACCGCTTTTTGAGCTTCCACTTCTCGCGCGGTAAGGAGAATTAGAAATGCAAGACAAGAACGCAACGGTAACATAAGACCCATGACAGCCGAGAATTTAGATCTTCTGGAGTCGGAAATGGATTCGTTGGAATCCGTCTCCAGACCTGCGGACGTGACAGATTGGCCTGCGCGCGTGCTCCGCGGAAAGTGCATGCGCGAAACGCTCGTAGAACTTAATGCCTTCCAGAGCGTTCTCACGGTGGACATTCCAACCATTGCCTGCCCTCCGACTGTGCTACCAAAGCATAGGGGAAGACTCGTAAAAAAGTCATGAAATAGCCAAGGGAAAGCACGTTGGTAACCAAATGACCAAATCAGCTGACCGGCCCCGCAGGCAAAAGCTCCGCCCTTGGCATTTGACCGGCCAGTAATAAGGTGAGTAGCTTCATTGTCCAAAGCGCTGGTGATTGGTCGACCCCGGGCCGGCCCGGAACTGGAGTCGAGTAGCGCTGGGCTGATCGGTTCAATCAATGCTGGTTCTCTGGATCGAGGCCTACGTTGATGCCAGCGGCCGGGTGCAGGACATCGATTCGTTCCGAGTTGGTGCTCGCAGCGGGTGAAGCGTAGGCTGATCTTCACGACATTCCGTCCTGCGCTGTTCATGGGGCGGCCCATGCCCAACGTTCGGCGCTCTCGTTCTCGAGGATCAGAGTGAGACGATAAGCGCTAGTATATGCAGTTCAAAGTCAGAATGCCGTGTTTGCATTCTGACTTTTGTCTTTTCGCCTATTTCTCCGTTCGCTGGGAGGAGGTTTCCGCAAAGGATTCATCCGGCGAACTCGCAGGCCAGCCGGCCACTACCAGAAACACATCCAGCACAAATAGTCCGATCGCCAGATCGTTGAAGAGCGTGGCCTGAGGAATGTCGGGCCAGTATTGGTTGGCTGCCCAGAGCAGAAAAGCGACGGCGAGCAGAACTGCTTTTAAAAGTTCGGCTGCGCCTGGTCGGCGGATGGTCTGGTAGACGAGATACGCGATCGCGATGAGGGCGAGAGGGAGCGCGCCAAGAGAATTGTGGGCGTTGCGGGGAAAACGGTCGGGGAGGATATGCCATATGAAGAGGAGCAGCACCGACGCCATGGTGAGCATGCCGAGGAACACGGGTGCGGCTCGGTGGATGCGACCGAGACGTTTCATAAGAGGAGTCTATCTGACACGTGTGGCCGCGACGTCCTCGAATCCCGATGGATTCGAACTGATTGGGAAGAGATGAGCTTGTACAGTCGTTGTGTGGCGAAGCGTGAGTCCTTGCAGGGTTAAAGGGACGAGTTGAGATAGGGAACGCTCTCGAAAGAAGTGAGCCAGGAAATCTTCCGCGATGGATCCTGTAACCGGCGCAGCAGTTCGGGCTTCATTGCTGACGCTTCGGCGGAGCTACTCCGGATGACACGCAGACGATTGCCGGTCAAGGCGCCCAGTGGCGCAATCCGCAGAAGAGCCCCAATCGTGACCTTCGGCCAAGCGGTGTCGAACGCAGACATCCACACGGTCAGGAAGACGCCTGAAACGAACACCACAAAAATGGATCCCATCGCGACCAGAGGCAAACCGGGCGCCGGATCGATCCAGCGGCGAACAGCCCAAGCGCCGACGCGACATGCAGAAATAAGATGATGGCATAAAGTGTCATGTGTCCTTCTGCTTCCGATCAGTTTGCGATCCCCACAACCCTGCGAATCGACCCGTGATTCTCTGCAAGCTTGATCATCAAATCGGCCACGTTGGCGCGTGAAACTTTGAGCCCGAAGCGTGGCAGGTGCCCCTCTCGCACACGATATTTGCCGGTGTAAGGCTTGTCCGTAAGTTCCGGCGGGCGCACCATCGTCCAATCCAAGTCGGTGTTCGTGAAAATCCGCTCCATCGCCGACGCGTCAGCGACGGTTCTTGGGAAGAACAATCGGCCAAGCAGGTAAGCTGGCGGAAAGATGGAATCTTTGAATAGAAAGGCCACCGACTCGACGATGACCCGTCTGACTCCTGCGTCCGGAATCGCACTGGTTAAGGCCCGCGCGAAGCGCTCCAACAGGTTGGCATCCGCTTTCGCTACCGGGACGCGTGGACCAAACCCCGACAAAACTGCGTCATGACCTTGAATCGCCAGTTCGAGTTCACTGCTGTTGAGCAGGTCGCCTTGTTTGATGTCGATGCGGTCGCGGAAATCTCGCAACCGGTCAGGCGAACGAACAAATGCAGTCACCCAATGGCCTCGTTCAAGCGCCTGTTTGACCAGTTCTAGGCCCGTGCCACCGGTGGCACCCAGCACAACCAGTCTCAGGCGCCGTCGGTTATTCCCCTGTCCGCTGCCGCCAATATCAGGATCTCTGTGCATATTGGCTATAGATAACTCTACTGACTAAAGGATGCTACACTTTTTGATGTTTGGCGAAGACCAAGAGAAGTCCCTACAAATCCCTGGTTCGCGAACGCCAGGCTGCAGATACCCGTCGGCGGATTGTCGAAGCCACCCGGCAACTCCTCGAGCAACAGGGCTATGCCGGAATGACGATTGAAGCACTCGCGCGCCGGGCCGAGGTCTCTGCCCAGAGCGTATATGCCATCTTTAAGTCGAAGACTGGCATTCTTGCCGAACTTCTCGATCAGTCGACCTTCGGCCCCGAATACGACGAGGCCGTACGCCGGGCGCTAAGCGAGAGTGACCCGGAAAACCGTCTCCGGCTGGCAGCTCCAATCGCCAGACAGATCCATGACGCCCAGAGCGCCACCTTCGACTTGCTACGAGGCGCAGGCGTGGTCACGCCGGAACTAGCAAAACTGGAACACCGGCGAGAATGCCTCCGCTACGAACGACAGGAAAGGATGATCATTTCCTTGCGCGATGCAGGAAGGCTGCGGCCGGACCTCGATTACACATCCGCGCGCGATATCTTCTGGATGCTCACTGGCCGGGATATTTACCGGATGCTGGTACGGGAGCGCGGATGGTCCTCTCAGAAGTACCAGGAGTGGCTGGCCGAGACCCTCGTACGATCCCTGCTGGGTCCGCCAAGAACAACCACGAAGAAGACCCAGAAGGTTAAACATCTAAGCTGACTCATCGCCGCACGCGCGTTGAATCATTGTGTGGAAAGCCTACCCAGCCATGGCGCGAGCACGACGGTGGCCGATCAGGACCGCGGCCGGAAGGCGATGAGGGGAAGCTGCCGGACCAGGCGCCGGCGGTCATCCTCTGTTCCACAATATCGCCAGCCGAGGAGCCGCCTCAGAACGCGGCGAACGAGTGACGCCATGAATCGGTTGCGGCGTTCATTTGCCATCCGTTGATCGCATTCGCGACAGCGGTTTTTCAGATGAGGGGGAGTCGCGCAATTTTAGAGGTCACTCAATGGGGGAACGAGTCACGGCGGGACTGGCGAACGCACGCACGAAAGGAACAACCCTCGGCGATCTCCCTTACGAATATTGACGCCCACTAAACAACGCGAGTTCCGCCGATTGCGGATTCAGCAACACGTTCCATTCAGAGAGCTGACCGGAGGATTTGTGTTTCGGTGGGACAGTCCACCTTGGAGTGACCAAGGAAAACGCGCTTCGTAGTCTCGTTCTTTTCGAGCGAAGATATTCTTCAAGAAAATCACAATGCCAAACCCGTAGTGTGACGGCATTCTGAACATCCTTATATATATGGTGGTGGGCACCGTTTCGCTGTCAGCGGCATGGCCGGCCTGGGGCTCGGCCTGTAGGCACGTGCACGCCATCGAAAGCAACCCTTGGTCAAAATGTAGGTTTAAGATTCAGCCTGGGACGAGAAAGATCCCCTTGACTATCGGTGGACGACACTTTGGCGAGGCACAGGACGCAGACAGGGTGCCAAACCTCAGTTATCGTAATATCCTCCTGATTTCACGCATGGACTCGTTTGCATCGGAATAACATTCTTCGCATCCACAAATCTGTTCGACGGAAGTCCGGATATCTCCTTGGAGGTGCTTGTCGAATGAGGGCAGCATGGTACGAGAAACAAGGGCCCGCGCGCGACGTCTTCATCGTCGGTGAAATGCCAGACCCGACACCAGCCCCAGGAGAAGTTCGGATCCGGATTGCGGCTTCCGGGATTAACCCCGGAGACATCAAGAAACGGCAAGATTCATTCGGGGTCGGTATGGCCTACCCCCGCGTCATCCCACACAGTGACGGTGCGGGACAAGTCGATCAGGTTGGGGAAGGCGTCTCCGAAGCTTGGCTTGGCCGCTCAGTATGGTGCTACGGCGCACAATCCTATCGCCCATTTGGTACTGCTGCCGAGTTTGCCGTGGTCCCGGTGGAGAGAATCGCGCCCCTCCCGAGGAACGTTACGATGGAGCAAGGCGCGTGCCTAGGTATTCCAGGGATAACAGCTCACCGTGCAGTGCACGTATCAGGTGATGTGGGCGGACGGACAGTGCTAGTGCAAGGAGCGGCTGGTTCCGTTGGCCAGTGCGCCGTGCAATTGGCACGAAGGGCCGGGGCACGAGTGATCGGAACCGTGCGATCGTCATCAGATGAGAAGACCGCACGGAGCGCCGGGGCGAATGAGGTAATTCAGACGAGCCGGGAATTGGTTTCACGGATAAAGACACTGGCACCAGACGGCATCGATCACATCGTGGAAGTAGCGTTTGGAGCCAACATCGATAGCGATATTGAATTATTGAAGCAGGGTGGTTCAATCGCAACCTACGCCACGAACGCTGACATCCCAAGCATCCCATTCTGGCAGATGGTCTTCAAGAACATACGGCTGTTCTTCCTGGGCAGTGATGATTTTCCGCTAGACGCAAAGGTTCAAGCAACAAAGGATTTGAATGCCGCTCTTGAGGCCGGTTGGTCTGGCTTTGATATCGGCGATCGGATCCCACTTTCCGAGATTGCTGATGCTCACGAACGGGTAGAACACCCGACCAAACCTGGACGTGTGGTTGTGACGATCTGAGTCGCGGGTATGACTTCAATGCACACAATTTGCGGACTTACTGTCATCCATCCCGGCCTTGAACGCTGTTCAAATGCCGGCGGCTTGACTTTGCGCTTGGTGCCCGCCCGAACTAGAATGCGCCTCACTCGGGTCACGATCCGTTTCTCAATCAGGAGGAAACATGAGGAGTAGATCGATTGTTCTGTCTCTGGCTCTGGGTTTCGTTGGCGTTATTCTTGGCTTTGCGCAAGCCTCCCTGACGGGTACTTGGAAGCTGAACGAAACCAAGTCGAAGCTGGCAAGCGGGGCGGTAAAGAACAGCACGGTCGTGTACGCGGTCGACGGCGAAAATGTAACGGTCACGATAGATGGAGTTGGTGGCGACGGCAAGCTTGTCCACACAGTGTGGACAGGTAAGCTGGACGGCAAGGATTACCCCGTCACGGGCGATCCTAATTCAGATGCGCGGTCCGTAACGAAGATCAACGACCACATCTTTGGCTTTAACGTCAAGAATGGCGGCAAAAGCACGAGTCAGGGTCGGATCGTCGTCTCGCCCGACGGCAAGACCCGCACAGTTACGACGACTGCAACCGACGCGAAGGGAAGGAAAATCAGCAGCACGGCAGTCTACGACAAGGAATGAAAGATTCGTTACCCTTCCGCGCGGGAGACTCCGGCCCATTCTCGATAGAGTCCTGAAAATATAACTCTGCACTCTCATCATGCGCGACGAGGGCGGCCACAGCCACGCTGGACTCAAGAGTGATGCGGCAGTGACCCTCGTAGCAAGCTTCCACAATCGGCGTAAGCGCGAGGTACAACGTAGTGGAGGCCTGCTCAAGGAT
>Ga0126371_10003179_pt1 | contig 14305 bp, 17 predicted proteins | sample PanSoiMetaPlot_4_FD_110145 | JGI IMG/M metagenome (GOLD analysis project Ga0126371, IMG submission 110145) | Tropical forest soil microbial communities from Panama - MetaG Plot_4 | ecosystem: Environmental > Terrestrial > Soil > Tropical forest > Bulk soil | place: Panama | collected 2016-02-17 | reverse complement strand
AGCCCCGTTGCCCCTTCGCATTGGTCACTAAGTGACCCCGTTTCAATTCCGCCAGTGCCCGCTGGATGGTATCGACGCTACAGCCCAACTCCCGCGCTAGCGTTTCCCGTTTCGGATTGCATTGCCCTGTCCGCTTGTTCCGGTGGTCGCCGAGTTGCGCCAATAGTAATTTGGCTGTAGCCGAAACGGTCTTGTCTGCCGCCAACTCTTTGGATACAATCAAGAAAGCGTCCATGTGAGATCTCCTTGGTAACGCCCATCGAGGTTCTCCCTTGGTCTTACGATGTGATTGCTAGGGGCGCGATGTTATGAGTCGCGCCCTCTCACTCAGGGCGCCCGTTCGTGCTGCGCCAGGAAATTGCACAGCGCATCCACAGAATCCGCAACTGCGATCGGCACCCCATAGCGAAGCTGGATATCGGCGTGTCGGGCTTCCTGGTCGGCCGAGAGCTTGCCGCCGGGCCGCTTGACCTCCAACAGGAAGTTGCGGTGGTATCCATGCAGGCAGGCGTAATCGGGAAAACCCTTCTCAGCGCCATGTATGGCTCGTTGGCGGGGCGCCTTCTGGCGCGAGGCCCCGAAGATCTCAGCCAAGGTGAGATCGGGATTCGCGCCGTCGGGGCAGCAATCCGTCGGCTTGCCGTCCTCGATGGGTCTGAAAATCCCGGCATTGCAGCGGATAACCAGGTAATGGTGCAATGCGAGGATAGTCATGCACTGTTTGGCCACGTCCTTCTCGGAAAGCTGGTCAGGTTCCAGCCGGAAAGCTCGGCTCATTGCGACCCGCCCACCCTAACTATCGGACCGGCCCTCGCCGATCGATTCTAGGCATTGACGTTGCGCCTGCGCAGCGCTCGCGCGAGCTTTATCGATTGACTGCCTCTGGGCCGGTGACAGAACTCGCCGCGGTTTTACCCGCGCCATGCGGATCGCCGCCTTGGCGTTCTCCAAGGGGATACCAGAGATCTTCACGTCCTGAACCTGCCCCGAGATCTCTCCCATCCAGAGCTTGCCGCCGAGTGCTTGCCACCGGGATTTATTCGCGGGCTGACCGTCTGTCACCATCAGGCATAGCGCTCCATCGTCAAAGTACAGGTGCCCGCGCTTGCCGGGAATGATCTTGTCGCCGCATTCGTCCAGACGGGTTTTGAGCCGCCAGGAACGTGCGAAGGATTCAACTGTCATGTGGGTGTACCTCGTGGGGGAGGTGGGAAGGATCTCGGTTTTCGACGCTTGCGGCTGGTGCGCTTGATTACCTGGTCGCCCGGCCGGCCGAAGCGCTCGGCGGAGACGAAGCCAACGCCGCAGGCCGAACCCCACTCCCCGATCGGCCAGATCCCGGTCGCGGGGTCGATGGTATGCTGAACGGGCCGCGCCGGGGCAGGCCACTTCCGCCAGAGGCTCATGCGGTGCCCCGCTGCGGGCGTGCCGCAGGGCTTGGGCGCATCAGGTCAAGGCAGAAGGGGCAAGAAACCACCGCTGCCTCTTCGGTGCATTCTGCGGGATGCAGCAGGCCACCACGACGCTTCTGGCGGCGGATGCCGCATAGCGTCCACCCCTCGGCCGTGGTCTGGTATTTCGACCAGGAGCGCACGCAGGGTGCGCCCCGGTAGAGATGCGTGAGCGGGCGGCTCATGCGACCCGCTCCTTTATTTTGAATGGGATATAAAGGGCGGAAGTGTAGTCGCCGTTAATACGCTCCCCACACTTCCGCCCCTTTTGGGCGAGGGCGCCGGGAACCGGGACGCTGCCTGTGATCTCAACGTACTCGCCGTCGTAATGGATCTTGAGATTCAATAGCTTGTCGAGCACCGGCCGACGCTCGGCGAACGTCAAGGGCATCTCGTCTTCAGTCACTTCGGCGATCCGCCGGCAGGCGCTCTCGATGACGTGCTTTGCCGGCAGATCAACCACGCCCGCGGTGCGGAGCTCGGCCTTGATCTCGGCGATGCGCTTCTGATCGTTGCGGATTTCGGCATTGCCCTCGTCTTCATCGAATAATCCGTCGCTGTTAACGTAGGTGCCGAGACGTACCATGTTCGCCGTCCGCTTGATCCGTGCCGTTACCTCAGTCAGTTCTTTTTCCAGCGTGGCCGTTTCTGGCCGGGAGGGCAAAGAATCATAGTATGCCCGCGCATTGGCGAGGAGAAGATCTGGCTGGGTCAGGTGGCGCCAGATCGCGAGGAAGACCACAGGCTCGATCACGCAGCAAGCGATCTGTTTGAGATGGCAGAGCTTGGTCAGATGCTTCTTGTTGTAATGCACGCAGCGGTAGCTGTGGCGACCATGTGGCCGGCGATGGAAATACATGTTGTGCTTGCAACGGGCGCACACCAGGAACTGCCCGAGCAGCGCTGCGTTCGATTCCCGACCCAACTTGTCGCCGTTGTCCTTCTCGATCAGCCACATCTGCTGCACACCCTCAAAAACCTCACGGTCGATGAACTGCGGACAGACCACGTCGATTTTCTTGCCGGCCTCCCAGTGCTCCCCGACGTAATGGCGATTTTGCAGAATATCGATCACCGCATCGCGTGACCACAATCCCGGTTCATATCGCCAGGAACCGTCTTTCCGCTTCTTGCCGGCGGTGAGGATGCCGAGCTCATTCAGGCGCCGCGTGATCTTGTAGATCCGCTGCCGCTCCACGTAGCGCCAACCGAAAACCATCTCCATAACTTCGCGCCGAGGCGTGCCGACTGAGGACGGCGTGGGGTCTTCGTAGAAATACTGGCACTTGCCTTTGGCATCCTTCGAATACTTGTCGCGGTAGAGAATGCCGTAGGGCACCTCGGTATTCATCGGCTTGTTCGCGGCGTGCGCGTTTCTCCGTCCGCCGGCAGTGCGGCGTTTCAGTTCGGCGAGCTCCTTGCCAGCCTGCAACACGGCCTGCATGCAGGTTTCCCAGCCGCGCGGCGTCCACGGCTCGATCAATCCCTCCTTGGTGGAAACGATGACCTTCTTGTGGTCGCGGAAGACCTGAAGGGCCTCGCCGATGATGGCGAAGTCTTCGGGGCGGAAGAGCCGGTCAAGGGCACTGAGATTGATGCCGTCGCGATCGGGTTGCTGCATGCGGTCCAGCATGCGCTTCCAATCGCCCTTGGTGTTGACCTTGGTGCCGGAAATTTTCATCCGCACCGTATCGACGACTTCCAGATTGAACTGTTCCTGGTTGTCTTGAAGATCGAATCGCTGACGCTCGGTTTCCTGGCGATCGGTGGAGACGCGTTCGAAATTATCAACGCGGAGTTTTCGCGGTGCTGGTGCGGCCATTAGCGTTTTCCTCCGCGCGGCGTTGTTTTGCCATCTCTACCGACCGCAGCATCGTGGCGAATAGATCCGCGGCTTGCGCCGTGTTGCGCACCGTCCCGAGCTTTACCTCCACTCTGAGATCCGGCTTGCGTCGCTTGATCGGCTTCTCCATTGGCGATCCGTTCTAGCGTCGCTACCATTGCCAGGGCTCGTGGCAAAGCCCGCTCTGCCATGAGTCGCTGGGCCTGGGCGGCGTCGTCGGTGCCGCTGTTTTCGTAATGGATCTTGCCGTCCGGAGTCCGGTAGATGAGCCACCAGACCTTGCCGTGAAAAGCCATGCTGCCAAAGCCCCACGGCAGCTTGGCGGGTTGTTTACTTCTGCGATGTGATTGCATTCTCTCATTTTACTATTTATTATTGGCATCCGCAACGGGCTCTAATTCAGGCTCTAGGGCGGCAGACTTGCGCACCTCCAGGCCGTTGTAGGCCGAGTTCATATTGCAGAGCGCTTCGAAATGCACCGCGTCGAGGCGCACGGTTGCGGGATCGCCGAAACCCCGGATTGTGATCTCGATCTCCTGCCGGCCGACGGTCTCGGCAAGCTCAAGTTCGCAGCCGTTGGTTCCCTGAATCGTATAGGACTTGCAGACCTGTTTAGCGTCTAACATCTCGCTCCTCTTTCCGCCCCGTTCCTTTGCATCGCCAGCACTCAAAGACGGCAGGCAGTCTCTCCTCGTCATACTCTTCGACAACCTTGCCCGAGCCGCCGCAGACCACGCACGCGCCTTTCGGCACATCCAGCGGCGACGGTTCAAACAGAGTTCTCGGCCAAATCTGACCTTCGTGCATAACCCATCGGCTCATAGTTGTCTCTCCGCTTCGGCTGCGAGGCCGGTCGCTATACTAAGCGGCTGCAAGGCGGTTTCCGGCACGAGGTAACACCAGCCTTCATTGTTCGGATTCTTCCAATACTGCGGCTGCTTGGCGTCCTCGCCGGATATCCAGCCGATAATTTCATAGCTCGGCATGGCACCCCGGACCATTACGTAGACCCGGTCCTCGCGGTCCTTGGGGCGCAAGAGCAGATGATGATGATCTTCCGTCCAGCGGACCTCGATAGCATGGCCAACGTCCGGATCCTTGGATGTGTTGACGCCCAGGCGCGGATATTTATTAAGGAACCTGGCCACGGCCATTTCCGCGCCGACTGCATTGATGTCGTTCTGCTCCAGCCCGACGCGCTTCCGTCGGTCGGCGGCGAACGGCTTGTCCACGGCTGTCCCGCGCCGCTGCGATTCTACTGTGCGAAAGACACCGATCACAGCAGCGGTGAGATGCTCGTACCAGAAAAGCTCGATTCTGTACACCATATGGTTCTCCCAAAGCTCCGATGATTTGCATGGTAGAGTTGAGAGCGAAGGCACATCGCACCACCGAGCGGCTCCCTTTCTTAGCTCTCTGACCTGCAACGCAACGGAGCCGCTCTTCACGCGGCCCGCTTCTTCCGGGCGCGAGGTTTTGGCCTCTCCTCTTGATCCAGGTCGCCGTGGTCCAGGTCGCCGATATCGATCGCGGGCAGCGTTTGGCCTTCCCTAAACCGCACCCCCCAGTGATTCGCTAGCCGATGCGCGAAGGACGCGGTCATATCGGCGGCGATGAGTTGATTGCTATAGATCCTGATAAACTGAGGCATCGCTCCGAGCGCGGCCTCAAGCCAGACATCTTCCAGCTTTAAGTCCTTCACGCCTTCCGGCATTTTACGTTTCCTCCTTCGGCCCGATCTCGCCGGCCAGCACCCGATCGCGCAGCAGTTTCCGCCCTTCGGTCGGCTGCTCCACGCTCAGTACGTCATTCCAGGTCGTCGTGGTATCCACGGCCTCATCGTCCTTCTCGATCGCGTCGCGCACCTCGGGCGAGAGCGGTAGCCACTTGCTGTGGCGCCGGAACGCCGTCTTCTTGCCCATCTCGTCGTAATCGGTGCGCCACGGCCCTTCATCGGGCGATTTGCTGCGCTGGCGGATCTTCTCGACCTCGAGCGGATTCATCACCACGAAATCGTCGCTGCCGTCGCGGAACTTCACATAGGAGTAATAAGCCACCCGCCGGTCGCCGCGGTCCCCCGCATTCGGTACATGCTTCAGATGGTGGTTGGAGCCGTATTCATAACTCCATTGGTCCTTGTCGTAGACGACATCGGCGTGGATGTAAGACACGTCGCCCGACCGGCGCACGAGCTCGGCCAGACCCTTGTAGTCAATGATTAAAGTGCACTCGTAGGTGTTATTCTTGCGGTTTTTAAACGGGATCAAATGCGCCCGCCGGCCATCCGGTTCCAGGCCGAAACAACTGAGATCGAGCATGCATTTGAAGAAACTCTCCTTGGAGCATTCGGCAAGTTGCGGCGTCTTCATCATCGCGTTCAGCGCGACCCTCACGAAGCGATCCGCCCGCATAGCGCGGGGCAGCACAGCTTTCAGCGCGGCGCGGAATTCCGGCCCCTGAATCAGATCTTTGATCGAGCGCGGCTGCTTGGCGAGTTGCGCGGCAGCTTGCTCGACCGCCGTGGTCTTATCCGTTTCCGCCTGCGGCGGTTCCGGTGTCGGTGGCTGTTCTGGCATGGTCTCATTCTCCACAAGCGACCTCGCGATCGCCGTCAACACGTCCACAGTCGTAACCAGCGACCGCGCGGCCGCGATCAATGAAGCCAACGGGGGGATTGTGCGGCTCAAGCGGCATCGCTCATGTCATGCAGCAGGTCGCTGTCGAACCATATCCGGCGCGTCCCCGCCCGTGGGTTGGTGTGCAGATCGATCAGTGCCTGGTGCTCGGCCTCGGGCACGTACTTGTGCAGCAGGCCCCGCGCCACCGCTTCCCAATTGGTGATCTGCGCGTCCTTGGCCTTCCGCCACGTGAACTTGCCGCCCGGCCATTCCAGGCCTTCCTGGTCGCCGATCGCTAATTTGATGACGTTCTCCATTTCCTCGCGGCGCCGCTTGCGATCCTTGAACTCGAGGCGCACATATGCGTACTCCTCCAGGAACTTGATTTCCTCCTCGGTCGCCGGCCGCATGTCCGGCCGCTTGTGCAGCGGGAATGCCTGCTGGAGCCAGACCGCCGCGGCGTCGCTGCCGGTGATCGGCGGGATCTCATCGCCAATCACGTAGCGGCGGTGCCACTCGTGGCACTTCGCAACCACCACGCGCTCGGCTTCCCGGTCGCGCTCGATCTCGTAAACCCGCGGTTCGTCCTCGCCGACGAGCGCTGCCACATCCCATACGTCGCATTCGCAGACCGCCATCAGCCACCATGCCTGTAGCGTGATGTGCTCGGGGATGTCGCGGGCGTCCGCGCCCCAGTTGCGGCGCTGATCCCAAAAAATCAACTTCGCGTCCACGCCGCGCCCCTCGCCGGCAAATGCGTCCGGAGTCCCCGCCATCCAGGTCTCGGTAGGATGCACGCGCGTTTCGTCGCACCACTGCGTCTCGCGCCCGGTGACCCGGCTATAAGCCTTCACGATGCCCTGCTCAAGATCTTTGCCGAGCAGCATGCGCTTGGTCGGGATGATGGGCGGCGCATGGCCGTGCTTGCCGGTCCATACGTCGAAGCCGTCGCGGTACGGATCCACGCCGAAGATCGGCGCCACATCGGTGGACGTGATGCGGTCGCGCCTGAGTGCCGGGTTGATCATCCGTTCACCCTCAAGCGCTCGAGATACTGGCGAACGCATTCCGCGCAGGCCCAGTAGTGGTCGATCCACCAGGCGCCGGTCACCGCATGGCAGAAATCGCAATAGCCGGGGACGTGCGGCTTCGGACGCGGAACCGGGAGGGCACAAAGATCCCAGATCGAGCGGTAGGGATTCGTCACGCCGCGTTCTCCTTGGATCGGCGCAACAACCGCCGCTGCGGCTCCGCGTTGATGTAGAGCTCGACGGCTTCCTTGTAGAGGCGGGAAAGCGTTACGTCCGCGCCCTCAGCCAACCGGCGTGCCCGCTGAATGGCCTTCATCGTTCCGTGCAGGAGTTCGGGAAGCTGGATGTTGGCATTGATTGTCCCCGGTATCCTGGGGTATTCATATTTGACTTTTCTAGTGCGCATAGATACAGTCCTCCCGTGCATCGGGAATGGTTATTTGAATTGGTCCGTTGGTGCCGCGTGGCTGCAGTCGCGACTACGGGGAAAATATTAACCCAGCACAATTACCGTGTCAAGTCGTAGAAACTAAATCACTTAAAATATTTCTGCGGTATTTTTACAATATTGCTACGGTATTTTAAAAATACTGCAAAAATATTGTTGCGTGATGACGGGGATGGGACGTAAGTCTTTGAAATGACAGGGATTGTGTGGCGGCGATGGGGATGCGCTAGCGCAAAGTTAGATACTTGGAAAGCCAGCCGGTACCGTTATGCCAGAGCAGTTCCACCTGCGAACCGGGACTGAGCATGGGCGCTTCCACGATGGTTCCGATGTATCCACCAAAACATCCGTCGGGCGCGAGGCGCGGCTGGGCATAGTCGAGGACTGTGTTGAAAAATCCATCGGCGAACTGCATCTCGTAAAAGTTGCGGAAGGGCTGGCGGTTTTGGATATAAGTCGCAGCATGTTGCAGGCATGCCTCCCGAGTATCGACCTTAATCGCTTCCTTCCAGCCAGAGCCCAGCCATTGAGAGACCGGGCGCCCGGTGCTTCTCACCAGAACTGGATTCACGTGCAGCCACCCGCCATCGGGGCCGCTCATCCAAACCATGCGCCTTGATTTATCCATAGCTTCGCGGAGCATGTCATCAGACGCAAATGGGCTGTACTGGAAAAGGGGAAGATTCGCCACCAGCACGATGCCCCCTGCTGGTTCCGTCGCCGGCTGCGCTGCCTTCTGGCGATCGAGTTCCAAACCAGCCTTAACGAACTCCTCATAGACGGTGCAGACATGCACAGGTTTGCCTGGGCGGCTGCGGCCCTTTGCAATAGCCCTCATCTGGTCGTGCACGGCTGTAGAAATTAAGATATTGGCGTTCGTCATCCCCGGCACCTCGCGGGATGGCTGACGCGTCTTGGAGACACTTCGAGCTCGACCTGTATGCATGCACTCACCCTTTCAGTTTCCTTGGAAGCGGCCCGTCCCCGATCGGGCAAGCGCGGTTGCTAAGTATTATTGGCCGAACCAGTTGGGAATTGCCAGAGGAATGTCAATATTATCATTAGAATACTGTAATAAAAGAGTCACAGTAGCGGAAAATGAATAGGGAAAACACCGTGCTGAGGGATATGGCCAGTGTGGCTAGGGACCGTGGCTCTGCTGCCCGTCGGTCTGCCATTTTGGAAAGCACATGCAGCATATCGACCGCGAAGCCCTCGAACGGGCTTTTGCCATGACGCTGCGCCACCTCCGCGCCCGTACCGGAATCGCCCAGGAACGGCTGGCACTGCAAGCCGGAATCGACCGCGCCTACGTGAGCGGCCTGGAACGCGGCCTGCACATGCCGTCGCTCGAAACCATCTACAAGCTGCTCTCAGCGCTCGGCGTGAGCTTCGCGGAGTTCGGTGCCGAGTTCGAGAAGTGCCTGCGCAAGCGCAGCCGCTAGAGCGCTCTCGCCCGCTTCGACGCCGGGTTCGGCCTCGCGTCCACGGGCACGGGCGGCAGCACCTCGGGCGGCTGTTCGGCGCGAAGCTGGCCGACCACCGCCGCCAGCCACTCGGCGTCGATCACCCGGATCGGCGTCGCCGCCTCGATCGCCTTGGCTAGCGCTTCGGCCTCCGCGCTCTCCAATTCAAAGATCCGGTCGCCGTAGCCTTCGCTCGGCAGTCTCCAGAGGAAGCGCTGGCCGTCGTTCACATACTGCGACTCCTTGGCTTCCTGGTCGGTCAGGCGGATCTTCTTGATGATGTCCAGAAAGACCGCCGTCTCTTTCAGGTTCGGCGCGGTGTGCGTGCCGACCATATTCCAGAGGATCAGCCGCTGGTAGTAAGTCAGGAATAGCGATTGCATACGTTTCTCACATCAGCTTGTTGAGAGCGTTCTCCACGGAGGTTTGCAGGTCTTTATCGCTGATCTCGCTGCCGTTCGTCTGTACCAGCGGCTCCATCACCGTCGGCGGGTGCGCTTCCATCGCCACCGTGTCCGGCATCTGGTACGCCCTTTGCGCCCATTTCGTGCGAGTGTTGTGTGCGGGTTGGGTGACGGGCTCCTCTAGGATGTATTTGGCGAGAACCAGGCAGCAGACCTTGATGCGCCCCCGGAAGGTCAGGTCCGTCATGAGCAGGGAAGACTGCTCGTTGGTCAAGGTTCCCGCTGGCGGCGTGGGAACTATCGGCGCACTCGTATAAGGCATCATAAAGGCTCCTTTCCGTTCTTCTCCAGCTTGGCGAGCCGCCGGTCCACCTGCTGCAGGCCGAGGATCAGGTGCATGAGGATCTCCAGGGACTCGAAGCTCAGTAGATCGGTCAACTCGTCGTCCGGCCCCTTCAGTTGCGCTTTATAGGGAACGATGGTGTCCGGCAAGACCTCCTTCAACTCCTGCGCCACTAGGGATACGATCCTCTTTCCCTTCTGATTACCGCCCAAGCCGTTCCACTCAGCCTCGATTGGCCTGAGCCGGTTGATCACCTCTAGTCCTCCGGGCAGGTTATGCACGTTCTGCTTTAACTGGATGTCGGAGGGCAGAGCGGGGACGAAGGTCCAGGCGCTTCCGTTGTAATAGATATAGGCACTACCGGCATTGCCGAAAAACACAGCCCCTGCATTGGGGACGCCTGAGTCATTCCAGGTCCGGATATCACCCTTCACATCGAGCGGCCAGGCCGGGCTGGCGGTCCCGATACCCAAAGCTCCTCCGTTGGTTAAAACCATCTGTGGAGTCCCGCTGGATGGATTGATGGCCGCACCGAAGGTTAACTGGCCGCTGGCGACACCGATGCCGTAAGCTGCGCCGGTGCCGTTATCCCAAGTGGCGATCTTTACCGGAGCCAGATTCTGCGCGGTGCTCAACGACACACCGGTACTGATGGTCGTCTGGCCGATGATCACTCCGTTGTTGGTGATGCGCATACGCTCGGCGGGTGTAGGTTGCCCGGTGAAGAATTCAATCTCACCGCCGGCACCCGACTGCGTCGTGACCTCAAACTTTATCTGGCTACGAAGTGTCCCGCCATCGTTGAACTGAATCATGGCGGCATTCCCGTAGGCGGCCCCATTGTTCCCCAACTCCAGGATCGGTCCGACAGCGCCGCTAGCAGCCTTATACAACGTCAATAGTTGCCCCGGGTTCGCCGTTCCGATGCCCACGTTGCCGGACGGATCAATTGCAACCCGTCTGGCGCCGCTGGTCATCAAGAATATCCCATGCGCGGTAGTGGTTCCGAAATCCGGCCATGCATCCGATCCGGTGCGCAATTGCGCTGTTACACCGGAGAATAGGTCCCATTGCTGCTGTACTTGATTGGTAACCTGAGGTCCACGAACTTGTAACGGAGCCGTAGGCCCTGTTACGCCGATGCCGACCGCCCCGCCGCTCGTGATGCGCATGCGCTCGTAATTAGCCCCTGCGCTGTAAGTGCGGAAGGTGATCGCACCGGAATTCACCGCGCCGTCGGTATTACCGGTTATCTCAGCAATCCGCTGGTCGGCGCTGGTGCTTGCGTAGTTGACAAAGTTGAAGCTGCCTACCGTGGTAGCGGTATTCGTCGTATTGGAACATGCGCCGATCTGTCCCCAGGTTGCAGCATTGTTCGGTCCTACGATCAAAAAGATCCAACCGCTGCCGCTAAACGGAGGAGCCGCCGTATTGCCGATCCCCACGTTACCGCTGCTCCTGCTTTGCAGGACAATCGTACCCGCGTCCATGAACCAGGGATAGAGATACTGCCCGTTATAGTCTTCCTGAACCCACTCGTAGACGCACGGCTTGGTGTTGTCGGTCCCGATCACGCCGTACTCGCAATTCCATGTACACAGGTGGTTCACGCCGCCGGGCGCCGTCGCAGGCCCCGGCCCGCCGGAACGGAACGAGCCGTTGACGTCCATGTTGGCGGCGTTTTGGGTCATCCCGATGGACACTGATCCCAGATAACAGATGCCGTTCCCTTGCGTGTTATTCGGCCAACCGGCTTGCTGGAAACCGCCGTCCGGAAAGACGATGCCGCCAGCAGTGCCGCCAGGGAGGATTCTCACCGTGTAGCCCGTCGCAACCGACGGTGGCGCCCCCGCCGTGAGCGTGACGCCAGTGTCGCTGAAAGAATTCGTTGACGGATTGCCGGCCAAAGCTGGCGTTGCGTAACTGCCGCTGGTGGTGCTGCGATAAACCCTGTAATTGATCTGTGATCCCGCCACGGCGCTCCAGGTCAGATTGATCGTCTGGTTCCCGGTAGTCGGCGTGGCGGTTACTTGCACAGATGGGAGTGATTCGCCCGATCCATAGTCGTGAGCCGTGATCACGTAGAAATAGGGCGTTCCCGCCGTCAGGGTTCCGCCTGCCGCCAGAGTTGCGGCGGGTGCTGTGGGAGGGCCGCTGACTGTCACTCCAAGGCCCAGCCATGAGTTTGCAGCATTCCAGAACAGGTTGGCGCTGGCCCCGAATGCGCCCGCGTTGTTCCACTGGATCTGGCCGGTCGCGCCAGCGGGCGTGCCTCCCGCAGCCGCCGCCGCCCACTTAATACCCAGCGCCTGCGTGCTGTCGGCGGTCAGGACATAATTATTGGCTCCCACGGGCAGGCGCGTGTCTGCGGTGCCAAACACATGGATGTCGCCTTTCGTGGTGAGTGGACTTACTACGGTGGCCGGGATGCCGATTAACTTACTCCAGCTTAATTGTGTGATCCATGCCGGGTCAGCATAGGTGCTGATTGTGCTCACCGCGTTGGTCACCTGGGCCGCTGTGTAATCGTTGGCGGTTGCGACCACTGCGCCCGTCCGCGTAAATACCGACGTCACTGGCGCGGCCGGTGGAGTAACCCAGGTAGCATCCTCGCGTAAAAATCTGGTGGTCCCTGCAACGCTTCCGGGGTCCGGGGCGATCCCCGCTGCGTGGCCGCTCCCGCTCGCACCGAGCGCGACCGCTGAGAGCGTGACATTGCCACTGAGAGCACCGCCGCCAGATAAACCGCTGCCCGCGATTACTTGCGTCGCGACCGCCACATAGAACGAGCTATAGTCGGTGCTCACGGCGACGATCGCGCCCGTCCTACTAAACACGCTGGTTACCGGAGCCGCCGGTAAGAGTGCCCAGGTGGCATCTTCCCGCAAGAAGTGGGTGGTGCCAGCCGCGCTCCCCGGATCGGGAGCTAGACCGGCGGCATGGGACGTGCCCGACGCGACCATGACCGCAGGATACGGAGGCACCACCCAGGTCGCGTCCTCGCGCAGGTAGCGGGTGCTGCCCACTGTCGCGCCAGGATCAGGACAGTCGCCGCTGGCGTGGCCTGTGCCGCTGGCCTTCATCACAACGCCAACTAATGTTAGGTCCGCTGATAACGCGCCGCCGCCGCTTAGACCCGCGCCTGTATTTACATTCCTCGCGACCGGCACATAGAAGCTGGCATAATCGGTGCTTACCGCGACGATCGCGCCCGTCCGCGCGAATACGCTGCTCACCGGAGCCGCCGCTGGCGTAGCCCAAACCACCCCGAGGGCCTGTGCGCTGCTCGCCGTGAGCACTTGCCCGTCGGTGCCTATCGGGATGCGAGCGTTGGTCGTACTGTAGCCCAGGATGTCGCCCTTCGTGGTCAGGGGCGAAACGAGGAAGGCCGGCGGGCTCAAGATCTTCGCCCAACTTAACCCGGTAAGCCACGCCGGATCGGAGTAAGTGCTGATCGTACTGACCGCGTTCGTCACCTGAGAGGCGCTGTAATCGTTGGCCGCGGCGACCACCGCACCCGATCGGCCAAAGACCGACGTCACCGGATACGGCGGCGCGATCCAGGTGGCGTTCTCGTTTAGGAAACGAGCGCTGCCCGCAGCAGAACCGGGGTCGGGCGCGATGCCGGCGGCGTGGCCGGTCCCGCTGGCTCCCATCGGGACGGCCGAGAGAGTGACGTTTGCACTCAATGCGCCCCCGCCTGATAAGCCGCTGCCCGCGATCACTTGCGTGGCGAGTGCGACATAGAAAGCGCTGTAGTCGCCGCTTCCGGCAGTGATCGTACCAGTGCGGCCAAAAACCGAAGATACCGGCGGCGCAGCCCAGCTTGCGTCCTCGCGCAGGAACCGCGTGCTGCCTGCGACGCTTCCAGGGTCGGGCGCGATGCCCGCCGTGTGCGACGAGCCGCTAGCACCAAGAGCTATTGCGGAAAGCGTCACGTTGCCGCTGAGAGGCCCGCCACCGGATAACCCGCTGCCTGCGATTACCTGGGTCGCAAGGCCGACATAGAAAGAACTGTAATCGCTGGCGATGGCCGCGACCGCGCCCGTCCTGTTAAACACGCTGCTCACCGGAGCGCTCGGCGGCGCGGCCCACTTCATGCCGGCCGACTGCGTGGAATCGGCAGTCAAGACCTGATTGTTCAGCCCGATTGGCAGGCGCGTGTCGATGGTGCTGAATATATGAATATCGCCCTTCGTCGTAAGCGGCGAAACCAGGAAGGTCGGCGCGTTGATGATCTTAGTCCAACTTAGCTGAGTGATCCATGCCGGATCGGCGTAAGACTGAGTTACATCGACCGCATGCGTAATTTGCGCCGCATTGTAATCACCCGCCGCCGCCGCGATCGCCCCGGTTCGGCCGAAGACGCTTGCGATCGGCACGCTGATCGTGCCGTCAAGCTGCACCGTAACGTTGGCCCCGATGATCACGCCGCCGAGCGTGCTGGTGGTCGCGGGCACCGTAGGGCCTTGCGGGCCTTGCGGGCCGGCCGGTCCAGTGGGGCCGGCCGGTCCCGCCACGCCCTGCTGCCCCTGCGCACCTTGCGGCCCGGTTAAGCCTGTTGGACCGGTCGCGCCGGTCGCGCCTGTGCTGCCTGTCGGCCCTTGCGGCCCGGTGGCTCCTGTCGGTCCGGCATCACCCTGCGGCCCTGCTGGTCCCGCGGCGCCGGTCGCGCCCTGTGCTCCGGTCGCGCCCGTGGCT
>Ga0126371_10003177_pt1 | contig 14318 bp, 13 predicted proteins | sample PanSoiMetaPlot_4_FD_110145 | JGI IMG/M metagenome (GOLD analysis project Ga0126371, IMG submission 110145) | Tropical forest soil microbial communities from Panama - MetaG Plot_4 | ecosystem: Environmental > Terrestrial > Soil > Tropical forest > Bulk soil | place: Panama | collected 2016-02-17 | reverse complement strand
TGTATTGGCATCCAGCCGACGCCAACAACGCGTCACAGGACCGCAATCTCGCCACCACCAGCGCGAAATTCCGCTTCCATGGCCAGCCCGCCCACGCCGCCGCTGCTCCAGACCGCGGGCGATCCGCTCTCGATGCGGTCGAGGCCATGAACTTCATGGTCAACTACATGCGGGAACATATGCCTCAGGAGGCCCGCATCCATTACGTGATCACCAATGGCGGCGCAGCGCCCAATATCGTTCCGGAGTTCGCCGAGTCTTACTACATGGTCCGCCACCCTGATCCGCGCGTGGTCGGTGAACTATTCCAACGCGTCGTCAAAGCGGCTGAAGGAGCGGCCCTGGGCACTGAAACCACCATGGATTACGAGTTGATCGGCGGCGATTACAGCGTCCTGCCGAACGACGTGCTGGGCCGGGTGATGGATGCCAACCTTCGCCGCGTCGGTGCGCCCACATGGACGCCCGCTGAGACGGAGTTCGCCGAGAAGCTGCGCAAGAACCTGCCGGGCCGCAACCTCCCGCCGCTCGCCAGCGCAAGTCAAATCCGCGACTATAGGTTCAACGGACAGAAATATTCCTCGACCGATTCAGGTGACGTGAGTTGGGTCACGCCGCTCGCGACTCTCAACACTGCGACCTGGGTGCCGGGAACAGCCGCCCACAGCTGGCAGGCCGCCGCGGCGGGCGGCACCACCATCGGCCTCAAGGCAATGGTGGTGGCGGCGAAGACCCTGGCGTTGACGGGCGCGCAACTTTTGGCCGATCCGGCGCTGGTCGCCGCCGCCAAGGCCGAGTTCGACAAGAGCCGCGGCCCGGATTTCGTCTACAAACCGCTGATCGGCGAGCGTGATCCGCCGCTCAATTATCGCAACAACTCAAGCGGGCCGGATGCGGGGTAACAGGCGCCTACTTCACGGTCGACTCAATGCGCCGATCAGGCACGAGCCACATGAGCGCTACGACGACGTAGAGCGCGATCGATATCCATGGCTGAAGAAACGCCAGTGGAATGGCGGCCGCATAGATCGCGGTAGACAATTTGCCCTTGAGGTCGGCGCCGATCGCCAGAGCGAGCGCCGAGTCGTTGCCGTCTCGCGCCACGATGGCGTACTTCACCAGCGCGTAGCCGACCGCCGCCATGAACAGCACGACCCCGTAGGCCGCAACCGGCAGCGCCACCAAACCGGCCTCGTCGATCCAGCGGATCACGAACGGGATGAGCGACAGCCAAAACAGCAGGAACAGGTTCGCCCACATCACCCGGCCATCGATGTGGGTGGTAGCGTGCATCATGTGGTGGTGGTTGTTCCAGAAAATTCCGACATTGATGAAGCTCAGCACATAGGCCGAAAACACCGGCGCGCTTTCCGACAGCGCCGCAAAATCGATGCCGTGCGGCACCTTCATCTCCAGCACCATGATGGTAATAATGATGGCGATGACGCCGTCGGTGAACGCTTCGAGCCGCCCCTTCCCCATTGCCCAGAAGCTCAACGCACCGCCCGCCAGGCGGCGGCTGCACCCCAGGCGGCAATCACAGCGAGTGCGAGTGAAATCAGCACGTCGTATCCGGCGAGCGATAGGCCGAGAAAGCGCCATGCCGCCTCGTCGCAGCGTACGATGGTGAGATTGGTGAGGGAGGACAAGAGGTCGCCGCCGGCCGACAGATCCGTGAGCGGTCCGGAACACTCCTGAGGGCCTGGCCACCATTTCCATTCGACGCCGGCATGGAACAGCGCAAGCCCGGAATTGAACAACATGGTGAGCGCGATGAGGCCGAGCCCTGCCGTCACAAGTGGGCGCGGTGCATCTCGGCTGGCTGCGAGCGCAACCACAATCGCGAGCGGAATCGACACGTAATACGCAACGCGCTGTTCAAGGCAGAGCGGGCATGGCTGCAGCCCAATGACGTACTGGAAGTAGTACGCCCCCAGGATGGTCGCGGCCCCAGCGGCGGCCAGGAGGATCGCCGACGCGACCGCCGGGCGCCATCGCGTCAATGTCTGCACGCCATGCATGGTTTTGGCTCCTTTCGATGCCGCCCGCTGGCTACCATCTTCGACGGTTCGTCCAATGGCTCGGTCTAGACCTAGTCCCGGGGCCATGCTTTGAGGGCTGGCGGCTCACGGCGTCTACCGTCCAATGCGCCGCCCACTGTCCGCATAGCCACTCGGCGCCACGCTGTCGACCTCCGGAACGCCGCATTTCCGCATTGACCCAGTCGACCCTGCCGGTATTATCCCCGCCCCATGCCCCTGTGGCGGAATTGGTAGACGCGCCTGACTCAAAATCAGGTGGGCTTACACCCGTGCTGGTTCGAGTCCGGCCAGGGGCACCACGCAAAGTCAACGACTTATATTAGATCGATGTGACCTTCTAAAACATCGAGGATTGCGGGACGGCTGGGTCTTGGCCGTATGACAACTCGGGCACTCTTTTCCAAAGTAGAAATTTTGACCCAACTCCAAGGATTTAGAAGCGATAAGTCCTCCTGTTGTGAATCGTGGTAGCAGAAAAAGAAGATCATTCTCGGGCGACTGTCGCCAAAACGCGTTTTTACACAGCGTGGGGACGGCTGGGAGCGACGCCATTTCTACCGCAACGGCGTTCCACTGGCACTTTCTATCCACGTCCCCCGCACCGGAGCGACAGGAGGGCCGAACAATGGAAGCTCAAGGCGGAGGCGTGTCGCCGTTGGTGACCGGCCTGCGCGAGCAGGTGTCAGGTTTGCCGGCCCGGCTATAGCAGGAACCTTGACGCCAGCGCCGCGGTGAAAGGCGCTCGCATTGGCCGCTCGGGTAGACGGCTACGTACTTGGTCGGCAGCGCCAGGGTGCTTGGCGTCGCCATCCTGGCTTTGGTCTAAGCGCTAACACGCAGCGCTCTCCCTTTATATTTTTGAGTTCCATCGCACCGTCAATTTTCTACTCCTTCGAGTAGCGTGATGAGGGCAGCGTCCAGCGGTTTCGGGCCGACCTTCGCGGGCAGGAGCAAGCCGTCGATGGTCAACATGGTGAGGCCATGGATTTGCGCCCAACAGGCCGCTGCCTGCCCACGGACGTCACGCTTGCGGAGATAGCCTTCAGCCTGACCTCGCTCTAGCAGTTCGGTCAGCACGGCGAACGCGGCGAGAGCCCTCTCGTTCAAATGCACCTCCGCTGCCTTTCCGGCATCCGCGCTGAACATGAGCCGATAGAGGGCCGGGTTGGTGGTTCCAAACCGGACATAGGCCCGCGCAGCGGCAAAGAATTCGTCTCGCAGGGACTTCCACCGCCGACGCTTCGCCGAAGTCAGCGCTTGACGCAGTTTGTCGAAACCAACGAGCGCCATTTCAGCGAGCAGCGCCGCCTTATCCGAAAAGTGCTTATAGGGGGCGGCGTGGCTGACGCCAGCCCGGCGTGCCACTTCCCTTAGAGTGAACTGCCAGCCCTTGTCCTCGTGCAGCATACCCATGGCGGTTTCGATGACTGCGCGCCTTAGATCGCCATGGTGATAAGGGCGATCGATGGTGTCCTGCATGCTGCCTCACGAAGTTGTCAGCGAAACAATGTTGACATTGCCTACTTCACGGCCTAAGTCAAACGCAAAAGTTGCCACTGTCAACATTGGAGGCGAACCATGAATGCCGTCGCCGGCGTCGAAACCGAAACGCCGCTCGCCCAAATCCTCGCCCGCCAACGCGCAGCTTTTCTGCGGGACGGACCGCCCTTGCTCAGCCAGCGTCGCGCGGACCTGAAAAAACTCCGGAGTGCAATCCTTGCGCGGCGGAGCGAGATCGAAAGTGTCCTGAGCGCTGATTTCGGGCACCGCTCCCAACACGAGACCGCGATCATGGAGATCGTGCCGCTTATCCAAGGCATCGACTATCTCCACCACAACCTGCGCCGCTTCATGCGGCCTACGCGCCGGCACGTCGCATTACCCCTGCGCTTCGGGAGCGCTCACATCGAATATCAGCCGCTCGGCGTGATCGGCATCGTGGCGCCCTGGAACTATCCCTTCTCGCTCGCGCTGATGCCGCTGGCCACGGCGGTTGCCGCCGGTAACAGGGCGATGATCAAGCCGTCGGAGTTCACGCCCGCAACGAGCGACCTGCTCGTGAGAATGCTGGCAGAAATCTTTCCGCAGGAGCAAGTCACAGTCGTGACTGGCGATGCCTCTGTAGGGGCGACCTTCTCGGCGCTGCCTTTCGATCACCTCATCTTCACGGGCAGCACAGCGGTCGGGCGCGCCGTGATGAAGGCTGCCAGCGACAATCTCGTGCCTGTAACGCTTGAACTTGGCGGGAAGTCGCCGGTCATCGTCGCGAGGGGTCATGCGCTCGATCATGCGGCGGCCGGTATCGCCTACGGGAAGCTAGCCAATGGAGGCCAAATCTGCATCGCGCCGGATTACGCGCTGGTGCATGAGAACGAGATCGGCGCCTTTACCGCCGCCTACGACAAAGCGGTCTGCTCCCTCTACCCGAACGGGCCGGCGAGCGATGACTATACCTCCATCATCAACGGCCGCCATTTTGCTCGTGTGACCGCATTGGTCGACGATGCCCGCGCAAAGGGCGCACGCGTTCTGGAGGTAGGACGGAAGCCCGGTGATGCCGGTTGTCGTCCTAACACGTTGGCGCCAATGATCATGCTCGACGCTAAGGACGACATGCGGATCATGCAGGAAGAAATCTTCGGACCCGTCCTGCCGGTTCTGCCATACCGCGACATCGACGAGGCCATCGCCTATGTCAATACACGGCCGCGGCCGCTGGCCCTCTATTATTACGGCCGCGATTGCGAGGATCGGCGCAAAGTCCTGAGCCGCACGACCTCCGGCAATGTCACGATTAACGGCACGCTCATGCACTATGCTCAGGACGACCTGCCCTTTGGCGGGGTCGGCCCGAGCGGCATGGGCGTGTATCACGGCATTGAAGGCTTCCGTACGCTCAGTCACGCCAAAGGCGTCTTCGAGCAGGGCAGGTGGAATGGCGGGAATCTGTTACGCGCGCCCTTCGGGCGGCTAACCGATGCGATCCTAAAATTGATGCTTCGATAGGTCGATGAGCTAGATTCGCAAAGCCAATATTCAGGAGGACTGACCGATGTTCGATCTTGATCTCGTTGGTGCTATCCTGCACCACCTCTTCGTGTTCGCCATGTTCGCCGTTCTGTTTGCGGAATTCGTGAGCGTGCGGCCCGGGATGGATGACGCCACCGTCGCGCGCACGGCGGCGATCGACGCTTCGTACGGCGCGCTCGCCGGCCTTATCCTCATCGTCGGTTTTGCCCGGGCGATCTTCGCCGCGAAGGGCTGGGACTACTATGCGCACAACGCGTTCTTCTGGGCCAAGATCGGGACGTTCGCAGTTATCGGCCTCCTCTCGATTCCACCGACCCTTGCGTTCCTAAAATGGCGGCGCAAAAGCGTCTCGCCGACACACGAGGCAGTTGCCAGGGTGCGGCGCTATCTCTGGCTAGAAGTGATGCTGTTCGCACTGCTGCCGGCCTTCGCGGCTGTGATGGCTCGCGGATATGGCGAGTTCTGATGGATTGCAACAATGGAAAGTGTGACCACACCATTTTTTCGCTCGTCTGCGCAGCATCGGTAGGAGCGGCAAGGGCGGACATTTAGCATCCTCTCGGCAATCGTCCTGTCCGGTGCCGGCATTTGGGCGGTGCAGGCCAACCGGGGCTGGTTGGTCAACCTTCTCACGGTCTTTGCCGGCATTCATTTTGCACCCAATGGTTCGCCGTCTCAGCGCCACGCCGTTATCGGTGCTGCTCGACGCGCTGTTGATGTTTGTTTCGCCGTCGCACTCTGGATGTTTAATCGACGTGCCCTCGATGCCTGCGGGCCGCGAGCCCTGGGCAAAGTCGACGTTTGCCTTGGTGAGGTCTGTCGATGCCGACCGGCTTGGCCGGACCCCGAAGCATAGCCGGAATCGCCGATCAAGGCGTAGTGTTTTGATGTCCAGCTGTGCCTACTGCGGCACTGGACCACATAAATCTCTCAAATAATGCACCAATGGTATCTCCACCGTACCGGCTTGCAGCTCCGGGTGCTGTTTCGTATATGCCCGTACATTGTTAGCCAGCGCTAGATTGTTCAGACTAGCTTTTGTTAGACAGCTGTAGAAATGAGCGGTTAGTTTCCGTCCAGCAACGTTATTGGCGTACATCATCAGTGCGTCCATCGCCCCAGCGATGTAAATCGAGCGCTGATTATCTGACATCCTCTCCCATTCGGGATAGCTAAAGAAAACGTTCACCCCCTGAGACAGAGCAGAAGACGACAATAACAGGAGTGGAAAAACAACTCGGTACATATGCTCGCCCATTGCAACAACTCTCAGTGTCTCATTATCCGATAAATCTAAATAGACCTATAACGAAGTCTCTTGTCGCAAACACAAGGCGGACAGGAGAATAGGGCGAGGCGTGAAGTACGCCCAACTGGGGCGTTTGAGACATAAAAGTCAGTCACGATCCCGACCGATTCGGAATTTTGCGGCAATGTCGAACACCCTACAACAGAAGCTGCCCAGTGGCGGGTCGGGAGCCCTGGCACCGGGCCGCAACCAGCGGTCTTTCCTGCGGCCATTCAGAGCCATTGAAAATGGTCAGACTTACACGTTATCTCTGACGCGGGCGCCGCCGGTTGCCCGTCCCGGCAGGTTCACTGAGCAGACCCGCCTGACAACTGTACATGCGTCATGAGGCATCCCGGTCAGGCCACGTCGATCGTTCGACGGACGTTGTTCGAAAGCGACGCGATACGAATCGGCTCGTTCGTAGCCCATCCGGTTTCGGACGCCTGCGGCGATGTCGAGCGTCAGAGCATGAACGTCGTGGTGCTGCCTTTTGCTGGCGTTTTCGTGAAGCACGACGCACCCGGCCGGCATGTCGTCGGTACGCCAAGCCATGCGGTCTTTATTCCAGCCGACACGCCTTATCGCATAGGCTTTCCCGGCGCCATCGGTGACCGGGCGCTCGTCCTCCGGTTCGACGACGCCCTGGTCGCCGATGCAGTCGATTGCCGGCGCGGCGGGGAAGCGTTGGGATCGCATGCCCTGCTGTCGGCCGACGCCATGATGCGCAGCGTCGTGCTTCGACGCCGCCTGATTGATCCGGCGGCGGACCGATTCGAGGTTGAGACGCTCGGCCTTGAACTGCTGAGCCTGTGCCTGCGCGTGCTGCGCGGCCAGACGTCGCCGCTGCGGCCCGCCGCGCGCCTTCGCCGGGCGCGAGCGGTCGAGCGCGTGAAGGAGGCGGTGGCAGTGGCACCCGCCGACGCATGGAGCGTCGCCAGGCTGGCGGTGATTGCCAAGCTTTCACCCTTTCACCTGTGCCGCGTCTTCCACGAGTTGGCCGGTACCTCGATCTACGAGTACGTCGTGCGCGAACGGCTGGCGCAAGCCGTGAATGCCGTGCTGGACAGCGGCGACAACATCACTGCGATCGCGCTCGAGGCGGGATTCGCCAGCCACAGTCACTTCACGGCGCGGTTCCGACGTTTCTTCGGATGCACGCCGTCCGCGCTCCGGCGAGCGGCGGCCGCCGGAGAAATCGGCGAATTTCGCAAGATCATGACAGCACGGGCGAGCGGCAAAGCGTAGGCTTAATTCTGCCGTCGCGGAGGCATGCCGCCCGGGGCGGAGACTATTCTACCGACTTCAACCCCATCCTGCGTCGGACGGCGGACAGCTAGTAGCGTGGCCGCGACGTTTTCGCTCTCACCTGGCCGGAGATTCGGTTCGCGAGAAACAACATGTACGACGTCATCGATCATGCACGCCGGCGTTTCGCCGAGGTCAAGTCCGGGCGGATCGCCTATTTGGAGGACGGGGAGGGACCGGTGGCGCTCTTCGTCCACGGCGTACCGCTCAACGGCTGTCATTGGCGCTACGTCATCGACCGGGTGCGTCACCGACGGCGCTGCATTGCCGTCGACCTGATGGGCCTGGGTTACTCCGAGATCTCGCCGACGCAAGATGTTTCGTTCACCGCGCAGGCCCGGATGCTTGCTGAGGTACTGGACGCACTCGGCATCGAGCGGGTCGACATGATCGGCAACGATAGTGGAGGGGCCATCGCGCAGATATTCGCGGTGCACCATCCGGACCGCCTTGCGTCGCTGGTGCTGACCAACTGCGACGTGCACGATGGTTGGCCGCCGTCGCAGGTACTGCCGCTGATGGAGCATGCGCGGGCCGGTACGCTGGCGTCGATCTTCCAGCCGATGATCGAACGGCCCGACCTCGCGCGCCAGCGCTATACGCGGGGCGAGTCCGTGCCGCTGTTCCGCAGCTACGCCGACTCAAGTGTGCTCACCGACGACGTGATCCGACTGTACCTGCAGCCGCTGTTTTCCTCGCCGCAACGTATCGAAGCATTCCATCGGTACTGGCTCGGCTTCGACAATGCGCAGACCATCGCCATCCATGACCGCCTGAAGACGCTCCAGGTGCCGACGTTGATCGTTTGGGGCCTGCAAGACTTCTTCTTCGACAAGAAGTGGGCCTACTGGCTGCGCGACACCATCCCTGGCGCACGTGAGGTCGTCGAGGTCGATGACGCCCGGCTGTTCTTCCCGGAAGACCGGCCGGACAGCCTGGCCACGCCGATGCTGCGGTTCTGGAACGAGCAGTCGAAGGATTAGGCTGTGCGATTAAGCTGACCTGCGAACCAGAAGGCGGTGACTTTCCGGCGCGACGCGTCACAATCGTCGCGGGATCTCGCTCTCACGCCCCGAGCAGCGAATGAGGCAAGCCGTTGGTGAATGTCGCCACCTGGGCAGGAGATCGCAAAACGATTCCGCGGACTGTTGCCGGCAGATTGGCCATGATCTCTGCATGCCGGGTGCGACTGCGCGTCGGGTAGGTCCACACCCAATCCCTGAAAAACGATAGATCGAGTCGCTCCGGGCAGCCGGGACCGACGTCATCCCGCGCGTGCCCGTAGTTCTTGACGGATCGCCACAGGGCGCGCGGAAAATAAACGTGGCGTGGAAGGTCGAGCCAGATGACGGCTTCGGCTCTAGGCAGACGAAGATCAAGGTCGCTGGTGTAGTTGCCGTCCATCACCCACATGTCGCCTCTCACGGCTTGCGCCACCCTCTCGCGAAACTGCCCTCGTTCGGTCTGCACCCATCCGGGGTTCCAGTTAATCGCGTCAAGATGTACGACCGGAAGGTCAAGGCGCTCGCCGATCTGACGCGCGAGCGTCGACTTGCCGGACCCGCTCGGCCCGAGGATGAGAATACGTTTCGGCGGCGACACCGGCTGTGCCTGGTCGGGCTCTTTCATTGCCAATCCGCTCTCGCCCCGGCGAACATGGTCGCAAGTTGGGGAGGGGTGGATAGATGGGCTGCCCAGGGCGCTGACTGTAAGTTGGCGCTATCTTCACAGCGTTCGCGCCCTGTACCGATCTGACACAGCCCAAATCGCTTTGGCGCCGCGGCCCTCACTCCGGCGGGCGCGGCTCTATGCCGTAGCCGGCATAGATGCGGGCGATCGTGCCGTCGGCCAGCATCTCGCCCAGCGCCACGTCGATCTGCTGACGCAGCTTGTCGTCCGGGCCGATCATTCCGACGGCGAGGTTCCAGTTGAGATCGGGATCGTCGGCGAAGGCCGCGATCATACGAAAAGGAGCTTGCGGGTGAACCATGTTGTACCAGCCGATCGCAACCGGCGTGAGTGCGGCCGCCTCAACCTCGCCGCTGGCCAGCGCCTCCATCAGGTCGTGTTCCAACACGAAGGGCGTGGTCGCTATTCCGCGCTTGTCGAGCCGCATCGAGACAAGCGAGCCGACCAGCACACCGACGCGGTGGTCGGTGGCGAGACCATCGAGCGACGCCACGCCGGATGGGCTGCGGACCGCCAGGACGACGCCGCTGCGCTGATAGGGCCGCGAGAGCCGCAGCCCCCCTTCCACCGACGCGCCCTTGCTGGCGATCGCATCGAACACAAGGTCGCAATCAACGCGGCGATATTGAAAAACGCTGATCACCCACTGTCGCGTGAGCGAGACTCCGAGCCGTTTGGCGAGGTTTTCCGCCAGTTCGACTTGAAAGCCTGGCACGGCGCCGGTCTTGCTGGCCCACGGCAGCGCGTCGGGGTTGGCGCACAGCGTGAGCGTCCCGCGGTCTGCAATGGCTTGCAGCGATCGCGGCAGCGCGGAAGAGGTGGACAGCAGCACGAACGCGAGCGCGGCGCCAAGCTTGAGTGCAGGTGTCATGCGTGAGGGCTCCATCGTCTTGTGTCAGTCAGGGGCCGTGGCTTATTCGGACCTCACCCTGAGGAGCATCGCGTAGCGGTGCGTCTCGAAGGATGGCAGCGAGTCCGTGCCGTCCATCCATCCTTTCGAGACGGGCCCTAATGGGCTCCTTAGGATGAGCTCCTCCAATTGTTTCTCGCGCCGTCAATTAGCATCGTCCTCAAGGGAACGGATATAGGCGAGGATGGCGACGATCTGGCCTTCCGAGAAGGCGCCGCCGAACGCCGGCATGGCGCCAGGCTTGCCATTGCGGATGCGGGCGATGATGAACGCGTCGCTGCGCTTGGTTCCCGCCAATTTCGGCCCCTTGCCCTCGGTCCGCCCACCATCCTGATGGCAAAACCCGCAGACGCTCGCAAACAGGGTGGGGCCGTCGATGTCGCTGGGCGACGCCTCAGGCGGCGGCCGAGCCTCGGCTTTGGCAGCCGGGCTTGGACCTTGCTGCGCCGCGACGCAGGTCATCGACAACGCGAGCACGAGCGTTGCGAGCACTGCGCCATTACGCAAGACCGATATCCGCATGACAAGTGTCGTCGGTAGAGCGCATTCACCCTACCGACGATTCTCCTATCCTACTGCTTGAGCGCGTACACGAACAGGGCGCCGGTATTCTTCGCCATGCTCTTGAAGGGCTCGCCCCACAGCGCCGCAAACTCATCGGACACCAAGCTGCCCCAACCGGCCGGCACCGCAATGTATTGCTTGCCGCCGGCCATGTAGCTGATGATGCCGGCGTTGTGGCCCATACCGTTGTTATGCGACCACAATTCCTGTCCGGTCTCGGCATTGTAGGCGTGCACCACGCCCTCGCTGTCCGGAACGAACAGAAGATTGCCGCCGGTGGCAAGAATACTAGCGAGCGGCGGCTCCTTGTAGTTGATCTCCCATTTCTTGTTGCCCGTTACCGGGTCGCGAGCGTCGAGGTGACCGCGCGCCGGCCCGTCGGGCGGCGCTACCAGCTTGAAGTCGGCGCCGATATTGAGCTGAGCCATCGGCTCCAGAATAGGCGTGGTCCTGATCACCGTTATGTCCATGCACCATTCCTGCGCGATCTTGTAATAGAGCCCGGTCTTCGGGCTGTAGGCGCCCGAGTTCCAGCTGACGCCGCCGGCAATGGCCGGGCAGAGCGGGGTGTCGGCTTTGCCGGCCGAAAGATCTCGCCGGCCGATCAGTTCGCCGGTCTTCGGGTCGATCCCTTTCACAAAGTTGACGTTCTTGACCAGTTGCCAGACGTTCTGCACCTTCGCGTTGGCGCGGTCGTAGACGAAAATGAAGCCGCCCTTGTTGGGGTGCACCATGAGCTTCTGCCCACCGCGATCGATCGACAGGAACTCGCCTACCGCCGAGTCGAAGTCCCAGGCATCGTGCGGCAGCTCCTGGTGATAGAACTTGAGCTTGCCGGTGTCGGGGTCGAGCCCGATGACCGATGACGTGTAGAGATTGGCGCCTGGCCGCGGCCCACTCTTCTGCCAATCGGCGCCTGCCCAATCGTAAAGTGGCGCAGGGTTGGCGGTGCCCCACCACACCGTATTGGTCTCCGGGTCATAGGCGCCGGCCATCCAGCCGCCGCCGCCGCCGGTGCGCCAGGACTCGCCGCCCCAGGTTGCCTTTGCTTCGTCGGTGCCGGCGACCGTGAAGAACTCCCACTTCTTCTGCCCGGTCTTGCCGTCGACGCCGAAGATCGGGCCGCGCCAGGGCCATTCGCCGCCCTGGCTGCCGATGATGACCGTATCCTTTACAGCCAACGGCGCGCCCGTGAAGCCCACTGTCAGCTTCTTGGAGTCGACGAGATGGGTGTCAAATACCGGTTTGCCGGTCTTCATGTCGAGCGCAATTAGGCGCCCGTCGACCGTGCCGACATAGACATTGCCGTTGGCGAGCGCGAGCCCGCGATTGTAGGGCGAGTGGGTCTGCTTGGAGATCAGCTCTTCATCGAGCTCCGGCGCGTAGGTCCACAGCACCTTGCCGGTCGCCCCGTCGAGCGCATAAACACGGCTGTAGGAGCCCGAGTAATAGAGCACGCCGTCGGCGGCAAGCGGCGTCGACTGGATGCCACGCGTCGACCGCTCGGGGAAATGCGTCCACGCGACTTCGAGGTTCTTCACGTTCCCGGCATTGATCTGGTCGGCCGGGCTGTAGTGATACGACTTGTAGCTACCGTGATTGGTCAACCAGTCGTTGGCGTTCTGGTCCGCGGTGAGGAGCCGCGATGGGTCGACCGCTAATGCGGGGGCCGTCATCATCGCGGCGAGCGCAAGCACCGCACATCCGGTTAGATATTTTCCACGCAATGCCATCTGTTTCCTCCTGTGGTTACGCATCGCCCGGGTCGCGTTGACGCACGACCGCGCAGTCTTGGAGCATCTTCATCACTATTGCCCAGCTTGGCCAGCCAATCCAGTTCCTTAACGGGCTATTGATGCCTCAGTGATAGGGTGGGCAGAGCAAAACGTGCCACTAAGCGCACCACGGCCTGCAGGGCACGGCGAGCAAAAGCGCGCCTTGCCCACCCCACAAACGATTCATTTTGAGCGACACATCACGGCTTCAGGGCGCCTTGGGTCTCCACATAGGTCGCATAGACTGACGTACTCGCGGTCATGAACAGGCGGTTGCGCTTCTTGCCCCCGAAACAGAGATTGGCGCAGGTCTCCGGCAGATGGACCTTGCCGATGAGATCGCCATTGGGCGCGTAACAGCGCACCCCGTCCTCTTTGGGATCGGCCCAGCCCATGCTGCACCAGACATTGCCGTCGATGTCAGTGCGCACGCCGTCGGTGAAGCCGGGCGCGAAGTTCTCCGCGAACACTTTGTTGTTGGCGAGCTTGTCGCCATTGACGTCGAAGACTCGCATGTTCGCACGGCCGCCATGGGTGAGGCCGCTGTCGATGATGTAGAGCTTCTTCTCGTCGGCGGAGAAGGCAAGCCCGTTGGGTTTGTCGAAATCGTCGGCGACGATGGTCGCCTGGCCGCTCCTCGGATCGAGTCGGTAAACGCGCGGCGGCAATTCGGGCTCTGCCAGATGACCTTCGTAGTTGCCGAAGATGCCGTAGCCCGGGTCCGTGAACCAGATGGCACCGTCCGCAGCGACCACAACGTCGTTGGGGGCGTTGAGCTTCTTGCCCTGGAAGCTGTCGATCAAGACGGTGATGGTGCCGTCATGCTCGGTGCGGGTGACGCGCCGCGAATCGTGTTCGCAGGTGATCAGCCGGCCTTCGCGGTCGCGGGTGTTGCCGTTCGAATAGTTGGAATTGGCGCGGAAGACGCTCAAATGGCCGTCCTCTTCGAGCCAGCGCATGATGCGGTTATTCGGAATGTCACTCCACAGCAGGTACCCGCCATCGCGGAAATAAACCGGCCCCTCGGCCCATCGGAAGCCGGTTGCTATACGTTCGATAGCCGCATTGCCGACCTTGGCCTTGAACCGTTTGTCGAGCACCTCGACCCGCGGATCCGGATAGCGCCAGTTCGGAAGGTCGCCGAGCGGCAAAGGCTGCGCATCTGCCGACTTCACGGCCGCCGCAGTGGCAGCAGCCGCTGCTCCGGCCAAAAAAGTCCGTCGTTGCATCATGACTTCCTCCCCGGGCCTGGACTCATTGATCCAGGCAGATCATTTCGTAGCAAACCGCCGACTATCGTTTGGCAAGTCGAAGATATCTGAAGCTTCCCGGTCGAAGGAATGCCGTGTACCTGGGTGCGACCAACGGCAGAAACCTCCTAGAGGGTGGTGTGCCCCAACGTCAGTTCGCCAGGCTGCGCGATGGACTTCAGAGTGGTGTCATGGGAGTATGACGAAGATACGACTGGCCGACGGCAATCACATGATTCCGTGAACTGAACGGCGTAAGGTGGCAAAATTGCTTGGCACGGCAATCGTGAATGTGCAAGGTCTGCACGCAATTTTTGAGGTGCCTGTGATTAAGAGGTAGGGTAAAGCGGTGGCTGAGCCCGCCAAATAGTTATTCCTGCGTGGAATGAATCAAACACGATACAGAGCCCTGCACTCAAAACCGGCGCGCTTGACCAGAAACTGGTGTGCGCCACATGAGTG
>Ga0126371_10003176_pt1 | contig 14319 bp, 11 predicted proteins | sample PanSoiMetaPlot_4_FD_110145 | JGI IMG/M metagenome (GOLD analysis project Ga0126371, IMG submission 110145) | Tropical forest soil microbial communities from Panama - MetaG Plot_4 | ecosystem: Environmental > Terrestrial > Soil > Tropical forest > Bulk soil | place: Panama | collected 2016-02-17 | reverse complement strand
TATCGATTGACGATGTATCGGTTGACGAACTAGTGTCGTCCTGCATGACCACAACACCTGCTCCGGACCACCTGCTGGATGACGCGTCGGGTGCTGCCTCTGACTCCGGGCGACCGGCTGCTCCCGGTCGTCGGGGAGTACTCGCTTGGATGGTCTTTGCGCTGTTGCCGGTGTCGGTGATGGCGGCGCTGCTGGTGCTGCTGGCCATGGCGGCCAACAGCGCGGCGGCTACTGGGGGATGCGGTGGCGGCTGATCTCGCCCGGCCTGCGGCGACTTCTGTCGGCGCGCATGTGTGGATTGCGGCGACCGTGGCCCTGTCGGTGGGCGCTGCGATCGCGGCGATCTCGCTGGCGCCGCCGGCATCGGCGCGGCCGCCGGAGGCCCTGGCGTTCTTGCTGTTCGTGGGCTCGTCTGTGCACGTGGCCTCAACCGGCTGGTTTTACACCGTGCCTGAGGTGCGCGCGCACATGCGGGAGCACAGAACGCGGTACGTGTGGTGGCCGCTCGCGCTGATCGCCGGGGCTGGCGCGATCGCCATGCTGGTGCCGCGCTCCGCGCTCGACTGGCTGCTGCTGCCTTATTTCGGCTGGCAGTTCTTCCACTATCAGAAGCAGAATCTCGGCATTGCCGCCCTTGCGGCCGCATCGCGGCGCGTCACGCCGCCACGGGGAGCCGAGCGCTGGGCGCTGACCGGGGCGGGGCTGGCGGGCATCGCGGGCTTGCTTGCCCGGCCGAGTGTGCTTCAACTGCCGGTCAGGCCCATCCTCGCTCCCGTGTTCCCGCTGGCAGTGTTGACGTTCGTCGCTTTCGTCGCGGTCGGCGCCGGATGCCTGCTCGGGAGGAGCCCGGCGCTGCGGCCCGCGGGATTCTGCACTAGCTACGTGCTATCGCTCGTCTTCAGCCTGCCGGTCTTCGTTTTCGCCTCGCCATACGCTGCGGTGGCCGGACTCACAATCGCGCACGGCTTGCAGTACTTGCTGCTGATGACGTTGGTAGCCGCAGGCAGCGGCGGTCATCGGCGGCCCCGTCAGCGAACGGCGAGCCTCGCCCTGTTGTGCAACATTGCCCTGCTCGGCGGCGCGGCACTGTCAATGGCGTCCGACCAGGAGTCGGCTGCACCGGTGATGCGTGTCCTGTTCGGAGTTTTCCTCGGCGCGGTGATGGCGCACTTCGTGATCGACGCCGGCTTGTGGCGAATGCGCGAGGAGTTCCCGCGCTCGTTTCTGCAAGCGCGGTTGCCCTATCTGGTGCCGACCACCGACCCGGTATCGAAACTTCGTCTGCCGATGGATCGCTTGCCGATATAGGATGGTCACGTGCCAGGACGCGGTAGCCGGTCGGCTGAGGCCGGCGCATTCGTCTCGTTCGGCCGTTACGCCGGCCCGGCCACGCTGATTCTGTCGAGCCTCGCCGACGGGCCTAAGCACGGCTATGCCCTCACTAAGGACATCGAGCAGTTCGCCGACGTCAGGCTGGCGCCGGGGACGCTGTATGAGGCGCTCAGCCGCCTCGAGGGCCAAGGACTCATCGAGGCGCTGGCGAGCGACGACCGAAGGCGTCCGTATCAGCTGACGGCTGCTGGGGCGCAGGCGCTGCGTGTGCACCTCGCCGACCAGCGACGCGTCGCCGAGGTCGGTCTCCGCCGCCTGAGCCGGAGCTGGGGGCCAGCGTGACGAGCTCGACGGAGCGGCGGGTGGGCAGGTTGCTGCGCTGGTACCCGCCGTCGTGGCGAGCCCGCTACGGCGAGGAGTTCGGCCAACTGTTGCTGGCCGACATCGCAGAGCGACCGCGCAGCTGGCGTCGCGCTGCAGACGTCGCTGCCAACGGGCTGCTCGCGCGCTGCACCAGCGCGGGTTTGACGAGCCACGAGTTGCCGCCACTCGAGCAGGTTCGCTGCGGTGTCGCCACGTTGTGCTGCGCGCTTGCGGCGTTCGTGACGTTTGGCGTAGCGATGCTGGCGCAGCTTGCCATGGGCTGGCAGTGGGCCACGCCCCGGTCAGCCCCAGCGGTCGCCGCCAGCGTCGCCATGTCGATCGCGGGCGCCTGCCTGGTACTGATCGCGCTCTCCGGAGCGGTTCCCGTCGCCTGGCACGCGGCGGTGACGGCCGTCCGACGGCGCGACGGGCGATTGATGAGATCGGCTGGCCTGATGCTCGTGTCCGGGACCGTGCTCATCATCGGCACCCGGCATTTTCAGAACGGCTGGCCCGGCACCGGCGGCACGGGTGCGCTGCACGGCCTGGTCCCAGCCGGGATCGCGGCCTTCGGCTGGGCGTCGACGCTATCGGTGTCCTCGTTCTGGGTGCACCCGGCCCTGCTCGGCACGCTGCCCGCAGCCGAGCTGGCCTGGATGGTGCTGAGTCCATTCGCCGTTCTGGGGTTGCTCGCGGGATTTGCTGGCATCGTTCGCCGGCTTACGCTGCCGCACTGGTTGCTGACATACCTATCGCGCCTGGCCATGGCTGCCGTCGTAGCGGCCGTACCGTTCCTCGCGGGCGCGGCGAGCTGGGTGCTAGCGACCGCACCCGGGCAGCCTGGCCTGTTCCGGCCCGGCCTGATCAACGGCGCAGAGCTTGCGACGATGGCGCTCGCGCTCGTCGTAGCGCTGCGCGCGGCTATCGGCGTCCGGCACGCCCGGTCGGCTATCACCGAGATGCTATGACGATGCTCCGGCCAGATGCCGTAAATCGGGCGTTTCGGGTTGCGGGCACTGGCCGGTGCCTGCGTCGGCTCAATCGTATGTACCGTTAGCACGAAAATATTGGCCTGGCGGTACATACGTTTGACCGGCTAGCAGTGCTGGACTACCTTAATAGCCGCTAATGGAGCTTTCCGGTCACCTGCACGGCTCCGAGGGCTGCGCGCACAGCGAAGACATCGCTCGCAACTCGGCGGGCTAGCGGAAGCGCCCTGGCCGTCGGTTAGCGACAACGGAAATATCCCACCAAAGCTATCTCGCATCACCACTGGCGCCGCTACTCTCGTCTCGCTATCGCGCAGCCGTCCAACCGGGGCGCTGCCTTGAGTGGTCTGGGGTCAGTGGGAATGGGAAATCTCGACTTCACCAATCACGCCGGGTTCTCCTGGTACTGCCTCTTCCTGATGTTCAGCGGCATAGCGCTGCTGGTCATCGCCGTCCTCAGGCACCAACAACAACGGCAGCGCCGGATCGTGCAAGCCGTCTTCGGCATCGGGTTCTTCGGCTACGGCTTTTATCTGACGTTCATCTTCGGCGGCGGCAGCTACTTCGTTTTCTTCTACGCGTTCATCGTGCCTGTGATGCTCATCATCAACGCGTTCCGCGGCGAGCCTGCTCGTCGCCAGCCGGTTCAGCCACCAGTCGCGGCCGGCCTGGGCACCATGCCGCCCCCAACCCTGCAGCCGATGGTTGACCCGGGCCTGCCGCCCGTGGCTGACCCGGGCCTTCCGCCGATGCCTGACCCAGGATTGCCGCCGACGTCTGAGCCAGGGTTGCCGTCCCAGCCATCCAGCTAGCCGAGGTTGCGCTGAGACGGCCACAAAGCCCACCAGCTCTGCCGCAATTGCGTGCAGATCCATACCGGATGGCCTTGCTCGTCGTCCTTGACGTCCTGGTAATTATTCAGCGTCAGGGCGAGCCGGAGGCCGCCACAGAAGCCCAACTGATCGCGCCTGTAGCCAACCACGATCGCGCTGGTCGCTGACGGCGGCGGCGGCCCCCAGTACCAGAACGAGTTGTGACCGCTGTAGGCCGCCGGCAGTCCGTCAGCCGGCCCGTAGTGGTCGACCGCGCCCGCCTCCCCGTAGTTGCTGGTCAGCACGACCGTTGCGGGGTGCTGGCCGGACGGAAGCGATCGGTAGGCACGCGAGATCTCAGCCACGTACGCAGGCCAGCCAATCGTCTCGCCGGCGTCATAGTTCAGCGCAACGATCGGTGTCGCGTGCACGTCCGCAACCGGCACAACCGGCAGCGAGATCGGCAGTCCGGGGAGGCTGAGCACGAGCCCGCCGACAAGCAGTCCGCGACGAAGCCTCGCGCGACCGCGAAGTACCCAGTCAACGGTCGGCTGCGCGCCGGCTGCCAGCAGCACGGGCACGAAGCCAGCCAGGTAGTAGGGCTTCCCGCCGGTCGCCATGAACGCGACGGCCAGGACCGGATACGCCACGCCGACGGCGCGGCACCAACGCAGCCTGCGATCGCGGAAGAACCGGAGCAGTCCCGCGATCCAGATGGGCGAGAAATACAACGGGACGAGCACGAACTGCTCGGGCACGATCAGCCACCAGGGCGCTGACGAGCCAGAGCCGCCAGCCGCTATCGAGTGCGCCACGGCCAGCTCCGGCCAGCCGTGGCGTGCCTGCCACACCAGGTACGGCGCCCACATGGCTACCGCGACCACGCCACCCGCATACAACCAAGCCGACCGGAACGGGGCCCGCGGGCCGACTGCCGTCAGCGCCACGAAGACCGCGGCAATCAGGAAGGCGACTAGATCGGTGTCGAGCAAACCGGCACCCGCGGTGAATCCGGCAGCGAGCCAGAGCCGCTGGTCCCCGGTCCGAAGGATCCGAACGAGCAGCCAGAGCAGGGCGGCCCACACAGGCAGGTCAAAGGTTGTCGTGCTGAGCAGGTGACTCGCGCCAGTGACCACCGGCGCGAGAGCGATCACCCCGCACGCCAGCGCCTGCGCCATGCGCCCGCCGCCAAGTTCGCGGGTCAGCAGGCCCGTCAGCAGCACGAGCGCGCCAGCCGCTAGGACGGACGGCAGCCGGAGCAGCACGAGCGATCCCGGTGCCAGCTCGGTCATCAGCCGGGCGAGCAGGGGCACGAACGGCGGCTGATCGGGGTAGCCCCAGGCCAGATGCTTGCCGCAGGCGATGAAGTACAGCTCGTCGCGGTGATATCCGTACTGGTCAGACAAGGCGACGAGGACCGCCATCAGGACACCGGCGATCCCCAGGACTGGCCCAAGTGCCAGCCGCGGCAGCGAGGCCGGTCCACGACCGCGCGCTCCGGTGTCGGCTGTTGCGGTGTCTGTGTCAGTTCCCATCCGGCGCGCCTAGCCAGGCAGGTGATTCAGAGCGCCGCGGACGCGCTCGGCCGCTGCGTCGAGCTCCGCCCGATGCGGAGACAGGAAGCTAGGGGCAAGCCGGAATCCGTCATCGGCGAGCCGCGGCAGGACGTGCAGGTGGACGTGCCAGACCTCCTGCCCGGCGACCGCGCCGTCGGCCAGGAAGAAGTTGATGCCGTCGCACGGCAGGCCAGATGCCCGCAGTGCCGTCGCCATTCGCTGCCCGGTGACGAACATGGTTGCCCCTGTGTCCTCGGCTAGCTCCGCGAGGCTGACCGCGTGGAGCCGCGGCACCACGAGCAGGTGGCCCGTGTTCACCGGTCGGATATCCATGAAGGCGACGACCAGGTCGTCGGCGTACACCTGGCTGGCCGGCAGCCGCCCCGCGATGATCTGGCAGAACGGGCAGGCGGCAACCGAGACGTCGGGGTCCATGCCGCCAGTATCCCTGGCAAGCCTGAAAACCGGGGCTGAGCCGCCATGGATCGCGTCGCAAAGGACGCGTGAAGACAACCCGGCGCGGCGTTAAGAACGTGTGAAGATCATTGGGAACGGGGCCGACAGGGGTTCAACTGGCCTCAATGACCCAGTCAGCTGAACCGAGAACCAGGCGTCGTCGTGGCCTCGCAGCGCCGTTCGCGCTGCCGGCTGGCTTCGCTGCGCTACTCGTCGTTGGAGCCGCTGCCGCCGCCAGCCACGGTGCGGTATCGGGCCGCTGGGTACTGATTGTCGCTGCGCTGATCGTCGGCGTCGGATCCGCGATCGCCGAGCCGCCGGTGGCGCCAGTTCTCGGCGCAATCGGCTGGCTCACCGTGATCGGGTTCTCGCGTGCGCCATACGCACACCTCCAGCCGGCCGCTGGGCTGGCGGAGCGTGGCGCGATCGTCGTCGGCGCGGCCACCATCCTTGGCATCGTCACCGGCTTGGTAGTGCGCTGGGTTGCCGCATCGTACACACTGTGGATTGTGGAGATACCAGGTCAGCCCGGGTCGCAGAGCCTGGAGGAGGCGGTGAACGCCGGGTCTGACTCGCAGCTCGAGGCTGCTGCCGGTCCCGCGTCGACACGGCCGCGCGGGAAGCCGCGCCGGTTCGCCTACCTGACTGGTGGCATCGGGCGCCGACGGGTGCTGCTGGCGGTCGGCCTGATGATCGTCGGACTGCCGCTGCTCACACTTGCCCTGTCCGCTCGCAGCCTGCACCTCGACCTCGGGGACGACCTGCTGATTTACCTTGTCGCCGTGGTCGCGGTCGCCGTCGTAGGCGGATTCTGGCCCGCCGTCCTGGCCGCGGTCGCTGCTAGCTTGCTCGTGAACTGGTACTTCACGCCGCCGGTGCACACACTGACGATCGCTGACGGTCAGAGCCTGCTGGCGTTGCTGCTGTTCGTGACTGTCGCCGTCACGGTCAGCAGCGTGGTCCACCTGGCGGCGCTGCGGGCCCGGCAGGCCGCACGGAACAGCGAAGAAGCTCAGGACCTGCTGGCCCTGGCGCAGACCGTCCTCGGCGGTCAGGACACTCCCGCGGCCGTACTTCACCATCTGATCGGTAGCCGCGGCGGACAGGCGCGGCTGCTGGAGCGTACCGGGGGCGCCTGGGCGCGCGTGGCGGGCAGCGATCCGGAGCCCGGCCATCCGGTCCAGCGAACTGCAGCCCGCACCGATCTGGTCCTCGAGGTCTCCGGCCAGGACCGGCCACTATCGCCACGCCTGCTCGACGGGCTGACCGCTCAGGCCGCGGCCGCACTGGACCGCGACCGGTTGCGAACGCAGGCCGCCCAGGCCGAAGCGCTGGCCGAGGGTAACAGGATGCGGACAGCGCTGCTCGCCGCCGTGAGCCATGACCTGAGGACACCGCTGGCATCGATCAAGGCGAGCGTCAGCACGCTGCGCCAGACGGACGTGGAGTGGACTGAGGCTGACGAGGCCGCACTGCTGGCAACCATCGAGGCATCAGCTGACCGGCTGGATGCGCTGATCGGCAATCTGCTGGACATGAGCCGTCTCACGACCGGATCGCTCCAGCCGTTCCTGCGGCCGACGGCCATCGACGAGGTGGCGCCGGTCGCCTTGCGCGGGCTGGATGGCGGCAGCCTGATGGAGTTGGCCGTGCCCGATGACTTGCCGCTCGTGCTGACCGATCCGGGCTTGCTCGAGCGCGTGCTGGCGAACTTGTTCGCCAACGCGCTGGCATACTCGCCCGCCGGGCGGCGGCCGGGCTTGCGGGCCAGCGTCGGCATCGACGGTGTCTTGCTGGAGGTCATCGATCACGGCCGCGGCGTGCCGGACGACCTGAAGTCCAAGATGTTCGAACCGTTCCAGCGACTGGACGGTCGCGGCGGTGATGTGGCTGTCGGCACTGACCCGACTGGTAGTACGGGCGTCGGACTCGGGCTGGCCGTCGTCAAGGGGTTCCTGGACACGATGGGCGGGACGGTCGAGGCCTCGGACACGCCGGGCGGCGGGCTGACGATGCGGGTCACCCTGCCGTGCGCCACCGCGAGCGCTCCGAGCGTGGCCGCGGGCCCATGACCCGCGTCCTGGTCATCGACGACGAGGCACCGATTCTTCGAGCGCTGAAGATTAACCTGACCGCTCGGAAGTACGAGGTCTGCACCGCCGGCGATGGTGCGTCGGGGCTGGCTGCGATGGCGCGGGAGCGGCCCGACGTGCTGATACTCGACCTGGGCCTGCCCGACATGGACGGGACCGAGGTCATCAGGGGAGTGCGCGGCTGGACCAGCACCCCGATCATCGTGCTCTCTGCCTGGGGTCAGGAGAGCCAGAAGGTCGCGGCCCTCGATGCGGGCGCTGACGACTACGTGACGAAGCCATTCGGGATGGACGAGCTGCTAGCCCGGCTGCGCGCCGCTGTGCGCCGGGCATCACCGGCCCCGGATGAGCCAATTGTGAAGACTGCCGAGTTCACTGTGGATCTCGCGCGCAAGCGGGTCACCAGGGGCGCCGCCGACGTCCGGCTGACGCCGACCGAGTGGCAGGTGCTAGAGATCCTCGTGCGCAACGCCGACCGGCTCGTCACGCAGCGCCAGCTGCTCGCCGAGGTGTGGGGTCCCGGCTACTACAACGAGGCCAACTACCTGCGGGTCTACATGGCGAACCTGCGCCGCAAGCTGGAACCGGATCCGTCCGTCCCGCGCTACCTGCTGACCGAGCCAGGTATGGGCTATCGCTTCTTGCCGGGCTAAGGCTCACCGCCCGCGATCGGGTGGAGTTCGTAGGCCGGGTTGTAGATTGCGCGCTCGCCCTTCAGGCTGGTCAGCCGTCCGTGGACGACGATCTTTCGGCCAGGCTGGACACCCGGAATATCTCGGCGGCCGAGCCACACCAGCAGGACCCGGCCGGTCCCGTCCCACAGCTCGGCCTCCATCGTCAATGTGCTGCCCCGCGGGCGCAGCGTGACCGTGCGCAGCGTGCCCGCCACATCGACGATCTCCCGGTGCAGGGTTTCGGCGATCGGGACCGGCAGACCGCCGGGCACCGACAGCTCGCTCACCTGCTGGCGCACCTCGGCCGCGTGCAGCGCTTCCCTGCTGGCGAGCAGCCGCGGGCCAATCAGCGGATCGGGCGCGGACGGCACGCGTGTCGCGGAGGCGAGCTGGTAGGGCACGCTCGCGACGACGACTCCCGGCTCGAGCAGCAGGCGTGCCTTGAGGCGAAGCGCGCTCTGGTTGTGCAGCGCCTGCTCCCACCAGTGTCCGAGAACGTATTCGGGAATGTAGACGGTGACGATGTCACGCGGACTCTCGCGCCGCATGCGCCGGACGTACTCGATCACCGGCCGCGTGATCTCGCGGTAGGGCGAGGAAATCACCGTTAGCTGGAGGGGCATGCCGCTGCGGTCCCATTCTTCGCGGAGCCGCTCGGTCTCGACCGTGTCGACGTCAACCGTGACGGCCTCTAGCCGCGCCGGCCTCGCGGCCCTGGCGTATGCCAGCGCCCGCAGCGTCGGCAGGTGCAGCTTGCTGACAAGCACGATCGCAATGTTGCTCGCGGGAAGTGTGAGTGCGGCTTCCTCTGCCGGGGTGAGCTCGGTGGCAACGGCCGCGTAGTGCCGCCGGATGCCGTTCATCGTGAACCAGATCACGACCATCGCCGCCACCGCGATCCAGGCGCCGTCGGCGAACTTGCTGATGACCACGATGACGAGGACGGCGCCGGTGACGCACGCTCCGATGGCGTTGATCGTGCGCGAGCGGATCATCCGGAGCCGCTCCGAAGCCTCGGTCGTCGTCCGCAGCAGCCGGTTCCAGTGCCGGATCATCCCGGTCTGGCTGCACGTGAAGGACACGAACACGCCGACGATGTATAGCTGGATCAGGCGAGTTGGCGAGGCATTGAAGGCCAAGATCAACACGATCGCGAACCCGGATAGCAGCAGGATGCCGTTGCTGAACGCGAGCCGGTCGCCGCGTGTGTGCAGCTGACGCGGCAAATAACCGTCCTTCGCCAGGATCGAGGCGAGCACCGGGAAGCCGTTGAACGCCGTGTTGGCCGCTAGCACGAGGATCAAAGCGGTGAACAGCTGGAGGATGTAGAACAGCGGCGAGGAGTAGCCGAAGACCGCGCGGCCCACCTGCGCGATGACGGTGGGCTGCACGTATCCCGACCGCGTGCCAATCAGGGTGCCGGCGTGCACGTGGCTGGCCAATGCCAGCGCGGTCACGCCGCCGAACATGACGACCGCGATGCCACCGAGCATGGCCAGCGTGGTCGCGGCGTTCTTGCTCTTTGGTGGCTTGAACGCCGGAACGCCGTTACTGATTGCTTCGACGCCCGTCAGCGCCGTGCAGCCGGATGAAAATGCGCGCAGGATCAAGAACACCAGCGCGAAGCCAGCGAAGCTGCCGGTGGCCTTGATGGCGTAGCCAGCGGTCTCGGCGTGCAGATGGTGGCCCGCGCCGATCCTGAGCCCGCCCCAGACGATCATCAGCATGACAATCGCGATGAAGCAGTAGGTCGGGATCGCAAAGCCAGTGCCGGACTCGCGGACGCCGCGCAGGTTCAGGACGGCGATTGCGGCGACCGTCAGGGCGGCGATGAGGGCGAGGTGCGAGTTAAGGGCCGGCCACGCGGAGGCCAGGTTGGCGATGCCAGAAGATACGGACACCGCGACCGTGAGCGTGTAGTCAACCATGAGCGCGCTCGCCACTGTCATCCCGACCTTCGGGCTGAAGTTGGTGGTCGTGACCTCGTAGTCACCGCCGCCGGAGGGATAGGCATGCACGTTCTGCCGGTACGAGGCAACCACCACGAGCATCAGCAGGGCGACAGCGAGTGCGACCCAGGGCGTATATGCGATGAACGCGAGCCCGCCCGCCGCGAGTACCAGCAGCACTTCCTGGGTCGCGTAGGCGACCGAGGACAGTGCGTCGCTGGCGAAGACCGGCAACGCGATCTTCTTTGGCAGCAGCGTGTGGCCGAGCCGTTCGCTCTGCATCGGCCTGCCGACGAGCAGCCTCTTGACTGTCTGGAATGCCATCGCCACGTCCGCATGCTAGGCCTGACGAGCGCGGCCTGCCTATCCCTTCCGCCCTTTGCGAACTCACCGTTAGTGTGTCATTACGTACGGTAATTATGCCGATCAGCCAGAGCGGCGGAACGGATCGGCGTGCAGTTGGCGCCGTCCTGACGCGGGCGTTAGCGTCAGCAGATACGCCTCCCGTTGCCATGGGGTGGGCTGTAGCCTTTCGCGGCACGCGCTGCATGTTGAAGTCGTTAACCAGGGTGCTAGCGACGCCCCAGTCTGGAGGATGAAAACATTTGGTAATGAGGCTGCCGCGGCGACGGCCCCCAGAGCGGGCCGTCCAAGGGTCGCCGGCGGCTTCGGACGGGCGGGCAGCCCCGGCATGGAGACGGGCTGTCGCGGGTCTCGGGGACGCGGTCGGCGCCTCGATGCCTGCTGGCCCCGCCGCAAAACAGACGGCTGCGCTGGTGGTCGATGACCAGGCCGAGACGCGCATCCGGATTCCCACAGACCTGCTCCGGTGCCTGACGGCGCTGGTCGAGATTGCCCTGCTCCTGGGCCTCGGCCTTGTCGCGAAGGCCACGACGACAGGCGTCGAAGTGGATGTTGTCGGCGTGAGCGAACACCTCGCGCGGGGCCTGATCGCGCCGCTCCACTCGCTGGCCTTCGTCGCCCTCTTTGGCCTGCCGGCGGCGCTGGCGATACGGCTCGTGATGATCGGTCAGCTGAGCAGGCTGGCAGAGGCGGTGGTCGTTGGCCTGATCGCCCTGGGAGTGACGTTTGCCTGCGACGCCCTGATCGGCCTCAGCTCCCTCAGGGAGGTCTACGCCGCGCTGGCCAGGGTGGGGGCGCCAAAAGGGTCGACCACGCTCGATCCCTACCTGGCTGGCCTCGCCGCCTACCTGACGGTGATCGGCATGTCCGGCCGGACCCGCTGGCGCACCTCTTTCTGGCTGGCTATCGGCTTCTACAGCCTGACCAGCCTGGCCCTCGACCGCGAGACCACTACCGTGCTGTCCATCCTGATCACCCTGCTGCTTGGCGCCGCTATCGGTTCAGGCCTCCGGTACCTCATCGGCACTAACTCCGACCGGCCGACAGCCGAGGAGATCGCCGCAAGCTTGAGCATGACGACGGAACCCATCGTGGAGATCCGCCGTGTCCCCGACAACAGGATGGAGAACCGCCGGTACCGAGCGCGCAGTGCGGATGGCGGACGCCTCGACGTGATCGTCTATGACCGGGATCAGCAAGCCGCCGACGCGCTCTACCGGATCTATCGCCGCTTGCGCGTTACCAGCCAGGCTTCGCGCAGCGTTCCGTTGACGGTGAGCCGAGCGATCGAGCGCGGCTCGCTCATGGCATACGCGGTGGAGGACGCCGGGGTGCCGACCCCGCGGCTGCGGGCCGCCCTGCGCGTCGGGCCCGAGGCCGCGGCCATCGCGACCAGTCACCACGAAGGCACCACCCTGGCGGAACATCCCGCGCCCACCGATGGCCTGCTCGCGCGCGTCTTCGACACGGTGCTGAAGCTGCACCGGCACGGGGTGACGCACCGCGCGCTGACCGCCGATCGGATTCTGCTCACCGGACGGAACCACGAGACGGTCATGCTGCTCGATCCGAGTGGCGGTGACGTCGCGGCGAGCGATCTTCAGCTCCGCCTTGACCTCTCACAGCTGACGGCGACCGTGGCGCTGCTTGTTGGGCCGGACCGCGCTGCCAGTCTCGCAAAGCGCAAGCTGGGCCAGGCGACGGTCTCCGGCCTGGTACCTCTCCTTCAGCCGGTCGTGTTGCATCGCTCCACGAGGGCCTTGCTGCGACGCCGCAAGGACGTGTTGCCGGCCCTGCGCAAGTACTTGGTCGGAACGCAGGCCCAAACCGACGTTCCGCCGGTGCAGCTTGAGCGAATCCGGCTGCGCTCCGTCCTGACCCTCGTCGCGACGATCTTCGCGGCGTATATCGTCCTCGGTCAGCTCGGCAGCAAGCATTTCGGGAGCGTCCTGAGGCATTCGGACTGGACCTGGGTAGCCGTAGCGCTAGCGTTGTCGGCCGCTACCTACGTCGCCGCGGCCTGGTCGTTGTCCGGGTTCGTACTCGAGAAACTGAGCTTCGTGCGCACGTTCCTGGCGCAGTTTGCCGGGTCGTTCGTCACGCTCGTCACGCCGGCCGCTGTCGGCGGCGTTGCGCTCAACATCCGGTACCTGACCAAATCAAAGGTCGCGCCAGCCGATGCGGCCTCCAGCGTCGGCGTGTCGCAGGTCTTTGCGTTCACGCTGCACGTGCTGATGTTGGTGATCTTCATCGCGCTAACTGGCGGCACCCACACCACGGCATTCCGGCCGCCGAGCTGGGCTTACATCGCGCTGGCGGTGCTCGGCGCCGTCGTCCTCGGTGTGCTGGCGGTGCCGGCCGGCCGTCGGCTGGTGCGGTCTCGAGTCGCGCCAGCCCTTGGTCAGGTCATCCCGAGGCTGCTCGACATTGCCCAGAAGCCCGCGAAGCTCACCGAGGGCGTCGGTGGTGCCCTCATGCTGACCTTCGCCTACATCTTCTGCCTGGATGTGTGCCTGCGGGCTGTCGGCACGCACGCCAACTTCTTCGCGATCGCGGTCGTCTACCTGACCGGTAGCGCGATCGGGTCGATCGTGCCAACGCCCGGCGGTCTCGGCGCCATCGAGGTCGCGCTGTCCGGCGGTCTTACCACAATCGCGCACGTGCCTGGCGCGTACGCGCTGAGTGCCGTGCTGCTCTATCGGCTGATCACGTTCTGGCTTCCGATCCCCATCGGCTGGCTTTCCATGAATTACCTCCAGCACCGCGACGCGTTGTGACAAAGGCTTAGCGGACACCAGTGTCAGCCGAGCGTTGCGATGGCGAGCGCAGTTGCGAGCAGCACGATGCTCCACGACATGGCTCGCAGTGCGCGCTCTAGCGGCTGGAGTAGCCGGCTGGCGCTCAGCGCGAGCGTTTCGCCGTTCGCGAGCGTGACGCTGCCGGTCACCCCGGTGGCGCGCCTGCGCAGCAGCCGCGCGGGAGTGCTGAGGCTGCGCTGCGCCGCGGAGAGAGCAAAGGCCCCGAAAGCAGCGAGCACCGAGCCGAACGACAGCGTGCCGGTCTGCGCCACGTAGGACGTGAGCAGCGGGAAAGAACCCCAGGCGGCGGCGAAGCCGGCGTCAGTGTGCACGATGCCGCCGAATAGCTCGGCGTTGTAGGCGATGACGAGCAGGGGACCGGCGAGCAAGAACGGAACGAGTGCCCAGCCGACGCGCAGCGCGCCGGCAATCCCGAGTCCGACCGCGCCCGCGAGGCCGACCCCAGCCACTATCAGCAGCACCGCGCTCGGGATCTGGGTCCGAAGCGGTCGGCCGTGATACTCATCGAGTGCGTGCGCTGCGAGACCGACCGCGAGGAAGAACGCGATCAGCGCCGCTAACAGCGGCACCAGCTTGACATGCGGCGCTAACGTGGCCCCGATGACGACGTAGGAGAGGTGCCAGGCCGTGTACGGGGGATGCAGCAGCGTCCACCAATCACGCCATCGGCCGGGGCCGGCCGCGTAATACGCTGGCCTGCCTGCGGTAGCTGGAGCCGAAGTCTCCTGGCCCGGCGCGCCGCCAGCTTGCGCGTCACCCACTCGCGCGCGTTCCCCACATGACGATGCCGCCGCCAAGGCTCATGACCCGGTAACCCACATCCTGCAAGCCTGCCTGCTGCCAGGCGCGAACGGTCCAGTCCACGGGGTAACGGCGGTAGTGCCCCGCAATGCTCGGCCCGAGGAACCGGCCG
>Ga0126371_10003175_pt1 | contig 14320 bp, 14 predicted proteins | sample PanSoiMetaPlot_4_FD_110145 | JGI IMG/M metagenome (GOLD analysis project Ga0126371, IMG submission 110145) | Tropical forest soil microbial communities from Panama - MetaG Plot_4 | ecosystem: Environmental > Terrestrial > Soil > Tropical forest > Bulk soil | place: Panama | collected 2016-02-17 | reverse complement strand
GAGCCGCTCTTTTCGATCACGTTCTGGGCCACGCCGAGATCTATGAGGTCGCCCTCGCGCGAGATGCCTTCGCCGTAGATCATGTCGAATTCGGCTTCGCGGAACGGCGCGGCCACCTTATTCTTGACTACCTTCACTTTGGTGCGGCCGCCGATGACAGTGTCGCCGTCCTTGATGGCGGCGATACGGCGGATATCGAGTCGCACAGAAGCGTAGAATTTCAAAGCACGGCCGCCGGTAGTGGTCTCGGGATTACCGAACATGACGCCGATCTTTTCGCGGATCTGGTTGATGAAAATCAGACAGGTGCGCGACTTCGACACCACGCCGGTGAGTTTCCTGAGCGCCTGAGACATGAGGCGCGCCTGAAGGCCCATGTGACTGTCGCCCATCTCACCGTCCAGTTCGGCTTTGGGAACGAGGGCGGCCACCGAGTCGACCACGAGCACGTCGATCTGGCCGGAGCCGATTAAGGCGCCGGTGATTTCGAGGGCTTGCTCGCCGTAATCGGGCTGCGAGACGAGGAGGTTGTCCACATCGACGCCGAGTTTCTTGGCGTAGGTGGGATCGAGCGCATGCTCGACATCGATGAACGCGGCCATTCCGCCTTTCTTCTGGGCTTCTGCGATGACCTGGAGCGCGATGGTAGTCTTGCCCGAAGACTCCGGACCATAGATTTCACAAACGCGGCCGCGCGGAAATCCGCCGACACCCAGGGCCGCGTCCACAGAAATGGAGCCGGTGGAGATCACCGAAACAGGAACAATGGCGTCTTTCGATCCGAGACGCAGGATCGAGCCTTTGCCAAACTGTTTTTCAATCTGGCCGAGCGTGAGGTCTAAGGCGCGGGAGCGCTCTTTTTCATCCATGGAAGGCACCTCTCAATGTTCGCGAACCCTCATTGTAACGCGAGAGTATCTCACTACCAGGAGTATAATTTGGGCAGAGGTTTTCTCAGAATGATGGGGCGTTTTCTCGCTCTTTTCGTGACGGCAGCGCTGCTGCTGCCGGCGGCCAATAAGAAGATCTGGGGGACGGCGTTGGGCGAGAACCAGGATCTCATTCTGCACGTGACGCTCTATCTGGATGCCGAATCGGTGAACCAGGTGGCGGGGGCCGACCTGGGCGGGCACTTTTTCGTGGCGGAGGTCAAGGTGGATCCGAAGTACGGAAAGGAAATCACGATTGACCGCGACGATTTTGTGCTGCGCACGGATAAAGATGGGGAAAAGGCGACGCCGTTCGCGCCTAGCCAGATTGCCGGCAGCGCGGCGCTGGTGGTGAAGTCACAGCGGATCGGAGGCAATGAGGGCTCGATCCTGTATGGCGGTGTGGCGCCGAACGTGAACGGCCCGGCGGTGTTTAAGGAGGGCGGCAAAACGCAGGCCGCCACGGCGGAGGAGAAGACCCTGACCGACAAAGTTCTGCCCGAAAAGAAAACGGACCAGCCGGTTTCGGGACTGCTCTACTTCTCAATGGAAAAGCAGAAGCTGAAGGATCTTGAATTGACCTACGGGCCTCCGGGCGAGAACCGGATTACCCTGCGGTTCAAGGCGCAGTAAGCCGTGGGAAGGCCCGCGCCGTCACCGGCGCGGCTGTATTTGTTACGACGTCGATTGAAACGGCGTCAGCCTGCTCAATCGATCAGACTCATCTGTCGGGGGTCGATGGCGGCGGTTTCCGGGCGCGCGCGCTGGAGATCGTCGTGATTGGGATTGAACTGGCGGATGAGCTGATTCAGTTGCAGCGAAGCCTCCCAGATCTCAAACAAGAGCGTACAACGGCGGCAGCCGCCGCGGATGCCGCCGAGGCCGTCGGTGGCGGGGTTGTAGCGCTTGTGGCGGCCGCAGCGGCCGTCGAATTTTCGCCATCGGATCTTCAAGCCCTCACCATCTCTACACCTTAACAGGCGCTGGAGCCGCCCGCGGTACAATCCGGGTGGATGCCGTCAGCGCGAGGCGTAGTGTGGGCGCGATTCCGGGTCACGGTGGTGGCGATCGTGGCCGCGGCGATTGTCTCGGTGCTCGTATACCTGTTGACGGGAGGGACGCTCCTCACCCAAAAGGTAACGCTGTACCTTTATATACCCGACGCCACGGGTCTGGATTCCACCTCCGCGGTGCGAGTGAACGGCATTTCGGTGGGCAAGGTCGAAAAGGTGGAGCTTTCCGGAGCGGCCGGTCCGGCGCGGGTGATCCGCGTGACGATGAAGCTCGAGCACGATCGACTGGCGGATATTCCGAGTGACTCGACGGCGCAGATTGCCATCGAGGGCAGCGTCGGCAATCAGTTCGTGGCGATTACCCAAGGCACGGCGGCGGTGCGCATTCAACCGGGCGGCGAGATCGCGTATAAAGCGGCGCCCGAGTTGCTGAAGACGCTCGATATCCAACAATTCAGCCGACAGCTGCGCGAGGCGGATGCCACCTTGACCGACATCGAGCAGGGCCGGACGCTGGTCGGCCAGTTTGTGACGGGCACCGAGATGTACGACAGCCTGCGGCGAAGCCTGGCGGGACTTGACCGCGATTTTCACAAAGCCACCGACGTTACCGGAGGACTGGGCCAGTTCGTGCGCACCGACGAGGTGTACCGGAAAATCAGTCGCCCGCTGGTGGAACTCGATGACCGTCTGGCGCGGATCCAGTCGGGCCAAAGCGATCTGGGGCGTGCTCTGCGGGAAGACGGCCAGTACGTCCATTTCCGCGAGCAAGCGGCGAGCCTGCGCAAAACCATCGCCGATCTTCGCACGCAGCCATTTTTGACATCTGATGAGATGTACGCTTCGTGGAGCCGAGGGCTCAGTGGGTTCATCCAGTCGGTGGATCAATTCGAGGCTATGCCTGAGATGCGCAATTCTCTGACATACGACAACCTCGCCGGCTCGCTGCGCGAACTGCGCGGCACAATGAAGGAATTCCGGGGGAATCCGAAGAAGTTTCTGCGGATGAAGTTGTTTTGAGCAGAGAAGGCGTACCAACCCCTCTCACCCCCGAGGCGTGAAGACGCCGAGTATGCACCGGGCCTGTTAACTGCCACGTGGCCGGCCCGAAGTGACGGGACAGTTCGTGCGTTTGGAAATTACTCGAGCACGAGCCCAGAGCGACCTGAGGGCGCAAAGAAACACCAGCGGTTACAATCGGACTTTGCCGCAACTCACGTTTGAAGTGGTCGCCGAGTGTCCGCGCACGCGGGCCCGCGCCGGGCTGCTGCACACCGCGCACGGAACGATCGAGACGCCGGTGTTCATGCCGGTCGGCACGCAGGCTACGGTCAAAGGGCTCACGCAGGGCGATCTGGCCGAAGAACTGGGCGTGCAGATCCTGCTGGCAAATACCTATCACCTGTTCCTGCGGCCGGGAGCGGACCTCATCCAAAAGATGGGCGGCTTACATCGATTCATGTCCTGGCCGAACGCCATCCTGACAGACTCCGGAGGGTTTCAGGTATTCAGTCTGAGCTCGTTGCGGAAGGTGACCGATCACGGCGTGGAGTTCCGCTCCCACCTGGATGGAGATCTGCACACGTTCACGCCGGAATCGACGGTGGATGCGCAGCTCGCCTTCGGCAGCGACATCCTGATGGCGCTCGACGAATGCCCCGAGTACCCGGTCAGCCACGAATTCGCGCGTGAGAGCATGGAGCGCACGGTGCGGTGGGCGCGGGAGGCATACGCGCACTATCTGCGGCGCATGGCCGGCATCTCAACCCGGCATGCCCTGTTTCCGATCGTGCAGGGGTCGATGTTTCCCGATCTGCGGCGGCGCTGCGCCGAGGAACTGCTGGAGCTGAACGCGGACGGCTATGCGATCGGCGGTCTCTCGGTGGGCGAGCCGCGGGCGCTCAGCCTCGAAGTGGTGGAGTCGACCGAAGATCTGCTGCCGCCATCCCGGCCGCGGTACGCGATGGGGGTCGGGATGCCGGCCGAACTGCCGGAATATGTCGCGCGGGGCGTGGATATGATGGACTGCGTTCTGCCCTCGCGCAACGCGCGGAATGGGTATTTGTTTACGTCGCAGGGCCGGATCATCATCAAACATGCCATATATAAGGATGACCCGCGGCCGATCGACGACAATTGCAGGTGCTATACTTGCTGCAGGTACTCCAGAGCTTACCTGCGCCATTTATTCCTTTCCGGAGAGATCCTCTATGCGATTTTGGCGACCAGGCACAACCTCCGCCGGTACCTTGACATCATGAGGGAGATCAGGCAGGCTATAATGTCGGGTTTGTACCCTGAATACTTGACCAGTGCGCGTTCGGCCTCTGTCGAAGCCGAATGATCCCTCATTGAGGGCTCGAAATCGTGTTCCTAAGTCTGTTTCTGCAATCGTCGCCTAGCTCGCTCGTTGGATTCCTGCCCATTCTTCTCATCTTCGGCATCTTTTATTTCCTGCTCTTCATGCCGATGCAGCGTCAACGCAAGAACCAGCAGAAGATGTTGGCCGGTTTGCAGAACGGAAATGTGGTTGTGACCAGCGGGGGCATTGTGGGGACGATCGTCTCCATCGACACTGACGACACACTGGTTTTACGGGTGAAACCGGACAACATCAAGCTGCAGGTGTCGCGCAGCGCGGTTTCGAGCCTGGTCCCGGCCGAGGGCAAGAAGTCTTAAGTAAGAAACGAAACAGGTTTACTCCCATGCAAAAGAATCTGACAGCGCGTTCGGTGATCATCATCGTGATCATCCTCGTGTGCGCTTTTGGCATCATCGGATTTCCGAAGTCAACGGCGGACCTCAAGAAGAACTGGGACAACAATATCCGTCTCGGCCTCGATCTGAAAGGCGGCAGCCACCTGGTGCTGCAGGTGCAGGTGCAGGATGCGGTCAAAGCCGAAGCCGATATCGTCATCAACCGGCTGAAAGAGGATCTGAAGAAGCAGAACATCTCGTGGACGAGTATCGACCGCAACGATCCTCAGCGGGTCGAGGAAGCCGACGATGTCACGATCACCATCAAGGGCGTCCCTGCCACGCAATCCAGCGCGTTCCGGAACCTCGTCAATGAGCGCGATTCCGATTGGGTGCTCACCACACTAAACTCCACCGATTACTCGATGAAGATGAAGCCGTCGCAACTGGTGGATCTGAAGCGGGACACGGTGGAGCGGACGGTACAGACGATCGGGAACCGCATCGACCAATACGGCCTGGCGGAGAAATCGGTGCAGCAGTACGGCCGGGCGGGCGATCAGTACCAGGTTCTCGTGCAACTTCCGGGCGTGGACGATCCGGCGCGGGTGAAGGAGCTGATCGGCACGGCGGCGGTGCTCGAAGTGACAGATGTAAAGGATGGCCCATTCCCGACGCGCGATGCCGGCCTATCGGCCCATGGCGGCGTACTGCCGCTGAATACCAAGCTCGTAAAGGCGCTGCCCCGGGGGGGTGGCGAAGGTGAGCAATGGTACTTGGTTGGCCGGTCGCCGGTGATCACGGGCCGCGACATGCGCAACGCGCGGTCGGGCCAGGATGAGTTCCGGAAATGGGAGACGAACTTCAGCCTGTCGCAGGATGGCGGGAAGCTGTTCGGCCAATACACGGAGCGAAACATCGGCAACCGCCTGGCAGTGGTGCTGGACAACAGCATTGTCAGCGTGGCCACCATCCAGAGCAAGATCGAGGATTCCGGCCGGATTACGGGTTTGGGCAGTGATGAAGAGGCCACCGATCTGGCGAGGTACCTGCGATCGGGTTCGCTTCCAGCCAGCGTGGTTTACCTGGAAGAGCGGTCGGTGGGTCCGTCGCTAGGGGCCGATTCCATCCACCAGGGTTTTGCCGCCGGTATTGCGGGTTTGATCGGAGTGGTCGCCGTCATGCTGGTGTATTACAAGCGCAGCGGGGTGAATGCGGTTCTAGCCCTTATCCTGAATGCTGTCATTCTCTTGGCCGCGGTTTCTTATTTCCATGCCGCTCTGACTCTGCCGGGCATCGCGGGGATCATTCTTACGATTGGTATGGCGGTGGATTCTAACGTACTGATTTTTGAACGAATTCGAGAGGAACTGCGGGCTGGTAAGGCGGTGGTGGCCGCGGTGGACGCGGGCTTCAGCAAAGCCTTTTTGACCATCGTGGATACACACGTGACGACGGTGGTGTCTTGCGCCTTCCTGTTTTTGTTCGGAGAAGGCCCGGTCCAAGGGTTCGCCATTACGCTTGTGATCGGCCTATTAGCCAATGTTTTCACCGCGGTTTTTGTGTCGCGGACCATTTTCTCGTACGAATTGGCGGGGCATCGGCAGATGGAGGCACTGAGCATTTAGCGGTGAGGTGGGGAGGACCGATATCCCCAGGAACAATTTTTAGACCGCCGGTGTCCATAGGTAAGGGTGATACCGGCTTGGAAGGCTGATGGAATTATTCAAAAGTACCAATTTCGACTTCCTCCGGTGGAAGTGGCCCTTCATTGGGGCATCCCTCGTATTGAGCGCGGCCGGGATCCTGAGTATCGTCGTACATGGCGGCTTGAAGTATGGCATCGACTTTAAGGGCGGAGCGTTAATGACTGTGAAGTTCGCTTATCCGCCCCCAGACGACAAGATTCGCAGCGCGATGTCGCAAAAGGTCAAGGGCGAGATCTCAGTGCAGGATTTTACGGACCCGGCGTCGGTGAACGAGGTTGCGATCGGGACGGAACTGCAGGAAGAGAAGCTACTGAACGTGAACCGGCAAACCATGGCGGATGTGCTTACGGCGACATTCGGCCAGCCGTCGAGCGGGAAGCTGGATTTCAACAACGCCAGCACGCAGCAGCTGATTGACCGGCTGCGCGATCCGCTGGCGCGAGCCGGGGTGGCCCTGAGCCAGCCGCAACTGGAGAAGCTGGTGGGCGACATTCTGAATTTCCGGAATACGCCGCCGCGTTCCGGGCTGGTAACCGACTTCACTCAGCTGTCCGCTGTGCCTGGTGTCAATCCTGCTATTATTAACACTCTCAAACAGGAGTGTTATCTGGCTCCATTCAACATCCGGAACGTGGAGATGGTCGGGCCGAAGGTCGGGGCGGAGTTGCGCAACAAAGCCGTTCTCGCCACGTTGTACGCGCTGGCCGGGATGCTGGTGTATATCGCCTTCCGGTTCGAATGGATCTATGGTCTGGGCGCGGTGATCGCCTGTTTCCACGACACCATCATCACCATCGGGTTGTTTTCTCTTTTCAATAAAGACATCGATATGACGGTGATCGCGGCCCTCCTCACGCTGGTGGGCTATTCGATGAATGACACGATCGTCATTTTCGACCGGATTCGGGAGAACCTGAAGTTCATGCGCCGGGAGCCGCTGGAGGTGGTCATGAACCGCGCGGTCAACCAGACGCTGAGCCGGACGGTGATGACCTCAGGCCTGACCTTTCTGACGGTGATCGCTCTGTTCATCTGGGGCGGTCCGGTTTTGCATGGTTTTTCGTTCGCGCTGGTCTGCGGGATTATTGTTGGTACTTATTCGTCAGTTTTTGTAGCCAGCCCGATCGTACTTTTCTGGCATAATTACGCTGATGCGCGCAAGAGGCGGACCGGGCCGGCCCCGGCCGTGGCTCCGGCGCAGCGAGCCGAGCCGGTTCGCAATCGTCCGACGAGGGCGGCTAAATAAGGAAGGGCCCGCGGACGGTCCGGGAAGACCGGACGGCGGCGGGTAAGGGAAAGGAAGCCAGTATGGAAATGTTTTCGCAGACATTCGTAGCGACGGGGAAAACGCACAAAAGCACTACCGTCCTCGTTTCCTTTGCGGTGCAGAGCATCCTAGTGGTTGTCGGAATTCTGATTCCGATGATCTACTTTGATGCTTTGCCGACGGCGCAGTTGAAGAGCTTGTTAGTGGCTCCTCCTCCGCCTCCTCCTCCCCCACCTCCTCCCCCACCGGAAGCGCCCAAGGTGGTCAAGATCATTCCGCGCCAGTTCGACGCCGGCCGATTGATGGCGCCTAAAGAGGTCCCGAAACAGATTGCCATGATTAAGGAAGACGAGCTGCCTCCGCCCTCCAGTGGCGGAGTGGTCGGCGGTTCGCTGGGCGGTGTCAGCACCGGCGTGCTCGGCGGCATTCTGGGCGGTGTTTCCGCGGCGCCTCCTCCTCCTCCTCCTCCGGAGCAGAAGAAGGCTCCGCCGTCACGCATCCGCGTTGGCGGCAACGTGCAGTCGGCCAAGCTGGTTCGGCAACCCAAGCCGGTCTATCCGCAACTGGCGAAGCAGGCGCGCATTCAGGGAGTGGTGAAGCTCCACGCCCTGATTTCCAAGGAAGGCACCATCGAAGATCTGAAAGTGGTCAGCGGCCATCCGCTGCTGGTCCCCGCCGCCCTGGAAGCGGTGAAGCAGTGGGTGTACCAGCCGACGACGCTCAACGGCGAGCCGGTCGGCGTGGAGACCGAAATAGACGTGAACTTTACGTTGAGTCAGTAAGAAGAGAGTCAGGCAAGACCCGAATCCGTATTCGGGCACAAAAAAATCAACTCGCAGGAGAGAGAAAAAACAATGATTGTGCAATTGCAGCTCTGGTCGCTTTATTTGCTCCAGGAAACGACAGTCAGCTTTGACCCGCGCTCGATGTGGAATCAGATGGGCGAACTGGCTAAGGCGGTGGTCATACTGCTGTTCATCATGTCGGCGTATTCGATCGGCGTCATGATCGACCGTGTGATGGCCTACAGTGCCGCCAGGAAACAATCGCGCGCGTTCGCCCCCGCCGTGGCCGGCGCGTTACGCGAAGGGAAATTGGACGAAGCGGTAAAGATCGCAGACCGCTATAAGAAGAGCCACCTGGCGAAGGTGGTAGTCGCCGGTCTCCAGGAATTTCAGGCGCATCAGATCAGCACCGAAATCCCAGGTGAAGAGATCGACGCATCGAAGCGCGCCTTGGATCGCGCCGAAGCGATTGTCCGGGCCGAATTGAAGCGTGGTGTCAGCGGCCTGGCGACCATCGGTTCCACAGCTCCGTTCGTGGGACTGTTCGGAACGGTCGTCGGCATCATCAACGCGTTCAAGGGAATTTCGACTGAGAAGTCGACCGGTCTCGGCGCGGTGGCCGGAGGTATTTCCGAAGCGCTGGTCACCACCGCTATCGGTCTGTTCGTTGCTCTCCCCGCCGTCTGGGCCTTCAACTATTTCACCAACAAGATTGAGTCCTTTGACGTGGAGATGGGCAACTCGAGCTCCGAGTTGATCGACTACTTCTTGAAGCGGTCACAGCGCGGCGCCAGCGCGCGCAAGTAAGCCCTTCCAGGGGAATCCGGCGAGTTGATAAGGGGGAGGCGCGGGCCTCCCCAGGTTTTGCCTGCCGAGTTCCAGGAGAATGACGATGAAAGTTGAATTCAAGAAAGCGCGAGAAGAGCATCCAGTATCCGACATCAACGTGACCCCCATGGTCGATGTGATGCTGGTGCTGCTGATCATCTTCATGGTCATCACGCCCATGTTGCAGCATGGCGTGCAAGTGGACATGGTGAAGACCAAGAACCCGATCGCCATGCAGGACGCCGACAAGAGCGACGCGATTCTCATCGCAGTCACCCGAGACGGCAGTGTGTTTCTGGGCAACAATCGGATGAGTCCGGAAGATCTGCCGAACAAAGTCCGGGACCTGCTGACGAACCGCATCAACAAGATGGTGTACATCCGGTCGGACCAGCGCGCGCGATATGAAAAGGTGGTTACGGTAGTGGACAACCTCCGCGCCGCGGGCGTAGATCAGGTCGGTCTGCTCACCGAACAAGTCAAGGACAAGAACGCGCCGAATCAGCAGAAGGGCGGCAATCCGGCTGGACAGTAGCCCGTTTGGGAATCGGGATTTCATAAGGGAGCAATTTTTATGGCAATGGCAGTTGGATCCGGCAAGGGTCCCAAGTCCGATATCAACATGACGCCGATGATCGATGTGCTGCTGGTGCTCATCATCATCTTCATGGTCATTACACCGCTGACGCCGCACGGGCTCGAAGCGCTGGTGCCGCAACCGCCGCCGCCGAACGCGAAGCCGAACCTCTCGGATCTGCGCACGGTCGTTATCGTGATCGAGAAAGACCACTCGATCAAGATCAACCAGGATCCGGTGACGGAGCAGACGCTGGGACCTCGTCTGGAAGAAATCTTCAAGACGCGGGCGGAGCGCGTGGTGTTCGTGAAGGGCGATCCGGATCTGGAATTTGCCTCTGTGGCGCGGGCCATCGACACAGCTCACGGAGTAGGCATAGACAAGGTTGGCCTGATGACTCCGAAGTCGGAGGCTGGACAATAATATGCGCAAGTTGACTCTCGGCGTGGCGGCAGCCGCGCTGGCTGTGCTCGCGAGCGGCTGCACGAAACTGAAGGCGCGCGACCAACTCAATCAGGGTGTGCACGCGTTCCAGGGGGCGCAGTACCAGGAAGCCGTCGAGCACTTCAAGACTGCCGTCGAACTGGATCCGGCTTTCCCCACGGCCCGCCTGTATCTGGCCACGGCGTATTTCCAGCAGTACATCCCCGGGGCCGAATCGCCGGAAAACACGCAGATGGCGAAAGCAGCCTATGACCAGTTCATGAAGGTGCTTGACCAGGATTCCAAGAACACGGTCGCGATGGCTTCAGTGGCTTCGCTGTACCTCTACCAGAAGAAATGGGATGACGCGCAGCAGTGGTACGAAAAGCTGGTGGCGGTCGATCCGAACAACGCCGACGCCTATTACAGCCTCGGGTTCATCGCGTGGTCGAAGTGGTATCCGGCCTATACCAACTCGCGGCTGGATATGGGAATGAAACAGGACGATCCGGGCCCGTTCAAAGACAAGAAAGTGAAGGAAGACCTCAAAACGAAGTGGCTTCCGACGATCAACGCTGGTTTGCAGTCACTCGACAAGACGCTGCAGATCAACCCGGAATATGAAGACGCGATGTCGTACGAGAACCTGCTGATCCGCGAGCGCGCCGATCTGCTCGACAGCAAGGACGAGTATGAGGCGTCGATCAAGACGGCGGACAACTGGATGCAGAAAGCGCTGGACACCAAGAAGACCAAGGCCGCCCGCAAAGAGAAGAAGGGCGGAGGCGGCATCGTGGCCGAAGAGAAGTAAGCTTCCAATTCGTCTCAGGAACCGGCGGGGAGCCTGGCCCGATGGCCGCGGCTCCCCGTTTTATTTGCGGGCCGGCAGCAATGCCTCGAGCGGCACGGTGTCGGCCAGCCGTGCGGTTCGGTTCGCCTGCAAAATGCGATCGGCGCGCGCCTGAAGCTCCTTAGCGGCGGCTTTGCGATCGAGCCGGCGCAACAGTGCGGCGCGGGCCAGCAGCATCCAGGCCATCTGAGGATGGTTGGGCCCATAGAAACTCTCCGTGACTTGGAGCGCACGGGCGCTCTCGCGCTCCGCCTCTTCGTCTCGTCCGAGGGCAGCATGGATAGAGGCCAGGCTGGCCTCGGCGCTCGCCTGCATTACCGGTTGGGGGTGCGGGAGCATCTGCAACAAGGCCAACCCGCGTTCGGCGTACGGTAGGGCGTCGGCAGGCCGCTTCGCGAAATTCAGGAAGATGGCGAGGTGGAGGTAGCCGACGGCTAGCGACCGGTCATCGGGGCGGGGAGACGCCTCCAGGATGGAGATCGATTGACGCTCCGCCTCCTCGGCCCGCGCGAGCTTGTTCTCGCGAGCATACAGGCATGCCAGGACGTCAACGACGAAAGCGCTATCCGCGCTGGGGGCCGTTGCCGGAGACAACACGATACCGCGGAGCAGTCTTTCGGCGGTCCCGGCCTGTCCTGACTCCAGGTAAAACGCCGCCAACTCGGCGCGCAGGGGCTGGACGCGCGGGTCTGATGGGCCCACGGTACGAACGAGAAGAGCAATGGCGCGCTGACAGTTCGACACGGCTTTGTCCAACTGGCCCAGATCGAGTTCCACGCTGGCCAGGTCGGAGAGGGCGATCACCTGGAGATCCTCGCGTCCCGGCAGTTGCGCCGCCTGACGCAGTGCCGACTGGAAGCGGGGTTCCGCCTCGGCGAAGCGCCCTTCATTTTGCAGCGCCTGTCCCCGACGCATGTCAGCGGCCCAGGCGGCGGGTTGTTGCGCGCTTGCGATCTGGGCCAACATGAAGACGCAGAGACACACCGATTCCGAATGCATGACGAAGCTCCTTAAGATGAAGAGTTGCGCGCCGAGTCCCGGGTCTCTGTGCCATTAGACGGCGGCAGGCGCTCTCGGTTAGCCCCGGAACGGCTGGCGCAAAGGGAATACCTCCTTGACTCGCTGCTACCGCGAGAGCATAGTTCTTCTATGCCGCAAGACGGTGTGTTCGTTCTCACAGAAGTGTTGTCGGCCGAATTCGGTAAGCTGCGTCCGGAATCGGGATACACCGAATTGACCGACGCTGCGAGTCTGTTCCGCACAGTTCATGGCGAAAAGAAGCCTCTCACCGCGCTGTGCATTTCGGGCGGCGGTATCCGCAGCGCGACATTCGCGCTCGGCGCGATCCAGGGCTTGGCCGAAAAGGGACTCCTCGAAGACTTCGACTACCTCTCGACGGTCTCCGGAGGCGGCTATCTCGGCGGTTGGCTTACGAGCTGGAAGCATCGCGCCGGGGGTCTGGCGAAGATCATTCCCTTCCTGCGCCGCCAAGCCGCCCCGATTCCGACTGGGGCGCCCGATCCGATTCAACACCTGCGGGAATACAACAATTACCTATCACCCAAGCTGGGCCTGTTCTCTGCGGACACCTGGACGCTGGTGGCTACCGTCGTCCGCAACATGCTTCTGAACTGGCTTGTATTCATCCCGCTGCTCATGCCGCGCTGCTGATTCCGCGCCTGGTCCTTTCCATCGCCAGCCTCGACCCCAAACTCTCCGACGCCATCCTGAATGTGTTCTCGGGAGCCATTTTCGTTGCCAGCGCGGGTCTGTTCGCGATCGGCACTTTCAATATGATGCGCTACCTGCCGGGCGTCGGAGGGCGGCCGCACTCTGAAATCGATTTTCTGAAATGGGTGCTGCTGCCGGTCGTTCTCGCCACGGTGGCGTTTGTTGCCAACGACTCCTGGTTTGCCGACAACCCTTCCGAATCCAGCCAGTTTTTGCGATACCCGGAAGTTATTGCCGGAGTGACAGTGCCGGTCTTCGCCGCTTGTCTGGCTTGTCTGGCGGTATGCCACGCGAGACTCAAGGGGCGATTCTTTGCCTGGCTTGGCATCACCGTGGCGGCGTTACTGAGCGGCGGCATGGGCGGTACCACCGCCTGGTGGTTGGCTAATCACTTCTATGCGGGAAGCTCCTGGCCGGCGTACACGACTCTGGCCGCTCCCGCCCTGTTGCTCGCGCTGACGCTCGCCGGGTGCCTCTTCGTGGGCCTCTCCAGCCGCCAGCTCAAGGATGAAGATCGGGAATGGCTGTCGCGGGCGGGCGCCTGGGTGCTGCTCTATGTCGCCTCGTGGTCCGGGCTCTGCGCGCTGGTGCTGTTCGTTCCCAGCTGGATCCTGCACCTGGGACCTTGGGTGAAATCGGCGCTCGCGGCCACCGGCGGCCTGGCCGGATGGATGAGCGCTCTCGCGGGCTACAGCACGCACAGTGCGGCCACGCGCGGCAGCAGCGCACAGCAAAGCACCTGGTATACGCGGCTGGGCACCGCCCTGGCGGCGCCGGTCTTCGCGGTCATCTTCCTGGCGGCCCTGGCGATCGCGACCAACTGGGTATTCGCGCTTACCGGCCTGGGCCCTTTCGCCTGGTGGAATCACGAGGCCCTGCTGGAAGGCACGCGTGTCTGGTCGATTGTCCTGGCGGGCGCCATTCTGCTGCTAACTTCCTGGTTGATGGCGCGCTTCATCAATATCAATAAATTTTCGCTGCAGGCAATGTACCGCAACCGGCTGATCCGCGCTTATCTGGGGGCGTCCAACCCTTCTCGCGACGCCGACTCGTTTACGGGCTTCGCCAACAGCGACAACCTCGAGATGCACCAGCTTGATGCCGCGCAGAAGCCGCTGCACCTTGTGAACGTCACGCTCAACCTGGTGGCCGGACGGCGGCTTGCCTGGCAGGAGCGAAAAGCCGAGTCGTTCACCATCAGTCCTCTGCATTGCGGATCCGCCGATTTGGGCTATCGGCCTTCAGAAGGCTATGCGGATGCCATCACTCTGGGAACCGCTGTCGCCATATCCGGAGCCGCCGCCAGCCCGAACATGGGGTATCATTCTTCGCCCGTGATCGCTTTCATCATGACCCTGTTCAACGCGCGCCTCGGCTCGTGGCTCGGCAACCCGGGCGAGGCGGGGGCCAAAGCGTGGAAACAAGCCGGCCCCACGTCCGCCACGGGCTCGCTGGTGCGCGAGGCTCTCGGCCTGACCAACGACACCAGCCGGTGGGTCTATCTCTCGGAT
>Ga0126371_10003174_pt1 | contig 14323 bp, 11 predicted proteins | sample PanSoiMetaPlot_4_FD_110145 | JGI IMG/M metagenome (GOLD analysis project Ga0126371, IMG submission 110145) | Tropical forest soil microbial communities from Panama - MetaG Plot_4 | ecosystem: Environmental > Terrestrial > Soil > Tropical forest > Bulk soil | place: Panama | collected 2016-02-17 | reverse complement strand
ACTTCGAGAAGCGCCAGAGAAACGCCGGCACCCAGGTGACGCCCGACTCGATCAGCACGACCTTGAGCTTGGGAAACTTCGCGAACACGCCCTCGCTGATCAGGCTCGCGGTCTGCGACTGGAAGCCCTGCGACTGGCTGGCGTAGTCCTCGACGTAATAGGTCGGCCAGCCGAGCGCCGTGACGGGATGGCGATAGGCGCTGCCCGCATGGATGCCGAGCGGCAGGCCGTGCCGCTCGGCGGCCGCGAAGATCGGCCAGAACTGCCGGCGCCCGAGCGGCGTCTCGCCCATGGCGAGCACCAGGATCTGCACGAAACGCCGGTCGGCGGCGCGCCGGTCGATCTCGTCGACCGCCTGCTCGACGTTCTGCAGCGGCACCACGATCGAGGCGCGCAGGCGCGGATCGCGATCGAGCCATTCGCGCGCGATCCACTCGTTGAGCGCGCCCGCGAAGGCGGCCGCCATGTACTCGTCGAACAGGAGTTGGATGCCGTAGAGGCAATTGAGGATCGCGATGCCGGCGCCCCAGCGGTCGAATACCTGGGCGCCGAGGCCTGCGACATCCATGCCGGCGCGCCCCTTCGCGTCGCGCAGGTCGGGACGCGCCGAGAGCGGCGCATTGGGCGGATAGCTGATGCTTTCGAGCGAGTCGATGCCGCGCTCGATCACCGTGGTGCGCCAATGATCATCGAGATAGGGCAGCAGGGCCTGCATGCCCGGCACCGCCGGATGCACGTCGCAGTCGATCGTCACCTCGCTCGCCGCGCCTGCGCTCATCACACCTGTGCCTAGGTCTCGTCGCTCGCGCGCGGCCACTTCATCAGCGTGCCGCTCGCGGTCGCGGTGGTCAGCAGCTTACCATGGCCGTCGCGCAGGCGCCCCTCCATGAACGTGATGGTGCGGCCCTTCTTCACCACCGCGCCCTCGCCCACGATCGGCCCGGGCCGCGCCGGCGAGAGGAAATGCGTGGTCATGTCGACCGTGGGCACGACGTAGCCGGGACCACCCATGGTGGCGAGCGCCGCAAACGACATCACGAGATCGAGCATCGCGGCAAGCATGCCGCCCTGCACGGTGCCGAGCAGGTTGCAGAACTCAGGCTTCGCCTCGAACGCGATGGTGATCCGGCCCATCGCCGGATCGCAAGCGAGCGGGCGCGCCCCCAGCAGGGTCGCGATCGGATTGGTCGCATAGGTCTGGGAAATCCAGTCGAGCGCCTCGGCTTCGGCTGTCCGCATGCAGGTGCCCCCATTTACGCTCATGCCCGGGCTTAGCCGTTCGAAGAAAGGCGTCGCTTCGCCCGACTATGTCCCGGGCATCCACGCCTTTGCTCCAATTAGAAGACGTGGATGGCCGGGACAAGCCCGGCCATGACGCAATCGCTAAGGCGCATGCACGTATTTTTTCGCGACCGGGCCCCATTTCGCGATCTCGGCGGCGACGAAGGCGGTCACCTGCGCGGGCGTCATTGGCTCGCGCTCGATCGCGTCCTGGTCGAGCCGCTGCTGCACATCCGGCATCTCCAGGACCTGGCCGACCGCGCGATTGAGCTTCTGCACGATCTCGTCGGGGACGCCGCCGGGACCCGACAGGGCGAACCAGGTGCGCGCCACGAGTTGCGGATAGCCCTGCTCGGCGAGCGTCGGCACGGCGGGATAGTCCGGCACACGCGTCTTCGACGAAACCGCGATCGGGATCACCTTGCCCGCCCGGATCTGGCCGAGCGCCGAGCTCCACGTCATGCTGCCGAACATCACGTTGCCGGCGAGGATATCCAGCATCGCCTGCGCCGAGCCCTTGTGCGGAACGTGCACGAGCCGGATGCCGGCTTGGCGCGCGAACTCCTCGACCAGCAGGTGGCCGAGCGTGCCGACGCCCGGCGACACGAAGTCGAGCGACTTGGTCTTCGCCAGCGCCACCAGCTCGGCGAGCGAGTGCACGCCGAGCTTCGGATTGACGATGAACACGTTGGGCGGCCCGCCGATATAGGCGATGTGGGTGGCGTCACGCATCGGGTCGAAGCCCGGGTTCTGGCTCGCGGCCGGCTCGATCGCGTGATAGGCGACGCTCGACGTCACGAACGTGTAGCCGTCAGGCTCCGCATGGGCGACGAACGCCGCGCCGATCAACCCGCCGCCGCCCGGCCGGTTGTCGACGTAGAAGCGCTGCTTGAGGGTCGTGGTCAGGTGGTCGCCGAGCAGGCGGGCGAACAGGTCGGCGGCGCCGCCGGGCGTCGACGGCGCGACGATGCGCACCGGCCGCGTCGGCCAGTCGAGCGCGTGGGTGGACGAGGCGCCGAGCGCGAGCGCAGTCGCAATGATCGCCGTTCCAATTCCACGTCTCATCGCGTCACACCGCAACAATTGCTGGATCAAAGCCGTCACGCTGAGGTGCTCGGCGCAAAGCGCCGAGCCTCGAAGCGCCCGTGAGGTGCCGCTGGTTGTCTTTAGGCGGCGCGCCGAGGCCGATCATCCTTCGAGGCTCGCTTCGCTCGCACCTGAGGATGACGGATCGCGCGCCTACTTCAGTCGCTTCGCGGCTTCCTCGACCAGCGTCAGATCAGAATGCGCCTTGATGTCGACCTTCTGCTTGACGAAGCCGAGATCCCGCATCACGTCGGCATTGCGCTGCAGCGCATCGAGGTTGGGCACCATGTTGGGATCGCGGTAGTCGTCGCCGCTGGTGAACAGCCAGCCGAGCCGCTCGGGCGGCGCCTTGACGACCTTGGCGGCGATCTTCACCACCTCGTCGTGGTTCTGCGGGTCGAGATACCAGTGCACCACGCGCAGCAGGTCCTCCATGAAATCGACCATGGCGGCGCGGTGCGCGTCGATGAATTGCTTGCGCGACGCGAACACGATCATCTGGGTGATGCCGAGCGCGTCGCGCTGGTAGAACAGGATCGTGCCGTCGGCGCGCAGCTTCGGATTGAGCGCGAACGGCAGCACCGCCGGGATGAGGTCGACCTTCTTCTCCAGCAGCATCTGCGGCATCGCCGGCAGCGGCCCTTCCAGCATGGTGTAGTCGCGCTTGTCCTCGAGCCCGTGCTTTTTCAGCATGGCGCGCTCCGCGACGTCGACCGCGCTGCCGGCGCCGTTGGTGCCGATGATCTTGCCCTTGAGATCCTCGACCTTGTTGATCCCTGAATCCTTGCGGACGTAGAACTCCTGGCTGAACGTGTTGGGCTGGCCGTCCTGGAACTCGTCGGCGATCACCCGCAGATCGTCGAGGCCGGCGTTCTCGATCGCGATGGTGAGCGACGAATAGGCGAGGCTCGCGACCTCGAGCTCATTGTTGGCGACCGCCGCGATCATCTGCGGCGTACCCGGATAGCGGACCGTCTCGAGCACGTAGGACTGGCCCATGTGCTTGGCCAGGTCCTTCTTCTCCATGATGATGGACGCCCAGTTGGCGAGCGGCGCCACCCACGACATCCGGATCTTCACGGGCTCGGCCGAGGCCGCCCCGGTGCCGATCAGGCCGAGCGCGACCGCGGCCAATGCGAATTTACGCAACTTCATCGTATCCTCCCGGTTCATCCGGCATCGTGTTGCTGGCGGAGATTGTCGGAGTTCCAACTATTTTTTGCAAGCTGCCGGGCTGTGACGCTTTGCCGTCAGGCCGGCTCGGCCGCTTCCTGGTGCCAAATCAGGAGGCGCCGGCGGACCACCGACATCGCCTTGACGAGCACATAGCCGACGACCGCGATCTCGACGATGCCGGCAAAGACGCCGACCGAGTTGGCGAAGCGCGATGCGGTCATCATGGCGGCGCCGAGGCCGTAGCCGCCCATCTTCATTTCCGTGAACACCGCGACGATCAGCGCGAGCGGCAAGGCCACCTGCAGGCCGGTCATGACCTGCGGCAACGCCGCCGGCAACATGACCTGCCAGAGCAATTCGCGCTCGCTCGCCCCCATGTTGCGCGCCGACCAGATCAGCTCACGCTCGACGCCCTGGATGGCGATGACGGTCGCGGCGATCACCGGAAAGATCGCGTCGAACACGATCATCGTGAGCTTGGAGACATTGTAGACGCCGAGCCACAGGATGATCACCGGAAGGAAGGCGATCTTCGGCATCGGGAATCCGATCGAGACGATCGGATCGAAGAACCAGCGCGCCAGCGGCAGCCGCGAGATGGCGACGCCGAGCGCGACGCCGCCTACCGCCGCGATGGCGAAGCCCGCCATGGCACGAATGATCGTCACCCACGTGTTGAGCACGAGATCGCCCGCGACCGCATCGTGCCAGATGCGGGCCAGCACCGTGCTCAGCGCCGGCAGCTGATAGGGCGTCAGCAGCCCGCTGCGTGCAAGCAGCTCCCAGGCGACGAGCAGCGCGACGACCGAGGCGATGCGCACGCCGAACCGCAGCGCGCCGTGCAGGGCGCGCGCGGCCGACGGCGGCGCGGACGTCGTGAGCTCTACTGTCGCCATATCAACATCCGTCGCATGAGCATCTGATAGAGCCGGTCGGCCGCGAATCCGAGCAAGGCGACCGTGAGCACCACCGCGTACATGGCGTCGTAGCTGCCGTTGTCGCCGAGCGAGCCGATCAGGTAGCCGAAGCCGTTCTGCGACGTGATCAGCTCGGACGACACCAGCAGGATGAAGGCGAGCGCGAGCGCGGTCCGGATACCATTGAGCAGCTCGGGCAGCGCGCTCGGCACCACCACGTCCCAAAGCGTGCGCACGCGGTCGGCCCCCATGCTACGCGCCGACCACACCAGCGTCTGCTCGGCGGCGCGCGCGCCGTTGAAGGCGCCGATCGTCACCGGGATCATGCAGCCGAGGAAGATCAGCAGGATCTTCGATCCGTCGCCGAGGCCGAGCCAGATGATGGTCACCGGAATGAGCGCGGACTTCGGCACCGGATAGAAGATCTCGACGATCGGTCCGAAGACGATATTCACGGCGCGCCAGCGCGCCATCAGGATGCCGAGCGCGCCGCCGATCACGATCGCGAGCGAGAGGCCGGCGCCGGCGCGCCACAACGATGCGGCGCCATTGACGACGAGATCGCTGTGGTAGAAAGCCGCGAAGCCGTTGGAGAGAAAATCGCCGTCGTGCATCATGTCGATCCAGGCGGCCCCGACCGCGGTGAGCGGCGGAAGAGCGTCGCTCGAGACGAGACCGAGGCGCGAGACGAGCTCCCAGCCGAGCGCCAGGATGAGCAGGGGCGAGTAGCGCACGACGAAGTTCAGGACGGACGCGGTCATGACGCCCGCGCCCCCTGCGCCTTGATCGCCTCCTCCTTCACCAGGCCCCAGATCTCGTCGACCTTCTCGACGAAGGCCTTGGCCTTGAACACGTTCGGGTCGGCCTTGTCGAGCCTGATGTCGACGATGGTCTTGATGCGGCCCGGTCGCGCCGACATCACGGCGACGCGGTCGGCGAGATAGACCGCCTCCTGCACGTCGTGGGTGACGAAGATCACCGTCTTGGGCGTGCGCTGCCAGATGCCGAGCAGCTCGCTCTGCATCAGGTGGCGCGTCTGCGCGTCGAGGGCGCCGAACGGCTCGTCCATCAGCAGGATTTTCGGATCGAACGCGAGCGTGCGTGCGATCGCGGCGCGCTGCTTCATGCCGCCCGAGAGATGCGACGGGAAGCTGTCCTCGAACCCGGTAAGCCCGACGAGGTCGATGAACTGCTGCGCGCGGCGCTGCCGCTCGGCCGACGGCAGGCCCTGGCGTTCGAGGCCGTAGAGGACGTTGCCGCGCACCGTCTTCCACGGAAACAGCGCGAAGTGTTGAAACACGATGCCACGGTCAGGGCCTGGCGCCGTCACCGGCTTGCCGTCGACCGCGATGCTGCCGCCTTCGACGGGGAGAAATCCGCCGATCAGATAGAGCAAGGTCGACTTGCCGCAGCCGGAGGGGCCGAGCAACGCCAGGAACTCGCGCTCGCGCACCTCGAGCGTCACGTCCTCGAGCGCCAGCACCGGCTTGCCGCGCGGCGGCCGGTACAGGTGTCGTACGCCATCAACGACGATCTGCGCCATGCCGATGTGTTGCGCCTCTTCAGGAATTGCCTACCGGGCCTTCGGACACCGGCTGCGCGCGCAGGACCTGGCCGAGGGCATGAGCCGCCGGCCGGCGGCGGATTTGCTGCGCGATGATGTCTCTACTTCATGTATTTGTCGACAAGCACTGCGGCATGTTGCCGGTCCTTCTTGAGGAATTCGCCAAACTCTTCGCGGGAGCCCGCGACCACGTCGAGAAAGTTCTTCGCCGCGAAGGCCGTGAACTTGGCATCGCGCAGGGTCGCGGCGAGCTCGTCGTGCAGGCGCGCGACGATCGCGGAGTCGGTGCCGGCCGGCACCGCCACGCCCCAGTAGATCGGGCCGCCCGGGAACGCCGAGAAGCCCGCCTCGCGGAAGGTCGGCACCTCGGGAAAGCGCGGCGAGCGGCGCGCGGCGTTGAGCGCCAGCACCTTGATCTTTCCCTGCTCGACCTGGCCGCTCATGTTGCCCATTCCGATCTTGGCGACCTCGATGGTGTTGGCGAGGGTAGCGTTGATGATCTCGCTGCCGCCCTTGTAGGGCACGGGCACGAAGCTCGTGTGCCAGGTTTCGCCGAGCCACTGGCGGAACGCGTCCGTGACGGTGCGGCCGCCGAGCGTGCCGAAGGTGATCTTGCCCGACTGCGCGACCGCCCGCTCGCGCAGCTCCGCCAGCGAATTCGCCGGCGAGTTGCCGGGCACGATCAGCCCCTCGATCACGTGATACATGTCGAGCACGGGGACGAAGTCCTTCTGCGGATCGTACGGCAGGTTCGGCACCGTCAGTGGATTGAACGACATGGTGTCCGGGCTGACGAGGCAGAGCGTGTACCCGTCGGGCGCGGATCTGGCGCACTCGCTGCCGCCGATCACCATGGCGCCGCCCGGCTTGTTGACCACGATCACGCTCTGGCCGAGGCGCGCCTGCAGCTCCTGCGCGGTCAGCCGCGCCGCCACGTCGGTCACGGAGCCGACCGAGATCGGCACGATCATGCGGATCGGATGGTTGGGATAGTTCTGCGCCTGCGCATGATCGCCGACGAGCAAAGCGAGGCACAGGGCGGCGCAGATACGCAGTCGGGCGCGCATGACGTTTCCTCGCATGTTTTGTTGTGGTGAAAGATCGAATGACAAGGCGCACATTCTTGAGATGCGGCGCGGCGGTGTCAACGCGCGATCGCGATTAGCGTTGCGAGAGCGAGGATCAGGGCGGGCGGCGTGACGACCAGGCCGATCATCAGGAATCGCAAGGCCCCGACCTCGATGCCCTCCCGCCGCAGCGACACGAGCCACAGGATGGTGGCGAGCGAGCCGGTCACCGAGAGGTTCGGGCCGAGGTCGACGCCGATCAACGCCGCGCCCGTGACCGACGCCGGCACCTGATCGGATGCGACCACCGATCCGGCGATCAGGCCGACCGGCAGGTTGTTCATCAGGTTGCAGGCCACCGCGGTCACGAGGCCGGTCGTCCAGGCCGCGAGCGGGACGGACCGCGCGATGCCGGCCGCGAGCGCGTGCGCGAGCGTCGCGATCACGCCGGTGTGCGCGAGCGCTTCGACCAGCACGAACAGGCCGGCGACCAGCGGCAGCACGCCCCACGCGATGTGGCGCAGCAGCGGCCAGGGCGGCTGCCGGTTTGCCGCGAGCACGATCGCGGCGGTCGCGCCGCCGCAGATCAGGGTCGGCGGCCCGAGCCGCACGTCGAGGGCCGAGCACGTCACCAGCGCGACCGCGGTCGCCGCGATGCCGTAGGCCGTGTGGCGGCCGCCGCGGGCGAGCTTCGGTCGCGCGACCGTGCGCGCGATTGGCCTGCGCCGCAGCGCCGCGGCCTGCGTCAGGCGCAGCATCAGGTAGGTGACGGCGACCGCGACGATCGTCGGCGGGCCGAACTGCGCCAGCCAGGCCGCGAGATGCGGCATGCGGCCGCCGAAGATCACCAGATTGGCCGGGTTGGAGATCGGGAGCGCGAAACTCGCCGCATTGGCGATGAAGGCGCAGGCGAACAGGTAGGGCAGCGGCGCGGCGCCCGCGGCGCGGGTCGCCGCATAGACCGCGGGCGTGAGCACCACCGCGGTCGCATCATTGGACAGAAAGACCGTGACCACCGTGCCGACCGCGTAGACCAGCAGGAAGAGCCGTTGCGGCGAGCCGCGCGCGTGCTCGACCGCGAACGAGGCGATCCAGTCGAACAGGCCTTCCTGCCGCGCCAGCTCGGCGAGCAGCATCATGCCGGCGAGGAAGAGGTAGACGTCGAGGCCCCTGCCGACGCCGTCGAGCGCGGCACGCCAGGGCAGCAGGCCGGACGCCACGAGCGCGATCGCCCCGAGCACCGCCCAGATCGCCTCGGGCAGGCGCCACGGGCGGATGATCACCCCCGCGATCGCGACCGCCGCGATCGCCCAGGTTGCCCAGATCGTCGCCTGCGCCGCGCCGGTCACGACGTCGGCCGCGCGGCTCTGCGCATGGCCGCGGCGGGCGAGAGAGAATTGGCGGCGTCGCGCGAGCGCGCGGCCGCGTGCATCGAGCTAGGCATCATCGGATCCAGCTGGCTCCCCGGACCATAACGTCCGCGAGTCGCGGCCGGTTCGCGCGGCGCGAGAACGACTGCCATGCTCGCGGCGCGAGAAGTCCACAGCTATCCACAGGTAAATCTCGGCGTCCCTGACGTACGTCAGGATGAGCGTACCGCCGATGCGTGTGTCACGGTTCCGACTCGCCATCGTTCGACTCGCGCATTTCAGTATGACAAAAACGGCTAGTTGTATTGTTCTTTGGTCGATCTCATGGTGTCTGACGGTGTGCCTGAGTCGTGAAAAAAACTCAGAATGAAAATAACGTTTGGCGCGATGCAACTTCCGGCTTTAACTGTGAATTGGCTTTTGTAATCCGGGTCTTTTCTCAGATTGCAAACTCCATATATATAGGGGCCTTCATAATATCTTCACAAAGGAGTGACCCGACGTGGCAAAGAGAAGTCCGCTACCGATCGACGTGCTTGTCGGTCAGAACATCCGCATCTGCCGCCTGCAGAAGGGCTTGTCGCAAGGCGAGCTCGGTCGGCGAATCGGCGTGACCTTCCAGCAGGTCCAAAAATACGAGAAGGGCGCAAACCGGGTCGGCGCGAGCCGCCTGACGCAGATCGCCGACACGCTGGGGGTGCCGATCCCGACGCTGTTCGACGGCGCGCCCGCGCCGAGCCACGCGACCGCCGCACCCGAGCAATCGCCGCGCTATCTGCTGGCGAAGCCGCATTCGCTGCGGCTGCTGCAGGGCTTCGACCGGATCGACAACGACGCAACGCGGCTCGCCGTGCTGCATCTCGTCGAGAGCCTGGTCCCGGCCAAGCGCGAAGGCGCCCGCCGTCGCGCGTGATCTGCGGCGCCGTCCGCCGCGTTCTCGCTCAGTAGCATCGGCGTAAGGCTGCGCTCCGGTCGCTCCCGCCGGAGACGCCGCCGCCCTCCGCCCAACGCGCGCAGCCGAAGGCGCCGGCCGCATCCATCGCAACATCCGCTTCGATTCGTGCGGTTGGCCGGCGTGCACGCGCATGCTCCGCCGCTCAGCAATCGACGATTGTCTTGCCGGCCGCTGCTCGCTAGGATTCGTGCGCGAGTCCGAGGGAGTGCCGCCGTGGCCGCAGCCAAGATCATGATCGTGCGGCACGCCGAGAAGCCGAGCGACGACGGCACAATTCTCGGCGTCGATGCCGCCGGCGCGCACAACCCGGAAGAGCTGATCGTGCGCGGCTGGCAGCGCTCCGGCGCGCTGGTGCGCCTGTTCGCGCCGCGCGGCGGCAACTTCGTCGACCCGCATCTCGCGACACCGAAGACCATCTTCGCCTCCAAGGCCGCCAAGCACAGCGAAAGCCTGCGGCCGCAGCACACCGTCCTGGAGCTTGCGACCGTGCTCGGGCTCGCGCTCTCGCTCGGGCACGTCAAGGATGATATCGAGGGCCTCGTCGCCGACGCGATCGCGGCGCAGGGGCCGGTGCTGATCGCCTGGGAGCACCAGGACATCCCGAGCATCGTCAACCTCATCACCGGCAACGACACGACCTGTCCGCAGAAATGGCCGGGCGACCGGTTCGACCTCGTGTGGGTGCTCGATCGGACCGGCGGCTCCGGCCCGTGGCGCTTTGCCCAGGTGCCGCAGTTGCTCCTCGCCGGCGACAGCGCACAGCCGATCGGCAAGTGATCGCGCGCGGCGATTTCGCCGCACGGCATGCCTGCCCCATGCCTGCCCATTGTCATCCGACTGCCATACACTCATGCGTGAAGTCCGCGCCACGCAAGGCTTGCTCGCCGGGAGGGTTCACCATGCGAAAGACGCTGTCGGGTCTGGTGATTGCAATTGCCGCGCTGATCGCGCTGCACGCGTCCGCGCAAGCGGCGGACGTGATCTGCTACAACTGCCCGCCGCAATGGGCCGACTTCGCCACCATGCTCAAGGCGATCAAGGGCGATCTCGGCTACGACATCCCGTTCGACAACAAGAATTCCGGCCAGGCGCTCTCGCAGCTGATCGCCGAGAAGAAGAACCCGGTCGCCGACGTCGTCTACTACGGCGTCAACTTCGGCATGAAGGCGAAGCCGCTCGACGTGATCGAGCCGTACAAGCCGGCGAAATCGGACGAGGTGCCGGCCGGCCTCAAGGATCCCGACGGCTACTGGACGACGATCCACTCGGGCACGCTCGGCCTGTTCGTCAACAAGGACGCGCTCGGCGGCAAGCCGGTCCCGGCCTGCTGGAAGGATCTGCTCAAGCCCGACTACAAGGGCATGGTCGGCTATCTCGATCCGTCCTCGGCCGCGGTCGGCTATGTCGGCGCCGTCGCGGTCAACATCGCCCTCGGCGGCAGCGACACGGACTTCGCGCCCGCCGTCGACTACTTCAAGGCGCTGCACAAGAACCAGCCGATCGTGCCGAAGCAGACCTCGTATGCGCGCGTCGTCTCCGGCGAGATCCCCATCCTGTTCGACTACGACTTCAATGCCTATCGGGCGAAGTACACCGAGAAGGGCAATTTCGCCTTCGTCATTCCGTGCGAGGGCTCGGTCGCCTTTCCCTATGTCGTCAGCCTGGTGAAGAACGCGCCCGACAAGGAGAAGGCGAAGAAGGTCATCGACTATCTCCTGTCCGACAAGGGCCAGGCGATCTGGACCAACGCCTATCTGCGGCCGGCCCGCCCGATCGAGCTGCCGGCCGCCGTGAAGGCCAAATTCCTGCCGGACAGCGACTATGCGCGCGCGACGAGCGTCGACTGGGCGAAGATGGAAGCGGCACAGAAGGGCTTCACCGAGCGCTACCTCGCCGAGGTGAAGTAGGGCAAGCCGACCGGGCCGGCAACAGGCATCGCCGCAGCGCCGGCTCGCCGGCGGAGGCCGGCCCGACTATTGACCCGGGTGCAGCGCGAGCGACGCTCCGATGCTCTGATCGGGCGCGCCCACCGGCGCGAGGGTGATCGGCGCGATCGGGGCGGCGCTGATCGGCGCGGAGGTCAACGCCACGACGCCGCTCACTGGCGACGCCGACGCCGGCGTGGCTGTCGCGATCGTCCCTGACGTAATGAGCGAGCCCGACAGAATGGGCGAAGACACGGCGTCACCGGGCGGATAGTAGACCAGCGTGCCGCTGCCGTTGTCGGGCGCCAGCGTAAACGCGGTCTCCGTGTATTGTCCGAACAGCGTGACATCGTCCGTGTGCGTGCTGTCGGTGACGGCAAGGATACCGCCGCTGAGCGTGTTGTTCTCGGTGTAGAGCAGCGTTGGGCTGTCGCCGTAAGCAATGTCAGGGAGATCGACCGGGTTGACGCCGGTCACGATGATGCCGGCATTGCCCACCGTGCCCGAGTTCACGATCGTGAGAGTGTCGCCTCCCGTCACCACGCCGTTCGTCACTTGAATGCTGGCGCCTCCGGAGCCCGGCACTCCGGTCGTGCGGTCGCCGTTGAGGTCCTGGTGGAAGCTCACCTCGATGGCTTCGAGCGCCGGATCGCTGGCACTGGCGATGTGGATCGCGTCGCCCGCATAGTTGCCGTTGCCGTCCGTGTTCCAGACCGAGAACTGCCCGGTGCTCGTGTTCTGCCACGCCACCTCGTAGCCGCTCGCCGTCTGCTCGGCGCCGATCGGCGTCCACGGGCTGAACTGGCCGAATGACACGGCCGAATTCTGCATCTTGAGCTCGGGCCCGATCGTCGTACCGTTCGCATAGAGGAAGTAGTTGCTGCCGACCTGCGTGAGGCTGGTCGAGCCGAACGACTCGATGGTCGTCGAGCCGACCGTCGTCCCGGGCGACCCGATCGTGCCGTCGCCGTTGAGGTCCTGGTGGAAGCTCGTCTCGATCGCTTCAAGTGCCGGATCGCTGGCGTTGGCGATGTGGATCGCGTCGCCCGCATAGTTGCCATTGAGGTCCGTGTTCCAGACCGAGAATTGCCCGGTGCTGGTGTTCTTCAACGCCACCTCGTAGCCGCTCGCGGTCTGCTCGGCGCCGATCGGCGTCCACGGGCTGAACTGGCCGGCGAACACCGGCGAATTCTGCATCTTGAGCTCGGGCCCGGTCGTCGTGCCGTTCGCATAGAGGAAGTAGTTGCTGCCGACCTGCGTCAGACTGGTCGCGCCCGACGACTCGAGGACGATCGTGCCGTCGCCGTTGAGGTCCTGCTGGAAGCTCCCCTCGATGGCCTCGAGCGCGGGATCGCCGGCGCTGGCGATGTGGATCGCGTCGCCCGCATAGTTGCCATTGAGGTCCGTGTTCCAGACCGAGAATTGCCCGGTGCTGGTGTTCCTCAACGCCACCTCGTAGCCGTTTGCGGTCTGCTCGGCGCCGACCGGCGTCCAGGGCCCCAACTGGCCGAACGACACGGGCGAATTCTGCATCTTGAGCTCGGGCCCGGCCGTCGTGCCGTTCGCATAGAGGAAGTAGTTGTTGCCGACCTGCGTCAGGCTGGTCGCGCCGAACGACTCGATGACCCGCGTCCCTGGCGTCCCGATCGCGCCGTCGCCGTTGAGGTCCTGATTGAAGCTCGCCTCGATCGCCTCGAGCGCGGGATCGTTCGCGCTGGCGATGTGGACCGCGTCGCCCGCATAGTTGCCATTGAGGTCCGTGTTCCAGACCGAGAATTGCCCGGTGCTGGTGTTCTTCAACGCCACCACGTAGCCGCCCGCCGTCTGCTCGGCGGCGATCGGCGTCCACGGGCTGAACTGGCCGGCGAACACGGGCGAATTCTGCATCTTGAGCTCGGGCCCGGTCGTCGTGCCGTTCGCATAGAGGAAATAGTTGCTGCCGACCTGCGTGAGGCTGGTCGCGCCGGACGCCTCGATGATGAGCGTGCCGTCGCCGTTGAGGTCCTGCTGGAAGGTCGACTCGATGGCCTCGAGCGCGGGATCGTTGGCGTTGGCGATATGGATCGTGTCGCCCGCATAGTTGCCGTTGCCGTCCGTCTTCCAGACCGAGAATTGGCCGGTGCTCGTGTTCTTCCACGCCACCTCGTAGCCGGTCGCGGTGATCTCGGCGGCGATCGGCGTCCACGGATTGAACTGACCGATGGTCACCGGCGCGTTCTGGAACTTGAGCTCGGGTCCGATCGTGGTGCCGTTGGCGAACAGGAAATAGTTGCTGTCGACCTGGACGAGGCTGGTCGAGCCATTCGACTCGATCACGCTCGTTGCCATGTTCCACTGACCGAAGTCCGTCGTGTAGGCGGTGTCGAGATCGACCGATTGACCGCCGACCATGGCGCTGCCGCTGGTGTCGGTCTGCTCCAGGTTCTTGCTCGCGACCGCGCCGACTTCGTTGAGCCAGGTGTCCGACAGCCACGTGTACTTCACGCCGGACGATGCATCGGCCTGAAGCGCGCTCAGGGTGGCGCCGGCGCCGTACACGCCGATGCTGTAGGGCGCGCCCACCTGGGTGAAATAGGTGTTGATCTCGCGGAAATACTCGTCGATCTCCGCCACCGCGGCCGCTTGCGTGATGCCGCTTCGCGGATCCGTCGGATCGAGGTTGACGGCGAAATAGATGGCGCCCGACGTCTGCCCGGCCGCCTTCGCGGCGTTGATGGCGTCGATCGCATCCGCGGTGCCCTGCCCGAGGGCGCCGTTGTCGTTGAAATAGCTGACCCACGCGTTGTTGTAGCTGCCATCGGCATTCTTGTCCGACAAGCCGGTCCTCGAGTAGACCGATACGATCGACAGGCCCTGCTGCACCAGCGCCGCCGAATCGCTCGCCCGCAGATAGCCGGCATTGCTCGCCGTGCCGATGTATTCGATCGCGAACTGATAGCCGCCGGCCGCGATGGCGCCCGCGCCGATGTAGCTCGTCGGCGT
>Ga0126371_10003172_pt1 | contig 14324 bp, 13 predicted proteins | sample PanSoiMetaPlot_4_FD_110145 | JGI IMG/M metagenome (GOLD analysis project Ga0126371, IMG submission 110145) | Tropical forest soil microbial communities from Panama - MetaG Plot_4 | ecosystem: Environmental > Terrestrial > Soil > Tropical forest > Bulk soil | place: Panama | collected 2016-02-17 | reverse complement strand
GGTTTCGCTATTGTACTGTAAATTGATAAGGATAAAAGATTAAAGTTCGAAATTTTGGCAGCTGACCGGATCTTCCCACCTCGGATGTGCAAATCGCTGCACAGTTTGGTCATCAATTCTCCCTCCTTCGTATCAGGACTGTGCAACTCCTTGCGCATCACACGGCTGTGGTCCTCCTATCCAGCGAACGAAAACGTACCTTCAGGATTTCCTGCAGCGCAATGACTTCCCAGAGGGCCACCTCAGGCATGGCTGTATCAACAATCATCGCAAATCGCAGATCTAAACCAATGTTCTGCGCTCCAATGAAGGTCCAGCGGCCCAAAGCGTTACGGGGCGAGTGCTTGAGGTTTGCCTCGCTTGGTGGAACGTCCTTACTCCATGACTGAAACTATCTCCGGGAACTGAGGTGGGCAGAACTTGCTGCGCTCGCGACCGCAATCGCAAGCGCTGCTGCATACGAAGGATCGAAACTTATGTCGCGCACCAGCCACCGGTCCGCTTCCGATGCCTCTGGTCTGGTCGCAATGAGAGCCTGTGTTTCACCCGCCTCCAAAGACACGTCGAACTGATGGAGGGGAATCGAAAGCCCTTCCCCTTTCCCTTTGATGTACGCCTCTTTGCGAGTCCAGCATCGAAAAAAGGCAGCGTGAAGTTCGTCTTCTGTTTCGAGCCTGTTCAGCCTAGCGCGCTCGGGGAGAGAGAAGAAGCGGTTCGCCAGGTCCTTCAGATCCTTAACAGGACGGATCTTCTCTACATCCACTCCCAGTTCCAGTCCCCAAACAAAAGCCAGCAAAGCGACACCATCCGTGTGAGAAACGTTGAACCGTAGTTTGTTGCCTTCATTCAGAAAAGGTTTGTCGAACTCTGTGTAATGAAAACTCAAATCGCCCGGCGCCCCGTCGAGATACTTCCCGAGCAGTAGTCGGAGCGTCCCACGAGTCAAAATGAATGCGCGACGAGGCGGTTCGATCAGAAAGCGCTGTGCCCGCGTCCGCTCTTCTGAAGAAAGCACTTCGTAACACCGCTCCATCTCTTCCGGAGAAGCGTCGAAAGATTTCTTCCAGAGATGGACAACGCCGGCAGGCAGATGTGCCACCTTTGCGGCGTCAGTTGAGGCGTCCCAAACCCCGGATATCTCAATCCCCACGTTCGGTCGCTTGGCCGCGAAACCTGTCGGGCGCGCAGTCAACTGTGAGTAAACCCCCTAGTCACGGAGTCCCTGAGGAGCAGGATGTCAAAAAGCATACTCTACAATGCCAGTGTTGCTGCGAGGTTACAAGTCGTTCAACCCAGCGCCTTGGCCTTCTATGGGTTGGTACTAGCGGGCTCTTTCCTATTGGCTGAATCACAGGTATCCTTGAGTTGAGTCCCGTGACTGCAGCCCACACCCTATGTCGGCCAGAGCCTTCGGCGGTGACCGAGCGCTGGGTGGGATGCGCTTCCGTCATCGTCCCGGTTTACAACGAAGTTGCGCATCTCGAAGAACTCCTGCAGGCGGTACAGAACTCACCGGTACCCAAGGAAATTATTATCGTCGACGACGGCTCGACCGACGGTACGCGCGAAAAGCTCCAGTCTTTAGCGCCTCAAAACGACCTCACAATCGTTTTTCATGAGAAGAACTGCGGCAAAGGTGCCTCGATCCGCACAGCGCTGGAGTATGCCCATGGCGAGTATGTCATCATCCAGGACTCCGATCTGGAATACGATCCGGGCGACTATCCCTCGCTCCTTCGGCCTCTGCAGACTGGACAAGCGAACGTTGTCTACGGAGTGCGTCCCGATCGCCCCGAGCGTGGACTTCAGTTCTTCCTTGGAGCAAAGGTCCTCACTCACCTCACCAATATTCTCTATGGTGCGGGAATCCATGACGAGGCCACGTGCTATAAGGTCTTCCGGCGCTCAGTGTTGCAGAAGGTGAAACTGCAATGTCAGCGCTTCGAATTCTGCCCAGAAGTGACGGCCAAACTCTGCCGACTGGGGGAACGGATCGAAGAAGTTCCCATCTCCTACCATCCTCGGTCGGCCGTAGAAGGAAAGAAAATACGCCATTCTGATGGCTGGCTCGCCATCTGGACTTTGATCCGTTATCGCCTGGCGCGTATGAGCAATTGGCTGGAAGCCGAAGCGGGGCCTCGATCCGCACCGTTCGCCGTGAGTTTCTTGCGCCCCGGAACTGAAGCATCCATAGGTTATCCCCACAGCGGCCCACGCTGAGCGGTCTTAAGAATTGGAAAATCTCTCGGCTAGTTACTCCCGACACAGAAACGTTTGCCTAACGAGCGTCACGATCCTCGCAATCTCCGTTAGAAATGAGGATCACGTTCTACTCCCCGCTCCTCTTCAATTGCTGCTTCCACCCCAGCACTCGCGCCTTCGCACCTTCCGCTTCGGCTTCGGGAATCATTCCTTTTTTCTGATAGAGCACTGACAAACTCGTGTGCGCCAACACGTCATCCGGATCGATCTCCGCGATCTTCTTCGCCACCGCGATCGCATCGTCGTAGCGTTGCAGGTCTTGAAACGCCCGGGCCAGTCCGTGCATGGCTTCGGTGAATGTAGGATCAGCATCGATCGATGCTTGGAAGGAGGAGACCGCCTTTTGCAGTTGCCCCTCGGCCATCAAATCGAGAGCGATATAGTAATGATCCTCAGCTTGTTGGCGGGCTTGGGCGTCAGGCATGCAGGAAAATCTCAGGGCAGAACTCGGATTTTATCACGCGACGTTTACCTTGAAGTTTACAGGTTGTGATGAGAAAAGGCCCGGCTGCCCGACCCCCAGCCGTCCGGGACAACCGCCATCGGCTGTCCAGCCGCGCGAGGGGCGTCTATCTTTCGTTTCTGTACCGCCGTTTCTGTACAGCCCCGGCCTTTGTGTTTATGATTCCCGCATGCGGAATCGTATCCGCTTTCTCTGGAATGCCACCAAGGGACATCGCCTCGCCCCCTGGCGCAGCCCGTATCTTCTTTGGCGCATCGAGACCTACACCGGCGTCAAGATGAAACAAATCGGATTCCTCGAATTCTGGGAGTTCATGTGGCGGGAGCGCAGCAACCTCTGGCGTTTCCTGCGCTGGACCGGCGAGATGGACCACTACGTCCATCCCAAACCAAAAAGTTCTTAAGAGAGTTCCCTGTGAACCTCTGTGCCCCCTGTGGTGAAGGTGTTTAGGCGCCCTTACCCGCGGCTGCGGCTCCGCCAAAGAGAATACTGACCTCAGCGCCCTTGCCGGCCCCCGTAATCTGAGCCGCAGGCGCACGATTCGCGACAATCTCCAAATAACCCATGCTGCCGAGAATGCCAAATACCTCGCCCTGTGCGCCTTCCGCATAGGCCGCGCGGACGTTGGTAATCTCCTTGTTGCCAACGACGATCTTGAACCCGGATTTCCCCGAGAACAACGCGGGAGCATCCTCTGGCGTCACATTGGTGATGAGATTTCCAAACCGGTCGACCTTTAGCACGACGGCACGTAGTTTGTTCTCACCATTCGGCTTCGGACGCGGCGCCGCAAACTTCACGTAATCTTCGATCTCTTCCCCAAACTTGTGGGAATCCACCATCTTCGCCAGATACGCCGCGCATGGCGCGAACACATCGCGGCCATGAAACGTGCTGCTCACCGGTTGCCGGAAATAGTGATCCGACGTGATGTGCCGCACGTGAATTCTCTCTTCCTTGGCATACACCATCGAAAGCACGCCGTTATCCGGAGCGACAAAGTGATATCCATCGCTCGACGCTATGATCGCACGCCGCGTCGTCCCCACGCCGGGGTCGACCACCACCATGTGCACCGTTCCGGTAGGAAAGTAAGAATAGGTCTGGGAAATCGCTATGGCAGCATCAAGAACGTCGTAAGCCTGGATGGCATGTGTGATATCGACAATCGCCGCCTCCGGCACAATGTCGAGAATCACGCCCTTCACGGCGCCCACAAAATGATCGTTCGTGCCAAAGTCGGTAGTAAGAGTAATGATCGGACGATGCGGCAACTGAACCCTCGCTGGAAGACAGTATTTTCCCTATTCTTGCGAAGTTAATGGCCGGGAAGCCACGCGTCAAGGCACGAGGGTAATGGTTGAGCACGTGGGGAACGGCCGCTTATGACCTGCCGAACGTAACGTGATTCTTCGACCATTCAGTCCGAAGTTGTGGGCATGGCAGGCTTTCGTGATCTGCGGGCTGGATTATTCCACGCTTGTCTACCTTGGGTTCCTCTAATTTTTTCCATGGGTATGCTGACCGCTACCGCCCAAGCTCCGAGAAGCCATCTGAAGCCCACCGAGTTAGTGGTTACGTGATACGAGAGGCTAATTCTTCAAGTAGCCCTGCTTACCCCAGGCGGTTGGAACCTCGCATCGAGACTCTTTGACAAGCCCGAACCGTATCCCGAGAGCAGTGAGATTCAGGTGGAATGGACCGGAACAAGGACACTCGGGGAGGATTGCAACAATGGATCTCGGGCGCAGATCAGTACCAAGTGGAACGACTTCTAGGGAGAATCGACTCGAATCTTCACTTTCGCCAGGATCGGCTGGCCGCGCTACCTGTTGCGGGGTCCTTCACGCCGCTCTTCGTGCCTTCGAACGCGGGAGCCCCCAAGAGCAACCAGCTAGGCACCCAGAAGGGCGAATGGAAAATCGAGGGCTCTCTAAGAGCCAGGTCCGCAGACATCACTTCCGCCATGAGATACCTTGAGAAAATGCGGGACCAATCAAGCGACGCCACTCTGCGCAAGAATGCGGACACCTCAATTCACGCCTTGCAGCACTTTCAGCTTGGCTGTCAAGTACCCAATCCGTGCTGAGGAACAAAACACTTTTACTTTTCAAAAATCTGTGCAGCCCGTGGTGGGTTGAGATGTTCTGGTGTTGACCCCTAGTTTTTGTGCGGAACTTATGCTCTCCCACCGGTGTCCAACCCGCTAAAGGACTCCATAAGTGTCCACTCGCCTTGCCAAGCGCGCGGCCGCGTCAGGTTTTATTGCAGCGGCATTGGCTACGATCCTCGGCTCCTCTCTTTCGCCGGAGCATCCCACAACCGCTTTTAGCCTGATCACTCGCGCGGTTGCATACATCACCGCAGTCTTTGGCCTCGCAGCGATCGCGAGTCAACTCGTTTTTGTGTTTCGCCGCAAAGAACACAATCCCCGCAGTGAAGACATCGCCATCCACACTGCCACTGCTGCTCTGTGGCTGCCACCGCTGCTGATGTTCTGCGGGCAGAGGTCATGGTTCGCATTGGTGATCTTCCTTGTGCTCGCGCTTGCGATGGCGCGCTTGATGGCGTTTCTTAAAGCCGTGTCGTTCCCTGCGGCGAACGCATTTCACGAATCATCCCGCGAGTACCTGGCCTTCACTCTTCTCAAGCAAGATTTCCCCTTCGGATCGTGCATTCTCGCAGCCTTCATGCTTCAGGGAGCAATCTTCGCAGCCTTGGATAATCACGTCGCGCCGGCAGGCTTGCTTTGTCTGGCGGGCACAACAGCCGTTGTGCACCGCAGTTTCCAGATGTTCCGGGATCTTCCCGCGATCGGCGAACGGGATTCCACGCGATCCATTTCGGCAGTGCTGTTTGTGACCACCTTTCTGATCGTCTTTGCATGGCTGCCCTATGTCGTACAAGGCGGTACAAGTGGAGGAGGAAGTTCACTGGCACGCACGGGAAGTGGTCACCCGCCGATAAGAGGAGAAGGCGCCGGCCTCGAAAAGAGTAAGAAGCGAGAGGGAAATGCTTCTACTCTGGCATGGCTGAAGTCCTTGTTCAGTTCAGAGCCTTCCGGTGCGCGCGGCAACTCCTTCGCCGTCGCGAAGCACATGTTCGATTCGACGTTTCCTGAAGACGCTAAACAAACCGATAGCCGCTCGAAGACCGGACTGAATACAAACATCGCCGCCATGATGATCGTGGCCCCGGTATTTCCCGGCGTCGAGCTCTATCCAGAGGCGCAGCCTCATACCAGGCTCATGGCGCCTCCGCTATCGGGAAAGAGCGGCATGGGCATCTCTCATCCCGACCCGCTCAGCATTCCCTTCGCTGGCGTCTACTGGTTCTGGCGCGGCCCGTCGGAGGGACCTCCCTCAAACTCCGTCCGGATGCATGGAAGTCCATCAGCCCAGTTTTTCCGCTCGACCGATGGCGATGGCATGTCGATGGAGGCGAAGCAGAACCTCGGGTTTGCGCTCGATCCCCGCAGTTATGGCGCGATCGAAATCGACATTCAGAATGCAGATCCTTTCCCGAACTCTGTCAGCATTCTTCTAAAAGTTCGAAACACCGCAATTCCCACAAAACCGCTCCAGTCGCTAGGCATGGAAAACGTCGTAACGCCCGCAGCATCCGAAGCCCACGTCGTAACCCAAACACTGCGATTTCACCTGCCGAGCAGGTTAGCCATGGGCAGCTTTGACGAACTGACGGTGAGCTACTACCTGAGAGGTGCCCGCAGTAACCGCAGCGCCAGAATCGCAATTGAGAGATTTCGACTAGTACCCCGGGAATAAGAGCATGCCCATACTAGACCTCAGTGCGTCGGGGTAGGGGCGGACGCATTCGTCCGCCGCCGTTGCCAAGCGAGGCGTTCGGCGGCAGACGCCAGGTTGAACCCGCGATCGAGCACGACCGGGAAGATTTCAAGCATCTACTCGTACCGCAGCGCCTCAATCGGATTCAATCGCGACGCCTTCAGGGCTGGGAAGAATCCCGAAACAATTCCCACCAGCGCCAGAATCGTGAACGAAACCACCATCACACCCATCGATGCATGCAGAAAGATAGCACCTTCGTGGTCGGCGGTCTTATAGAACTCGTCATACAACGGCATCGGAGGAATCACCCACGTCAGAAACTCCGCGGCCAGCATCCCAATCAGTCCGCCCACGAACGTCAGTACCAGTGCCTCAAGCAAAAACTGCACCAAAATGTGCCGCGGACGCGCCCCAATCGCCTTGCGCAAGCCGATCTCGCGCGTGCGCTCGGTGACTGATACCAGCATGATGTTCATCACGCCAATTCCGCCGACGGCAAGCGTGACCACGCCGATTAACCCGAGCACCGCCTGCAGGCCGTAAGAAAAAGCATTGATCATGCTGCGGTCTTCGATCGTGTCCCACTCCGGGGTCGCCTTATCGTCCTTCGGATCGAAGTGATGCCGCCGCGCGATGACCTCGCGCGCCGCCATCAGCGCCTTCTTGTTCAATTCCGCCGATGTCGGCTGAATGATGATCTCGTCGGGATCGCGAATATTCTTCAGGTCGCGCATCAGGGCAAAGGGAATAAATGCATTCTCGTTGTCCGGGCCCTGATACATCGAATCCTGAATCTTGTTGCGCATCGTCCCGATCACTTCAAAATCCAGCCCGCCGATTTCAACGTGTTGTCCGACTCCGGGAGCGCCCTGAAAGACTTTTTTGGCCGCCTGGTAACCGAGGATCACCACGCGCTTGTGGTCCGTGAAGTCGGTCTCGTTGAAGTAGCGTCCGTCCGCAAGATCAAGTTTCCGCATCTGCCCATAAGGCATATCCACGCCCCGGCACATGATCGAAACCACGCGCGTTCCAATCTTGAATCCAAAGTCGCGGTCGATTTCTCCGCTTACGGCGCGAATGATCGGCACTTCGTCGCGGATGGCCTCAACATCTTCGAGTTCGTACTTGATGGGTTTCCCGGCGCGTTGCCCGCCAGCCTGCATACTTGTCTGTCCCGGCCACAGGACGATCACATTGTTCCCCATATTCAGGAACGCACTCAGAACGCAGCCCCCAAGTCCTTGTCCATAGGCCAGCAGCAAAACAACGGAAACCAGACCCCACCCGATGCCGAGCATCGTCAACGCCGACCGCGTCCGGTCGCGCATCAACGCCAGCCATCCCTGCGCCACGAGCTCCTTGAAAAACATGGCCGAGACGAAAAGCCCGGGTTTCTTTTCGCACCACTGCGACGTGGGAGAAGGCTGCGGCACCACTTCGATCGTGTGATGCCTCGCCGGTGAGTCCGGTGTCGTTACTGGTGGGGCGGCGCTCATTTCTATCTCCGTGATGCAGGTTTACTCGATGTGAATATCGCCCGATCCCGTGCGCACGCGTAGCAGCGGACCTCCACCACGAGCTTTGCCATGAATCTGCTTGTGCGACTCTCCCACACGGCCCTGCACGGTCATCTCAATCGGGGCGCCGACGTCTATGCTCCCTGAACTGGTGGAAATATCCGCGTCAAACCCGGCATTCGAAGGTATCCGCACATGCACGTTCCCCGAACCCGTGCGAATGTCCCAGGATCCGGTTTGGGTTCCTTCTGCAGTAATGTCGCCGCTGCCGGCTTCGCCGTGAAACGATCCTTGAATACCGCGTGCGATGATATTGCCGGCGCCCGTGTGCATATCGATGTCGCCCGGTCCCATTTCCTCAATCTCGACATCGCCGCTTCCGGTTCCGCCCTTTACCGAACCGGAAACTTCACGCGCCCGCACATCGCCGGAGCCTGTCTGCAAACGAATCTCGCCCTGCAAACTGGCGAGCTTTACATCACCCGACCCGGTTTGCACCTCCACATTCCCGTGCGTTCCTTCGATTGTCTGATCCCCGGAACCGCTATGCGTGCGAACTGTGGTCTCCGCGGGAACAGTGATCTCGTAATCGATGGAGATGTTGCGCATATCGACGTAGTCGATGTGAATATTGTTGCCCTCTTGCCGGATCGGTGGATTTTGCTCGATCCGGTGTACGTCAGCTTCACGTTTTCCGAGCAGCCAGTGATCGCCGACGAAAATTTTCCCGTGAATCTGCACGGTACCGGAAGATCCCGCGCGAATGCGCACATCGCCGGAATGCGTTAGGACCTCGAGATCGACAGGTCCTGTGACTTGCAGTGTTCTGTCAAACGTGCCCTGCGGCGAAGGCCAGGCAAGGGCCGCTGTACATGTAAACAATACGACCAGCGTGAAGACAATCAGTTTTGTCGTTCGGCTGGACTCAAATGTGGGATGGAGAATTCGAGTTTTTCTATTCATATCGTAGTGACTCCACTGGTGTCATGTCCGCGGCGCGCTGGGCAGGATACATCCCTGCGGTCACGGTAATCAACGAAAGGGTAAAAATCGAAGCGATGATCGAAATGGGTGAAACGATCGGATGGGGGACGAAGTCCGGAAGGGGCAAAGCCTGCATCGCCGCGCACAATCCGATTCCAATCGTGAATCCGAGCAGCCCGCTCACTACCGTCAGCATCGCTGACTCCGCAAAGAACTGCCGCAGAATGTCCCGCTTGGTGGCGCCCATCGCCTTGCGCGTGCCGATCTCGCGCGTGCGCTCGCTGACCGAAACCAGCATGATGTTCATGACGCCGATCCCGCCCAGGCACAGCGTTACGATCGCCACGCACCCGAAAAACAACGTCACGACGCCGAAAATCTTTGCCAGCTGCTTGGCGCCATCCATCGTGTCCCAAATGAACAATGCGTCCTTATCCGTCGGATCGAAGTGGCGTACCCTCGCGATCGCTCGCCGCACTTGCAGCACAGCCTCTTCGTGGTGCTCGGGATCGGCCACCTCAAAAACGATGTCATCCAGATACCCGCGCGTAATCCCCGCGCCCGGCTTTTCCGGGGGAGGGAAGTCTCGCGACACCGCCGAGTAGGGCGCGAAGAGATAGTCGTTGTCGGGGCCGCTGTAATTCGAATTCTGTTTCTTCTCCGCGAGAACGCCGATCACGGAGTACGGCACACTCTTCACCAGCACGGTCGCCCCAATCGCCGGCTGCCCGGGGAACAGTTGCCGGTACGCCTTCGATCCCAGCACCAGTACGCGCCGTCCTTCGCGCTCGTCGTCGTCGGTAATCAAGCGTCCTTCAGAAACTTTCAGCGAACGAAAATCCTGATACGACGGCCACATTCCCACCACGCCGCGATTCGCCAGATTGTATTGACTCACCTCAGGAATCGTCCGCCGTAACTCAGGGCTGACGTTCTTTATCATGTAGCACTCATCTCGGATCAGTTCCGCGTCATCGACATTCAGCCGAATCTCACGCCCCGCCGCCCGTCCTCCAACCTGCGTGCTCGTGCGTCCGCCCCACACGATAACCAGGTCCTTGCCCAGCGTTTCCATGTGCTTCTTCTGATCGACGACGAATCCTCGTCCCAGCCCGACCAGAATGATCACCGACGCAATACCCCACACCAGCCCAAACATCGTGAGGAAGGTCCTCATCTTGTGGGCCCGGAACGTGGCAATCGCCTGTCGGAGAATTTCGCTGAGTGTCATAATTGTCCCTGAACGGCAACCGGCCTCCGGCTCCTCGCCTTCCGCTACCACGGACATGCGTTGAACCGGAAGCCGGAGTGGCAATAACCGGGTTTTGCAAGCTGCGTTGCTACCTTGGCACTTTTGAAACCGTGATGCTTTGAAACCTTGCCCCTACTGCAGCACGACCTGATCGCCTTCCTTCAAGCCGCTAAGCACTTCGGTCTTCGCTCCATTGGAAATTCCGATGTTGACGGCAAGCTTCTCTTTGCCCTCTTTGCCCTTGGGATTCGGAATCTCAACCGAAGCTTTCTTATCCTTGTCGTACAGAATCGCGCCTTCCGGAATCTGTAGCACATTCTTGTGCTCTTCTAGAATGATTTCCGCGTTGGCAGTCATTTCAGCCTTCAGTTCGCCACCGGGATTCTGAATCGACACGCGAACCTCGAACGTCGTGACGTTATCCTTCTCCACGCCCATCGGAGAAATCTTCGTCACCTTGCCGTCAAACGTCTTGTCTTTGAATGACTCTACTTTGATCCGGGCGCGCTGTCCGAGATACACCTTGCCGATATCGCTCTCATCCACCTTGCCCTTCACATAGACTTCGCTGGTATCACCTAGAGTCATGACGAGCGTTGCGGATGATCCCAACACCAGGATCGAGCTGACCGCGTCGCCCATCTGCACATCGCGCGACAGCACGATGCCGTCGATCGGAGACACGATGTCGGTGTAACTGAGCTGCTCTTCCAGTTGCTTCAGGTTGGCATCGTCCTGAGCCACCACGGCCTGAGACTGCGCGATCTTCGCTTTCAACACCGTCACCTGTGCTTTGGCGACGTTCTGCTTGTTCACCGCCATCGTGTAGTTCTTCTCGGCGTCGTCGAGCGCGGATGCCGAAACGACCCCATCCTTAGCCATACTGGTGGCTCGATCATAAGCACGCTTCAACGGTGGAACATCTGGACCTTCAGCATCGACTTTGGCGCGCTCATAGTCAGCTTGCGAGCTAGAGAGATTCGCCCGAGCAGCTTCCAGACCTGCCTTCGACTGTTCCACCTGTGCTTCGATTTCCACCTTGTCAAGCTGGGCTAGGAGTTGTCCCTTCTTGACGCGATCTCCGTAGTCGACTAACAACTTTTTCACGATGCCGCTGGCCTTCGACTTCACTTCGACCTTGGTAATGGGGGTTACCTTGCCGGTCGCGACCACACTCTTTGCGAGATCACCTTTTTCCACCTTCGCCAGCTTCGATGGATCAATCTTCGTTCCACCACTCTTCGCCACGATGACGCCGACCGCAATCAGCAGCACGATCACTGCTACGACGGACCCCCAAATAATCACCCTGCGGCGTTTCTTTTTGCCATTATTGCCGTTGCCGTTCACAAAACCTCCTTAACGTACCGCCAATTGAAGATTGGGAGCCATCCTGCCGCCCTTACTTCCTATTACGAGGCCCCTCTGGAATTAGTTCCGAAGAATTGTTGCCTGCGATGCGAAATTGATGCGTTACGTTGTCCAACCTAGCGGCTTCTTTCACTTAGACCCATAACCACTAAAAAGGATAGCGAAACAAGACTTTGAATTTTGTGATGCTAAACACTGCTCTAAAGTAACTCTGGCATGATGTCCACTGCCCACTGCCTCTCAACTTCCCTCGAATGTTAGAATTACCCATCCATGCTCGCATTCGTGCTGCTCCGGATCTTCCTGATCCTCCTCCTCGTGGCAGCCAACGCGTTCTTCGCCGCCGCGGAATTCGCGCTTGTCAGCGTGCGCGATACGCGCATCCAGCAGCTCATCGAAGCCGGCCGTGTCGGCTCCCGCATCGTTCTTCGCCTTCACCAGAACCTGGACGAGGTCGTCAACGGCGTCCAACTCGGCATCACCATGGTCAGCCTGACCCTCGGCTGGATCGGCGAACCCATGGTCGCCAGTCTTGTAGGCAGCTTGCCCCTCGTGCAACGCCTACCCCACGTCGCCATTTATGCCCACACGATCGCCATCGCAATCGCGTTCAGCCTTATTACCTACATGCACGTGATTCTCGGCGAACTCGTGCCCAAGACCTTGGCACTGCAACGCTCCGAGCAGATCGCCCTGGCCGTAGCCGCTCCCATGGAAGCATTTCTCACGGTGACTCGGCCCATTTTGTTTTTTATGCGCCGCTCCGGAGGCCTGGTCTTAAGACTTTTCGGTGCGCAGCCCAGCCGCCGTGGAGGCGCCGTTCACTCTCCCGACGAACTCAAGCTTATCGTCACCGCCAGCCGCCAGTTCGGTCAGATCCCAGAATTTCAGGAGGAGATGATTCATAGCGCCATTGAACTCGACTCGATCACCGTGAAAGAGGTGATGGTCGCCCGCCCGGATATCTTCTCGTTGCCATCGGACGTTCAACTCGACGATGCACTCGCCAGAGTGGTCGAAGGCCAGCACTCCCGCATCCCGGTCTACGACCCGCAGCGCGGACCAGAACACATTGTCGGCGTTCTGTACTATAAGGATCTCATGCGCTGGATGAGATTGCGCCTGAGTAATCTCGGCCAATCGACGGCCACGCGCATCGGACGCATGCAGATCGGCCAGATCATGCATGACGTGGTGGTAGTTCCCGAGACCAAGGTTCTGGCGGAATTGCTTGCCGAGTTCAAAGAGCGCCGGCGTCACCTCGCGGTGGTTGTCGACGAGTTCGGATCGACCGCCGGTGTGATCACGGTCGAAGATATCCTCGAGCAATTGGTCGGCAATATAGAAGATGAATTCGACGTCTCCCCCAGTGAACCGGCGTTAGAAGATGAATCCGTGATGGTGCTCGAAGGCTCGGTCAACATCCGCGACCTCGAAGCCGAATACGGACTGATATTGCCGCGCGATGCCGGCTTCGAAACGCTGGCGGGATTCATCTTGGCCCGCCTGCAGCGTATCCCGATTGTGCGCGACGGTTTCGAATACGAAGGCCGCCGCTACACCGTCGAAGAACTGGATGGCCACCGCATCTCCAGAGTCCGCATAGAGAAGACCGCAAAAGTAGAAGGCGAAGCCGAAGCCGCCAAACAAGGTGGATGATCAGGGCGCGTCAATAGAGTCTAGAGCGGCAACGAAAGTGACATGTTTCAGCTTGCACGCCTTACGGAAACGTGAAACAGCAGCCCTTCAGGGAGCGTGCTGGGCCGTCTTGGCTGAGTGGAAGACTGCCCCTTTCAGGCGTCATTAGGCGCGTGGAAAAGCGGCCCTTCAAGGGCCGCGTTGGGGCGGTCATGAACTTCGGCTTTAGTCGGCTGAGGAACGAAGGCCGTTGGATTCGAGAAAATGCCTTTAATCACGATCAACCTAAACATCGGTCATCCTGAGCGAAACACGAGCGGGAGCGAAGCGACCGATGGCGCGCAGTCGAAGGATCCCTACCTGTGTCGCACTTTCGTCGGATGCATCCAGGCGTTCTCCAGTGGATCTGATCTCGGCGATGTCGGAGAGAATTCCATCAAGCAGCAAAGTTGCGCGAAGCCTAAAGGGATCCTTCGACTCCGCGAGCGCCTTCGCGCTCGCTGCGCTCAGGATGACAAATAACGGGAAACTCGACCACTGACCACCACTTGAAGCCCCTCCTCCAACGCGTCCTCTACACTCTCCCGGTCATCTGGCTCGTAGTCTCCCTCGTCTTCCTCCTGATCCACCTGGTGCCCGGAGATCCCATCCAACAAATGCTCGGCGAAGGCGCTCCACCCGCCGACATCGCCGCCACCCGCCACGCCTTCGGTCTCGATGCTCCACTAGACGAACAATACTTCCGCTACTGGAGAGGTGTTCTCCACGGTGACCTCGGACGTTCCATCCGCTACAACCAGACCGTCACCAAACTGTTGGCCCAGCGCTACCCATATACGCTGCGTCTCACGCTTGCGAGTCTGTTCGTGGCCATCATTCTGTCGATTCCGGCGGGCGTGCGCTCAGCCCGTCGCCGCAATCGCTGGGACGACCGCACGCTCTCCGTCATCAGCCTGTTCGGCCTCTCATTCCCAAACTTCGCGCTGGGACCAATTCTGATTTTGCTTTTCGCCATCAAGTTGGGATGG
>Ga0126371_10003171_pt1 | contig 14325 bp, 9 predicted proteins | sample PanSoiMetaPlot_4_FD_110145 | JGI IMG/M metagenome (GOLD analysis project Ga0126371, IMG submission 110145) | Tropical forest soil microbial communities from Panama - MetaG Plot_4 | ecosystem: Environmental > Terrestrial > Soil > Tropical forest > Bulk soil | place: Panama | collected 2016-02-17 | reverse complement strand
GGTGGCCCGCTATTTTTCACCCATTACTCTTTTCTGGGTTTCGATCCGCACAGCCTCCACGACCGTTACACTTCTTCCTACTTCGAAAACAATCGCAACATCGCTCTGATCAATCACGCCTATTGCGTCGCGAATCCGAAACGTTTTCCAGGCTACGGACCTGATGCCTGGGGACTGACGGCCAGCGACGGCCCGGAAGAGTATGTGCCGCACGCGCCCGATGCCAATTACGACCGGGGAACGCTCACCCCGACAGGGGCACTTGCCTCATTCCCTTATACGCCGGAAGCCTCGATGGCCGCCCTGAAGCACTATTACCGAGATCTGGGGTCTGAGCTTTGGGATATTTATGGTCCGCGCGACGCGTATGATGCAGGCTACAACTGGGTTTCGCCGATTTACATGGGACTCAATCAAGCCCCAATCGTGGTCATGGTTGAGAATTACCGGACTGGACTGGTCTGGAAGCAGTTCATGTCGAATCCTGAGATTGGGCAAATGCTGAAGAAATTCAATGCCCTCACCGACCGACAACTAGCTGAGACGGCTCACTGAAAATTTACCGCGGCATGATACCGGCTGCCCTTCTTGTTGCAAAGGTTTGGGCACGGACAGAAGGGCAATTAGGTTCGACCTTTCTGCCACGGAAATTTGACTCGCCGCAAACGAATCGGGCGCAGAATCAGAACGACGTGGTGGAACCATTGTGAGGTCAGCATCAATGTGACACAGTACGGGCCGCGTAGTCGCGACCGCTCGCTCCAAGCATTACAATTTTCTAAAATCTGGAGGAGCGAGTTGATCATCCGACCTTGGATTTTTGCAGTTGCGTTATTTGCGCTGTCCTCGACCTGCGCGGCTGGGTTTACACCGTGCAAGTTCTCAGAGGCGTCCACGATCGGTCATGCGCAAGGGATCACAGTGCGTCACGTTGGCCTAATCGAGACTGATAGAGAAATCGACGCTACTGTGTTCATTCCCGACGCCACCGAGCATTTTCCGGGAGTCCTCGTTACACATTCCGCCATTCAAGGTCCCGCCTCTGCAGTCAACTTGCTGCGATTTGCATGGGCACTGACTCGCGCCGGAGCCGCGTCCATGGTTTTGAACGGAACGATCGAGTGGCAGGTTCCGAATGACCAATCAGCGCGCGACCCTCACGTTATGGCATGCGCAGGTCAATGGCTCTTCATTCACGCCAACTTGGACGGTCACCGGTTGCTTCTCGTCGGTCCTCAGGGACGCTGGGGCGGCGGTGATACCCCGTTTTGTCAAACAGGGGAACGCCCGTGTTTTAAGCCTAATGCCAACATTGGCCTTGGACAGACTGGTACGGCCGGATCGGCGAATACCAATCTCATGCTAAGCCCGCCGCGCGGAGCATTGGCGCTCGCCCGGTGGGCACAAAAAGACCTGGGCCTCGCGGAAATCAACCCCGAGTGGCTCGACGGAATCTCTGATGAAAAGGACGTTCCCTGGATTTCGAAATAGCAGCAGTGTGGGGTATCGGAAGGATCGCTGCTGTTGATAGAGAACGCTGATGCTGAGTTGTCCGTCAGCACCGAATGGTTTGTAGTTCGCGCTGCTGCGCCTTTTTTGACGGACGTTCCCACCTTGGGTGAGAACAGTCGTGAATACCCTCGTAAGTAGTTGGACTGCGAAAGGTCTGATAGCTCATCGACCAACAATGGATAGTTCTTAACGTTTGCTCGCCAACAAACGTCGGCATTCTGAACCAGCTCTACAACGGGTATGTGTTAGGTTCCAGAGCGCCAGCTCGGGGCCCTTCCAGAGCTCTCGTTTGTCACAGATCCGAGCTGGACAGTTCTCCAATCCCCAACTGCCATTTTCTGCCAGTTTCCAAATATCGAACGAAGAGTTAGCAAGGATTATGTGCGGCCTGGTCAGGCGTTTGGTCAGGATTTAGCTGTGGAGGCGGCTAAATGAGACATAGGTGGGGGATCGTGCTCTGTCTACTTTCGTTGACACCAATAGCTTTTACGCAATCCGAACCGCCCACGATCAAGGTGGAAGTGGCGAGCGCGTACGTTTGGGGAGAGGATGTTTCCGACGGAGCCGCGTCTTCGACCATCTTCGATCCAGTGACCGGGAACGCAATTCATAAGTTGAGCCATGCTGGCCTTGAAGTAAGCGTGCGGGCGGGATTCGAACCCGTCGGATCGGGCATGGCTGGATCGCTTCTCAATTTCACAGCGACCATCGTGAACAACACCAGGTCTGAAGTGGTTGTGAGTCGAGCTGGTGCAAGCGTTGATGGCCATAAGGCGCTGGCGTTGTCTATCGTTCCTGGAATGAAAGGCATCAAGAAGCGGGACCGGAGACAGGTATGGGAGCTTGGCAAAATGTACTGTTCTGTAAATGGATTTCTTGCGCCCAAGGACTTTTTCTCTACCGACAGTGCATCGGAAGCCTTCACCATCGCCGCAGACTCCTCCCTTACCGCGTCCTTTGTGGCCAAGGATCCTAGAAACTATTCACTTCGGTGTTCGGTAGAGGGTTGCTATCCTACCGGGACGATGCGGATCTACGTGACCGTGAATGCAACGGATTATGTCTTCGTGTGGCCTGGTCGATCCATGGTTAATTGTGGCAATTAAAGGATGCCGACTTAACCTGGTGATTTACGGCCTTCTCTTTACGATTGGAGACGGTTCTTTTTTGCGGTTTTAAAGTGGCCTCGAGTGGAACCCTACCTCTTCATTGTGTCCTGGGGAGTGCTATGAGCCCCGGGCCGGCGGTGCCGCCGTGTGCGATAAAACCTTTCTCATAGCCTAGCTGTTCGAGTTCCCGGCTTCGAAAACGGCATACAGACGGCCTCGTCCGGCTTCCCCGCTGCCAAACCGACGTAACTTTAAGCAGACACGCGTTCATAGCACAATTCTCGAAAGCGGGGGCCAATGTTCTATCGTGCAAGGGTTGCTCTATTGCTGTCTTCCACTCTGCTGAGTGCGATTGTCCCTAAGGTCGCAGCCGAAAGCGTGCCGGGCGTCACCAGCACCAGCATCCGTATCGGTTCCTGCTCTGCGCTCAACGGACCGGCGTCATTTCTAGGAATCCAGACTCAACTGGGCGCGCTCGCCTATTTCCATACGGCCAACGATGCGGGCGGAGTTTACGGCCGCACCATCGAATTGAAATCCCGCGACGACGGCTATGACCCTGATATGGCGACAGGGTGCTTCAATAGCCTGGTCAAGGATGATGTTTTCGCCATGGGATTCTTTGTGGGCACGCCCACGGCGGCCAAGTACGTCCCCATGGCAGAAAACGCTAAAGTCCCAGTGGTCGGATTCTTCACCGGCGCACAGATGCTCTATGAGCCGTTCAAGCACGAGATCGTAAATGTGCGCGCCTCGTACTTTGACGAAGCCCGCGAGCAGGTGGACGCTTTATGGAACCAGCGAGGCCTGCGCAAAATCGGCGTCGTATATCAAGACGACGCGTTTGGAAAGACCGTGCTGGACGGAGTTGAGCGTGCGCTGGCAAAGCACAATGCCGCGCCGACGGGGTTGGGTACGTTTGAGCGGAATACGCTGCAGATTTCCGAAGGCCTCAAAACGGTGCGCGAAGATAAGCCGGACGCCGTCATTCTGGTCGGCCCTTATGCTCCCGTCGCGGCCATACTCAAAGAAGCGCACGCTTCTGGGTGGCATCCTCTTTTTCTGACCGTTTCTTTTGTGGGCACTGAGGGCCTAATCCGTGCTGCAGGCGCGGATGCAGAAGGCGTTGTAATTACTCAAGTCGTCCCACCTTATGATCGTACTGACTTGCCGACGATCAAGCTCTACCGCAGATCCCTCGACAAATACATGTCCGGGACCTCGCCCAGCTTCGTCAGCCTCGAGGCCTTCGTCGATGCGATGGTCTTTGTGGAAGGACTTAGGGCCGCCGGCAGGGAACTGACGCGCGAGAAATTCATCGCGGGAATAGAATCTCTCCACGATTGGGACCCAGGCCTCGGGCAAGGCCTCCGGCTTGGGTACGGGGCTCACAGCCACAAGGGTTTCGACGCCGTGTACGCAACCGTCATCCGCGACGGCCACGCTACCGTAATTACCGATTGGAAAACCCTCAAGGGCAATTAAGGGCTGGCACCGCCTCCGCGTTTTCGGGGTCGGTCGACAGCCGAACGCTCTCGCCAACCCGCAGGATATCCCTATGCCTTCCGATGCCTATGCCACACTGGCCGCCGGGTGTCTGATCTGGGTCGCACCTTTTCTGCTCGCCCGGCGGAAGTCGGAAGCGCCCTTCTACTGCTCGATGCTTTGTCTGGGGCTCGGATTCGGATCCCCTGGCCACTATTCCTGCTCTCGACGGCCGTACTGATCGCAGGCACTGAGATCCGCGTACGGATTGAAGATACGCTGCTGGCGTCACGTTTTGGCGAACCCTTTCGACAATACCAGCAGACCGTGCCTGCCTATATTCCTTTTATAAGATGATCCGCGAAAGGTTCTTGTTCAACCGCCGGGTGGCGCGATACCCCTCGAATTGCACACTTGTGTTAACGCATGGTTAAGGCTTCGAGGATTGTCCGTTATTTGGATATGCCTTGCGGCCGGCGGGATTTAGACTAGCGCGTGCATGTTTGCGTTCAGGACATTCCACTGGACCAGTTGGGCATTGTTCTCGTTATTTCTCGTTGGGTTCGTCACAGGTCAGGACTCTATTCCAGCGTCCCAGCCCTCGGATGCTGTCCCGCCAGCACCTTCCTCTGCTACTGCGAAGCGCACGGAATTTGATGACTTTGTCGACTCGGCCGTCCGGCAGGAACGCCGTTTGACTGATTTGATGCGAAGTTTCAATCCCATCATCGAGACCTACGTCCAGGAGGCAGGGGCCGAGTATCGATTCCAGAGAGGAATCATTCCCAACGGCGATGATTACTTCCTGAGCCGTCTCAATCTGACTGAGGATTCACCCTCCATTGCGCCATTTGAGGACGAGGAGACCTGGAATCAAGGTCCGGAGAAATACTTTGTACATGACCAGCTACCGTTCAGCCAAGTCGCCTTCGCGCAGGCGTTATTCCCTGACTTTGGCCACTTCGACCGTCAGAACTACACCTTCGAATTCGTCCGCTGGGAGGTTCTTGGAGAGGTGCGCTGCGCCGCTGTAGACGTAAGGCCCGTGGGGAATTCGAAGAAACGTGGGTTTGTCGGCCGGATCTGGGTAGAGGATCGGAACTACGGCATTGTGCGTTTCCGCGGAACCTTTACTTCAAAGGGCCTCGCCAAGCGCGCGTTTCACTTCGATAGTTGGCGGTTGAACACGGTGGGTAACTGGTGGATGCCTGCGTATGTCTATACCGAGGAGGGGAATCCTCAAGATTTATCCAGCCACAAGCTCTGGTTCAAGGCCCAAACTCGCGTTTGGGGCTATGGTCTACAAAACGCCGGCGAACATCGCGAGAACGCCAAAAAGACGGCTCCCGGGGAAGATTTTCCGGAACCGAACGAAACAACACACCCGCCGGAAGACACAGAAGACACAATAGTGGAGCGGTCGCAAGTTGCTGGACTCATGGCTCCAGACGGTGAAGTCAACCGAATCTTGGAGACCGTGGTCAACAATATACTGATTACCAACAACCTCGATGTCGCCCGTGTCCGCTGCCGCGTGCTGCTCACCATTCCACTGGAATCGTTCGTGATGGGCCGGACCATTGTGATCAGCCGCGGACTTCTCGACGTGCTGCCCGATGAGGCGACTCTTGCGGCCGTGCTGGCGCACGAACTGGCTCATGTCGTTTTGGGCCACGAGGTTAACAAGCCATACTTAACAAACCTTGACTGGCCCTTTCCCGACCCGCAAATTTTTGCCCTCGACTTCCATTTCAATCACACCCAGGAAGCGGAGGCCAACAAAAAGGGCATGGAACTATTTTCGAAGTCGCCGTATAAGGACCAATTCGTGAGTGCTGACCTCTTCCTGAAGGCGTTGCAAGCTAACTCTGGGCGATTCCCGATCCTGCTGCATGGACGTTTCAGCAACGACTTCGGGAGCAGTCAGTTGGTCGCGGTGCAACGACGGGCCAATTCTCCCGTGCTTGCAAAGACAGATCGGCTCGATCAGATTTCTGCTCTGCCGCTCGGGTCGCGAATCGTGCTCGATCCGTGGTCGGATCGAATTGAAATTCTTAAGGCTCCACCGGTGCGCCTGCAGTCGAAGGCTGAGAAGATTCCGTTCGAAGTGACGCCATTCTACCCCTATCTCAGGCGACTGACCGCACCGGAAAAGTCGGACGGAGTAGAGCAGTAAACGAATCTCCTTTAATCAGACTTTAATCTCTTCGCCACACGCAGGATTTACACTTCTGAACGCAAAAGGCTAGGCCACAATTCAACGCCATCGTGCACATCATTTTTTGAATTGACCTGGCCGATGGCGGGGATTTGAATTTATGCGCAGTATCAAAAATTCTAAGCTACTCCTCGTCACGTTCTTGACTCTTTCGCTTTGGTGTTCGGCGCAGGATTTATCGCCTTCCGGCAGCCCACCGACGAAAGCGGATTCAGCCGACTCCGATCAGCTTTCTACGTCAACTGCTTCGTCAGAGGCATTCAACCAGGTGGCGGACCGGATAGTGGAGCGCGAGCATCTCTTCGTGGCGCAAATGCGCCAGATGCATCCGTTGGTCGAAACCTATATACAGAACTTGAAGGAGGATCACGACCACGATGTCGTTCTGGCCGGTGATGAGTACTTTCTAGGGCGCTTGGACATGAGCAATGGTGCCGATGATCGCTCGTTCACGGGACAACCCGGCTCCGGGAGGCGTCTCATCAACCGGTTCACCAGCATTTATCCCCTGCCGCTGGACTTCGCGAAGATCGTAATCCTCGACGAAGACTTCCAGCAAAAGGATTACGACTTCACCTTTGTCCGTCGGGAATTCCTGGGCGAGATCCGTTGCTTGGTCATTGACGTCCAACCGAAAGAACACGTCGGTAATGGACGTTTCATGGGCAGGGTCTGGGTGGAGGATCGGGACTACAATATCGTCCGTTTCAATGGCACTTATTTACCTCACAGGCATAGCTCCTATTTGCACTTTGATAGCTGGAGACTGAACCTGCGGCCCGGTTTGTGGTTGCCGGCTTACATTTATAGCGAAGAGTTTGGTCTTAAGGACCGGGCTGGCCAGGCGCCTCGCTTCAAGGCCCAGACGCGGCTGTGGAACTACGACCCACAACGCCTCGCACACAATAACCAGGAGTTCACGCAAATCCGGATTAACTCTGTCGAAAGCGTTCGAGACGAGAGCGACTCGGCGCAAGACGCCGGCCCCATCGAAGCCGAGCGCGCTTGGGAACACCAAGCCGAAGAGAATGGCATAGAGCGCCTACAGAAGATTGGGTTGCTGGCACCCCCGGGAGACGTGGACAAGGTGCTCGAGACGGTGGTTAACAACTTAATCATAACCAACCACCTGACCCGTGTTCCCGACGTCCGCTGTCGAGTATTGCTCACCGAGCCATTGGAGTCGTTCACCATTGGGCGCACGATTGTTGTGAGCCGCGGCCTGCTCGATGTCCTTCCCGATGAGGGTTCACTGGCCATGGTGTTGGCTCATGAACTGAGTCACATCGCGCTGGGACACCGCTTTGACACGAAGTTGGCTTTCAACGATGGGTTGTTCTTTCCCGATGAGAAGACGTTCGAACGCCTAGATTTTACTCGCGACACTTTCGATGAAGAAGCGGCTGACCAGAGGGCGCTCGAATTGCTCGCCAATTCTCCCTACAAAGACAAGCTGAGCAATGCTGGCCTCTTCCTCAAAGCGCTCGAAACCCGTGCGCCTGAGTTGAAGCACTTAATTCGCCCGCACCTCGGGAACGGCCTGGCCGGTGGGAGCACCATGCGTATGTCCGTCCTGCTCAACTCCGCGCCTCAGCTAGAGATGCGTAATGTGGACCAGATTGCAGCCTTGCCACTGGGCGGAAGAGTCAGATTGGATCCGTGGAACAATCGCGTGGAGTTGTTGAAGATCAAGCCTGTGGCAGTCCTTTCGGCACGCGAGAAGATGCAGTTTGAGGTCACGCCCTTCTTGCCTTATCTCACAAGACTGCAGCCGGCGGCCCCCGACAAAGTTGCCGTTGCGCCATCGGGGCAGCGCGAGAGTGGCACAGTCCCGGCAGGGAGCGAGGAGTGATCTGGCTCAGTCTAATTACGTCCCGGATGATTTCTTTGCGTAAGCTCTCACTGGGGCGGAAAAGACTTTCTACTTAACCTTCGCTGCCGGCATTCGGCGTTACCAAGCTCACGGATTCCTGCCTCGTGGAAACTCCTGGGCGCATCCAGCGCGACACTCCCTCTTTGAAAAGCCTCAAAATGGTTCGTCGGTTCTCGATAACGACCCGCAGCCACGACCATTTCTTCAGCATCGGAAAATAGATTCCGCGAAAACAAAGACGCGCCAGGAAAATATTCACGCGATCGCCCACATGCTGATCATCCAACGCCGCAACTGCCTGGGCCAACGCTTCCGGGCTGTAGGAGTGAGACCAGCCGTAGTTCAGTTCGGTATGCGCTTCTTCGATCGTCATCTTCAGCGGAGTGTGCGCCATGGTGAACGGAACAAAATCCTGCCAGTGCCGAGGTCGCGTAAGCCGTCCGCCGACTTCCAGTCGTTTGTATAGAGGCGTTGCGGGTAAGGGCGTGAGTAGCCCGAAGACGGGCAAGCCGGGAGGCCATGTGCGCACCTGCTGTAAGGTGCGTTCGGCAACTCCCGGAGTGTCGTTATCCATACCGAAGATGAACGAGGTGATCGCGTAAATATTGCGTTTTGCCAGGCGCTCCAGCACGGCGCCATACTCGCTGGGCTTATTGAATCCTTTATTCACATCCTTCAGATTCAGCGGATCGACAGATTCCATGCCGATAAAGATCCACTTGCCTCCAGAGGCGGCGATCAAATCAACCAGTTCTTCGTCGCGCAGCAGGTTGGCGCTGATCTGCGCCACCCAAAAGACTTGGGCTTTCGCCGCGATGATGTCACGCAGCAGTGATTTGGTGCGCTTTGCATTGATGGCAAAGTTGTCGTCGATGAAGAAGACTGCGATCTGGCCTTGCTCTTTGCGGGCGCGAGCTTTCAGCAGGAGCAATTCATTGACGACACTTTCGTTGGTGCGGAACCGAATGGAGTCGCCGAAGAATCCGGTGACCGTGCAGAACTCGCAACCGTAAGGACAGCCTCGTCCCGATTCGATCGGCACGATTCGAAAGGTTCCCCAGCCTTCTCGAAAATTCTTGAGCAGGGGGTGCATCAGTTTGGGAACGAGATTAAATTGGCGGAGATCCAGCTTGTCCCATGGAATCGCGGGATAGGAATTCAGGGAAGGCTTGCGCTCCCTGCCGGTACTATCAACCGGCGCATAAATTTCCTTTAGCTCACCGCGAACTGCATCTTCCACGATTTGCGGCCAGGTCTCATCGGCTTCGCCCAAGGCAACGGCATCGGCGTGGCGCGGGCCACCGTCGCGTCCGAGAGCTTCATCGGCCTCTTCGGTCACGTGCGGTCCCCCCATAACCACCGGAACTCCCGTCGCCCGAATGGCGTCAGCCATGCGATACGCCCTGGCGACCATCCTGGTCATGGCGCCGATACCAACTAGCCCGATGTTGTGGTCGCGGACAAATTGCGCAATTTCCGTCTCTCGCATGGGCTGGGCATTACCATCGATCAGCAAAACTTCATGTCCTGGAGGAGTGAGCGCCTGGAGCAAAAACATCCACAGGTGGGGCATGAAGTTGCGGGTGACACCGTTGTCGGGACTGTAAAGTAGAATTCGCATGACACTCCTTTACAGCTCTCGCTTGCCAGCCTGAGTTCGTCACGACGACTCCGGAAGGGCCGGCATCTTAAGATGTATCTTGCTGGCTGCCCGTCGCCGCCCATTGCCCTGTTAACGTGGCTGGTGTCAACGGTTGACGGGATACCGGCGATTGTACCGAAGAGTCCTTCCTGTGACAGTCGCCACCAGTTCATTTTGGCAAACAAAAAGCGCACTGGGACAAGCACGGCTAGCGCCCCTAGTGGTGGCTGCCATAGCAACACCACCTATCTGGGATCAGTCATTCCCGTACCGTTATCTCCCGTAGTCCCTGTACAACCAAGGCTGGCATGCTGTCATCTCGGAACACCTTTTCGAAGTCTCAATATCTAGTGCTCAGCTCTGGCTAGCGTTCCAGCGAAGCCTCGCGCTTCCGCCTGCAAAGCTCGATGCCAGAATGGAGTCACGCTTCTTATTCCTGACCATACGCCGGTTTATCCGGTACCCAGTTTGCCCGCCATCTACTAGGAATGCTTGCCTTTGGCGGGACGTGGCGTTGCCGTTGCTTGCGCCAGGAGAGACCGGATCCTCGCTGCGAGCGGCCATGACGAACCTTTACGTTTGCTTTACGATTCGAGGGATTGTCTGTCCAGTAGCTAGTGTATAAACCTAAGCTGGAGATATTTCTTTGTCCCACAACAAGCTGCCGTTCTATCCGTGCAGTCGAGGTTGAAGGAAGTGACCAACGGTTTGTGGATCAACAACCGCGAGGAGAAATAACATGACAATCGAACGATTGATAAGGATGGCTTGCGCGGTCGTAGTTATCGGGTTGACGTTTGCCGCGATGCCAGCCCTGGCGCAAGAAGGGGGTTCCGGCCAAGGCGGTGGTCATCGCCACGGGCGCATGATGAGCCCGGAGGAACGCACAGAACACCTGACCCAAGCCTTGAGCCTGAGCGATGATCAAAAAGGCAAAGTCCTGTCTATTTTTCAGGACGAGCAAAAGCAGATGGAAGCCGTGCACTCGGATTCAAGTTTGTCGCGGGATGACCGCTGGTCGAAGATGAGAGAAATCCACCAGAACACAACCACCCAGATCAAAGGCACTCTCAATCCTGACCAAGCCAAGAAATTCGACGAGATGCAGCAGCAAATGGAGGCGCACCGCGAACAAAGAGGCAACAACAATAAGGACAACGCTCCTCCTCCACAGTAAAAGGGTAAATTGAATTCCCCGGGGCCGCGACAGCGGCCCTCCTTTGCAATGCGACACGTTCGTACGTTCACTGACTGGCATTACCCATCTGCGGCCAAACGGAGATCCACGCCGCAACGCGCTTTCAGACAAAGAAAGCGCACATGCATTTTCGTGAAAAGCAGAATCGTCCTGGCCTGCTTGCTCCTCGCGAATCTTGCGCCTCTATATGCGCAAGTTCCCAATTCACCATCGTCGGAAGGAACCATTCGTGGGATTGTGAAGTCAGGGAACACGCCGATTCCTGGTGTTACGGTCACAGCTACCAATGATTCGACGAAGCAAACGGCAACTACGTGGACGAATGTGGATGGCGCTTATCTATTGCCCGTCCATAGCTTTGGTCGTTTTGTAATCAGCACACAGATGACCGCATTTGCCCCTCTGCAACAAGAGGTCAGACTGAATGCGAATGCTCGCGATGTGACCGTGGTTCTGGAATTGACCCTGGACTCGCGGGTCCACCACCCTGCAACCCCCTCCACACGCTCTGAGACTGCCGCAACCCGCCGGCCAAACATTGGCACCAGACCTGGATTTCAGAGTTTGGCCGTGATGCAAAATGCAGGCGGCCAAGATACGACTGGCGAATCGGGTGCAACTTCGTTGGTCCCGGAAGGCTTGCCGGTTCCTGGAATGGTTGAGGCCGGCCCAACGGAATCGATTTCTGTCGCGGGGAACAGCTCGAACCCTGCCAATTCCATGAACGGAACGGAATTTCAGCAAAGGTTTGCAGACAACAATGGGCTGGGAGGTTTGGGCGGTGGCGGAGGGGCCGGAGGCGGTGGTTTCGGCGGTCCAGGAATGTTGGGCGGCGGTTTTGGAGGCGGCGGCGGCTTTGGGGGAGGGGGAGGAGGCCGGGGATTCGGCAGGCGTGGGTTTGACGTGAATCGACCGCACGGTTCCATTTATTACGGCATCGGAGATTCAGACTTGAATGCCGCGCCTTATGCGTTTGCGGGCGAGCCGGCCGCAAACCCTGCCTACGTGCAGCACAGCTTTGGAGGATCCATAGGCGGCCCGCTGAACATTCCGAAGATCTACCATGGCGGCGAGAAGACCTTTTATTTTGTTAACTACAACGGCCGGCGCGGCGAATCGCCGTTTGATCAATTCTCGACGGTGCCAACTCTACTCGAACGACAAGGAAACTTTTCCCAAACGCTCTCCCCCTCGAGCACGGCACAGCCGGTCGAAATCTTCAACCCGGTCACCAACACACCTTTTGCGAACGACACGATTCCTTCCATCAATCCGGTTGCGCAGGGATTGTTGAAGTACATTCCGGTGCCGAATCTTCCCGGCACATATCAGAACTTTCATTTTGTTACTGCGGCCACCAACGATAGCGATGATCTGAATGTTCGCGTGAACCGCAATTTCGGCGCCGCCTCGCGTGGACGTGGCCGACGTTTCGGCTCACGGAATACTTTGACCTTCGGTCTTCACTTTCATAACGCAGACGCGAATCTGACCAACCCCTTCCCAAGCGTCGGAGGCCAGACCAGCGTGAGGAGTTTTGATGTGCCGATTTCCTACGCGCGCAGCATGGGACGGCTGACCAACATCGCACGTTTTGATTTCAACCGCAGCCGTACCCGCACCCAGAATCTGTACGCGTTTAATCAAGACGTAGCTGGTGGCCTTGGGATTACGGGTATTTCCGGCAACCCGTTTGATTGGGGCCTGCCCAGCCTTTCCTTTACAAATTTTGCCGGCCTCCAGGACACGAACCCACAGTTTTTGCGTAGCCAGACTTTTACGTGGTCGGACAACCTGATTTGGAACCATGGCAAACACACCTGGCGATGGGGCGGAGACTTCCGCCGGATTCAGTTCAACCCCGAGAGCTCTAGTAATGCGCGCGGATCATTTATCTTTACCGGCCTCAATACGTCGGAAATTGTGAACGGCGCCCCGGTTCCCGGTACCGGGTATGATTTCGCCGATTTTCTTTTGGGGGTGCCGCAACAAACCTCAGTGCAATACGGAGTGGAGAGTTACTATTTTCGCGGCAATTCCTGGGATTTATACGCCCAGGACGAGTGGAGATTGCGCAGCAATTTGACTTTGAATCTCGGAGTCCGTTACGAATATGTTTCTCCGTTCAGCGAACTTAACAATCACATCGCCAATCTCGATGTTTCCCCCGGAGTGCTGAATCCGTCGCTGGGCGCGGCATCCGTGGTGGAGGTTCTGCCCGGCCAGACCGGGCCCTTCTCTGGCAAGCTGCCCGAAAGTTTAATTCGACCAGACCGCAACAATTTCGCACCGCGCATCGGGTTTGCCTGGAAACCGCTTTCGAAAACAGTCGTGCGCGGAGGCTACGGCATTAATTACAACACGGGCGCCTATCAGGGCATCGCGCAGCAGCTGGCGTTTCAGCCGCCATTTTCGACCGCGCAGACCAACGTGCAAAGCGCGCCCGGGGAGTTGACGCTCGAAAACGGCTTCCCAGCTGTCCTCCCTGGCGTGATCAGCAACAACTACGCCGTGAATCCGAATTACCGTCTCGGTTACTTGCAAATTCGGAATCTCGACATTCAACAGGAGATTCGACCGACGCTCCTTCTAAATATCGACTACACCGGCGCCAAAGGTACCGACCTGGATATCGTGGAAGCTCCGAACCGCGACGCAACGGGATTGCGGATCTTAAATGCGCAAGCTTTTACTTACGAAAATTCGCTGGCTGATTTGTCCGCCAATGCCGCCACCGTACGGTTACGAAAGCGATTGTCAAACGGTTTTTCCATTGGGGGGCTGTATACATTTTCTAAGTCGATCGACAATGCATCTTCGATCGGCGCCGGCGCGACTTCGGGTTCGGTCAGCCGCGGTTTGGGCGCGGGCGGGACCGGATCGAGCGGAAGATCGGGGGGTGGTGGGGCAAGCGCTGGATTTGCGAGCGCTGGCACGTCCAATGTCGCCCAGAACCCGTTCGATCTCTCAGCCGAGCGAGGGCTTTCGAGTTTCAATCAAACTCACCGGTTCACCGTCGACTACGTTTACGAGTTGCCCTTTGGGCACGACCGGCGCTGGCTATACAACAATCGTCTGCTGGGCTCGATTTTTGGCGACTGGCAATGGAGTGGCGATTGGACGATCGCTTCCGGGCTTCCTTTCACGCCGCGGCTTCTCGGCAGTTTTACTGACGTGAATCGGGGCACCGACGGGACTCTACGCCCGAACCTCGTTGCGGGGGAGACGGTCACCTTGGCGGATCCTTCTATTGCGGCATGGTTTAATACCGCCGCCTTCGTTGCGGCG